>Ga0105247_10000703_pt1 | contig 26102 bp, 21 predicted proteins | sample KBSS24metaG_FD_81519 | JGI IMG/M metagenome (GOLD analysis project Ga0105247, IMG submission 81519) | Switchgrass rhizosphere microbial communities from Kellogg Biological Station, Michigan, USA - KBS S2-4 metaG | ecosystem: Host-associated > Plants > Roots > Rhizosphere > Soil | place...
CAGATTATGATGCCAGCCTTTTGAATGTAAGTAATATCAAGGCTGATATTGATATTACGAGAGCCAATATCACTAAAACGGAAATCAGAGCCCCATTCAGCGGGAAAATGGGATTAAAAAATATCAGCCCGGGTGCGTATGTTACGCCCAGCACGGTTTTGGCTACTATTCAGCAGGTGGATCTGTTAAAACTTGATTTTACAGTGCCGGAAAAATATAGTTCACAAATAAGACCTGGTAAAATTGTATCATTTACATCTGAGAATTCGGCTAAAACTTATACAGCAAAAGTATCGGCGATAGAATCAAGCATCACAGAAAATACAAGAACTTTAATGGTAAGAGCTGTTGTGCAAAATAAAGATGCGGCACTTATCCCCGGTTCATTTGCGAAAGTAATTCTGAACTTTGATCCTGATCCTAATGCATTGATGATTCCATCGCAGGCAGTATTGCCACAGGCCCGCGGAAAAAAAGTAATCACTTATGATGCTGGTATAGCAAAATTTGTGGACGTAACCACTGGTATAAGAGATTCGGCAAGAGTGCAAATATTGTCAGGATTGAAACCCGGTGATACCATTGTTGTAACAGGCTTATTGAGTGTAAGACCAGAATCAAAAATTCAAATAGCCAGAGTTGTAAATCGCAAATGATAAATACGAAAACATGCAGACTTACAAACCTGCAATCAACAATATTAGAAAACTATGAATATTTCAGAATTAAGTTTGAGAAGACCTGTGCTGGCGGTCGTGATGAGTATTCTCATTGTAGTGTTTGGTGTTATTGGTTTTAAATTTCTTGGAGTAAGGGACTATCCTGCCATTGATCCTCCAAATATTAATGTAAGAACTTCTTATACCGGCGCCAATCCGGAAATAATAGAAACGCAAATTACCGAGCCATTGGAAAAAGCAATCAATGGGATTGCCGGCATTAAAAATATTACTTCGTCCAGCAGCAATGGAACCAGTACCATCAATGTGGAGTTTGACCTCGGAGTAGATTTGGAAGCAGCAGCCAATGATGTTCGTGATAAAGTTTCGCAGGCAGTACGTTCTCTGCCGCCTGATCTGGAAGCACCCCCAGTTATCTCTAAAGCCGATGCCAGCTCCGATGCCATTCTTTCTATGACGGTCCAAAGCAATACAAAGAATCAATTACAACTGACCGAATATGCAAACAATGTATTATTGGAAAGATTGCAAACTATTCCTGGCGTAAGTGGAATCCAGGTATGGGGTGAAAAAAGATATGCCATGCGTATTTGGCTTGACCCGGCAAAATTAACCGCCTATAATTTAACGCCAAATGATGTACAGACAGCCTTGCGAAAGGAAAATGTTGAATTGCCCTCGGGAAAAATTTCAGGTAGCTCTACCGAATTAACTGTTCGCACATTTGGAAGATTGAACACCGAAGATGAATTTAATAACATTATTATTAAAAATGCAAACGGAGCTGATGTAAAAATAAAAGACATTGGCGAAGCAGTATTGGGACCGGAAAATGAAGAAACAGCCTTAAAAGAAAGTGGTATTCCTATGATAGCATTAGGGCTCGTGCCACAACCAGGCTCAAATTATGTTACGATCTCGAATGAATTTTACAAACGTTTAGAACAAATCAAAAAAGACGTTCCTGAAGATATTAAGATCAATATCGCCTTGGATCAAACCAAATTTATTAAAAGATCAATCACGGAAGTTGAGGAAACATTACTAATTGCTTTTGTTCTTGTGGTATTAATTATTTATTTATTCTTTCGCGACTGGCTTATTGCTCTTCGCCCATTAATAGATATTCCCGTTTCATTAATTGGAGCATTCTTCATTATGTACCTGATGGGGTTTACGATAAATGTATTAACGCTGCTTGCCATAGTATTGGCCACAGGTCTTGTTGTGGATGATGGTATTGTTGTTACTGAAAATATTTATAAACGCATTGAACGGGGTATGAACAAGTGGCAGGCTGCAGTAGAAGGCTCCAAAGAAATTTATTTCGCCGTTATTTCTACATCCATTACACTGGCAGTTGTATTTCTTCCCATTGTTTTTTTGCAAGGTTTTGTTGGAAGATTATTTCGTGAATTCGGAATAGTAGTGGCCGGAGCTGTATTGATCTCTGCATTTGTATCATTGACCTTAACACCAGTATTGAACGTGAAACTTACAAGACGAAATATGAGTAAGCATTCCTGGTTCTATAATAAAACCGAGCCTTTTTTTCGGGGAATGGAAAATGGCTATCAGCGCTTGCTGGAAAGTTTTATGAAAATTCGATGGTTTTCTTTTGTAATTATTGGGATTTGCGCCGTTATTATTTTTTTTATTGGACGCAATCTTCAATCAGAATTAGCGCCTATGGAAGACAGAAGCCAGTTTCGATTGCAGTTAACTGCACCGGAAGGCACTTCTTTTGATGCAATGGACAAATATGTTGATCGTATATCTAATTTAATGCTGGACTCAGTGCCAGAAAAAGAAACTGTGTTAAGTATAACAGCTCCGGGATTTTCTGGCTCAGGAAATGCCAACACCGGTATGGTCAGACTAACTCTGGCTGATCCCAAGGAAAGAAAAAGGTCTCAAAAGCAAATTGTGGCCATGGTAAATCGCAATCTGCCTCGCTATAATGAAGGACGTGCATTTGCCATCGAAGAACAAACAATCGCAGTCAACCGAAGAGGTGGCCAGCCGATATCTTTTGTTATTCAAAACAATAATTTTCAAAAACTGACACAGATACTTCCAAAATTTTTAGAAGAAGTAAATAAAAGCAACGTTTTACAAACCGCAGATGTTGATCTTAAATTCAATAAGCCAGAACTGCGGATACAAATTGACCGGTTAAAAGCAAGTGAATTAGGCGTAAGTGTTGACGATATTTCACAAACATTGCAATTAGCCTATAGTAACCGCACATTAGGAAATTTTATAAAAGATGGGAAACAATATTACGTACTCGGACAGGTAGCCCGTAGTGACAGAGATGACCCGAATGATCTGAAAGCTTTATTTGTTCGCAATAGTCGTGGCGATATGATTAGTCTCGATAACCTGGTAACAATAGAAGAATCCAATACACCGCCAACAATCTATCATTTTAACCGGTATAAATCGGCAACTATTTCTGCCGGGTTAGCTCCGGGCAAAACTATTGGCGATGGTATAACTGAAATGCGAAAAATTTCTGCCAAATTGCTGGACGATACTTTCAGCACGTCTCTTTCAGGTGCTTCAAGGGATTTTGCAGAAAGTTCCAGCAACACAAGCTTTGCTTTTCTACTTGCTCTCGCCTTGATCTTTTTAATCCTCGCTGCGCAATTTGAAAGTTTCATTGATCCTTTTATTATTATGATTACTGTGCCATTAGCTATAGCAGGCGCCGTATTATCATTATGGGCCTTTGGACAAACGCTCAACATATTTTCTGAAATAGGAATGATTATGTTGATAGGGCTGGTAACAAAAAATGGAATTTTGATTGTTGAATTCGCAAATCAAAATAGATTGAAAAAAGGAATGAAGAAAACCGAAGCAGCCGTTTATGCTGCTACCCAGCGTCTGCGGCCTATTTTGATGACAAGCCTTGCCATGTCTCTTGGTGCATTGCCATTGGCATTATCATTGGGAGCATCTGCTACCAGCCGCATTCCTCTAGGTATTGTAATTGTCGGCGGAATTATGTTTTCACTCGTACTTACTCTTTTTGTAATACCAGCGATGTATTCCTATCTCTCATCAAAAAAGAAAAAAAGTGAACTGGATGTAATAGCAGAACACCAACATGCACAAACAGTTTTGACACACGAACAATTAGAAACTGCATAATCGAATGAACGCAAAATATAAACCCTTCTTTTCAAAAATGCTGAAAAAAGAACCTGCCTTAGGCAAAAGAGCTTGCGGGCAAAAAAAAATCAGCTTACTTCTCCTTTCGATATTGCTTATCAGTCTCAGTTCTTCTGCTCAAAAAGTTCTAACACTGGATGAGGCTATCGCAAATGCATTGCAAAAAAACTATGATATTATTTTATCGAAAAACGATTCGGTAATAGCTGCCATTGATTATTCATATCGTAATGCCGGGTTTCTTCCACGTATAAATGGTAATGCAGGGACAGTATGGAATAATAACAGCCAGCGACAAACTTTATCGGATGGCACCAAACGAAACAAGACTGGATTAAGATCAAATAATATCACTTCTCAAGTGGCACTGTCGTGGACACTTTTTGATGGATGGAAAATGTTTGCAAACCGTGATAAGGCTGAACAATTGCGTCAGCTCGGCGCATTAGAGATCAAAGATCAGATCGTAACTACTGTTGCGGCTGTCATTACCAACTATTATAATATTGTAAGACAAAAACAACAACTTAAGGCAATTGAAGAACAAATGTCAATTGACAGCGAACGGGTGCGGCTGGCGCAATACAGACTTGATATTGGTGTGGGAATAAAACCCGATCTGTTGCAAAGCAAGATAGACCTGAATGCACAAAAAGCTGCGCAGCTTCAACAACAGGCGCTGATAGAGCAATTAAAAGAGCAACTTAACCAGGCAATGGGTCTTGCACAATTCAGCACCTATGAAGTAATTGACACGATTGCCATTGACAGAACTATTTCGCTTGGTGAAATGATGAGTGCCGCTGATAAAAACAATCCATCCATCCTGGTAGCAAAGAAAAATATCGACGTTGCTAATTTTACATTAAAACAAACAAGAGCTGATCTGTTTCCAACAGTTTCATTTAATTCTGCTTACAATTTTAATCGTACAACCAACCAGGCTGTATTAAATAATTTCTCTACCCTATTCAACCAAGTACATGGATTTAATTATGGCTTAACCGCTACCATTCCTATTTTGAATGGCTTTAATGTAAGAAGACAAATAAAACAAGCTAAATGGGGCATCGAATACCAGGGTCTCGTATATGAAAGCCGGCGATCGACAATTGGGCTAAATGTGATCAATGCTTACCAATCTTATGAGCAACAGAAAAAAGCATTGGCTCTCGAAGAAGAAAATATTTTGCTGGCAAGAGAAAATCTTGATATCGTTTTTCAAACTTACCGGTTAAGCGCCGCAACACTTCTTCAATTAAAAGAAGCGCAAAATAGTTTGGCTGATGCCTATAATCGCCTGATAGCGGCGAGATATAATGCTAAAGTTTCAGAAACGGAACTTCTAAAACTTTCCGGCCAGATCATCAGATAGTTTGTAGTTGGTAGTTTGTGGTTATTTTTGAACTATTATATAACAACCATGCCTAAACTCGCAACTAAAAGCTACAAACTACAAACTCCTCTCGTTGGTATAATCATGGGCAGTGACAGTGATCTGCCTGTAATGCAGGCTGCATCGGATATTTTAAAAGAATTTAAGATCGCACATGAGGTGACGGTGGTATCTGCACATCGTACTCCTCATAGAATGATCGAATATGCTCAAAAAGCAAAGACACGAGGGTTGAAAGTAATTATTGCAGGAGCTGGCGGAGCAGCTCATTTACCAGGCATGGTAGCGTCTGTAACGACATTACCTGTTATTGGTGTTCCTATTAAATCATCTAATAGCATTGATGGCTGGGATTCGGTGCTTTCTATTTTACAAATGCCAAATGGTGTGCCCGTAGGAACCGTTGCATTAAATGCTTCTAAAAATGCGGGAATATTAGCAGCAGAAGTCATTGGCACTTATGATGAAACAGTTTCAAAAAAAGTAGCTGCTTATAAAAACTCACTTAGTAAAGATGTGCTGCAAAAAGTGGAGAAGATGAAAAAAGATGGATGGGAAAATAAGTTTGATTAGTGAAAGCAGCGATTTATAAATTAGTAAATTGAAACGAATATCTGTCAAATCATGGTTCAGATAATATCACGAATTCCTGTTCCAATGCTAATGATTGCTCATGTAGTTTATTGATAAACTCCTTCCCCCACTTCGCATAATAAGGCATAAAATTATCGTGGCGTTCCTGCAAGCCATTATTAGGGAATAGTTTCTCTTTTATGGCATGTATCTGCCGTTGTTGGTCACTGAATTTTCTTTTTTCGGCACGAAGCATTTTCTTTTCCAATTCGTGTAGCCGATAGACAGATTGTATTTTTAATGCTTCTACATGTTTTTCTAATGTGCTGTCAATAGAAGCAGCCTGCTTTTTTATTTCATCATATAAGCTCTCGGTTTCTGATAATGTTCCGTTCAACTTTAATCGTTTATCCGTTTCTCTTTTTACCAAACGATTTAATAATTCCTGTTCAGGTAAAAAGAAATCTTCGATGGTAAAACCAAGCTTATTGATCCTTTCCTGCCATTTCTTTTCTACAAACAAAAAAGAATTGCGAAGCAATAAAACAGGATAAGAGACTTTATAATGATTGAAGAGTTCTTTTAGTTGCAACCAATAAGCCAGCTCTCCTCCTCCACCCGTAAAAATGATATTAGGCAAAATCGTCTCCTGGTAAAGGCCACGTAGAACAACATTCGGGCTAAACCTGTCCGGATGCAATTGAAGTTCTTTAAGTAATTCTTCCTTAGAAAATTTTACAGTACTTCCATTCGTTACACGCCATTCATTCTTTAACTGAATTATTCTTTCCCTGGTATTATCTTTTAAATAAAAGAGATTAATTTCTCTTGGGTTCACCTGGATCTTATATAGCTTACCCAACACCTGTGATGTTTTTTCAACAATGCCAGCAGCGGCTTGATTTAAAAGATCGTCTTCAAACACATTCGTCATTTGCTTTTTCAACTCAGCATTATCCGGGTTAAATATGATAAGACCATATTCTCCCAGCAATGCATTTACAAATTTGAACGTCGCATCCTGTATCGTTATATTCTCTTGGTAGCAATCTTTTACGAGGCTTATTATCTCATTTCCAAAAGGATGAATACTAAGCTGGCCTTCTATTATATTTATCAGCTTGATAAATTCTTTATCGATCTTCATCCTGCCAACGGCACCGGTCTGTTTTGTTTCCCATTTTATTTTTTGCCCATCAACATAGGTATGGCCCAATTCATCCAGGTCGGCATCTTCTGAACCCATATAATAAACAGGAACAAATTTGTAAGATGGCAATAATGTATTTAAATGCTCAGCCAGTTTAACTGCATGAAGAATTTTATAAATAAAATAAACAGGCCCGGTAAAAATATTGGGTTGGTGAGCCGTAGTTATAGTAAAAGTGTTTTCTGATAAAAGAGCTTCCAGGTTCTCTTTGATTGCTTTGGAAGCATTTACAGTGTTATATTGTTTTTTTAATTGCTCAACAAGGATGTTTCTACTTGTTGGAAATTTCTTTCTTTCTTCAATTGCTTTTTGAATGCCTTGTACAGAAGCCGGATTTTCATAAAATTGTTTTAACCCATCCGCATGATCGAGATAATCAAGAATTATTGGTGTAAAGCAGCCGGTTTGCCGGTATGGTATGCGCTGGGTAATACAATCCATAAACAGGTTAAAAATAGAAACAATCGGGATCGGAAAATAGTTCGCCTGTAAACTTTATATTATTCTTCACTTAGTTTGTAAGCCACCACTGAATTTTTCCAGAAAGTAGGCACATAGACTATTTTTGTTTTAGGATCAAATCCTATATCGGCAGTGTTTCTTTTTTCTGCTCTTGTATCGAGTAATAATTCTTTTGAGCCGTCAGCATGCACATACCAAATAGCCCCTTGCCAGCATGAGACCAGAAAATCATTTCCGCTTACATTTTCAATTCCATCAGTTCCGCCTTCCATTCCATCGGCAATTTTTACTGATGTCTTTTTATCCATTTTATAAATTCCTCCCGCATCGAGATAATAGAAATCTTTTCCTCTCATCAATACACCATTGGCACCTTTCATCTTATCTACTACCACAGAGTTCGTCGCATGATCCAACTGGTAAATTTTATTTGCTTTGGAATCAGAAACATAAATTGTCCCTTCTTTATCTACAGACACATCATTAAGCCCCTGGGCTCCTTCAACGGGAATTAGTTTATCAATCTTTCCTGTTTTAATATCGATTTGGGCGATGTTCGTAAGATCAGCTACATACAATTTACCATTATATTCTCCCATTCCTTTGGGTGCATTTAGACCTGTTACCCATTCAACAGCTATTATTTTTCCATCCATTCCAATTTTAGCAATAGAACCTTTACCATCCTTTGCCCATGGATCGGTGCCATCAATATTTGAAGCATATATTACTTTATTAGTGGCATCGTAAAACACTGATTCAGGTACTTTGAGAATCGTATCGGTTTCCCAGACTTTTACCAACTTATACTTTTGTGCATTTGCCTGGTTATATATTATTAAGAGAAAAATGGCGGCAATGAACAGAAGAGTTCTTTTCATACAATAAAATTTTTTTAAAGATACTAAGGCTCGTGGAAATAAAATCAAACAGCGTTTATTTAAATCTTGCAGGATCAAAAGCATGAATCGCTATCGTTGTTTTTTTATTGCTAATAATCTCTTCAATCAATTTTCCCGTACCCGCTGCCGCAGAAACTCCTAACATAGCATGTCCACCTGCGTAAATAAGATTGGTGTAACTGCGATGCCTTCCTATATATGGCATTCCATCAGGTGTGACAGGTCTATACCCATACCAGGCCTTGCTTACATCTGGTTCTGGAAGATGCATAGAAGGATAATATTTTTTAAAAGCACTATAAAGAGCCTTTATTCTTTTTGGCAAAATATTATCGCTATGCCCACTCAGCTCCATTGTACCTCCGATTCTTAACCATTTATTTATAGGTGTTGTTGCAGTACGATCATCTACTAAGATGGACGGATACTGAAGATTTTTTTCAAGATCATTATAAACAATACTGTATCCCTTTCCCGGCTGCATGGGTATTTTGATACCTAATAGTTTTGAAATATTTCCCATCCAGGATCCATTGGCGATAATAACTTCGTCACAATTAAAGCTGATCTTGTCTGTAACGACGGCAGTAATCTTTTCAAAAGTTCTCTGAAATTTTTTGACTTCCGTATTTATCCAGAATTTTACTCCCATCTTTTGCAAATGAGAATATAATACTGTCATCAATTTTGAAGAATCAAGATGACAATCGTCTAAATAAAGCACACCTCCTGTCACATTCACTTCTACCTGCATTTCATATTCCTGTACTTGTTGAGAGTTACATATGATGGTCTTTAATCCAAAATTGTTTGCCTGTTCTGCTAATTGTTTTTCATGATCTCCCGTTTTTTCTAACTTATAAAGCATCCAGCATCCTTTCTCAATCATATCAAAAGAACCGAGCAATTCCTTTTTCAGATTATTCATTAAATGCCTGCTTAATTGCAGAAGATTATTTAAATGAGGTGCATTTTTTTCAACAGATCTTGTATTTGCTTTTCGCCAAAAGGTTATTCCCCATTTAATCAAATCCCAATCTAATCTTGGTTTAATATAAAATGGAGAAGAAGAACTGGTCATCCATTTCAAACCTTGCTTAATGATGCCAGGAGATGCAAGAGGAATAAAATGTGAAGGAGAGATATAACCCATATTACCAAAGGAACAGCCGTCAGTAATATTGTTTCTCTCAATTACAATTACTTCATAACCTTCCTTACGTAAATAATAAGCGCTGCATAAACCAATTATCCCTCCACCAATAATTACAATCCTCATTTTTATTTCTTTCCTGTCAGTTGTTTGATTATAGAAACCTCTTTATCATCATAAGCTGTTCCGTTCTTTCTGAAAATATCATGAAACCAGATCTTTGGCTCAGACCCATTAGGCATTGGAGTATCCCATTGATAAATCGTATTGCTCTTACCCGAAACAAATCCCCAGTTGATAGCACCTATATTGTATTTCTTAAAAACAGGAAGATGGGTTTCAAATTTACTGTTGCGGGTGCGGGCCATGTACTCACTGCAAATAACTGGTCTGTGAAATTTTTTCAGAATATTGATCTCCTTTTCAAGGCTTGTAACATCATTATAATTATGAAATGTGATAACATCGGAGTTAGCTAACTGGAAATCATTAAGCGTTTTATTATCATACCACGTTGCGCTTGTAAGCGGTTGTGAAGGGCGGATTGACCATGCCCATTGAAAAATTTTTTTCAATAAAGGAAGTGAGGTAAGGTTATATCCGCTATTGCCTGGTTCATTATAAAGATCCCACATTAATATCCTCTTATCATTTTTGAAAGTAGTAAGAATATCTTTTACATATTCTTCCAATGCGGCCCACTGTGTACTATCATTGTGAATCTCAACATGAGGACTTCTTACCCAACCCGAATTATGAATGCCCGGCTTCGGCTCGGGTTGCTTACCGACCTGGGGTCTTGGATTCCAACAATCATCAAAAATGGTAAAGAGTGCCTTTATTTTATGCGCTGAGGCAATAGTCAGAAAAATATTCATCCGGTCTTTGAAACCCGTAGCATCAGCCTTCCATGCAAGATCATGGAGATAAACACGGACAGTATTAAAACCAATATTCTCTGCCCAACCTAATTCACGATTGATTGTGGTTGTATCAAAAGTTTCGGCCTGCCACATTTCCAATTGATTGATAGCAGTGCTTGGTAAAAAATTGCAGCCAATGATCCAGCCTTGCCTCTTGTACCATTTATTAGCCTTCTTCGCCTGCCATATTGATTGCCCATTAGCAACCAGCGAGAAAAAAATTACTACTATAACAAGGTTTTTTTTCAAACAATTGTTTTATTGTTGAATCGCCAAATTGCTAAATGACATGTGATATAGTATCAGTTTAACAATTTAACCATTAAGCCATTTAATAAGATCAAACTTTTGGCAAACTATATCCATTATGATATTCAGCAGCAAGATATTTATTGGCTCCTTCGTCAGTGAACTTGTTCAACCCTTCATTCCAGTTTATTTTCTTTCCCATTCTGAATGCAATATTTCCCATTTGACAAACAGTGGCTACATGTGCCGCCAACTGTACAGGACATTTAAGATCTTCCATTTTTCTTGATCGCACTGTATCGATGAAATTTTTTGTATGCAAGGTCAGCCCGTCGTCAGATTTTAATTGCCTTGCAACGGCTTCCATTTTTAATTCCCCATTTATTTTTTCAGGAATTACTTCCCACCCACCGCGGTCAACAACCAGGGTACCATTGTTTCCAATAAAAGCTACGCCATGATCTTTTTGATAAGGCCCATCATTAATGCCGATAGCATGTTCCCAAAGCATATTAAAGCCATCAAATTCAAATACCGTTGTAAGTGTATCGGGTATTTCTTCTGCATCATCTGGGTAAGCAAATTTGCCACCACTTGCTACAATGCTTTTTGGAACTTTTGCATTAACGCCAAGTAAAGCATAATCGATCATGTGTACGCCCCAATCAGTCATTAAACCACCGGCATAATCCCAGAACCAACGAAAATTAAAATGAAACCGGTTTGGATTGAAGGGACGCTTTTTTGCCGGACCAAGCCACATATCATAATCAACGCCGGGAGGCGGAGCACTATCCGGTTTTACAGGAATAGATTTCATCCAACCCTGGTAAGCCCATGCTTTTACCAACCTGACATTGCCCAACTTGCCTGAATGAGCAAAATCCATTGCATCCTGGTAGTGTTTATTACTATGTTGCCATTGACCGACCTGCACTACACGATTATATTTCTTTTGAGCAGCCACCATCGCCGCACATTCTGCTATTGAATTACCAACAGGTTTTTCGCAATACACATCTTTACCAGCCATACATGCATCAACCATTATTTTACAATGCCAATGATCGGGTGTTCCTATGAGCACAGCATCTACATCCTTCATATCAAGAACTTTCCTGTAATCGCCGAAGGTTTTAATTTTTGATGTATCAATATTCATTTTTACGAGATCAGCAAGGCGACGATCAATGACGCTTTTATCTACATCACATAAAGCCACGATATTGACACCGGGATTTTTGAGTAACCCGTTTACATCACTCCATCCCATACCATTAATGCCGATAGCAGCAATATTGATCTGATCTGAAGGAGCAAAGGAGTTTTTGAAAATAGTAAAGGTTTTATTATTAAAAGAAGGTAAGATCAATCCTCCTGCGGCAAGCGTAGAAGCATTTTGCAAAAAATTTCTTCTGGATGGCATAGCAATTAATTTTAGTAAAAAAAACAAATTTAAAATGTGAATTGACCCTTAAGTTACAACTTTTGGCTTTTCATTTAAATCTTTACTTCATAGAACCTGGAATCCGTAAGCATAAGGATCGTCCTCTTTATCGATCCAAATAGTATTATATCCATAAATTTTAGCCCAGCCTTCTATTGATGGCCTGATAGCAGGTTTATTATCAATTGCTGTTTCTTCTTCTATTCTTCCGATAAATCTACTTCCGATAAAACTTTCATGAATGAAATCATCGCCTTTTTTCAATTTACCTCTGGCATACCATTGGGCCATTCTTGCACTTGTTCCTGTGCCGCATGGCGAACGATCAATTGCTTTATCACCATAGAACACAGCATTTCTTGCAGTTGAATTCTTATCCAGCACGGCACCAGTCCAAAGAATATGACTACATCCTTTTATCGTTTCATTTTCGGGATGTATAAATTCATATTTGGCATTAATATTCTTTCGTAATTCTCTTGCCCAACTTATCAATTTATCAGCAGGATAATATTCCAGTCCTTTAAAATTTTTTTGCACATCAACAATAGCATAAAAATTTCCACCATAAGAAACATCAATAACCAATTCTCCTAGTTCAGAACACTCTGTTATTAATTCTGCTGAATGAAGAAACGACGTAACATTCGTGAACTTTACACTTTTTACTTTTGCTTTTTGACTTACGTATTCAATTAAGATTAATCCCGCCGGAGTTTCCATTTTTACAAGGCCTGCACTTTTTGGTTTTATTAATTTTTCTTCAATGGCAATGGTGATTGTTCCGATAGTTCCATGTCCGCACATGGGCAGGCATCCACTGGTTTCTATAAATAAAACTGCAATGTCATTGTTGGGGTCATGCGCCGGATAAAGAATGCTTCCACTCATCATATCATGTCCTCTTGGCTCAAACATTAGCCCGGTTCTTATCCAGTCATATTCCTTTAGAAAATGCTGTCGTTTTTCACTCATATTCTTACCCTGTAGATCGGGCCCGCCTTGTTTTACCAAACGAACGGGATTACCGCAGGTATGGGCATCTACGCAATGAAAGACATGCTTCATTCTAATTTTGTAAATTTGTTCAAACGATAATTGCCACTATAATGGAAACCTACGGAAAGATACTTCTCATTGCAATGCCCGCCTTTCTCTTTCTTGTTTTATTTGAAAAATGGTATGGCTGGCTCAAAGGAAAAGATACTGTCCGTAATATGGACATGGTCAGCAGCCTCAGCTCCGGCGTTACTAATGTAACAAAGGATGTATTGGGATTGAGCATTGCCATTCTATCTTACCAGTGGCTTGTCAATAATATTGCACTGATGCATGTAGGTGCAACAGTATGGACTTATATCATTGCTTTTATTGCTTTAGACTTTGCCGGCTATTGGGGTCACCGCATCAACCATGTGTATAATATTTTCTGGAACAATCACATCATTCATCATAGCAGCGAAGAGTTCAATCTTGCCTGTGCATTAAGGCAAAGTGTTTCGGAGATCATAAAGGTATTTACTATCTTTTTGTTGCCGGCCGCTTTACTGGGCGTGCCCACACAAGTGATCGCTATTGTTGCACCTATTCAATTATTCGCCCAATTCTGGTATCATACACAGCATATCAAAAAAATGGGATTCCTGGAACATATTATTGTTACTCCTTCTCATCATCGCATCCATCATGCCATTAATCCTGAGTATATTGATAAAAACTATTCGCAGATATTTATTTTTTGGGATAAACTATTTGGCACTTTCCAGGAAGAGTTACCAAATGTACCAGCAGTATATGGCATTACAAGACCCGTACAAACATGGAACCCGATCAAAATAAATTTTCAGCATGTATGGCTATTGGCTAAAGATGCCTGGCGTGCAAAAAGCTGGAGAGACAAACTAAGAATATGGGTAATGCCAACTGGATGGCGGCCTGCTGATGTAGCTGAGAAATATCCCGTCCACAAGATCACAGATGTTTATCATTTTGAAAAATATGATCCCCCTTATTCCAAAGCTTTAGCTGCATGGAGCTGGTTTCAATTAATATTAATTCTTCTTTTTGTAAGCTACTTGTTTGGTAATATCAGCGCTATTAATAAATTGGATAGCTCATACATCTATATCTACGGTGGTTTTATATTTATTAGTGTCTATTCATTTACTGAATTAATGGATCGCAACCCTTATGCAATAGTTTGGGAAGTAATAAAAAATGCTTTTGGAATTGCAATTATTTACCGGATCGGTGATTGGTTTGGCGCAAGGAGTCTCTTTTCGGGGATAAACTATGTACTCATCGGTTACTTTATTCTATCTACAGTTGTCACGAGCTGGTTCGTTTATAAGCACAGAAAGGAAGATAACGGCCTTACTCCTGCTTTTGCCAGTTAATATCACAATGAGCCAGAGTTATTTGCCATTAACAAGAACATAGGACCTTTTTATCCAGTTGATCAATTGCCGATCAATGTCTCCTGCCTGACCTATCGGGACCAAATGCACCACACGATTCTTTGATGTCTGTAAATATTTTGAAACAGGAGGAATATTTTCCAACTTTTCTAAAAAGAATTCTATTTCGAGATGATCCTTTTTAACCTTAATACCCAGGAAGGTACTTTTTGTTTTAAAAAATATTACATCTGGTTGCACAGTTTCTTCACGATACTCTCCCAGTTTCTTAACTTCTTTTACGATCCTATCATATAATTTTTTTAATGCCGGTTCTCTTTTCTCAAAAAGAGATGCAGAAGATATCAATGTACAACTGTGTTGTTGATTCTTTCGTTTGAAGCTGCGTTTGCATTTGGGGCAGGTCCACATATTATTTCGCAGCGATAGTTTTTTTATCTGTCTTCCCTTTTAATTTATCAGCTATATAGCGATCCACCATTTTTTCAAGAAGTACAAGTGTTACTGTTCCCTGGGATAGGATAAGATCATGAAATTCCCGCACATCAAATTTGTCTTTCAACTGATCTTCTGCCTTTTTTCTCAGCTCTTTTATTTTCAGCTCTCCCATTTTATAAGCAAGAGCCTGCCCCGGCCAGGAGATGTAACGATTAATTTCTGTATTTACTTCGTGTAATGATAAAGCAGTATTTTCAGAAAGATATTCCACTGCTTGTTCTCTTGTCCATCCTTTTGTATGAAGACCTACATCCAATACTAACCTGCAGGCACGCCACATTTCATAAGTTAATCTTCCGAAATGCGAGTACGGATCTTTATAAAAACCCATTTCCGTTCCAAGGTATTCGCAATATAAGCCCCAGCCTTCGCCAAAAGCATTTACATATAAATTCCTTCTGAATTCAGGAAGGTTAGTTAATTCTTGTGTTAATGCAATTTGCAAATGATGTCCAGGAACTGCCTCATGCAAGGTCAGTGATTCCAATGCATACAAAGGACGACTTTTGAGATCATAAGTATTCACCCAATAATGCCCGGCTCTCTTACTCGTTATTGGCGCTCCGGAATATCTTCCTGCCGTATAAGTAGGTGCTAAATGATCAGGCACAGGCTCCACTCCATAAGGCTGGCGTGGAAGTTTACCAAACAAGGAAGGCAACATGCCATCTGATTTTTTAGCGATGTAGGATGCTTCCTTTAATAATTGATCTGCTGTTGGTGCATAAAACTTAGGATCGGTTCTTAAGAAATTAATAAACTCCTGCAATGTGCCGGTGAAATTAGCGTCCTTCATTACCTGCAACATTTCATTTTTTATTCTTGCTACTTCTTTTAATCCTAATTGGTAAACTTCTTCATAACTAATATCTGTGGTGGTGTAATGACGAACCCTATCCTGGTAATAAGCCAGGCCTTCCGGGAAATTGGATACACCAACAGTTGTCCTTGTTTGTGGTAAATATTCATTATCAAAAAATATTTTTATTCTTTTAAACCCTTCAACAGCATATTGCAATACTGCGGTTCTTCCTTCATCGGTTATCTTTTTCCAATCTTCATCGGTAATACCAAAAGGTTTTTTTGAAAACGGTTTCCAAAAAACACTTTTTTCAGGATCATCTACTATATGTTGCGCATAAGTATTTTCATAGCCATTCAAAATTATCCTTGGTTGACTAATACCCAATGTCAGTCCCTTACGCATCAAGGCAAGATTCTCATCGATATACCTTGGAATATCTTTTAAGCGTTTGATGTAATTTTCAAATTCTTTTTTTGAGCTAAGTACTTCTGATCCCATTGATGCCAGGCCTGTATGAAATCCTTCATCAGATAAGATAGGATTCAGGTACGTCTTGAATTTATATGTCGAAATTTCATCTTCAATACTATACTGCAATAATTTAAGATTTATCTCGTCTTCAAAAGGAAGTTGGCTACTTTTTATCGACGACAGCCTTTTATTTATTGCCGTATAAAAATTGTAATGATTTAAAAAATCTTCTTCCTTATTAGAACCAAGAGGATGACCTGCAACGCTATCCCGTTTTGTTTCTTTAGCCTGAAAGTCTTTTATTTCTTTAAGGATGTTTTCAATAACAGATTTACCTGCATTTTTTTGTTGTGCAATTAAAGCAGGAGCAATAAAAATGTATAAGAGGAAGATTGCAGTTAGCTTGTACATGATGTATGTTTAGAATTGGTTGGTATAAATCCCTTCTATTTAGATTGAAGAACATTATTTACTGTTCTCCAAATCTTCAAAGGGTTTTTATTCTTTAATTCATCCGGTAATAATTCATCGGGCCAGTTTTGAAATGCAATCGGCCTTGCAAAACGCTTAATGCCATCAGCACCTACACTTGTAAACCGCGGATCTGTAGTAGCCGGGAAGGGCCCCCCATGCTGCATACTTAAGCATACCTGCACACCCGTAGGTACTCCATTTAAAATAAAACGACCACATATATTTTTTATAGCTTCAATCAACTCCTCATTATTACTTATATCTGCGTCTGTTGCCATTAGCGTAGCTGTCAATTGCCCTTCAAGCTTTCTTGTTACTTCAAGCATCTCTGGCATATCCTTACAACGAATAACAAGACTATATGGTCCAAATACTTCCTGGTGAAGGATAGGGTTATTTAAAAAAGCATGCCCTATAGCAGAAGCAATAGTTGGCAAAGCCTCATTTAAATGCGCCTCGGTATCTGACACACTTATTGTTTCAACATCTTCCTGGGCCAATACATTGGCCCGTTTTTCTACATAACTCTTAAATATACCCGGATGTAGCATAGTGCCGGGTTCAGTCTTTTTTATTTCAAGTGCCAGGGCATCAATAAAAATTTGCAATTCGGGTCCATCCAATCCAATGATCAACCCGGGATTGGTGCAGAATTGTCCTACACTCATTGTAATAGAAAAAGCATACATCTCTGCAACATCAGCAGCTGATTGCTTTAATTTTTCAGGCAATAGAAAAACAGGGTTTACACTACCCATTTCTGAAAAAACCGGGATAGGTTCTTTTCGTTGATTGCCCCAATCGAATAACTGCTTGCCTCCACTGTACGAACCTGTAAAGGCAACCGCCTTTATTAAAGGATGTGTAACTAACGCTTTACCTACTTCGAATGATGCTCCATGTATATGAGTAAAAATTCCTTTAGGCATATTTAATTTTTCTGCTGCCCGCAAAATCGCTTCAGCTACCATTTCTGATGTTTGTGCATGTGCAGGATGCGCCTTGACAATAACAGGGCAACCGGCAGCTAATGCACAAGCAGTGTCGCCCCCCGCTGTTGAATAAGCAAACGGGAAATTGCTTGATCCAAAAACAGCAACCGGTCCAAGTGGTACCAACATTTTTCTTATATCAACTTTTGGAGGATTCATTGCCGGGTTGGCAGTATCAATTCTTGCGTCAAGCCATATTCCCTGCTCACACCATGCCGCATAACTTGTTAATTGAAAAATTGTCCTTGCTTTTTCTGCCTTTAATCTTATTTCAGACAAATTGGTTTCTTCCATTGCAATGTGAATCAGCTCATCTCCACATTCTTCAAGTTCACCAGCAATAGCCCGCATAAATGAAGCTCTTTGCTTTAATGACATTTTCCGATAAACATGAAAAGCTTTCCATGCTTCATTCATTGCTATATCTATTTCTTCTGTAGTAGCATCGGCGTACATAGTATCTTGTAAATTGATCATTGTAATTTATTTATATCAACGGTCTTGTTTTGATTCCATCGTCAATTATCTTCAAAATTCGTTCCCTTTCTTTTCCTTCAAGCATTAACCTTGGCGGTCTTACTTCTTCACTGCCAAGTCCTGTTTGTTTTTCTGCAAGCTTTATATATTGAACCAGCTTAGGATGAATATCCAGTTCAAGCAATGGCATGAACCAGCGATATATCTTTGCAGCCTCATCTATTTTTCCTGCTTTTACTAATTTATAAATAGCAACTGTTTCTTTGGGAAAAGCATTTACCAATCCAGCCACCCAACCATCAGCACCAAGTAATAATTCTTCCATTGCAATAGTATCCACACCGCAAAGAATTTTATAACGATCCCCAAAACGATTCCTCATTCTTGTAACATTCGTAACATCTCTTGTGCTTTCTTTTACAGCAGTTATATTTTTACAGGGCTGAAGTTCATCGAACATATCCAATGTTATCTCAATTTTATAATCAATGGGATTGTTATAAAGCATTATGGGCAGGTCTGTAGCATTCGCAATGGATTTAAAATAAATGGTCGTTTCCCTGTCATCTGCTTTGTACCGCATGGGTGGCAATAACATAAATCCATCAGCTCCCCATTTTTGCCCCTCGTTAGCCTGGAAAAGAGCTTCTTTTGTTGAGCCTTCAGCAATATTTAAAATCACCGGCACTTTACCGGCTATTTTTCCCTTTGCAAATTTTATCAATCGTTCTTTTTCATTAATGGTTAACACACTTGCTTCACCGAGGGTGCCACCGATAATAACCCCGTCAATGTGGGCATCCAACTGGGCAAGTAAATTTTTTTCGAATAGTGTGAGGTCTAATTTATCATCCGAAGTAAACTTAGTAGTCAGTGCGGGGAAAACGCCTTTCCATTCAAATGGCATAGTCTGATAGTTTAAAACAATTAAAGTTAAGGTTTTGTTGACCCGTTCAAATCAATAAACAATTAGAGAACCTTGATAAAGATCATCCTGTTTGGTTATTGATATCATAATTTTTTCGTTATACACAAAATACCTTGGTGGTATAAATTTTGAGCCCATTCAGGGTTCAGTTTTTTCAACATAAAAATGTTTTATATGGAAAACAAAGCAATTGAGAAACCCCGATCATCCACTCCTTCATTATTCGAGAACAAGTGGATGGATAAATTCTTCAATTCACCGCTTGATGAATTTTTAAATTTTGGAAAAGTAATAAACGTACCTGCCGTGAACGTATCTGAAACGGAAAATGAATACAAATTGATTATTGCGTCTCCTGGCCTGGAAAAAAAGGATTTTAAAGTCGAAGTAAGAGATGACATTCTTACGATCAGTGCAGAAAAAACAAAGGAGGAAAAAGATGAAAGGAATGGACGTTATAACCGAAGGGAATATAATTATTCCAGTTGGAGCCGAAGTTTCACCCTACCAGATAATACTGAAGGCGGCAAGATTGATGCGAAATATGAAAATGGTGAATTGAAAATTAGTATTCCTAAAACGGGGGAAAAAGAAAAAAAGAATGTGAAAAGCATTTCTGTAAATTAATGAAAGACAGTCAAAAAAAGCCCGTGCTTGTAATTAGCACGGGCTTTTAAATTTAATAATGAATCAAAGAAAATCATTGCCGTAACATTTTATGTAGGCTTGAGGCTGAGGCGGCATTATCCATTTTTCAAATGGAATATCATCCACTGGCTTGTTCTCTGTTACTGTCTTGGGAAATGTTTGTTCAGAAAATCGTTTACCAACTTTTATATCCGGCCGGGAAAATCCGTCCGTCACGAACAGCTGCTTTTTCCGTAATATTTTTTTTACCGGGATAAATTCTATCTCGTCAATTCCGGTCATGAGCAATGTTTTGTAATTTTTTATAAATAAAATTGTATGCCAGCCAATCAATAAATCTCAAAACTGTTTAGTATTGATTCGCACTTTTAAAAAGTAAAGCAAACTAAAATTAGAAACTGTTTATTACCACCATGTAACGGAAATATGAACTTTATGTTCTTTACGGTTCTATTAGCATTTTGTTAAAAGAGCAAGAATAGCAATGGAGTTTTATTATAGCATTTTAATGTGTATTCTGCTCCACATTCATTTGCAAAAAAGAAAGAACAGGGGCTTCTTTTCCCAGACCGAATAAATTATCCAAGCAAATTTAGCCGGCCAATAAGAATAACGATTGCTAACACGAAAATGGATATGATAAGAAAAATAGTTTGCTTACGTATTCTTTTCCTTCTATATCCCCGCCCCATATTATTTAAGAGATTGCCTGCAGAATGCAGAATGTTATTAAAAAAATATTTACGGCAAGAAGCGCTATAACGAAAATGCGAAATGCAGATGAACGATCTTTTGTGGCAAGATCTTGTTGTAAAACCTCCTCTGCTCTGCCTTGCCAATCTTTCCACATCTTTTTCATACAAATAGAGACGACCAATTAGATATGCAATTTTAAAGCCACTAAATGAAGAAGAAGAAAATTTATTTGTAAACAGGAAGATTACGATTAACCAAATGCATTAAAGAATTGCAGCCTTGTTTCCATTTCTTTTACATATTCATAAATAGCTTGCTGAGATGCAATTGCTGCTTCATCACCCAGAATTGGTATGCGTTGATTTTTTATGGCACCTGTTGATATATCAGTTACGAGCAATACTGCTTTTGCATTATCCCTGAGTTGTAATTGTAATATATGATCGAGTTCCGCACAAAGCTCCCCGTCATAAATGGGAAAACATACCTCTATACGGCTATGAAGGTTTCGATTCATCCAATCAGCACTGCCCATGTAATATTCCGGCTCGCCATTATTATGAAAAACAAAAACTCTTGCATGCTCCAGGTAGCGGTCGATAATTCTATGAACAGTAATATTTTCGCTTTGCCCTTTTATTCCCGGTGACAGGCAGCAAATACTCCTGACGATCATTTGCACTTTTACACCGGCATTGCTGGCTTCGTAAAGCTTAGTGATCATTTCTTTTTCCTGTAAATTATTCAGTTTGATGATAATGCTTGCTGGTTTTCCTTTTTTTGCATTTTCTATTTCCCTATCGATGAGCTTGCCAAAACGTTTTACCATATTAAATTGTGATACCAGTAAATGTTTGAAAGGAATTTTTCCGTAAGCTTCGGGCTGCGTTCTTGATTGCAGGTAAGTAAACAACATTTCCAGTTCCTGGCTCACTTCCGTATTGGTGGTAAAAAAAACATGATCGGTATAAAATCGTCCTGTTGATTCATTGAAATTTCCGGTAGCCATAAAAGAATAATTCTGCCATTGCTTATCTTCAAATCGTTTTACCAAAGCCACTTTTGCATGTACTTTTAAATTTGGTATGCTGTTAATGATCTTAATACCTGCTGCTTTCATTTTTTTTGACCACTTCAAATTATTGGCCTCATCGAAACGGGCTTTTAGTTCTACAAATACTGTAACTTTTTTCCCATTTTTCGCCGCACTTATCAGCGCATTTACAATATGTGAATCAGAAGCTACACGATAAAGTGTAACGTATATCTCTTTTACATTGGGATCTATAGCGGCTTCATTAAAAAACCGGAGAATATAGTTGTAAGAATGATAAGGCAAATGCAGCAGCCTTTCTTTTTCCTGTATGGTTTGAAAAATCGATCGTTGATTATTAAAACCCGGATGATTTACTGCAGGCCAATCTGCATACTTTAATTTCCTTTTTAAGCCAGGATTGTTTTGGTGCGGATTGGGCAGATTACCCATATCTTTTAAATTATGATAACGGCCACCTTCTACCATTTCTGCCTGGCGAAGCTGAAAATAATTACGAACAAAATCTTTCACATCGGCAGGCATGCTGTATTCATATAAAAAACGGGTGGAATGGCCGATTTCTCTTTTTTCCAATTGTTTCTCAATCTTCTCTGCAATATCTCCTGTAAATTCATCTTCCAGGTTCATTTCTGCATCACGGGTAAGCTTTACACTATAAGCTCCTTTAATGATAAAACCGGGAAATACTTCTTTCAAATTTTCTCTTATTACATCATCCAGGAAAAGGATATGATGATCATCGCCAATTGGTGGAAGCTCCAGAAATCTTGGAAGATGTTCTGAAGGAATATTGAGCAACGAAAAAATCTTTTTATCCGGCTGATCAGCAGTCTCAAGCTCTATTATAAAATAAAGTGCATTGTTTTCGAGAAAAACATCAGCCTGGTTTTCTTTGCGTAAAATAACAGGCTGGAGAAAGGACAATACTTTTGAAAGAAAATATTCACGGATCTGCTCTTTATGTTCGTCCTGAATCTTGTTCCCATAATATAAACAAATTTGATTTTGCCTTAGAGCCGGCAATATTTGCAAAGTCAATATTCTTCCAAAATCCTCTAACTGCTGTTGAATAGTGGCTTGCACATCCTGTAACAACCCTTTTGGATATTCTTCAGAAACAGATACTTTCTTTGGCTCAAAGTCAGTAAATGTAAAAATAGAGGGCATACGAACCCGGAAAAATTCATCCAGGTTAGAAGAAAAAATGGAAAGAAAGGAAATACGATTGTAAAGCGGAACACTTTCGTCAGCCGCTTCCAGCAATACACGATGGTTAAAGCTTAACCAGCTAAGATCCCTGTTCAAAAATCTATAATTATCTGAAGGCATTAAAAAATTTTCTTAAAAAACTAAGATAATGGATTAGGAGGAGATGATGAATGTTGTTTACTACAATAGCTCTAAAAAAAATGTCCCCACTAAGGTGGGGACAAACCATCAAAATCTTTTTTAATCAGGCCATAGCAACTGCTTTTTTACCGGAACCTAAAATTACACCAACAACAGATCCTACAATGGCAGACATAACAGCGCTTACTGCTACATCCCCTGCTATTCCCTTCGTTGTCATGCCATGCCCGATACCATACATGACCAGATCAAAACTCAATGACATTAATAACCCCACAACAAAACCTGTTGCAGCACCTCCGCCTAAAGTAGAAACTTTACTCTTACCTAAAATGTAAGCAAGCAAGAAGCCTCCGGCCAAATTTCCAACTATCATTGCCCACCAAATCATTTTGTCCATGTCTGCGACCATTCCATTTTCATCAAAAAAAGATTTCAAGAGCAATCCATAAAAAACATAACCGAGAAGGAAAAAGAGAATACCGGCAACGATTCCGCCGACGAGGAATTTCTGAGAGTTCATAATAGTGTGTTTTGGTTAAAAAATATGGCTAAGCAATACCTAATATACTTACTTGGCTGATATTCTTAAAATAAAATACTACGTGTTATTGCTATTATTGAAAATCAGAATGATAGTAGAGCAAGCTGCGATCAATAATCAAAGGTTGACCAATTTTTCAGTCAATAATTTTTTCTCAGTACCTGAGGGAGTAAGTTGTATTGCTTTGGAAAAATAAATAGCAGCCTTTTCTTTATTCTGCAGTTGAAGATGCATTTCACCTAGAATAGCATGTAATAAATAATAGCCGGACAGAGACTCAATTCCAGGTATATTTTCAATTACTTTTATTCCTTCTGAAGGACCATAAAGCTCTCCTACAACTACTGACCTGTTCAATGCAACAATGGGAGTAGGCCGTAATTGATAAAGCAGGTCATAATAATGAAGAATATGTTTCCAATTTGTATGCGTATAATCACCGGCAGTTATATGTTCATAAGCAATAGCAGCTTCTAAATGATAGGTACTTAATTCTCCCCTTGCTGATTGCTCGATAAAATAATGACCCCGTTCTATCAACGATTTATTCCATAGTGTTCTGTCCTGGTCTTTCAACAATAAAATATTACCGCTTTTATCCAATCTTGCATCAGATCTTGCACTATTAAAACAAATCAATGCAAGCAAAGCAAAAACTTTGGGTTGCTTTGTTGCGGGATGCTGCGTTAATAATTCTCCTAATCTCAAACTTTCTTCTATAAGATCTTTTCTTATCAATTCTTCATGACTGGTAGAATTATAACCTTCATTGAATAAAAGATAAATAGCAGTAAGCACACTATCCATTCTTTGCTCTAATTCTTTTTCCTGCGGAATTTCGAAAGCTATTTTTTCTTCACGGAATTGTTGCCTGGCCCTGTATAATCTTTTTTCAATAGTATCTTTTGAAGTAATAAATGCTCTTGCAATTTCTGTAATGCTAAAACCACAAAGGGTTTTTAATACCAAAGCTACCTGCGATTCAAAAGCGAGAGAAGGGTGGCAGCATGTAAATATCATACGAAGCTGGTCATCTGCTATTGCATCTTTATTCATCAGTTCATTTACTGCCGGGGACAAAGTATATTCTGATTTTAATAAATAAGAACTATTAGCAGCAAACTCCCTGTGGCGTTGTTCCCGTCTTATTACATCGATAGCTTTATTTTTTGCAGCGGTAAATAGCCACGCTGAAGGATCATCCGGCAGGCCTTTAATTTTCCAGCTATTCATGGCCGCCAATAAAGTATCCTGAACTACATCTTCGGCCAATTGTAGATTATGAGAGCCGAATATTTTTGTCAATACAGAAACCATCTTTCCCGACTCATGCCGGAAAAGATGGTTAGCCAACTCATGAATATTTTTTGACAAGGGCAATCAATTATTTTTTGCAACTTCTCTTACTTCTACAATACCATCATAATTGAAAATAGGACATCCTTTTGCAATTTCAAGCGCCTCGGAAAGATCACTGGCCTTAATGCTGATATAACCACCGACAACTTCTTTGCCCTCAGAAAACGGACCATCAATGATTGTCCTGTCCTTTCCCTTCATAACCGAACCATTTCTTGTAAGGCGATCGCCGCCATTATATTTTCCTTCTTTTGTTAGCTGATCCATCCAGGTTTTCCATTTCGTCATTGCCTGCTGTAATTCTTCTGCTGCGGCAGTTGCGAAGTTGAGACCGCCCCTGAACAGAAATAAATAATCTTTCATAATGATTTAATTTATTGATAATGTTCTATCAACTATTATTCCAGGCACTATTTTTTTACATTTTCATAACCTGCCTTACCTGCACACTGCCACCATACTCAGCACCCGGATAATCATCGCAATATTTAACAGCCTCATTGATATCTTTTGCATTTACAATAAAGAATCCGCCTACCACTTCCTTTCCTTCTGTAAAAGGTCCGTCTGTTACAACTTTGTCTTTGCCGCTTACTAATTTTCCTCCCGGCAATAAAGGTTCGCCTGCTACATATTTTCCATCTTTATTTAATTTGTCTATCCAGGCCATCCATTTACCCATGTGTTCCTGCATTTGCTCGGGTGATTGTTGTGCTGATGAGCCGCCTTGAAAAATAAGCATAAACTTTTCCATAATAATTTGAGTTTTGAATTTAAAAATAAGATACATTATAATGACGAACTACAGGAATGAAACCGGACAAGCGGCGGAAATTATTTTGGGAAAACAGTAAGTGTAAGAATTTATATTACTTCGCCTTCAAGATCGTAATCGTAGGCTTTGGTGATCTTTACATCAACAAATTCACCAATAGTTAATTTTTTAGAAGAATGAATGATTACTTCATTATCTACTTCAATACTGTCAAATTCAGTGCGGCCTAAATAACGGCCCGCCTCTTTTTTATCAATCAATACTTTGAATATTTTACCGACTTTTTCAAGATTTTTTTCAAAAGAAATTTCCTGCTGAACTTCCATTATTTCCTGTGCTCTTTTTTCTTTTTCGCCTGGTGAAACGTTATCCATCAATTCATAGCCGCTTGTTCCTTCCTCATGTGAATAGGTGAATATGCCTACCCGATCAAAGC
>Ga0105247_10000707_pt1 | contig 26005 bp, 10 predicted proteins | sample KBSS24metaG_FD_81519 | JGI IMG/M metagenome (GOLD analysis project Ga0105247, IMG submission 81519) | Switchgrass rhizosphere microbial communities from Kellogg Biological Station, Michigan, USA - KBS S2-4 metaG | ecosystem: Host-associated > Plants > Roots > Rhizosphere > Soil | place...
AGCGAGTCGCGATCTTTGCCGCGCCGGATGTTCGTGCTCCTGAATTCAATCTCGGGAAACTTCTCGACATCGAAGAAGTCGCGCAGGAGCAAATGCCCATCACGCCGTTTGTTGCCGGTTTCGATACTTTCGGCCCTGATCGTTGCCGTAACAGACGAGCGGCTCACGTCATGCTCATCCAGAACGATCACGCCTTCAAGATCCTTGAACCGGCCTTTCACCTTGAACCACAGGTTTCGAATCGAGAACTCAACCGTCGTGTATGCCGGATCGAAATGCCAGGCACACTGACTCTGACGTTCACTCATTGCCATCTTGTTAATCCTGCTAATCTTGTAATCCTGTTAAAGACTTACTCGTATCTGAGCGCCTTTAATGGATCCACACGCGTCGCCCTCCGTGCCGGCAGATAGCACGCAGCCAGAGTCACGAAGAACAACCCAAAAGACACGCCGACAAAAGTCGCCGTATCAGTCGCAGTAACTTCAAAGAGCAACGTAGAAATCAATCGAGTCAACGCAAAAGAAGCGATAAGTCCTGTTACAACTCCAACCACACCGAGCACGATTCCCTTTCGCACCACGAGTTTCAGCACATCGAAACGCTGCGCGCCGAGCGCCATTCGCACTCCAATCTCGTGCGTGCGTTGCAACACTGAGTAAGACATCACACCGTAAATCCCGACCGCCGCCATCACGAGCGCGAGGAACGAGAAGACCGTCAGCAATGAAGCACTGAATCGCGCCCGCGCCACCGACGTCGAAAGCAGAGTCTCCATCGTGTTCACTTCACCGATCGGTTGCTGCGGATCGAGCGTGTGAATAACGTTGCGCGCTGCGCCGGCAACTGCATTCGCATCACCGCGCGTCCGCAACATCAAGGTCATGCCGGGATAGACCAGCTCCGCGTGAGGCCAGTAGACCATCGGCTCGACTGGTACATCGAGTCCGAGGTGGCGGTGATCCGCAACGACGCCGATGATCTCGCACGGCACGTTGTCGTCTTTCATGTAGATCGTGAGTTTGTGGCCCAGCGGATTCTGGCCACCGAGGTTTTTCTGCACGAACGTCTCGTTGACGAGCACGACGTGCCGCATGTCAGTCACTTCCTGATCGGTATACAGTCGCCCGAGCTTCAGCGGGATCTGCATCGTCTGAAAGTAACCAGCGTCAGTAACATTCACGCCGGTATTCAATTCCTGATCAGGCGGCAGCTTCTGACCATCGACATCGACACCCGTACCGCTGTACAGACCAGTAAATGGAGGCGTATCGATCGCGCCCACTGCCTCAACACCGGGAATCGATTTCATCTGCTCCACCGCTTGTTTGAAGAAGTTGATGCGCTTCTGATCCGTGTCGTACTTCCTCGGCAGCACATTCACGCGCATGGCGAGCAGGTTAGTGGGATTGAAGCCTGTCTCGACTGCCTGCAGTCGCCACAGACTTTTAATAAAGAGCCCGGCGCCGACCAGCAACACGAGGGCGAGCGCGACCTGAGTCACGACAAACACGCTGCGTACGAAATGACTGCCGGTGCTGCCGCCAACACTCTTACCGCCTTCCTTGAGCGAGCCCTGAAGATTAAAGCGCGTTGCTTCGAGTGCGGGCACAAGTCCGAAAACAATGCCGGTGAGTACAGAAAGGCCGAGCGTGAATCCGAGCACAGGAAGACTGACGCTCACACTCTTCAGATCTACGAGCGCCGGTGGACTCAGCGCGACTAACGCCCTTGTGCCCCACCAGGCGACGAGCACACCGAGCGTGCCGCCAAGCAGCGAGAGGATCACGCTCTCGGTCAACAACTGCCGGGCGATGCGCCAGCGACTCGCACCGAGTCCCGCACGCACAGCGATCTCTTTTCGTCTCGAGCTCGCACGCGCGAGCAACAGGTTCGCGACGTTCGCACATGCGATCAGGAGGACAAAAGCCACTGCGCCGAAAAGGATCAGCAACGGACGACGGATCTCGCCCGTCACTTGCGTGCGCAGTGGAACTACATTCACATTCCAGCCGGTGTTGAAGTTGGGATACTGCTGTTCGAGCCGCGACCCGATCGTCTGCATCTCGCGCTGTGCCTGGTCCATCGTGACGCCTGGCTTCAGGCGCGCCACGGCAGACGCGAAGCGGCCGCGACGTTCGCGCAGCTCGTTCGTAATCTGTAGCGGCATCCAGATGTCGGCCGGCTTTCTCGCGCGTGAGTTACGTTGAATGTGCCAGCCAAAGGTTGCAGGCATCACGCCGATGATAGTGGCGGGTTGTTCATTGACGAGAATCTGTCGCCCGACGACCTGCGGGTCGCCGCCAAAGCGTCGCTGCCAGAGACCATAGCTCACGACGATCACGCGCGGTCCGCCATCGCGTCCGTCATCCGCGGCGAAAGTGCGACCCAAAATCGGGTTTGCTCCGAGCACCGAGAAGAGATTGGTGGTTGCGAGCTGGCCCGTGATCTCTTCCGGCTCTCCGTCGCTGGTCAGGTTGCGGCTGGTATCGAAGAAGACGGCCATGTCAGCGAAGACGCTGTTTTGATCTTTCCAATCGGAGAAGTTGCCGAGGTTGATGACGTTCTGATCGGTGCGCCCGCCCTGTCTCCTTTCCCACACGAGCGCGAGCTGCTCCGGATCCTTGTACGGAAAACTGCGCAGCAGAACGGCATTGACGACACTAAAGATCGCAGTATTCGCGCCGATGCCCAGCGTGAGCGCAAACAACGCCACAAACGTCGTCAACGGACTCTTCAAAAGCATCCGCACGCCAAACTTGATATCAGCCACTAATGTCATCAAAAGATCTCCTTGCCACAAAAAGGCACAAAAAGCGCATAAATAAGACTTGGGGATTGCTCGATTTCATTTACCCGCATTCATCTCAACTGTTCTTTGTGCCTTTTGTGTTCCTCTTTGTGCCTTTTGTGTACCTCTATTCGCAGCGCAGGGCGTCCATTGGATCGACTTTCGTCGCGCGCAGTGCCGGTATGTAGCAGGCCAGCAACGCGACAATCGCCAGCAACACCGCCACTGCCGCAAACGTGAACGGATCCTTCGCCGTCACTCCAAACAACCAACTCGTGATCAAACGCGTGACCGCATACGCGCCCGCCAGTCCGATCACAAGCCCGAGCCCAATGAGCATCCCACCCTGTTTGACGATCATCAGCAACACGTCACGTGACTGTGCACCCAGCGCGAGCCGGATCCCGATCTCGTTCGTACGTTGCGCCACCGAGTAACTCATCACGCCATACAACCCGACGATAGTCAGCACCAGCGCAACTGCCGCGAAGATCGAGAGCAACGTCGTGCTGAAGCGTGGCCGTGCAACCGATGTCGACAGGTATTCTTCCATCGTCTTCACCGCAAACAACGGCACGTCCTGGTCCATCGCGGCGACCTCTTTGGTGACACCGGAAATCAGACTGCGCGGCTCGTTGCTCGTCTTGACGACTCCGACAAGCTGGCTGAACGGCACCTGCGTTTGCGGCACGTAATAAGCCGCCGGCGGATCAGTGCTTAGATTGCGATTCCTGATGTCACCGACAACGCCGACAATCTCGCGCCATGGCGTATCCTCATCGTCGAAAGTGCCTATGCCAGGACGAATACGCTTTCCCACAGCTTCTTCGTTCGGAAAAAATTCGCGCGCGAACTTTTCAGTGACGATGACTACGGGAGTGGAGCCGTGCTTGTCGCGGTCGTCGAAGTCGCGTCCCTTGACGATGGGAATGCCCATCGTCTTGAAATAATCGACGCCGGTGGTGAAGAAGTCAGCAGAAGGATGATCCTTGGGCGCCATCGGCCGTCCGTCGATTTCGAACGAGATGACGAAGACGTCTTCGCTCAAGGGCAGCGGGTAAATCCAACTCGTCGATACAACTCCAGGCGTCGTTTGGAGGCGTTGCTTCAAGTCGATGAAGAATTGCGATTGCCTGTCGGTTTTGTACTTGATCTCAGGCAACACAACGTTGAACGTGAGAACGTTGTTGGGCTGCAAACCGCTCTTCACGTTTTGCAGGCGCCACAGGCTTTGTATCAATAGTCCGGCGCCGACTAAGAGGACCACTGCGATCGCGAGCTCTGCGACGACGAGAACATTGCGCACGCGATTGCGGCGCGCGCCCTCGCTGGTTCCGCGTCCGCCTTCTTTCAGCGTCTCGACCAGCTCGGTCTTCGAAGAATGAAACGCGGGCGCGAGTCCGAAGATCAGCCCGGTCAACAACGAAACGCCGAGCGTGAATCCCAGTACGCGCCAGTCCATGCCAACGTGAACTGCGCGCGGAATGTCATTCTTTCCGAGCGCGACGAGAAGATCGGACCACCAAACTGCCAGCAACAGCCCGACACCACCGCCCACGATCGATAACAACACGCTTTCGGTCAACAACTGGCGAATCACGCGTATGCGGCTCGCGCCCAGTGCGGAGCGAATCGCCATCTCTTTGTGACGACCGGTGGCGCGCGCGAGCAGCAGGTTCGCGACGTTCGCGCACGCGATCAGCAGCACACAGGCCACAGCTCCGAGCAGTATCAATAACGTGGGCCGAACGTCGCCGACGAGCGCTTTCAAAGCAGGCTCGATTCGCAAGCTCCTGTTTGTATTCGTGTCGGGATACTGCTGCTCGAGTCGCGAGGCAATCGTTGTCATTTCAGCCTGCGCTTGTTCCTGAGTGACACCGGGCTTCAAGCGGCCGATCACTCTGAGGAAGTGCGCGCCGCGCTGGCCCGTGACCGGCTCTTTTCCGGAAGCGTCGCCGGCGATCGTGGTCCATAGCTCGACCGGCTCGTTCTGAATCGGAAACTCAAACGCCGGCGGCATTACACCAACAACCGTGAAGTGAATACCGTCGAGCGTGATCGGCTGGTTGATGATCGACGGATCGCCGCCGAAGCGCCGCTGATAGAGTGCGTGACTCAGGACCACGACGCGGCCAGTCTCGGTCGGTTTATCTTCGTCAGGTAGGAAAGTACGGCCAAGCATAGGCTGGACGCCGAGCAGCGAAAAGAGATCCGCAGTCACCACCGCGCCCTGCAAGCGCGCGGGCTCGCCCCGGCCGGTCATGATGAAGTCGCCGCCGTGATAACAAGACACATGCTCGAAGACAGTGTTCTGCGCGCGGAAGTCCATGAAGTTCGGATATGAATGCGAGCCACGTTGCCGACCGAGCGCAGGGGCAGTTTCGAAGACCGCGACGAGCGAATCCGGATTCGGAAACGGCAGCGGTCGCAGCAGCACTGCGTTCACGACGCTGAAGATCGCGGTGTTGGCGCCAATACCGAGTGCGAGTGCGATAGTGGCGACGATGCTGACGCTCGGCGACTTGAGCAGCATGCGCACTCCAAAGCGGATATCCTGGAGTAACGTGTTCATGATTTAAATCCATCCACAGATTTCACCGATTCTTTTCTGTGTAATCTGCGTAATCTGTGGACGCCCTTTCTTTATTCATCCCTCAGTGCGATCATTGGATCCACGCGCGCGGCACGTCGCGCCGGCAGATAGCCGGCAACGAGCGCCACCATCATCAAGACGATCGTGGCCATAGCGATCGTTAACGGGTCGTTCGGCTTTAATTCATAAAGCAACGACGCAGCCGTCTTCGTCAGCGCCAGCGACGCCAGCACACCAACGACGAGCCCAATCACTACCAGCACCAACGCTTCACGCAACACGAGCCACAACACACTGCGATTCTGCGCGCCGAGCGCCATGCGAATGCCGATCTCGTTCGTGCGACGCGCCACGCCGTACGACATCACGCCATAAAGCCCGACACACGCGAGCAACAACGCGAGCAGTCCGAAGAACGACGCGAGCCGCGCGATCAGCTTCTGCTGCACGAGCGAGCGACCGATGTGATCCGAAAGACTCACCACATCATCGACCGGCAAGTTGCGATTGATCTGTTTGATCGTCTCTCGCACCTGCGGCACAACCGTGCTCGCCGGGCCTGAGAAACGCACGACGAAGTTGCCGAGCACGTCGGGAACCTGTGTGTACGGATAGAACGCCATCGGCCGGAAAGACTCTTTCAGGTTGCCGTATTTGGCATCCTTCACGACGCCAATCACTTCGATCTCTTCCGACGATTCGCGTCCCTTGATGCCAAACCGCTTTCCGATCGGCGAGCCGGTCGGAAAGAACTTTTGCACCATCGACTCCGTGACCACCGCCACCTTCTGCGACGACTTCGTGTCTTGTGGTCCGATTCCTCGCCCTTGCACGAGTGGAATTCCCATCGCGGCGAAGAAGTCGGGGCCGACGATGTTGTTTCTGAGCGAGCGGTTTTGTCCTTCCGCAATATTGTCTTCGCGCGTGTACGCAGCGCCGGTCCAGAACCCTTGGTTGAAAACCATGAAAGCAAACGATGCCGCCTGTACGCCGGGAACCTGTTTGACTTTGTTTTCAACCTCACTCAGCAACGCCGGCAGCTTCGGATCGTCAGTCTTGATACCGGTGGCAGACGGGTCGATCATGAAAAGCATCGCGTTCTCTTGTTTGAAGCCGCTCGGAATATTCTGAAGATTGACGAGTGTGCGGACGAAGAGACCGGCGCCGACGAGCAGTAACAGCGACAACGCGACTTGCGCGACTACGAATGCTTTGCCGAGTGGATTTCGCAAAGCATTGAGCGTCTTGCCGCCTTTGAGAGACGTGTTCGGCTCGATGCGCGAAGCACGCAGGGCAGGCGCGGTTCCGAACACGATTGCGCACAGTGCAGACACACCGATCGTGAATCCAAGCACACGCAGGTTTGGCGCGATATCGACGGGCAACGCTTCTGGTCCGTCAGAAGCCATCAGCAACAACAAGCGAGTGCCCCACCACGAGAGAGCGACGCCGGCGGCTCCACCGAGCAGCGCCAGGAGGGCGCTCTCAGTCAACAACTGCCGCGCGAGTCGCATCCGTCCCGCACCGACTGCAAGGCGGACGGCGAATTCCCTGCTGCGTGCCGCGCCATGGGCCAACAGGAGGTTCGCCACGTTCGCACTCGCGATCAGCAACACGAGCGCGACCACGCCCATCAAGACTCGCAACGATAGTGAGAACTGTTCGCGCAGCGTTGAAAGACCGCGACTCACAGGCGTCAGTTGAATATTGGCTTCCTGGATCTGCTTGAGACGCTGGGCCGTGGGCTGCGTCCCGGCGCGTGTTTGCAATGATTGAGTGAAAAGCAAATTAACCGCGGCGTTTGCTTGCTGCGCCGTCACCCCGGGTTTAAGACGACCGATGAGATAGAGATCCTGAAAGTCTTCGGCGGTGCGTCCGTCCCAGTGCGTGGGCGGCATCTGCTTTTCCATCGCGAGCGGGATCCAAAGATCGGGGGCGGAGCCGACGGTGGTGCCGAAGAAATCTCTCGGCGCAACCCCGACGATCGTATACGCGACATTGTCGATCGTGATCGTTTGACCAACAGCGGCAGGATTGCCGCCGAGTTGCTGTTGCCACCATGCATAACTCACGACCGCGACCGGATGAGCGCCGGGAGTTTGATCGTCAGCTTCGGTCAACACGCGGCCTAATCCGGCGGTGACTCCCAGCACTGGGAAATAACTGCCGGAGACGAGTTGCACTTGTAGCTGCTCGATGTCACCGCCCGAGTTGACGAAGCCGTGTACGTTCCACGGAATGCTCAGCAGGCTTGCGACTCCTGAAAAGACGTCTGTGCGTTGCTGCACCTGTCGATAGAAGGGATAGGAGTAAAGGTCCGTACTCCCATCAGGGAAGCCGTTCGTCAGGCCCGCGCTCTCCGCTTTGCCGAACAGGACGAGTTGTTCCGGCCGCTCGACCGGTAGCGTCTTGATCAGGACTGCATCGAGCAAACTAAAGATCGCCGTGTTCGCCCCAATCCCGAGGGCAAGCGACAACACCGCGATGAGCGTGAACCCCGGCTTCTTCAGCAGCATTCGTATTCCGTAGCGAATGTCTTGAAGTAACGAGTGCATAGGTCGTATTGGTCCTATAGGTCCTATTCGTATCTCAATGCCACGAGCGGATCGACTTTCGTCGCGCGGCGGGCGGGGATGTAGCAGGCCAAAAGCGCAACCGCAATCAACCCAACCGAAACGCCCACGAGCGTCGTCACGTTGTTCGGCGTCACACCAAACAGCAGCGAGCTCAGGAACCGCGAAAGTGCAAACGACGCCCCGAGCCCAATCACCACGCCAACCGCAACCAAAACCACGCCCCTGATCATAATCAACCGGAACACGTCGCGGCGTTGGGCGCCGAGCGCGACCCGAATCCCGATCTCGCGCGTGCGTCGCGCAACTGAGAACGTCAACACACCGTAAAGCCCGAGTGCGGTCAACAACGTTGCGAGTAATCCAAACGCGGTCGAGAGCCACGTCACCATTCGCTCCTGGATCAGCGACTCATCGATCTCGGTCGAAAGCGTCTTGATGTTGTAAAGCGGCAAGTGTGGATCGAGCGACTTCAACTGGGCCCGCAATTGTTCTGCGACAGCATTCGGATCGCTTGAGGTCTTAACGTGCAGCGTCAGGTTCGTGAGAGTCGAGTCCTGCGTCGTCGGCAGGTAAAAATGGCGGCGCAGACTCTCACGCAGATTGATGTATTGAGCATCTTTGACAACTCCGACGATCGTCATGTCAGGCACTTCATCGAGCCCGATGCGTTTCCCGAGCGCGTTCGACGTGTTGCCAAAGTAGTGCTTCGCCATCTTCTCGTTGACAATGACGACCCGCGGCGCGCCGAGGCGATCGCGCTCGGCAAAGTCGCGCCCCGTGAGAAGAGGAATCTCGAGTGATTTGAAGTAATCACTCGAAACATACGTGGCGTCGGACGTCATCCGCTCGCCTTCACGCGGGGTGTAACCTTCAACCACGATGCCGTTTTGATCCCAGCCACCGGAGATTGGTGAGTCAGAAGCAAGGCTGGCGAACCTGACGCCGGGCAAAGCACGAGTCTTAGCCAACAGCTCGTCGTAGAACGCGGCCGTTCGTTCCTTCGAATAGCCGTTGAGCGCCGGGTTAACACTGGCGAGCAGCACGTTCTCTTTGCCAAACCCCGTGTCAAACGCGCGCAGGTTTTGCAGCGTCCTTAATAAAAGCGCCGCACTCACGAGCAAAGGCAGCGACAGCGCGACCTGGACCAGGATCAAACCACTACGCAGGCTCAGCAGCTTGCTCGCTGCCGTAAAACTGCGCGACTCGAGTCGCAGCCCCGGCGCAAAAACCTGGCGCGCCGCTTGAATCGCCGGCGCCAAACTAAACGCGATGCCCAGCAGCAGAGACACGCCGAGAATGAATGCATACAGCCGCCAGTCAAAACTCGCATTCAGGTTTTGACGGTAATCAGGTGGTATGAACGCAAGCAAACCGGCTTTGATCCAGAGCGCAATAAAGATTCCAACCACACCGCCAATCGTCGATAGGACCACGCCTTCAGTCAGCCACTGCCGCAGCAGGCGCAAGCGTCCAGCGCCGAGCGCGAGCCGGACGGTGATTTCCTGTGCACGCACAGTGGCCCGCGCCATCATAAGGTTGGCAAGGTTCGCGCAAAGAATCAGCAGCACCGCGCAGGTCGCACCGAAGAGCAACCACAACGAAGTGCGCAGCTCAACTTGCAGGTAACGAAGTCCCTGATCGCCGGGTATCGCCGCGATGCGTTGCGACATGAATCGCTCGCGATTGAACGTCGTCCCGTTCGCAGTTAATTGCGCCGCTTCGGATTCTCGAATCTGTTGGTAAGTGACACTCAGCGACGCCTGCGCCTGTTCCGGAGACACGTCCGCCTTGCGACGCGCCATCACGCTTAGCCATTGATGACGGCGGCTTTGCAAACGCGTCGGCGGCAGCGGATTGAAGACCGGAGTCATCATCAACGGCACACGCACATCAGGATTGTTTGAGAGGTCGACGCCGTAGAAACCCGGCGGCGTGACGCCGAGCACGGTCACAGGTTGTTCGTTGACGAGGATCGTCTTGCCGATCAGGTTTGGATCTTTATTGAACCGGCTTTCCCAAAACTTGTAGCTCAGCACTGCGACCGGATGCGCGCGCGGCGTGCGATCGTCATCCTGTGTGAACAACCTGCCGATCCACGGACGAACACCGAGCACTTCGTAAAAGTTTCCACTGACAAGCTCGCCACGCACGCGTTCTGTTTGATCGCCGTAGCTGACGTTCATCTGCGTGCCGCCACGCGCAATCACGCCCGAGAAAACCGAGTTTCGATCGCGCAGATCCTGGTACATCGGATACGAGAACGAGCTATCAACATCCGGCTCCTTCGCCTCATAGACCGACAGCACCACAAGCTGCTCGGGATTCGCGACCGGCAGACTCTGCAACAGCACCTGATCGAGCAACGAAAAGATCGCGGCATTCGCTCCGATACCGAGTGCAAGCGTGAGCACCACGACGCCGGCAAACGCAGGATTCTTCGTCAACATGCGCAAGGCGTAACGGACATCAGCGATCATTGATTGCTCCTAAAACCATCCACAGATTTCACAGATTATTTTTCTGTGTAATCTGTGGATGGGCTTTTATTCGTACCGAAGCGCGATCGATGGATCGACTTTCGTCGCACGTCGCGCCGGGATGTAACAGGCCAGCAATGCCACCACAAACAAGATCACGGCGACGCTCGCAAACGTCACCGCATCTCTCGGCGTCACACCGAACAGCAATTTGCTCATCAAGCCAGTCAGGAAAAACGCGCCCACCAAACCAATCGCGATGCCGAGGAGCGCGAGCCACATTCCACTGCGCAAAACCATCTTCATTACGTCCTGCAACTGCGCGCCGAGCGCCATGCGCAAGCCGATCTCCGGTGTTCGCTGCGCTACCGCGTGGGCCATCACGCCGTAAATACCGGCGGTCGCCAGCACGAGCGCGATAAATGCAAACGTCGCGAGCAACACGACGTTCAATCGCTGCGGTGCGACTGACAGAGCGAGACGCCGGTTCATCGTGACGACATCTTCAATCAGTATGTCTTTCTCCGCGGTCTTCAACTCCTGCTGGACCGGACCAGCAAGACTGAGCGGATCGCCAACTGTCCGCACGAGAACAGTCATGCTGCTCCACGGTCGCTTCGCGTGCGGTTCATAAGACGCAAAATCCGGCTCAGCATCGAGCCCGGTGTGATTAACGTTGCCGACCACGCCGACAATCGTCACCCACGGCTCATGCTCCGGTGGTCCAATCTTGATCCGTTTACCAATAGCATCGCCGCCGGGCCAGTAACTTTGCGCCATCTTCTGGTTGACGATGACGACGTCGGGCTTGCCACCGGTGTCGCGATCGTCAAACTCGCGCCCGTAAAGCAACGGAATGCCCATCGCGCGAAAGTAGTTCGGCAGGATGCGTCGATAGCTGACTCCGGGCGCTTCGCCCGCGGCGAAGGTGCGGCCCTCGATCGTTAACTCGCCGTGTGGATCGCCACCGCTAATCGGCAAACGGTTCACAGCGCTAACGGCTTTCACACCCGGCAGAGTTGAAAGCCGCTCCGGCATGTTTCGGAAAAACTCGATTACTTTTGTGTCGTCTGAATATTTTTGATCGGGCAGAGAGACGTGAACGGTCAACAAGTTGTCCGCCTGAAAACCGGGATTCACATTCGTGAGTCGCCAGAAACTCTTAATGAGCAGTCCGGCGCCGATAAATAACATCAACGAGAGCGCGACCTGAGCAACAACGAATCCGCGCCGCAGCCGGTTGCCGGAGTTGATGCTTCCCTTGCCTCCTGATTTGAGCGCATCGTTAACGTCGCTTCGCGCCGCCTGGATAGCAGGCGCGAGACCGAAGACGATGCCCGTCAACAGCGAGACGCCAAACGTGAAACCAAACACGGCGGTGTCGATCCCGATCTCAGATGCGCGTGGAAAACCTTCCGGCAAATGCAACAACAACCACGTGACGATCCACATCGCGAGCAGCAACCCAACCCCACCGCCAACGCATGCGAGTAACAAACTCTCGACTAACGACTGGCGGATCACGCGCCAGCGACTCGCACCGAGCGCAACCCGAATCGCCATCTCCCGGCCGCGTGACGCCGCGCGCGCCCACTGCAAGTTCGCGACGTTCGCGCAGCCAATCAGCAATACAAAAACGACTGCGCCGAGCAAAACATAAAGCGCCGGCTTGACGTCTCCCGTAATCCGTTCCTGCAACCCGACGGTGCTGAGCGAATGTCCCGGATCTTCTTTGACGTGTTCTTGTTGAATACCGCTGAAGAGCGTCGCCAGCTCACTCGACGCTTGCGCGCGCGTGACGTTCGGTTTGACTCTGCCGATTCCGGTGATGAAGTGGACCGCGCGATTTTGGTAAAAAGGCGCACCGGCATCAGCGCTCAACGGCGCCCACATATCGATCTTTTCGTCGGAAAACTGAAAGCCGGCGGGCATCACGCCGACTACGGCGTAACCCACATCGTCAAGATCGATGCCCTGGTTGTTCAGCGACTGGTTCGCGAAATGGCGTTGCCAGAAGCGATGACTGACTACCACGACTCGATTCGCGCCTGGCTTGTCATCGTCTGGAAGCAACGTGCGGCCCTGCGCTGCCTGTACTCGCAACAGCGGAAACAGATTCGCCGAGACGCTCATTATCTGAACGCGCGAGGGCTCACCTTGAATCTCGAGTACGCTGGACGAGAACGCGACGCCCGCGATGTCTTCAAACGACTTGCTCTGTTGTCGCAAATCAAGCCAGTTCAGATAAGAGAGCTGGAACGGCTCAGGACCTTGCTGTGGATTGAGCTCGTTGATAACGAGCAGTCGCTCGGGTTCGGGAAACGGCATCGGACGCAGCAGCACGCCGTTCACAACACTGAAGATCGCGGTTGTCGCGGCGATGCCGAGCGCGAGAATGATCACAGCGATCGCCGTGAAGCCCGGATGCTTCAACAATCCTCGAAACGCGAAACGAACATCTCTAATGATCGAATCCATAATTTTGCCCTATAGAACCAATCGGACCTATTCATATCTGAGTGCGACCAGCGGATCGACGCGCGTCGCACGTCGCGCCGGCAGGTAGCACGCAAACACACCCACCAGCATCAATCCCACTGCGACTGCAACAAACGTCGCCACATCAGTCGTCGAAACTCCAAACAGCAAACTCGACATCAAACGCGTGAGCACAAACGCGCCGCCCAACCCAATCACAACGCCGCATGACACGAGTCGCAGTCCCTGGCCCATAAACAATCGCAGCACATCGCGATGCCCGGCTCCCAGCGCCATGCGAATACCGACTTCATGTGTCCGTTGTGAAACTGAGTAAGCGAGCACGCCGTAAACACCCGTCACCGCGAGCACCAGCGCGAGTGCGGCAAAGATCGAGAAGAGCATCGCGTTGAAACGACGCGTGGAAGATTCGCGCGCCAGGAGATCGTCAAACGTCGCGACTTCGGCAATCGGCAGATCCTTATCAATCTCGTGCACGGCGCGCGCGATCCCGGCTGTTAACGCTTTCACATCACTCGTCGTGGAACGAAGTGACAACGTTGCGTCTCGTTGCGGCATGCGGCCCATCGGCGTGTAGATCCTGATGAGTGGTTTTTCTTCCGAACCGTAAACTCGCACCGCGGGAACGATGCCGATGATCTCGTGCCAGGTGGGACTGTCGTAACCGATGTGCTTGCCGAGCGCCTCTTCATTGGGCCAGAAGCGCCGCGCGAGATTCTCATCGACGAGGACCACCGGTTTGCCTTGTTCCTCTTCTTCCGGGGTAAACGTGCGCCCGCGCAGGATCGGAATCTTCATCGTCTCGAAGTAATCCGGCGTCACGATGGACCAGTCGACATTGATGAGCTCGCCCTTTTTCTCCTGGCGATAACCTTCGGCCGAGATATCGGTTTGCGAACCATCGTGGATGCCTGGCAGCGCGGCGGAAAGCGTCGCCTTCTGCACACCCGGTTGAGCTTGAGCTGCTTGTAATACCTGGTGCAGTAACCGGTTGAGCTCTGCTTCGTCGCGGCCACGACTACGCGAAACCTTGAGCTCCATCGTGAGCACACCGTTCGGATCGAAGCCGTTGTCAGAGCTGAACAACAACACGAGACTCTTCACTAACAATCCCGCGCCGACCAGCAACGCGACCGAGAAAGCAACTTCAGCAACGACGAGTGTGCCGCGCAATCGCTTGCCGCCGGTGTCTGTCGTTGTCGAGCTGCTGTCTTTCAGTGTGTCTTGTAAGTTTGTTTGAGACGAGCGCAAGGCAGGCAGCACACCGAAGAGTAATCCGGTGAGTAACGAGACAGCGATGTTGAAGACGAGAACTCTGCCGCTGAGCTGCACGCCACTCATGCGAGGCACGGTCTCGTGCGCGACACGTGAAAGCAGCAGCACAGTCCACGAAGCAAAGAAAAACCCGAGCACGCCGCCGGCGATCGAGAGCAACAAACTCTCGATCATCATCTGCCGCACGAGTCTGAATCGCGAGGCACCGAGGGCGGCGCGAACTGCAAACTCTTTACGCCGACCCGCAGCACGCGCCAGCAAAAGATTTGCGACGTTCGCGCACGCGATCAGCAACACGAGCCCGACTGCTGCGAAGAGTATCTTCAACGCCGTGCTGACACGTTTCGTGATGCTGTCCTGAAGCGACACAACGTTCACGACATTCGCGCCGGCGTTGTGGATTGGAAATTCCTTTCTTAACTGTTGCGAGATGCGGTTCATCTCATCGCGCGCCTGATCGATCGTCACGCCCGGCTTCAAACGCGCGATGACGTTCCCACCAGTGCGCACGTCGCGATTTTTCCAATTGAGCGGGCCCATGAGCACCCACAATGGCGGCGGTCCCTGGTGTACGAAGTCCTGTCGCGTGACGCCGATCACTGTGTGCGCCTTATCGTCGAGCAGGATCTGCTTGCCGACGATGTTTGGATCGCCCGCGAATCGTTGTTGCCAGAATCCGTAGCTGATGATTGTGACTGGCGCAGCGCCGGGTTTGTCGTCGGCGGCGGTGAAGTCGCGGCCCAGCAACGGCGTCGTGCGCATTACGCGGAAGTAATCAGCGGTAACGATGCGCGCGTCGAGTGCTTCAGGCTTGTCGGTGCCGGTGATATTCACCGACCAGCCGCGAAACGTTGACATCGCTTCGAAGACCGAATTGCGCGCTTGCCAATCGACAAAGTTTGGATAAGAGACGTGGCGATTCGCGACCTCCGCCCCCGACTCATTCATCCACACGATGCGATCCGGCTCGGGATAAGGCAGCGGCTGCAAGAGCACCGCATTGATCACGCTGAACATCGCGGTGTTCACACCGATGCCAACCGCGAGCATCAACACGGCCAGCACCGTGAAACCCGGATTCTTCCTGAGCCACCGCAAACCGTAAATGAGATCCTGAATCATAGTATCCGCCAAACCATCCACAGATTTCACAGATTATTTTTCTGTGTAATCTGTGAAATCTGTGGATCGAATTTCATTCATACCTGAGAGCCACGAGTGGATCGACTTTCGTCGCTCGTCGCGCCGGAATGTAGCAGGCGATTAGCGCCACGATCGTCAACAACACCGCGATCACCGCGTACGTCAACGGATCCGTCACCTTCACGCCAAACAGCATCTTCGACAGACTGATCCAACTCTCGAGATACTTCGTGAGCACGTAAGCGCCAATCAATCCGAGAATCACACCCAGCAGAGCGAGCGTCATTCCCTGCTTCACGATCATCCTCAACACGCTCCCACGGTCGGCCCCGAGCGCCATGCGAATCCCGATCTCGTGGGTGCGTTGTGAAACCGTGTAAGCAAGCACGCCAAACAGTCCGATCGCCGCGAGCTGCTGGGCCAGGAGAGCAAACAGCGTCAACAACTTCGCAAACAAACGTTCCATCCGCAGTGTTTCATCGGCTTGTTCGACTTGCGATTTGACGTTCGTCACCGGCAGGTTCGGCTCGATCTCGCGCACGACACCGCGCACACTCGCGATCGTCGCTGACGGATCGCCTGTGGTCCGAACTTCGAATGTCGCGCCGGCCTGCGGGCGCTCCTGCCGGTACGATGAGTAGACAGTCGGAGGGATCTCATCTCGCTGGCTGGTGTATTTCGCGTCCTTGCAAACACCGATGATCTCGAGCTCGTCAGGCTTCTTGGTGTCGTAAGTGAAGCGTTTTCCGATCGGATTCTGATCCGGAAAGAATTTATTCGCGAACGTTTGATTGACGACGACTACTTTCGGCGAGGTGGTGTCGTCCTGTGGTCCAAAGGTGCGGCCGGAAAGCAACGGAATGCCCATCGCTTGCAAAAAGTTTTCGCGTACAACGTGGCGGTAGCCCTCGCCACTCGGCGGGATGCGTCCCTCGGAATCAGGAGTCGCATTCAACGCCTCGCGCAAAAACACACTGCTCGAGCTCGATGATTGCGACAGCAGCGGCATTCGCGAAAACGTCACGCCCTGCACACCGGGAACTGCTTCGAGACGCTCGCCGATCTGCCCGTAGATCTGTCGCAGCTTGTCGTCTTTGTAGCCGATCAACGCCGGCTCGACGTCAAACAGCAAAAGGTTTTGCGTGTTGAAGCCGGGATCGACGTGTTGCAGGTTGAGCAACGTGCGCACGAACAAACCCGCACCGACCAGCAACAATAACGACAACGCCACCTGGACCACGACGAGTCCACGACTCAACAGCGATCGATGCACCGCACTCGATCCACGTCCACTATCTTTCAGCGACGGCGTTAGATCGACGCGCGTCGTGCGCCATGCTGGCGCGAGTCCGAAGACGATTCCGGTCAGGAGTGAGAGTCCGAAGGTGAAACTGAGCACGCGCCAGTCGAGTCGCGGCTCGAGCGTGTTCATGCCGCGGCCACCCCAATCACTGACCGCGATCAGCCCGTCCTTGATCCAGATCGCGAAGATGATTCCGAAGAGACCGCCGAGCAGCGAGAGCAACAAGCTCTCAGTCAACAGTTGACGAATGAGACGACGGCGACTTGCTCCGAGCGCCAATCGCAGGCCGATCTCTTTTTGCCGCCCGGCTGAACGCGACAACAGCAAGTTCGCAACGTTTGCGCAGGCGATCAGCAGGACCAGGCCAACCACGCCCAGCAACAAGTAGAGCGAAGGCGCGTAATATTTGCGGCGATACATCTCGCCCTGGCCGCCCGGATCTGCAACCAGTCGCGGATACTGCTTCGGATCCAGATCGCTAATCGTGTTGCCGCCTCTGGCCTTCGCCGCGACTTGGCGCGCGGCACGGTGTTCGATCACTGACTGGAGAAACGTGTTCTCTAATTGCGCCTGTGCCTGCTCGCGAGTGACGCCGGGTTGCAAACGGCCCATGATGCGCAGCCACCAAACGCCCGCGCCGCTCATGTACGAGCGGTCTTTGTCTGCATACAGTTGCGGCTCGACTGCGAGCGGGATCGAAACGTCCATACTCGTGCCGACGCCCATTGCGCCATCGAAGCCGCGCGCCGAAACGCCAACAACGGTGAACGGCACGTTGTTAAGATTGATCTGTTTGCCGATGACTGCGGCATCGCCACCGAAACGTTTCTGCCAGTATCGATGACTCAGAACCGCAACTGTCCCAGCGCCGGCTTTGTCGTCTTCATCAGTCAACAAACGACCAACCGCAGGCTGCACTCCGAGCGCAGCGAAATAATTGCCGGTTACAGCCTGACCGCTCGCTACATCGGCCTGACCATCAGCAGTGACGTTTAGTCCAACACTTCCATACGCGAAGATGTCTGACATTGGGCCATGTTGCTCGCGCAGCCGCTGGTACGTCACATATGCAAACGAGGTCCTGTTAATGAGACCGGTCTGCTGATCCTTGTTGGAGCTGCCGTTGTAGCTGCCGACTGAGAAATCCTGTGGCGCGACCGATTTGAACAGCACCAGCCGATCCGGCTCTTTCACCGGCAACATCTTCAACAGCATCGCATCGACGATACTGAACAACGCCGTGTTGGCGCCGATGCCGAGTGCGAGCGAAAGCAACGCAACGGACGTCAGCCCCTTTTGCTTGAGCAACATCCGAAGCCCATATCGCAGATCTTGCAGAAGAGTGTGCATAGTTTTATTGGTCCTGTAGGACGTATTCCACCTATTACTCGTAGCGCAGCGCCACGAGTGGATCGACCTTCACTGCCCTTCTCGCCGGAACATAAGACGCAACTAAAGCCACAGCGCCCAGCAACAGCGGCACTGCCACAAACGTGAAAGGATCAGTCGCTCCGACGCCGTACAGAAACGACGCGATCACGCGCGTGGCAGCCGCAGCGAGTAACAAGCCGATTGCGAGACCGGCGCCGATTACGATCAATCCATCCCAAAGCACGAGCCCGAGCACGTCGCTCTCTTTTGCGCCGAGCGCCATCCGCACTCCGATCTCACGTGTGCGCTGTGCCGCGCCATAAGAAACGACTCCATAGATCCCAATCCCTGCAAGCAAGAGCGCGAGGGCGCCAAAGCCACCGAGCGTCAAGGCGGCGATTCGCGATGGCAGCAGCGTAAGCTCTATCTGTTCACGCAATGTCTGCACGTCTGCAATCGGAAGGTTTGGATTCAACGCGCGGATCTGTCCGCGCACGACTGGCATGACAGCCTTCGGCTCGCCCGTCGTGCGTACGACGAGCGTCATCTTCGGATCGTAGGATTGGCTAAGAGGCAGGTAGACATAAGGGCGCGGCGTCTCACCCAGCGTTCGATACTTGCTATCGCGCGCGACACCGACTACTTCCAGAAACGGACCCTTTGGTCCAGCGATGCTGACGCGTTTGCCGAGTGCGTCTTCGTTGGCCCAAAGCCTTGTCGCAAGCGTCTCGTTTATTACAACGGTTCCCGGCGCGCCCTCGCGATCGGCTTCCGTAAACTCACGGCCGCGCAGCAACGCAGTTCCCATCGTTCTGAAATAGTTTGGACCGACCACATTGAAGCCGGTGCTCATCCCTTCGCTTCCCTGTTCACTGCCTTCCGTGAACACCTGAAACTGCGCGAAGGAGCTGCCCATTTGCGGGAAGCGCACGAGCGTGGCTTGCTCGATTCCGGGCTGCGTTTGCATCCTGGCCAGCAGGTCGCGATAAAACACCTGACCCGCAGTCTTGTCGTAGCGCAATAACCCGAGATTGATCGGCGCCAGAAAGGCGCGCTCGACGGTGAAGCCCGGATCGATCGAGCTGGCGCGCTGGAGTGCCCTGATGAAAAGTCCAGATCCAACGAGCAGCACGACAGACAGTATTAGTTGGACCGTGACGAAGGCGTTGCGCAGGTACGAGCGATGAGCGCCGGTAACTTTCAACGCATCGCTTTTCAGCGCCATGACGATGTTCAAGCGCGAGGCCTGAAGCGCGGGTGCAAGTCCGAAGACAATGCCGGTTGCAACTGCGACGACGAAAGTGAAGGCGAGTACGCGGTAATCCAAATTGAAATCGAGCGCAGCAAGCGGGGTCGACTGGAGACGTGAAACGAGGAGCTGATTGGCCCACACCGCGAGTATCAACCCGACAGCGCCACCCGCAATGCCGAGCAACACGCTCTCCGTCAGCCATTGGCGAATGAGTCGACGGCGACTCGCTCCGAGTGCTCGCCGGATTGCTGTTTCTCGTCGGCGAATTGCGGCTCGCGCCAGCAGTAAGCTTGCTATATTCGCGCACGCGATCAAAAGCACGAGCGCGACTACGCCCATCGCGATGCCGGCAACAGGTAACACCTCTTCCTGATCGCGCGGATCCATGCCGCCACTCATTCGCAGCAGTTGCACGCTCCTGAGCGTCTCTGCCTCGACTTTACCGCGATAGTTCTCGGCAACGCGCCGGGCCACTTCAGTTAACTCACTTCCGGCACTCTCGCGCGAGATGTCGGGTTTGAGCAGTGCGAACACGGCAAGCCAATGGCTATCTCGATTCTCAAATCGATTCGATCCAGGATCGGCTACGCGCGCGGCTGCAGGTGGATTTAGTACTCCGAACATCGAAAGCGGCAACCACAGCTCGCGATTGAGCCCGACTTCGGTGCCGGTAAAGTTCTTCGGCATCACGCCGACTACGGTGAAACCGAATCCGTTTAATGAGATCTGACGGCCTACGATGTTCGCGTCTGAAGCAAAACGCGTTCGCCATAGATGCTCGCTAAGAACGACGACGGGTGTTTGCGTCTTACCGTCTTCCTCGACGAAGACGCGTCCCATAGAAGCAGGAACGCCAAGCAAGTCAAAATAATTCTCAGTGACGTACTCGCCCTTAACGAGCTCCGGCTCACTTCCCGACGTGACGCTAAAGTCCTGCGTCCCGGTGATCGCCGCCATCCCTTCAAAACTGTGCGCCTGGCTTCGGTAATCGAGGTAATCGGGATACGAGATCGGCGCGCGCAGCCAAACCAGCCGGTTCTGCTGCTTCACGACCGGAAGCGGACGAATAAGAACGGCGTTGACGATACTGAAGATTGCCGTGTTCAGTCCGATGCCGAGCGCGAGCGAGATGACAGCAACGAGCGAGAATGCCGGCGTCTTCAGCAGCACCCGCAAAGCAAAGCGCAGATCGTTAATTAGAGAGTTCATAGGTCCTATAAGTCGTAGTCATCCTATTCATACCGCAGCGCCTCGAGCGGCTCGATGCGGCTGGCGCGCCGGGCCGGGAACCAGCACGCCAGCAGCGCCGCGGCCAGCAACAACGCCGAAACACCAATGAACGCGCTAACGTCGAACGCACCGACGCCGTACAAAGTCGATCGCATCGCACGCCCCACGAGATAACCACCACCGAGGCCAATGAGCGTTCCGAGAATCGCCAGCAACGCTCCTTCTTTCAGGACCATACTGACCACGCGCGACCGTTGCGCGCCGAGCGCCATCCGCACGCCAAACTCATGCGTGCGCTGCGCCACCGCGAAAGCCATCACGCCGTAAATACCCACCGCCGCCAGGATCAACCCGAGCGCTCCAAAGCTCGCAAACAACACGACACTGAAACGATCGATCGCCAGCGACTCGCTCACGATCTCATCGATGGTCTGCACACCGGCCAGCGGCATATCAGGATCGACCGCATTAACCGCCGCGGTGACACTCTTGATAACCGCCCTCGGATCGCCGCTCGTCTTCAGCGCGATCGAAGCTTGCGGCCACGGATTCTGCGCAAAGGGAATGTTGATCTCGGGAAAGTCTTCACGAAATCCCGCCCCGCGCAGATTGTGATACACGCCCACAATCTGCCATTCGACCGGCTTCCCTCTGGGCGCATTCGGAATGATCTCGGGAAAAGAAATTCTTTGCGTGAGCGGATCGGCTCCCGCCAGATACTGCTTCACAAAGTCTTCATTGACGGTGATAACACGCACACTGTTGGGCGTATCGTGCTCGTTGAAGTTGCGACCATTTACCATCCGGATTCCGAGTGTGTCGACGTATTCCGGCGTAACCATTCGAACGCCTGTGTTCAGGCGCGCTTGAGGATTGATTGGTTGGCCCACAACCGTAAACCGTGCGCCATTTCCTGGGCCAAGACCGGGATAACCAGTTGTCAACGCCACCTTCGTTACTCCAGGCAGAGTCTGGATCTTTTCCAGCATCTGCCCGTAATACGATCGGATCTGCTCTGGTCCATCGAGACGGTTGTCAGGTACCGGCAGACGAAACGTCAGCACATTGTCCGGTTGAATGCCGAGATCGATCCGATTGAGATTCCAGAAACCTTTGAGCGCGAGACCACCGGTCGCCAGCAAGGTGAGTGCGAGAGCAAACTCCGCGATGATGAGCGCACGAAAAGCATTGCGCTTAATACCACTGCTGCCGCTGCGGCCGCCGAGTTGTAGAATCTCATTCAGATCGACTCGTGTTGCCTGCCAGGCAGGCGCAGTCCCAAACAAAAGTCCGGCAACTGTTGTTACCCCAATCGTAAAGAGCAACACCGGAATACTGATCCTGATATCTGCTTCTGAAGGAATCATCGTGCCGACGGGCGGCATCACGAGGGTTATGCCATCGATGATCGCGCGTGCGAGAAATACGCCGAGGGCTCCACCGAGCGCCGCCAAGACCAGGCTCTCAGTGAGAAACTGCGCGAACAACCGCGGTCGGGAAGCGCCCAGTGCCGCTCTTACTGCAATCTCCTTTTGACGAGAGGCGCCGCGCGCCAGCAGCAGGTTCGCCACGTTGACGCAACCAATCAACAGGAGAAATCCCACCGCGCCCAGAAGCAGCCAGAGATTGCGGCGCGTAGAGTCAGTAACGAAGTCGAGGTGCAATGACTCGACGCTCACACCGCGATTCGCATTTGTCCTGGGAAACTCCTGCTGAAGTTGCGCAGCAATGCCGTTCATTTCTGCCTGCGCCTGGTCGATTGTGACGCCGTCTTTCAAGCGCGCCATCACCGGCATGAAGTTCGTGTCGTGAGCCGTCTCCTCAGGACTGAAAGACATGGGCACCCACACCTGCGACGTGAGCCGGTCGTGCATGCCGGGTGGAAGAACGCCGACGACTGTGTATTGCTCGCCGTTCATGCGAATGTTTTTGCCGATGAGGTCATGATTGGAGTTGAAGTATTTACTCCACACGTTGTGACTGAGAATCACGACGTGATCTCGGCCCGGCTCACCTTCTTCGGGAAGGAAGTTGCGCCCGAGCAGGAGTGGCAATCCGCGCATCGCAAAGAACCCGGGCGTACAACGCGCGCCCGCGATCTGTTGGGGTCGATCTTCAGTGGCGACGTTGAATGAGGCGCTGGTCCACCCGTTCATATCCTGGAACGAAGCGCTGCGTCGTCGCCATTCGAGAAAGTCGCCGGCAGCGACGGAGTTTCTTCCGCGTGGCATCATGGTCCACACCATCACGAGTTGATCCGGCTTGGGATATGGCATCGGCTCGAACACCGCGTAGACCACGCTGAAGATCGCCGTCGTCGCTCCGATCCCCAGCGCGAGCGTCAACACCGCCGTGATCGTGAAGCTCTTGTTCTTGAACAACGTGCGAATGGCGAAGCTTATGTTTTGTTTAAGAGCACTCATACTACTCGTCCCTTAATGCCACCAACGGATCCACCTTCGTCGCCCTTCGTGCAGGCGTGTAACAGGCAAGCAACGACACCATCACCAGCAACACCGGTATCGCGATAAATACGACCGGATCAGTCGCACTCACTTCAAACAGCAGACTCTTGATCGTCCGCGTCAACGCGAGCGCGCCTGCGACTCCGACGACGACGCCCACACCCGTGAGCCTGAGTCCCTGGCGCATGACAGCGCGTCGCAACGCACCGGGTTGCGCACCGAGCGCGAGCCTGATCCCAAACTCTTTCGTGCGACTACCAACGTAAACCGACATCGTGCTGTAAATGCCGACTGCCGCAAGCGCCAACGCAATGATCGCGAATGCTGTCAGCAGGAAATTCGTGAGTCGTTGCGTGCTGAGTGTTTGTCCGATGATCTCGGTCATCGGCCGCACAAGGTACAACGGCATGTCGGGATCGATTTCCCGGATGGCAGCTCGGAACGCGGGAGCCGCACTTAATGGTGGTCCATCCGTGCGCACGATGAACGAAGCGCGCGGCGACGGATACTGGCCCATCGCGAAGTAGATATGCGGCCGCTTCTCTTCCATCAGGCTGATGTGCTTCACGCCGCCGACAATGCCGACGATCGTCAGCCACTGCCGGTCTCCGGTAATCTGTATGCGACGGCCGATCGCATCACCCGCGGGCCAGTAACGACGCGCCAGTGGTTCATCAACGATCGCGACGAGCGGTGATTTGCTGTGATCGGTTGTTTGGAAATCGCGTCCCTGCATGAGCGGGATGCCGAGGGCGGTGAACGTTCCCGGCGCGACACTTACAACTTCCGCCTGTTCGGCTTGCGAGACCTGTGCGCCTTCAGGCGGTGCTTGTCCTTCAACGATGATGCCATCGACGTTACCGCCGTCGCCGAACGGCAAATTGTCAGTGAGGCCCACTGCCGCAATGCCGGGCGAGTTACGCATCCGTTCCATCGCGCTCTCGTAAAAGCGCAACGCCTTCTCCTCGTTGTCGTACTTTGCCTGCGGCAGCGTTGCGACCATCGTCAGCGTGTTCTCAGGATTGAAGCCGAGATCGACGGCGCCGAGTCGCTGAAAACTCTTCAACAACAAACCCGCGCCAATCAGGAGCACGAGCGAGAGTGCAAATTGGACCGCGACGAGTGCGCTATTGAGTCGACGATGCGAAACCGTGCCGCGCGCGCCTTCACGAATGCCACTCGCGATCCCCATCGCGTACGCGCGCAATGCAGGCATGAAGCCGAACAGCAAACCCGTGAACACAGTCAGGCCGGCCGTGAACGCGAGCACAGTACCGCTCAAACGCACTTCCTCCATGCGCACGATGCCGCTGATGGGCAGCTTGTCGAGCATGCGAATGCCAAATCCGGCCAGACCAACGCCGACGACGGCGCCGATAAACGAGAGCAGCACGCTCTCAGTTAAAAGCTGTCGCGCGACTCGCACGGGCGACGCGCCCAACGACACGCGCACAGCGATCTCACGCGTGCGTGAAGTCGCACGAGCCAAAAGCAAGTTCGCGACGTTGGCGCACGCGATCAGAAGCACGAGGGCAACTGCGGCGAGCAACACGAGCAGCGGCTTCTCAGTTTTGCCCAGCATCGCTTCGCGCAGTGGTGTGACGGTCGTGCGTGGTCCAACGCCTTCGCTCAGCCCCACCGCCTCGCTGGAGTTCGGATGTTGCCGTCCGAAGTTCTGAAGCACTTCAGTGGTGTCAGCCTGCGCCTGGGCCACCGGCACGCCGGGCTTCAAACGACCGATGAGCGCGAAGAAGTAGGGCGCAGTTCGCTTGGGATCGTGTGCGAGCGGTGTCCACAGATCGGTTTCGTAACGCGGGAATTTAAACTCAGCAGGCATGACGCCGACGATCTGTGTCTGCGTGTTGTTCAGACTCAGCGTTTTGCCGACGATGTTTGGATCGCCGCCGAAGCGTCGCTGCCAGAATGCATGACTGATCACGCAGATCTGGTTCTTTCCCGGCACGTCTTCGCCTTCGACAAACGTGCGACCAAGCAAAGGGTTGACGCCGAACACTTTGAAAAAGTCGGCAGTGACAGTCGCAATCGGCAAACGCTCGGGCTCGCCTGCGCCGGTGAGGTTCGTCGCGTTCGTGTTGTAAATCGCGACTGATTCAAACGAGCGATTCTGTTCGCGGTACGCTGCAAAATCGGCCTGCGAAATTCCCCACGACGCGAGTCCGAGCTTCGGGCTCGCTTGCAGCATTCGCACGAGGCGATCGGGGTCGCGAAACGGGAGTGGTCTCAGCAGGATGCTGTTAACGAGACTGAAAATCGCGGTGTTGGCGCCAATGCCGAGCGCAAGCGTGATCACCGCAACGATCGTGAATCCCGGCTGCTTCAACAAAATCCGCACGCCATAACGGAGGTCATGAATGAGTGTGCTCATAGGTCGTATTGGTCCTATAGGACTTATTCGTAGCGCAACGCTTCAAGTGGATCGATTCTCGTCGCGCGTCGCGCCGGTACGTAGCACGCAAAGAAAGCAACCACCAGCAGCAACACCGGCACGCCCGCAAACGTCAACGGATCGCGTGGCGTCACGCCAAACAACATGTCTGTCAAAACACGCGTCACAAACGTTCCCGCCACAATGCCGACAACGAGACCCGCAAATGTCAACGTCATTCCCTGCCGAATGACCAGGCGCAACACATCGACAGGCTGTGCGCCCAATGCCATGCGCACGCCGATCTCGTGCGTTCGTTGCACAACGGAGTAGGAGATCACGCCGTAAAGCCCGACGCACGCGAGCACGAGCGCGAGGGCTGCAGACAATCCGAGCATCAGCGCCTGAAAACGTTCCTGCGAAATCGCAGCGGAGAAGACCTCATTGAGCGTGCGAACGTTTGAGACCGGCTGGTCCTTGTCTACTGACCACACGGCCTTTCGCACGGCAGCCGCGATCACCGCTGGATCAGCTTTTGTGCGCACGACGAGATCGCGAGGCGCCATGAACGAGCGACGCTCCTGCAGGTACGGCACGTAGAACTCCAACTTCTGCACCTGCAGTCCGGTTTGACGGACGTCGCC
>Ga0105247_10000708_pt1 | contig 25950 bp, 25 predicted proteins | sample KBSS24metaG_FD_81519 | JGI IMG/M metagenome (GOLD analysis project Ga0105247, IMG submission 81519) | Switchgrass rhizosphere microbial communities from Kellogg Biological Station, Michigan, USA - KBS S2-4 metaG | ecosystem: Host-associated > Plants > Roots > Rhizosphere > Soil | place...
CCCCGTCGAGCGAACCGTCGCCCCCGTCCACCACCCAGGCGTGGTGCTCGGCGATGACCTGCGCGTAGTCGTAGAGCATCGGTGCGGGAGGGAAGCCGATCCGCGGGACGTACAGCCCGTACGCGTCGTCGACCAGGGCGGCGACGTTCGCCGCGTCCGCCACGGTCGCCGGACGGATCTGCGGTGAGCTCATCCGGTCATTGTCCCAGCCGGCTCGTCAGGCCTTGTCGAGGGCGAAGACGGGGATGCGACGGCCGGCGTTCGCCTCGTACTCGGCGAAGGCAGGTGCCGCGTCCAGGAAGTGCTGCCAAGCAGCGTCCCGCTCGGCGCCCTGCAGTTCGCGGGCCCGTGCCGGCACGGACCCGTCCGGAGCCTCGACCACGACGTCCGGGTGCGCCCGAAGGTTGAAGGCCCAGGCTGGGTCGGTCGGGGCACCTCCGGCGGAGGCGGCCACGAACCAACCGCCGTCGTACGGGATCGCCCGCAGCGGATTGACCCGCGGCTGACCCGACTTGGCACCGGTCGAGTGCACCAGAACGAGGGTCTTGCCGAAGCCCATCGTCGCGACGTTGCCGCCGTCGTTGCGGAACTCCGAGATGATCTGCGCATTCCAGTCGGCCATAGCCCCACGTTATCCCTCGCCTGCCGCACGGAAGCCCACGGCTGTGCGGTTGCGACGGTTGCATCGCGCGGTGAGACGTCATAAGCCCACTCGTGTGGGATTACGCCCGCGGGACTCGACACGACCGGCTGCGACGAAGAAGGACAGTGCCACGACACCTGTGATGGCCGCCCCGATCGCCGACTGGTCGTAGGTCGGGGCGCATGCCGCAGGCCGGCCGGGGTCATACGTCCCGTCGGCGAACCATTTGTTCAGGATCGAGCCGCAGTGATCCACATCCGTGCCGACGGCGAGGAAGCCGACGCAGGCGACGCCGAGGAAGACGGCGGCCAGAAGCAGCCCTGCGGTCCGAACACTCGGGCGCCGGAGCGACCGTCGCGCCCGCAATGCCAACCCGAGTAGTGCCGCGGCGAGGGCGAGGCAGACGTAGACCCAGAGCCGCCGATCGGCGATGGTGTCGTCGCAGGCTGATCCAGCACCCTCGGGGAAGCGGTGGAACGCGGTTTCGCAGTAGGTATCGCCATAGCCGGGCAGCGGCGAGAACGCCAGCACCGCCGCCGATCCCAGCGCCAGCACCGCAAGCGCGATCAGGGTCAACGGTGCTGATGCCAGCCGGTCGAATGTCCGGCCGACGGCGGCCTGGCGGTCCGGCAGGGCGGTCATACCCACATCGTTCGCAGCGCAGCACCACCCGTCAACGCCGCCCATCCCTCACCCGGGCAGGGAAGCCGGGAGGCCGAAGCGATCGAACAGGGACGCGTCGAAGGTGGTGATCTCGGCGATCAGCCCGTCCCCGATGCGCAGCACGTCCAGCTTGAACGGGAGGTACACCTCCGACCCGGGACGCCGCAGGTACGACGCAGCCGCGGGTTGCCGGTTCGCCGCGGTCGGCAGCAGCTTCCAGTCGCCGAACACCGAGCGGTCGTACGCGTGTGCCATGAGCCGCGAGACCTCGTCCCTGCCGACGTACAGCTCCGGATTGGGCGGCATGGCGATCCGGACGTCCTCGCGGATGACGGCCAGGCCCGCGACCGGATCCTGCCGCTCGTGCGCCTCGATGAACGCGTGCAGCAGAGCTCTGTCGGCCTCGGTGACGGAGGCAGGCGACCAGTCTGCGTCCCGCGCCGCGACGCGAGCAGCGATCGTCGCCCGCGCCCGTTGCAGCGCCGAGGTGACCGCCGGGACGGTCAGGTCGAGCAGCGAGCCGACCTCGGCTGCCGAGTAGCCCTCGACGTCCCGCAGCAGGAGCACGGCCCGCTGCCGAGCCGGCAGCAACTGAATCACCGCAAGGTAGGCCAGTTCGACGGTTTCGCGCCGGATGGCGGCATCGGCCGCGTCCAGCAGGCTGTCGGGGTAGGGCTGCAGGAACGGCACGTCCGCGATCGAGTCGACCGGGACGGGCTGTCGTTGCGCAGCGCGCAGGATGTCGAAACAGGTGGTGGTGACGATCCGGTAGAGCCACGCGCGCGCTCCCGGGCCGCCGTCGAACGAGGCCCGGCCCTTCCAGGCCCGCAGCAGCGCTTCCTGCACCGCGTCTTCGGCCTGCTGGAGGCTGCCGAGCATTCGATAGCTGTGCACCTGCAGTTCGTGGCGGTGCTGCTGCGACAGTTCGGCGAACCGGGCCTCGTCCAGCATGACTCTCAGACCTCCACCGCGTCTGCGGCCTCGTACAGCGCAGCGATGTCGATCTTCGTCATGCCCAGCATGGCCCGCATGGCGGCATTGGCGCGAAGCGGGTTCGGGTCCTCGATCAACTGCAGCAGCGCGTCCGGCACCACCTGCCAGGAGAAGCCGAACCGGTCCTTCACCCAGCCGCACGGTCCGACCTCGCCCCCGTCGGCGGAAAACGCGTCAGTGAGGGCATCGACCTCGTCCTGCGTCGCTGCCGAGACGTAGAGCGAGACGGCTTCGGTGAACGGGAACGACGGCCCCCCGTTCAGCGCGGTGAAGGCACGTCCGGCCAGTTCGAAGTTGACGGTCATAACGGCACCCTCGGGGTACGGAGTGCCGGGGCCGTAGTGCGTGACGGACGTGATGCGCGAGTCCGGGACGATCGAGACGTAATACTCGGCGGCCTCCAGGCCGTTCATGTCGAACCAGAGGCACGGGGTGATGGTGGTCATCGCAGGGTGTCCTTCCGAAGTGGGTGTGTTGCTGACACCTGTGAAACGGGACCCGTGTCCGAAACTAATCGGTGCCCGCGGAATTGACACAGATAGTTGACGGTTCAACAAACATGACGCTCCACCAGACGTTCGGCTCGCATGCTTCGCCGAAGAAGATCGGGTTCCTGTCCTTCGGGCACTGGACGCCGTCGCCGCACTCGCGGACGCAGACGGCGAACGACGCGCTGCTGCAGTCGATCGACCTGGCCGTCGCGGCCGAGGAGTTGGGCGCCGACGGTGCGTACTTCCGCGTGCACCACTTCGCGCGGCAACTCGCCTCGCCGTTCCCGCTGCTGGCCGCGATCGGTGCGAAGACATCCACGATCGAGATCGGCACCGCCGTGATCGACATGCGCTACGAGAACCCGTTCTACATGGCGGAGGACGCCGGTGCCGCCGACATCATCGCCGGCGGCCGCCTGCATCTGGGTGTCAGCCGCGGCTCACCCGAGCAGGTGATCGACGGCTGGCGTCACTTCGGCTACGTCCCGGCCGAGGGAAGGACGGACGCGGACATGGCCCGCAACCACACCGAGGTCCTGCTCGAGATCCTGAAGGGCGACGGCTTTGCCGAACCCAACCCGCGTCCGATGTTCGCGAATCCGCCCGGACTGCTGCGCCTCGAGCCGCACAGCGCCGGATTGCGCGACCGCATCTGGTGGGGCTCCGGCTCGCTCGCCACCGCGAAGTGGGCAGCCGAACTAGGCATGAACCTGCAGAGCTCCACCTTGAAGGACGACGAGAACGGCAAGCCGTTCCACGTGCAGCAGGCCGAGCAGATCGAGGCATACCGGCAGGCGTGGAAGGAGGCCGGCCACGAGCGCGAACCGCGGGTGAGCGTCAGCCGGTCGATCTTCGCGCTGGTGTCGGACGAGGACCGCGCCTACTTCGGCGACCGCGAAGGGTCGCTGGACTCCATCGGCATGATCGATGAGAAGACCCGCGCGATCTTCGGCCGGTCGTACGCGGACGAGCCGGACAAGCTGATCGAACAGCTGAAGGACGACGAGGCGATCGCCGCCGCGGACACGCTGCTACTGACCGTCCCGAACCAGTTGGGGGTTGCTTATTGTGCATCGGTCATCGACAACGTGATTCGCTACGTCGCGCCCGAGTTGGGCTGGCGCTAGGGCTGGGACTCGGGCTCGTCCGCGCTGACCTGGACCGTCGGCTCGTCCGTCCCTACCGGAGCTTCGTCGGCAGCGGGCGCCGTCGGAGCTTGGTCTTCGGGCTCGGTCGGGAACTGCTGGCGCACCTTCTTCAGGTGCCGGGACATCGACTTGAACAGGAAGTAGCAGATGACACAGAGGACCAGGATGATCGCCAGTCCCCAGGGGCCGGCCTTCTCGCACTCGCCGGTGCAGTCGTCACCGGCCGCAACCAGCAGACCCGTCATGACCGCGCTCATCGGCCCACCTTCTCCCTGATACCGGCGAACAGGTCGTCCTCGGGCAGCGTCGACTCGACGAGCGATCTCGCCAGTTCGAAGTCCTCGGTCGGCCAAGCCTGCTTCTGGATGTCCATCGGCACGGCGAAGAACCAGCCGGTCGGGTCGACCTGCGTCGCGTGCGCCAGCAGCGCCTCGTCCCGCCGGTGGAACCAGTCGGAGACCGGAACCTTGGTCGTGATGTTGGGCGGACGGCCCCACTGCTCGGAACGCTCCTCGCGCTCTTCCTGCCGCTTGAACCAGTCGGCGAAGGGGTCCTCGAGACCGCGTTCCTTCAGCAGCGCGCCGATCGCACGGAATCGGTCGGGGCTGAAGCCCACGTCGTAGTAGAGCTTCAGCGGCTGCCACGGCTCGCCGAGTTCGGGGTGGTACTCCGGGTCCGCTGCCTTCTCGAACGCGCCCACCGAGACCTCGTGGGTGCGGATGTGGTCCGGATGCGGGTAGCCGCCGTTCTCGTCGTACGTGGTCATGACGTGCGGACGGAAGCGACGGACCTCGGCGACCAGCCGCTGCACGGCCTCGTCCAGATCGACCAGCGCGAAGCAGCCCTCCGGCAGCGGCGGGAGCGGGTCACCCTCTGGCAGGCCGCTGTCGACGAACCCGAGCCAGGTCTGCTCGACCCCCAGGATCTCGCGGGCCCGCTCCATCTCCAGGCGCCGAACCTCGGCGATATTGGCTTCCACTTCGGCATTGCCCTGCAGTTGCGGGTTGAGGATGCTGCCGCGCTCGCCGCCCGTGCAGGTCACGACGAGCACCGACGCGCCCTCGTCGACATACCGGGCCATGGTGGCGGCGCCCTTGCTCGACTCGTCGTCCGGGTGGGCGTGCACACACATCAGGCGCAGGGCCCGATTCTCGGGGGCAACAGTCACGACGTCCATTGTCCCCGATCCGACTGTTCGACTGGGCCGCGGTCCCGGTGTTAGCCTCGGAAATTCGTTCTTCGCCCAGATCCATTGGAGTCACACCTTGTCCACGAATGCGACCAGCGCCGTCACCTGGCTGACCCAGGCGGCCTACTACCGCCTGTCCGCCGAGCTGCAGGCGCTGATCGACAACCGTCCGGCGATGGCCAAGGAGATCGACGAACGCCGTCAGGAGGGTGACCTCAAGGAGAACGGCGGCTACCACGCGGCCCGCGAGGAGCAGGGCAAGGCCGAGGCCCGCATCGCCCAGTTGCAGGCGCTGCTGCGGAACTCCCAGGTCGGCGAGGCGCCGGCGGACGAGGGCATCGCCGTCCCCGGCACAGTGGTCGAGATCCGGTACGAGGGCGACGACGAGGTCGAGACCTACCTGCTCGGCTCCCGCGAGTCGAAGACCTCCGACCTGAACGCCATCTCGCTGGACTCCTCGCTCGGCCAGGCGCTGAACGGCAAGTCCGAGGGCGACGCGGTCGAGTACGAGGCCCCGAACGGCAAGATCCTCAAGCTCACGCTCGTCAGCGCCAAGCCCTACACCGGCTGAGCCAACCCGCCCCGGGCGTGGCGATCGTGGCGACGGGTTGCATCCTCGTCGTAGCGTCAAGAGCGTGACCCGTCCCAGCACCCTCGGCGACCTGCGCGCCTCCGGCCACGTCCACCGCGGTGTGAAGGCCGAGCTGCGCGAGAACCTGATCGCCCGCCTCGCCGCCGGCGAGCCCACCCTGCCCGGCATCGTCGGATTCGAGGAGACCGTCGTCCCCGAGGTCGAGCGCGCGCTGCTCGCCGGGCACGACATCGTCCTGCTCGGCGAGCGCGGACAGGGCAAGACGCGGCTGATCCGCACGCTGGTCGGACTGCTGGACGAATGGACCCCGGTCGTCACCGGCTGCGAGATCAACGACCACCCGTACGCGCCGGTCTGTGCCCGCTGCCTCGCACTGGTCGAGACCGAGGGTGAGCTCACGCCCGTCGACTGGAAGCACCGTGCCGAGCGGTACGGCGAGAAGCTGGCCACCCCGGACACGTCCGTCGGTGACCTGATCGGTGACGTCGACCCGATCAAGATCGCGCAGGGCCGCACCCTCGGCGACCCCGAGACGATCCACTTCGGGCTCGTCCCGCGCACCAACCGCGGCATCATGGCCGTCAACGAACTGCCCGACCTCGCCGAGCGCATCCAGGTCGCGCTGCTGAACGTGCTCGAGGAACGCGACATCCAGGTGCGTGGCTACCAGCTGCGGATGCCGCTGGACCTGCTGCTCGTCGCCAGCGCGAACCCCGAGGACTACACCAACCGCGGCCGCATCATCACGCCGCTCAAGGACCGCTTCGGTGCCGAGATCCGCACCCACTACCCGCTGGACCTGCACACCGAGCTGACCCTCGTCGCGCAGGAGGCGGCGGTGCTGTGGTCGGACGCCTCCCTCGGTGCCCCGGTGATCCCCGCGCACATGCTGGAGGTCGTCGCCCGCTATGCCCGCAACGTGCGGGACGCGCCGCAGGTCGACCAGCGCTCCGGCGTCAGCGCCCGCTTCGCGATCGCCGCACTCGAGACCGTCGCGGCCAGCGCCGTCCGGCGGGCCGCGATCAACGGTGAGCCCGTCGCCGTCGCCCGCATCGCCGACCTGCCCTCGGTCGTGCCGGCCTCCCGCGGCAAGGTCGAGTTCGACGACAGCGACGAGGGACACGAGTTCGAGGTGCTCGAGCACCTGCTGCGCCGCTCGATCGCCGAGACGTTCCGCGCCCGCCTGGCCGGCCTGGACCTGCGCCCTCTGCAGGACAAGTTCGACGAGGGCCTGACGGTCAGCTCCGGCGACACCGTCGGCGGAGAGCGGCTGCTGGAGCAACTCGGCCCGATCCCCGTCCTGTCCGCCCTGCTGGAACGGCTGGAACCCGACGGCTTCGGCGAAGGCCCGGCCGCGATCGGCATCGCCGCCGCCGCGGTCGAGTTCGCCCTCGAGGGTCTCTACCTCAACAAGCGCCTCGCGAAGGACACCGACGGCTCGCGGACGGTCTACGGCGCATGAGGGGACCGATCGTTCGACGGCAGGAGCGCCATGGCGTCCACGACGTCGAACGGTTGCCGGGTACCCGCGGTCCGTTCGACACCGCGAGCGCCATGGCGCCCGGAATGTCGAACGGACGGGCGGGCCTGCTATGAGCGCGCGCTACGGGAAGTACTCCGGTGGGGATCCGCTGGAGTCGCCGTTCGACGTGCGCGAGGCGCTGGACGCGCTCGGTGAGGACGTGCTGAACGGCGCCGCTCCCCGCAACGCGCTCAACCGACTGCTGCGCCGCGGGACGAACGGGCGATCAGGGCTGGACGAGCTGCGCCGGCGCGCCCGCCGCCGCGCGAACGAACTGCGCAAGCAGGGCCGGCTGGACGGGACCCTGGAGCAGGTCCGTGAACTGCTCGACCAGGCCCTGGAGGCCGAGCGCCGCGAGCTGTTTCCCGACCCGGACGACAGCGCCCGTCTGGCCGAGTCCGAGCTGGACGACCTGCCGGCCGACACCGCGCGCGCGGTGCGGCAGCTCGCCGAGTACCCATGGCGCTCGGACGAGGCCCGCTCGGCCTACGAGCAGATTCAGGACCTGCTGCGCCAGGAGGTGCTCGACTCGCAGTTCGGCGGCATGAAGCAGGCGATGCAGAACCCCGACCTCTCCGCGGTGCGCGAGATGATGGCCGCGCTGAACGACATGCTCGACGCGGACGCCCGGGGCGAGCACACCCAGGAGCAGTTCGACGAGTTCATGCAGCAGTACGGCCAGTACTTCCCCGAGCAGCCGCAGAACCTCGAGGAGCTGGTCGACTCACTCGCCCGCCGCGCCGCAGCCACCCAGCGCCTGATGGAATCGCTGACCCCCGAGCAGCGCGCCGAGCTGGAATCCCTTGTGGAGCAAGCACTCTCCGACTCCGGACTGGCTCAGGAGATGGCGCGCCTGCAGCGCGGGCTGCGCTCGGCCCGTCCCGACCTGCCGTGGCACGGCCGGCAGCGGATGGACGGCGAGCAGGGTCTGGGCATATCCGACGCGACCGCCGCGCTGGCCGAACTCTCCGACCTGGACGAGCTGGACGAGGCGCTGAGCCAGAACTATCCCGGCGCCGGCCTGGACGACATCGACGACGAACTGATCGAGCAGTACCTCGGACGCGCCGCGGTCGATGACCTCGCCGAACTGCGCCGCATCGAGCGCGAACTCACCAACCAGGGCTACCTGCAGCGCAGCGGAAGCGGCCTCTCCCTCACGCCCCGCGCGCTGCGCCGGCTCGGCGCCACAGCACTGAAGCGGGTCTTCGACGTCATGGCCGCGCGCGGCAACGGCGGCCACGACGTGCGCGATGCCGGCGCGGCCGGCGAGTTCACCGGCTCCAGCCGTGAATGGCGGTACGGGGACGAGCAGCCGCTGGACGTAGTCCGGACGATCCGCAACGCGGTGCTGCGCAACGGCCCGGGCGCGATCGACCTGCACCCGGACGACTTCGAGGTCGTCGAGACCGAACGGCGCTCGTCCGCCGCCGTCGCGCTGCTCGTCGACATGTCGTACTCGATGGAGCTGCGCGGGACGTGGGGCGAGGCCAAGACCACCGCACTGGCCCTGCATGCGCTGGTCACCAGCAAGTACCCGCAGGACAAGATCGAGATCATCGGCTTCAGCGATTACGCCCGTCCGATGTCCCCGTCCGCGCTGGTCGACCACGACTGGGACCGGGTGCAGGGCACGAACCTGCAGCACGGCCTGATGCTCGCCCGGCGCCACCTGGACAAGCACCGCGGTAGCGATCCGGTCATCCTCGTCATCACCGACGGCGAGCCGACCGCGCACCTGGCTCCGGACGGCTTCGCCGACTTCGCCTGGCCGCCTACCCGCGAGACGATCGCCGCGACCCTGGCCGAGGTCGAGCGCTGCACGCGCCGCGGGGCGACGATCAACGTCTTCATGCTGGACGACGAGCCGGGGCTGGTGTCCTTCATGGAGGAGGTCGCCCGGCGCAACGGCGGGCGGGTCTTCACGCCCAAACCCGGCGCCCTCGGCCAGTACGTCGTCGCCGACTACCTACAGGCCCGCCGACATGGCCGCGACCGAAGGGTTGGCTGAGCGGCGTCGATGGACGCGGCCTGTGCTGCCGTGGGATCGTGACGCCCGGGAGGGCGGACAATGCGACGTGCGCGAAGGCTTGCGGCCGGTGTCGGGGTCGCGCTGCTCGCCCTATCGCTGATCACGCTGCCCAGCGCCGACGCTGCCCAGGCGCGGCCACGGATCACCAAGCTGTCCCGGACGTCCGGCCCCTACGCCGGCGGCCGAACAGTCCACATCTACGGACGCAACTTCAACCACACCACGTCCGTGGAGTTCGACGGGCGCCGCGCCATGAACATCCACCGGATCAGCCGCACCCACCTCAGGGTGTGGACACCGCAACTCACCGCGGGCAGGCATTACGTCCGGGTCGTCACCAACCACGGCACCTCCAAGCCCATGAGGTACACGGCGATCAACGACGGCAGAGGAGCGATCTTCGGCCGGCTCACCGATACAACGTCGGGCAAGGGGGTGACCCGAGTCGTCGAACTCGTCGGCAATGGTGCGCGCCCAACGGCTTCTGATGCGAACGGCTACTTCCGCTTCCTCGGCCTATCGCCGCACCGCTATCACGTGTGTGTTCGAGATGCCGCTCCGTACGCAAGCATGTGCTACCCCAAGGCGATCCTGGGTGCTTCGAGCCCGACGCGCGATCCCGGCTTGCGACCGTTGCAGGTGTCGGCGGGAACGCTGTTGAAGCTGCCGTTCCGCCTAACGCGCGCGGGTGAGATCCGAGGTCGGGTCACTGACTACGCAACGGGTAGAGCGGTCGCAGGGGACTGGCTCGTGGCACGCACCACCGACCACGCAGACCACCTCCGCTACGACCGCCAGACCGTTTCGGGCGTCGACGGGACATTCCGAATCCCGGACCTCGCGCCCGGCCATTACGCGCTTTGCAGCGCGAACGGGAACCACATGGGCGAGTCGCCGCTGGACGACAAATACGTCAAGACCTGCTTCCCGTATCAGGTCTGGGGTGACTATGCATCGACACCTTCGGGCAGCACCCGATTCACAGTTCCGAGCGGCGCAGTCGTGACGGTGAACCCACGCCTTCGTACAGGTGCCCGAATCGTCGGAACTCTGACTTCAGCCGTGGGCAACCGGCCGATCGCCGGCGGATCGGTCAGCTTCACCGGGCCGGTCGGGATCGACACCGCCACAGTCGATGCGACCGGGTGGTTCCGGTCGCCGCTGCTTGGCCCAGGCAGCTATGCAGTCTGTTTCAGCAGTTCGAACTCGCCCACGCGGAATGCGCTGGGTTACGGGTACGTGGACAGGTGCCAGGCGGCACCCGTGCGACTGAGCTTCGGACAGTCCGTACGGGTCTCCGGGCTATTGACGTCCTACGCCGGGATACGGGGCGTCGTCCGCGATCTCGACGGAACGCCGCTGCCGGGAGTCGGCGTCCGGGTCTTCGGCATCTCCGGAGAATACGGGGCGCCGGTAATCTCAGCGGCGAACGGCACCTTCCAGATCGCCGCCGTCCCAGGGACAGCACGGCTATGCTTCGAGATCCCATCGAAGTACCCGTCCGGTCCTTCGACCACCGGCTACTACAGCCAGTGCGCCGGTGGCGCCCCGTGGCGCGGACCCGGCTACGATGCTGCCGCGGTAACCAGCGCTTCGGCTATCAGCACGCAGGATTCGGTGCTGATCACCGCCACGAACACCACGATCCTGCAGGCAGGCGCGATCGAAGGAACAGTGACCGTGTCGGACGGAAGCGCGATCACCAACGGAGTGGTTCATCTGGTCGATGAGGACAGATTCTTCGTTGATGTGCCCCTGGCAGCGGCCGGCTCGTACCGCGTCGATTCGCTCCCACCGGGGAGCTATCTGATCTGCTTCGCAGCACGGTACGGGGGCGTTACACCTGTGCGCGAATGCAACGCCGATCAGCCCTGGAACGCTCTGCCCGTACCTTCTGGGGCCAGCCCGGTCCAGGTCAGGAGCGGTTCCGCGACGCGGGTCGACGCAGAACTGACAGCGCCCGGCGGCTGATGCGCCCGGCGAGCAGAGCGAATGCCACAAGCCCTGCTCGCGGTGTCGGACGTCAGAGCCCTCACGGACGGTCGGGTGACAGCTGCGAACATCACGCTCGAGCGAGAGCCTGGGGGCCGGGCTCGTGGACCTGGTCAAGGTGCCGAGGCACTATCCGCGACAGGCGCCAAGTAGGTTCTGTGTCATGTACAAGATCATGCTGGCGCTGCACATCGTGTTCGCGATCTTCGCGATCGGGCCGTTGGTGCACGCCGCGACCACCGCCGGTCGAGGCGTTCGCACGGGCAACGCCGACGGCGTCGCGTCATCGATCCGCGCACTGCGTTACTACTCGATCGCCTCGGTCGGCGTGGTGATCTTCGGCTTCGGGCTGATGAGCGCGGACGCGCCGTGGGGCGGCAAGACCGGCGAGTTCGGCCAGACCTACATCTGGCTCTCGCTGATCCTCTGGGTCGCCGCCGTGGGAGTCGTGCACGCCCTGCTGATCCCTGCGCTGACGAACGTCGCCGACAAGATCAAGGCCCAGGACTCGGTCGTCACCCTCACCGTGCGGGTCGCCTCCATCGGTGGCGTCGTCGGGCTCATCTTCGTCGCCATCGTGTTCCTGATGGTCTACAAGCCAGGGACGTGAGCACGCCCGCCGTCGGACGGATCGACCCCGAGACCAGCCGCGAACTTCGCCGGTCCGTCCTGCGTCCGGAACTCGCCGCAGACGCACCCCTGCCCGGCGACGACAACCCTGCCGCGGTCCACTTCGGCGTGACGGTCGACGGCCGCGTCGTCAGCACCTGCATGATCTGGCCCGAGGACTGTCCGTGGCGTCCGGACGACCGGCCCGGCTGGCGGCTGCGGCAGATGGCGACCGACCCCGCTCAGCGCGGCCACGGCTACGCCGGTCGGGTCGTCGAGGCCGCCAAGGAGTACGCCCGTGAGCACGGCGGGGCGGTGCTCTGGTGCAACGCGCGTGAACTGGCGATCCCGATGTACGCACGACACGGCTTCGTCGGCGAGGGCGAGATCTTCACCGACGACGTGCACACGATCCCCCACCAGCACATGTGGGTTTCGATCGGCCGAGCGGGCTAGAGACCGCCGAGCCGGCGGGGGCCGGTGTCGGGACGGGCGGTGGCCGGCGCGACGCGTACCGAGGCCGTCGCCACCGTCGCCCCGAACGGCGCGGCACGTACCGACAGGATGCACTCGGAGACCTCTGGCAGTTCGTCGGCCAGGGCGGACAGGCGCAGCGCCAGGTCGGCGAGCGCGCCGAGGTCGCACGGTTCGGCCCCGTGATAACCGGTCAGCAGGGGCGCGGCGCGTGGTGCCAGGATGAGCTTGTCGGCGTCGGTCGAGGTCAGCGGCACCACCGCGTAGGCGCGATCCTCGAGCAGTTCGGTCGCGACACCGGCGATGCCGAAGTCGACCAGCGCACCGAAGGACTTGTCGTCCAGGACGCCGAGCGTGACGTCCACCGAGCCGGCCGGGATCTCGGCCGACAGTGTGATCCCCACGCCCCCGAGCAGTAGCCCGACCTCGTCCGGCATCAGCTCCCGTCCGTCCGGCGCCGAGTTCAGCACCTGCTCCACGATTGCCCCGGCGGCAACAAGGTCCAGCCCGTCCAGGTCCGGGGTCGTCCCGATCGGCTCGCGCTTCCAGGCCGCGTACCGGACGGCTCGCGCCAGTGCCCGGACGGCGCGCTCGGGCGACGGGTAGGACGGCACCGACCTGCCGTCCGGGGCGGCCAGTGCCTCGGGCACGCCCTCGAAACCGAGGAACGTCGAGACGATCGGCTTGGGCGAGTCGGCGGCGACGGTGCGCAGTGCGACCGCGAACTCCTCGGTGGCCCACAGCTGCAGGGGCGGGACGAACACGACGACCACCGAGTCGACCGACTCGTCCGCCACGGCCGAGCGCAGCGCCGCCTCGAAGTCCGCGGCAGACGCGTCCACCCCCACGTCGTCCAGTCGCGCGATCGGCAGCCCCACCGCGGCGCAGGCGTTCGTCACCAGTACGCCGATCGCGGTCGAGTTGCCGACCACGGCGACCCGATCACCGGGCGGTAGCGGCTGGGCGGTCAGCAGCAGCGCGACGTCGAACATGTCCGAGAGGGTGTCGACGCGGATGACGCCGCTCGCCTCGAACAGCGCACGGATCGACACCGCGGGCACCTCCACGGTGTGGTGCTTGAGTCCCTCCACCACGGTGCCGCGCCCGGACTTCACGGCGATAATCGGCTTGCTGCGCCCGAGCCGGCGCGAGATCCGCGCGAACTTGCGCGGGTTGCCGAACGACTCCAGGTACATCAGGACGACGTCGGTGGCCTCGTCCGTCTCCCAGTACTGCATGAGGTCGTTGCCGGACACGTCGGCGCGGTTGCCGGCCGAGACGAAGGTCGAGATGCCCAGGCCGCGCCGGAACGCCTCGCCCAGGACGGCGACGCCCAGCGAGCCGGACTGGCAGAAGAACCCCGCCCGTCCGGTCAGGGCGCGGAGGGGCGCCAACGAGGCGTTCAGGCGGACGGACGGGTCGGTGTTCAGCACGCCGAGGCAGTTGGGGCCCACGACCCGCATCCCGTTGGCGCGGGCGCTCTGCACCAGCATCGTCTGGGCCGCGCGCCCGACCGCGCGCTCGTCGGCGTCGCCGCGCTCCCCGAAGCCGCCGGAGATGACGACCAGGCCGTGCACCCCGCGGGACGCGCACTGGTCGACGACCTCCTGGACGGCGGGGGCGGGAACGGCGACGACGGCGAGGTCGATGTCGTCGGGCACGTCCAGCACGGACTTGTAGGCGGGGACGCCGCGGACGTGCCGGGCGTCCGGATTGATCGGGTAGAGCGGACCGTCGAAACCGCCGCGCAGCAGGTTGGCGAAGACGGCATTGCCGATCTTGCCCTGGTCGTTGCTGGCGCCGATGACGGCAACCGACTGTGGGAACAGCAGACGCTGGATCGAGCGGGCCTCGGCGTGCTGCTCCCGCTCCCGCATCACCGACTCGGTGACCTCGGTGGAGGCGACGTCGAACTCGAGGGAGACCTCGCCCTGGTCGAGGTGCCGGCTGATCTCGTATCCGGCGTCGCGGAAGACGCGGATCATGGCCGAGTTCTCGGCCAGGACGATCGCGTTGAAGCGCTTGATGCCGCACTCGCTCGCGGCCGCGGCCAGGTGTTCGAGCAGGACGGACCCGATGCCGCGGCCCTGGTGCTCGTCCGCGACGACGAAGGCCACCTCGGCCTCGTCGGAGGTCGGCGTCCCCTCGTACCGTCCGACCGCGATGATCTTGTCGCCGAGTTCGACGACGAACGCAACGCGGTAGTGGTGATCGACCGTGGTGAACCGGATCAGGTCGCGCTCCGGGATCCGGGGATAGGCCGAGAAGTAGCGCAGGAACCGGGTGCGCTGCGACAGGCCGGTATGGAAGGCGACGAGCCGGTCGGCGTCCTGCGGCGTGATCGGGCGAAGGTGCACGGTGCCGCCGTCCGCCGCGACGACGTCCGCCTCCCAGTGCGCGGGGGGCGTTCCCGGCTCAGTCACGGGGATCGTCCGGGTCCAGGCCGATGAGGGGGTAGACGTTCAGTCGCGAGGCGTAGATGGCATGGTCGATCCAGCGCTCTCCGCCGGGCTGCCAGACCTTGTGCGAGATGACCGCGCCCTCGCCCATCGCGGTGGGCAGCGGACCGGTGACGCCGCGGTCCCGGACGAGCCGCGTCCAGTGCCCCGGGATCGGGGTGTCGGCCCGGACGGGCGTGCCGGACACCTCCGCCAGCAGGTGCGTCCAGGTGCGCGGGACGCACCGGATGACCCCGTAACCGCCGCCGCCGTAGGCGACCCACTTACCGTCCGCGTACTCGTGGGCGAGCCGGTGCAGCCGCGTGATCGCCTCGCGCTGGCCGTCCACCGACAGTTCCAGCAGCGCCAGCGGATCCTCATGGTGGGTGTCGCAGCCGCACTGCGTCACCAGGACGTCCGGACGGACCGCCCTGATCACGCCCGGGACGACCGCCTCGAACGCCATCAGCCAGCCGCTGTCACCGGTGCCCGGCGGCAGCGCGATGTTGACGGACGTGCCCGCCGCGGCGCCCTCGCCGACCTCGTCGGGTGCGCCGGTACCCGGGAAGAGGGTGCGGCCGTCCTGGTGGATGCTGATCGTCGTCACCCGCGGGTCGTCGTAGAAGGCCGCCTGCACGCCGTCGCCGTGGTGGACGTCGATGTCGACATAGACGATCTTCTTCGCGCCGGCGGCGAGCATCGAGCGGATGCCGAGGACGACGTCGTTGAAGATGCAGAAGCCGGCGGCGCGGTCGCGCATCGCGTGGTGCAGCCCGCCGGCGATGTTGACGGCGTGATCGACGTGCCCGTCCCAGACCTGCATCGCGGCCAGCGCCGACCCGCCCGCGATCAGTGCGGACGAGTCGTACATCCCCGGGAAGACCGGGTCGTCGTCGGTACCGAGGCCGTGGCCCTCGAAGTCGGGGTCAGTGCTCGCCCGGCGCACTGCGGCGAGGTAGTCGGCGTCGTGGACCTGTCGCAGCTGGGTCTCGTCCGCGGCCTTGGGCGGCAGAACGTCCAGCCGGTCCAGCACTCCGAGTTCGCGCGCGAGCCGGATGGTCAGGTCGAGCCGGACGGGGCTCATCGGATGATCACCGAAGTCGTACGCGAGGTACCCCTCGTCCCACACTGCGGCACCGCTACAGGTCACGTCGTCCACACTTCCACACTCGCGCCGGGGCGGTCCTGGCACCAGTGCCGAAGGTCCGGGCTACCCCAGTGCCTGGGCGAGGTCAGTGATGAGGTCGGCGACATCCTCGATGCCGACGCTCAGCCGGACGAGGTCAGCGGGAACCTCGAGCGCCGACCCCGCGACCGACGCGTGCGTCATCCGGCCGGGGTGTTCGATCAGCGACTCGACGCCGCCGAGCGACTCCCCCAGTGTGAACAGCGAGACCCGCTTGCACACCGACAGCGCCGACTCGACGCCGCCGCGGACCCGGAACGACACCATCCCGCCGAAGCCGCTCATCTGCCGCGCCGCGATCTCATGCCCCGGGTGGGACGGCAGCCCGGGGTAGAGCACCTGGGTCACCTCGCCGTGCCCGAGCAGGAAGTCGACGATCGCCGCCGCGTTCGAGTTGTGCCGGTCCATGCGGACGCCCAGGGTCTTCAGACCGCGCAGGACGAGCCAGGCGTCGAAGGGCCCCGCCACGGCGCCCATCGCGTTCTGGTGGAACCCCAGCGGCTCGGCGAGTTCGTCGTCCGAGGTGACCAGCGCGCCGCCGACCACGTCCGAGTGCCCGCCCAGGTACTTCGTGGTCGAGTGCACGACCACGTCCGCCCCGAGCGCCAGCGGCTGTTGCAGGTACGGGGAGGCGAAGGTGTTGTCGACGACCAGACGCGCCCCGGCATCGCGCGCGATCGAGGCGAGCCCGGCGATGTCCGAGATCCCGAGCAGGGGGTTCGTGGGGGTCTCGCACCAGATGACCTTGGTCGTCGGGCGCACCGCGCCACGCACCGCAGACAGGTCACCGAGCGGGACGGGCGTGTGCTCGACCCCCCACGGCCCGAGCACCCGGGCGATCAGCCGGTACGTCCCGCCGTAGGCGTCGTTCGGGACTATCACGTGGTCGCCGGGCTTGAGCAACGCCCGCAGCGCGGTGTCCTCGGCGGCCAGCCCGCTGGCGAACGCGAAGCCGTGTCTCCCGCCCTCCACCGCCGCCAGGGCCTCGTGCAGCGCGGTCCGCGTCGGGTTGGCCGACCGGCTGTATTCATAGCCACCTCGCAGCCCGCCCACACCGTCCTGCTTGTAGGTGCTGGTCTGATAGATCGGGACGGTGACCGAGCCGGTGTACGGGTCTGGTTCCTGTCCCGCGTGGATGGCGAGGGTGTTGAAGCCGGGCGTCATACCGCGACGCTACCGAGGTCAAACGTGCTTCTGCTGACAGGACGGCAGGTCGGGTTGGCATCGGCACAGATGCATCGGTAAGGGTGGAGGGGTGACGGAACCGAGGGCACGAGCGCACGCCAGGTACCTGCCCGTCCTCGCGATGCTGACCGCGCTGGTCGTCTTCGGCGCGTGGGTGCTCGTCTCCCGCGTGACCCACGACGACGGCACGGCCGACGCCACGACGCCTACCGTCCGTCCGACGACCTCGCCGGCCCCCAGCGCGACCAGGACGAGCAGCCCGACCCACTCCCGCGCGCCCGCCAGCAGCAGGCCGGCGCCGACCCCGACGAAGCCGTCCGCCGACCAGCAGCACGCAGCCGCCAAGGCTGCCTTGTCCAAGATCATCGATGCGCAACCCGGCGGTGCTGTCTCGGTCGCAGCCCTGAACGTCAAGACCGGCAGGTCGCTGACGATGGGCGCCGACAGCGGGATGTGGACGGCCAGCGCCTACAAGCTCCTGCTACTCGAGGTGCTGCTCTACCAGCACCAGAAGAGCGGCACGTACCTGTCCGACGCGGAAGACTCCGACGCCACCGCCGCGATGGAGCACAGCGACAACGTGGCCGGCTACCAGCTCTGGATCGACGTGGGTCGCAACGCCGGACAGGCTCCGGTGATGAAGGCGTTCGGGATGAAGCACAGCAAGACTGGCGTCACCGACCCGACCTTCACGACCCTGTCGGCGAGCGACGCGCTGATCCTGCTCAAGAACCTGGTCGACAGCGACAGCCCACTGAGCACGAGCGCCCGCAAGTACGTCCTCGGCCTGATGCGGAACGTTGAACCCGACCAGCGCTGGGGTGTCGGCGCGGCGGCGGACAAGGGCACCACGTTCTACAACAAGAACGGCTGGCTCTCGATCGACAACGCCAACGGGCCCGGCGAGCGCGACGACGGACTGTGGGCGGTGACCAGCCTCGGCGTCGTGACCGTCAACGGGCAGCAGGTGCTCATGGCGGTCCTCACCCGCCACCAGCCCGACTTCGACAAGGGACGCGCCCTCGTCGAGCAACTAGCCAAGTCCCTCGCCCAAGCGGTCGCCCCCTCCTCCTGAAGCCAACCGCGCTGGGTCGCCCAAGGTGAGAACCCCGGCGGAGCGCGACGCAACCACGACCGGCCGTCCGGCGCGAAGCGTCGGTCCGAGCGGGGCGAGGCGGAGTGACGAGCGCCCCCGAGGAACGAGGGGGCGCGAGAAGCGACTAGGCCTCAAAGGATGAGGTCAAGTGCCCCAATAAGTCCTGGCGGGTGAGGACGCCGGCGGGTTTGCCGTCGATGTGGACGAGGAGGGCGTCGGCACCTTGCAGCGCAGCGACGGCGGCCGAGACGGGCTCGCCGGAGCCGATGATCGGCAGCGGCGCGGACATGTGCTTCTCCAGGATGTCCGCCAGAGCGGCGTGTCCGGCGAACAGCGCGTCCAGCAGCGCCTTCTCCGAGACGGACCCGACGACCTCGCCGGCGGTCACCGGCGGCTCGGCCCGCACGACGGGCATCTGTGAGACGCCGTACTCGCGCAGGATGTCGATCGCCTCGCGGACCGTCTCGTTCGGATGGGCGTGGACGAGCGGGGGCGTCTGGCCGGTCTTGCCCTGCAGTACGTCCAGCACCGTGGCCGGCCCGGCGGCGACCCCGGCGACGGGGAAGCCGTAGTCCGACATCCACTTGTCCGAGAAGATCTTGGAGAGGTAGCCGCGACCGCCGTCCGGCAGCAGCACCACCACGACGTCGTCCGGCCCGGCGCGGCGCGCCACGTCCAGGGCCGCGACAACCGCCATCCCGCAGGAGCCGCCGACCAGCAGGCCCTCCTCGCGGGCCAGCCGCCGGGTCATGGCGAACGAGTCCGCATCGGAAACCGCGATGATCTCGTCGGTGATCGTCCTGTCGTACGCGGTCGGCCAGAAGTCCTCGCCGACGCCCTCCACGAGGTACGGGCGGCCCGTGCCGCCCGAGTAGACCGAGCCTTCGGGGTCCGCGCCGATCACCCGCACCGCCGGGTTCCGCTCCTTCAGGTAGCGGCCCGTCCCGCTGATCGTCCCGCCCGTCCCGACACCGGCGACGAAGTGCGTGACCCGCCCGTCCGTCTGCGACCAGAGTTCGGGCCCGGTCGTCTCGTAGTGCGACAACGGGTTGTTCTCGTTCGAGTACTGGTCCGGCTTCCAGGCCCCGGGCACCTCACGGGCGAGCCGGTCCGAGACCGAATAGTACGAGCGCGGGTCCTCCGGCGCGACGGCGGTCGGGCAGACCTCGACCTCGGCGCCGTAGGCCCGCAGCGTGTTGATCTTGTCCTGGCTGACCTTGTCCGGGCAGACGAAGATGCATTTGTAGCCACGCTGCTGCGCGACCAGCGCCAGCCCGACGCCGGTGTTCCCGGACGTGGGCTCGACGATCGTCCCGCCCGGCCGCAGCGCCCCGGACGCCTCGGCGGCGTCGACCATCCGGACCGCGATGCGATCCTTCACGGACCCGCCCGGGTTGAAGTACTCGACCTTGGCCAGCACCGTGGCCGAGATCCCGTCAGACACCGATCGCAGCCGGACCAGCGGGGTGTTGCCGACCAGCTCGATCACAGAGTCGCTGTAGCGCACGCTCACAAAGTACGCGGGTTAACCTCGAAACATGTCCCGCGCCAGCCGTGCCCGCAAGATCGCCACCGCGGCCGCGTACGGCGGCGGCGGGCTGGGCGCCCTGGGGGCCCTCGGCGCCGCGAGCCTGGTCGGCGTGATCCTCGGCGAGACGAAGCTGGCACGCCGCCGCATCCCGCAGGCCTTCGGCGACGCCCCGCCCACGGACGGGACGATCTGGACGGCAGCCGGGGTCTCCAGCAGCCATGCCACCCTGGACATCGGCGTCCTCGGCGACTCGCTCGCCGCAGGCTACGGCGTGAGCCACCTGCGGGAGACGAGCGCGGCGCGGATCGCGGTCGGCATCTCGGCAGCGGCCCGGCGACCCGTGCGCGTCGTCAACGCCGCCTTCGTCGGCGCCGAGTCACCCGATCTGGCCAAGCAGGTCGAGAACGTCGGCGAGCAGCGCCTGGACCTTGCCGTGATCATCGTGGGCGCCAACGACGTCACCCACAGGATCAAGCCGGCGGATTCGGTGCGGTACCTGGAGCAGGCCGTCCGCGGCCTCACCGAGCGCGGCGTCGAGGTCGTGGTCGGCACGTGCCCGGACCTGGGTGCGATCCGCCCCCTCGCGCAGCCGCTACGGGCGTACGCGCGCCGCCTGTCCCGCAACCTCGCCGCCGCGCAGACGATCGCCGTCGTCCAGGCGGGCGGACGCACGGTCTCCCTGGGTGACCTGCTCGGCCCCCTGTTCGCCGACAGCCCGGACTTCTTCGCCGAGGACCAGTTCCACCCCAACGCCGCCGGCTACGCCGCGGCCGCCGAGGCGATGCTGCCGTCCTGCCTGGACGCGCTGGGCCTGGCGACCCGCGCCAAGTCGGCCAGCACGTTCACGACCCGGATGGCCAAGCCGCTGGCTCGCGCCGCGGCGCAGGCCGCCGCCCGTCCGGGCAGCGAGGTGGCGCCGGTGGCCGAGTCCGAACCCGTCACGGGACGCCGGCGGCTACGCCGCGGGCCCTGGGCGCGACTGCGGCGACGCCAGCAGGTGGACGAGCGCCCGACACCTGAGATCTCGGCGGACGTATCCGTCGCCGACGTCAGCTGAGTCGCGTATCCGCGTGACCTCACCGTCGCTTCGTCGGGTGAGCCAGCGCGGACGTCCGTGGGGGAATGGCCGCGCTGCTCACGGCCTCTCCGGGGCTGAGCTGCCGACGGTGGCTCGTTCGCGGCGTTCGACGAACTTGGTGGCACGCACGTCCAGGTCGGCCAGGAAGGCCGCCAGCTCCTCACGCGCCTTTTCGCCGCGGGGACCGAAGTCGGTGCGTTCGAAGACGCGCCAGTGCCGCAGGACCGGCGCGATGACCTCGTCGTAGTGCAGCCGCAGGTCATAGATGCCGGCCCTGGCGATCACGACGGAGCTGCGGACGAAGTCGGCCATCCCGGCTCCCGGCATGCTGAATCCGACCACCTCGTCCCGGATCGCCTCCATGGCTCCGTCCGGGTCGAGTTCCAGCGCGGCGGCCATCAGGTTCCGGTAGAAGACCATGTGCAGGTTCTCGTCGGTGGCGATGCGCGCGAGCAGCTGCTCGGCGAGCGGGCAGCCGGTCGCCCGGCCGGTGTTGCGGTGGGAGACGCGGGTGGCCAGCTCCTGGAAGGAGACGTACGCGATCGTCTGCAGCTGCGTCTTGTTGCCCGAGTCGTAGCCGGTCTCCATCTGCGCCATGCGGGCGCGCTCCAGCTCGACCGGGTCGACCCCGCGCGTCACGGTCAGGTAGTCGCGGATCGCGATGCCGTGGCGCCCCTCCTCGGCCGTCCAGCGCCCTACCCACTGGCCCCAGGCCCCGTCCCGACCGAACCGCGTGGCGATCTCGCGGTGGTAGGACGGCAGATTGTCCTCGGTGAGCAGGTTGACGACCATCGCGATCTTGGCGACCGGATCCAGCGGACTGTCCTCGGGCTGCCAGTCCTCGCCACCGAGGAAGGCGAAGTCGCGGCCGCGGCTCCAGGGCACGTAGTCGTGGGGGTGCCACTCCTTGGCCAGGCCGAGGTGCCGGTCCAGATTGGCCGCGACGACGGGTTCGAGTTCGTGCAGCAGGTCCATTCGCCAAGGGTAGGTGATCCGGACGGACGGACGAACGGCCAAAGCAGAACCCGCCGGTAGCACGCTCACGCGTAACCGAGTTCGTGCAGGCGGCCGTCGTCGATGCCGAAGTGGTGCGCGATCTCGTGCACGACGGTGATGCGGACCTCGCGCACGACGTCCTGCTCGCTCTCGCAGATCGCCAGTGTCGGGTTGCGATAGATGAAGATCCGGTCGGGTAACTCGCCGCCGTAGCTGCTGTCACGCTCGGTCAGCGCAATGCCGTCATAGAGCCCGAGCAGGTCTGGATCGTTCGCCGGAGGGTCGTCCTCCACCAGGATCACCACGTTGTCCAGCATTGCCACCAGCTCGTCCGGCACAGAGTCGAACGCCGCCTCGACAAGTTCGTCGAAGCGGCGTTCGGAGAGCGGGAACGGCACGGCCAGCCGGCCGCGGTCAGTCGCGCAGGTAGGACAGCAGGCGCAGAATCTCGATGTAGAGCCAGACGAGCGTGACGGTGATGCCGAAGGCGGCGTACCACGCGAACTTCTCGTCGGCGCCGCTCTTGATGCCACGCTCGACCATGTCGAAGTCCAAGACCAGGTTGGCCGCGGCGATCACGATGCAGACCAGGCTGAACACGATCGCCAGGGCACCACCGCTGCGCAGGCCCAGGCCGTCCGGGGTGAACAGGTAGGCGACCAGGTTGACCAGCATGAGGCCGAAGACGCCGATACTGGCGCCGACGACAATGCGGGTGAACTTCGGCGTGACCCGGATGGCGCCGATCTTGTAGACGAACAGCATGCCCGCGGCAACCATGACGGTGCCGGTGATCGCCTGGATGACGATGCCGTTATAGGCGTGCTCGAACGCCTTGCTGATCGCGCCGAGCAGTACGCCCTCGAAGGCCGCGTAGCCGATGGCCAGCGGCGCGTTCGCCACCATCTTGAAGGACATGTAGAGCCCGATGCCCAGCGAGCCGAGCAACCCGACGATCAGGACGGGAACGAACTTGTCGGTCGGCACGAACGCCCACGCGGCGCCGCCGGCCAGCAGGATCGTGGCGAGCATGGCGCCGGTACGGACGACCACGTCGTCCAGCGTCATGTACCGGCCGGTGCGCGATCCGGTGTAGGCGGGCTTGCTGAACATGTCGTTCAGCTCGGATGCGGACGGGGTGGCGACCGCGCCGGTCGCCTTACCGAAGTTCCGGATGACGGGGTTCTCGGCCATGGCCGACTCCTCTGGTGTCGCGATTTACGTGCGTGGAGTGAACGTTACGGCGATCGGATCGGTTCCCGCTCCATGGCGGACTCACAGCGCGGCGCGGGCGCAGCCCACCGCCATGCCGGCCACCAGCGGCCGGGTGTTGTCGAAGGTCTGCATGACGCCGCCGAAACCAGCTTCGACCTCAGATCCAGCAGTTGATCGTCGCGCGCCGCCTGCTCGGCAAGAGTTCCGCCGAGCTCAAGTAACCGGTCGTCCACACGGTTCTCCACAGGGGTGGACAGGGGTGTGCACGAATCGTGACCTGATTTCGGTCACGTCGCCGCGTGGCGTTCACCGGAAAGTCGTGACAGGCGCGAAACAATGGGCACCGAACATAGGTGAGGGCCCCTGCGAGTATGAGTCGCAGGGGCCCTCCACATTCGGCCGGCCCGCTGTTGAGGGCGAACCTTCCTCCTGTGTGTGCGATTCACGCACCGAGGTGCGCTTCACGCGTGCGAGCCGTCCGCCGGAACGGAGCGTCTCGCGTGCGGTTCGCCGACCTTTCCCGAAGGAACGGCCGGTGACCCACGAGGTGCGGTCCGGTTCGCCGAAGCTCACCTTCCCGCGGAGGCCTCGCTGCACCGCTCGCCGATTTCTCGACCGCGTGCGTTGCGCGACCACCGTTCGGATCAATGCCCGTAGTACGCCGGACTATCGGTTTCCCGACCGTCCGGACCCGTCCGTTCCCCTGGCATTCGCGCCGGTTGCCCGGTGCGTTCCCTGGATCCCGTCCGTCCGGGGTCTCCCCCGGCCTGCGAGCCGTTCACCTTGCGGTAGTGGAATTTCTACGCGCCCTGATCCCCTTGCGCAATAGGGGTTTCTAGATCTTTTTCAGGTGTGTCGTGGCGGACGTGACGTCCACAGGCTTCTCCACACGATGTGGCCGGTTATCCCCCGAGCGGACCGGTTGTGCACCGCTGCGCCCACAGGTTCGTGCACAAATTCAGTCGAGCGGCCGGGCCAGCAGATCCGCGTATTCGGGGTGCTTCCTGACGAACGCCACCACCAACGGGCACAGCGCCACGATCTTGTCGCCACGGGAGCGCAGGTCATCCAACGCCTCGCGCACCAGTCGGGTCGCCAGGCCCCGTCCGCCGAACTTCTCGCCCACCTCGGTATGCGGCATGACGGTGAACTCGGGCCGGACGTCGATCACGGTGAGTCCGGCGAGCTCGCCGTCGACCCAGATCTCGTACTGTCCAGCTTCGTCGTTACGAACAACGCTGATCTCGGATTCGTCAGTCATGCCAGCAGCCAACACCACTACCGTCAGTTCTATGTCCGAACCTGTTCTGTATCCAGGTCGCGAGGTCATGCTCGGGGAGAGCACGAAGGTGCGACGGCTGCTGCCCAACCTGGGGCGCCGTCTCGTCGGGCCGTGGTGCTTCATCGACCACTACGGGCCGGACGAGGTGGCCGGGCAGGACGGGATGCGCGTACCGCCGCACCCGCATATCGGGCTGCAGACGGTCAGCTGGCTGCTGGACGGCACCGTGCACCACCAGGACAGCCTCGGCAGCGACCAGGTCATCAGTCCCGGCACGCTCGGCATCATGACCGCCGGCCGCGGCATCGTCCACGCCGAGAACAGCCCCGTCCCGCATCCTGCGCTCCTGCACGGTGTGCAGCTCTGGGTGGCCCTGCCGGAGGCGAGCAAGGATGTCGCGCCGCAGTGGCAGTTCACGGCCGACCTGCCCCGGTTCGCCTCGCCGGGGATGGAGGGGACGGTCTTCGTCGGCTCGCTGGACGGCGCGCGCTCCCCCGGCACGACGTTCTCGCCGCAGGTGGGTGTGGACCTCGCGCTGAAGGACCGCGCGGACGAGCTGATCCCGCTGGAGCCCGAGTTCGAGTACACCGTGCTCGCCCTGGACGGCGCTGTGGAGATCGAGGGCACGACGCCGCGCGTCGGCTCGTCCCTGTACCTGGGGCGGGGGCGGCGCGAGCTTCGCCTGCAGGCGACCTCCGGGCCCGTCCGGCTGATGCTGCTCGGAGGCGCCCCGTTCGAGGAACAGATCGTCATGTGGTGGAACTTCGTGGGACGCTCCACGGAGGAGATCGCCGAGGCTCGTGCAGAGTGGATGGCGCAGGACCGGAGATTCGGCATCGTCGGCGGGTACGACCCCGCCACCTACGACGGCGCCTGGATGCCGGCACCGGAACTACCCGCCGGCCGGCTCAAGCCCGGTGGAGCGGCACGAGAGAGGAAGCAGCCGTGAGCGACAAGGAACCCCAGACCGAGGATCCGAAGAGCAAGTTCCGCGAGGCGTTGGAGAAGAAGCGAGGGCAGCAGCACAAGGCCGCCGAGGGCGCGACGGGCGATTCGAAGATCCACGGCACGCATGGCTCGGCCGGAGGCAAGCGCACGTTCCGCCGCAAGAGCGGCGGCTGACCGGAACAACGACAGCCGGAGATGTCTAGGCCAGCATTGGCGCGAACCACGTGGTCTCAAGCGTGTCGGCCGGCCACCAGACCGCGGTGCCCGCACGACATCGCGCACTTGCCATCCGAGTCAGCAAGCCGCTCGCCAAGGCACTGTCGGCATGACTGTGGCCCACTCGCTTCGAGAGATGTCGCCGCTTCTGGCGCAAATCAGAGCGGCGGCGGCTTCTGGACTTGATTGCCAGATCCAACCAACCCGCTGGGTTCCGGCTGCAAGAAGCCGATCGCCAGATGGGTCGAACGCCACCGTGAAAAGTGGGCCACTGTCTGGATCTAGCTGTGCCCAGATGCGGGGTCGCGAACGGTCCGTCACCTCCCAAATCCACAAGACGCCGTCCGAGCTCGCTGCGGCGAGGGTGCTCCCGTCGGGGGCAAACGCAACCGAGTTGACGTAGTCCGACGGTCCGCCGAAGGGAGACGTAA
>Ga0105247_10000709_pt1 | contig 25939 bp, 22 predicted proteins | sample KBSS24metaG_FD_81519 | JGI IMG/M metagenome (GOLD analysis project Ga0105247, IMG submission 81519) | Switchgrass rhizosphere microbial communities from Kellogg Biological Station, Michigan, USA - KBS S2-4 metaG | ecosystem: Host-associated > Plants > Roots > Rhizosphere > Soil | place...
CCCCTCGACGAGCGCGGCGAGCCACGCCTCGGCGGGCTCGCGCGCGAGGACGCCGCCGAGGTCGAGGAGCGACAGCTCGCGGAGGCCGGCGGCGCGCGCGACCGCCGCGTCCTCGGCGAGCTCGCGCGGCCCGCGGTAGGTCGGCTCGGCGCCGAACGCGCCGGCGCCGACCGCGCCGAGCGACACCGCGGCACGAGCCCCGAGCGCCGACGCGGCGCGCGCGCACGTCCACGCGAGGAGGCGGACCGCGCGGCGGCGCGAGACGATCCCGCGCGACCACCCCTCGACGATCGACGTGTACGCCATCGCGCTCACCGCCTCGAAGCCGACGCCGCGGATCGGCGTGCCGAGCGCGCGCTCCCACGGCGCGCCGAAGAGGACCGGGGGGAGGACGGCCGCCGCCGGGACGACGCCCCGCGCCCGCGCCTCGGCGACGAGGCCGCGCAGCGCCGCGCGCCCGGCGCCGAACCCGGGCGGCGACCCGCGCCGCGCAGGCCGCGCGCCCGCCGCTTCGCCCCCGAGGCCCGCGCCGTCCCCGCCCCTCGCGCGCGGGGACGGCGCGACGAAGCGGGCGAGGACCCGGTCCATCGCGACGAACGACGGCTCGAGATCGACGGCGAGCCGCGACGGGGCGCGCGGGCCGCACGCGTCGAGCGCCCGGAGCGCGAGGTCGCGAAAGGGGGGCGCGTTGCGCACGCTCGCCCAACGGCCGTCGCGGTCGTCGAGCATCGGCCACACGCCGAGCGCGACGCCGCCCCCGTCGCACCGCGCCGCGAGGTCCGCGAGCGCGCCGAGATCCCAGGGCCGCACCGCCACGTCGACCGCGACGCCGAAGCGGCGGAGCAGCGCCAGGACCCGCGAGGACCCGACGATCTCGAGCGGCAGCGTCTCGCTCCAGGCGCGCGCGCGCGGCGGCGTCGTGGACGGATCGATCGCGGCGGCCGCGGCGTTCACTTCGTGCCCTCGCCGCCTGGGATACCACGGCGCTCGGCCCGGGCGGCCGCGCGCCGTCCAGCGACGCGCCCGCGAGGTGTCCGGACGCCGCGCGTCCCCCGCCCGCCGGCGCCCTCGGCGAGGCGGCGGCGCGGCATCTCGAGGAAACGGCGCAGATCGAGTATTAACCCGTCCCATGATCGAGTGGCCCGCAGAAGCTCACCTCACCTCCGACGCCAAGGCGGCGCTCCAGCGCTTCAAGAAGACGGCCGCCGCCGCCGAGCTCGAGGAGGACCCGCGCACGTGGCGCTTTCTGAGCTGGGCGCGGTCGACCGAGCCGCCCGTCCGGATGCGCCTCCGCAGCGAGGACCAGGGCGAGGTGACGTTCACGCTGGAGTCGAGCGGCACGTGGACCATGGCGCGCCGGGAGGCGAGCGCGAACGCGTGAGCCGATAGGGCGCGGCCGATCGACGGGCGCGCCCCCGACGGGGAGAAGACGAGGCGGCGGGACCCGACGAACCAGCACGGACGCCGGGCCCGCGCGCCGGACGGGAGGACGCGAAGATGAAGATCCTGTACGGCGTCGTCGGCGAGGGGATGGGGCACGCGATGCGCTCGCGCGTCGTCCTCGAGCACCTCGTGTCCGAGGGGCACGAGATCGAGGTGATGGCGTCGGGCCGCGCCACCGACTTCCTCGCGAAGCGGTTCGACGGCGTGAACCGCATCCACGGCCTCCACATGATCTACGAGGAGAACCGCGTCCGCCTCGGCAAGACGCTGTGGAGCAACGCGCTCGCCGGCGCGGCCGGCGTCCCGAAGAACATCGCCGCGTACTTCCACCTCGTCGGCGAGTTCCGCCCGGACGTCGTGATCAGCGACTTCGAGTCGTGGGCGTACCTCTACGCGAAGTCGCACCGCCTCCCGATCCTCAGCGTCGACAACATGCAGATCATCAACCGCTGCGTCCACGACGCCGGGATCATCGGGTCGAACGCGACCGACTTCCAGCTCGCGCGCGCGTTCGTGAAGTCGAAGCTGCCGTTCTGCGACGCGTACTTCATCACGACGTTCTTCCGCCCCGAGCTCAGGAAGCCGTCGACGCGGCTCTTTCCGCCGATCCTCCGCCCCGAGATCCTCGCCGCGAAGGCCCGTCCTGGCGCGCACCTCCTCGTGTACCAGACCGCCGAGGGGAACGACCGGATCGCCGACGTCCTCGCGTCGACCGGGCTCGAGTGCCGCATCTACGGGATGCGCCGCGGGATCGAGGCCGAGCAGGTCGAAGGGAATTTGCGGTACCGCCCCTTCAGCGAGGACGCGTTCATCGACGACCTCGCGTCGTCGCGCGCGGTCATCGCCGGCGGCGGCTTCACGCTGATGGGTGAGGCCGTCTACCTCCACAAGCCGATGCTCGCGGTGCCGCTCGCGCGGCAGTTCGAGCAGGTGTTGAACGCGCGCTACCTGGAGCGCGCGGGCTTCGGCCGCGAGGCCGCGAGCCTCGACGATCCGCGCGTCGTCCACGACTTCCTCGCGGCCCTCCCGGCGTGCGAGGCGAAGCTCGCCGCGTATCACCAGGACGGCAACCGCGAGCTGCTCTCCGCGATCGACGGCTTCCTCGCGGGCGCGAGGTCGTAGCTCGTCGAGCGGCGGCGCGCGGCCGCGACGCCACGCCGCGAAGAGCGATGAGATCGCGTCGTCGCGCGTCGAGCGGCGGCGCCCGTGAAGAGCGCGGCTCGCGACCCGCTCGGGGCGGCGAAGAAAAATGGCGCGGACCGCTTGCCCGCGGGGGCGGCATGTTTATTTTCCTGCCTGAAACGAAGCGCCGCCCACGCGAGACATCGCGAGCGCGCGCGGTCGTCCCCCGGCGTCCGTCTGGACGGCGGCCCACCTACGTCAGAACCGAAGGAGGCTCATCATGCTCACCCGTTGGGATCCGTTCGCCGATCTGCTCCGCATCTCCGACTCGTTCGTCCCCGCCGCGGCGCCCCGCCGCTTCGCCCCCGCCGTCGACGTCGTCGAGGACGAGAAGGGGATCGTGATGAAGGCCGAGCTCCCCGGTCTGTCCGTGCGCGACGTCCACGTCGAGGTGGACCAGGGGCTCCTCACGCTCCGCGGCGAGCGCAAGCCCGATCGCGCCGCCGAGGGCCAGGCCGGATACCGGCGCTCCGAGCGCAGCTACGGCGCCTTCGCGCGGAGCTTCTATCTGCCGGAGACCGTCGATCCCGCGGCGATCGAAGCCGAGATGAAGGACGGGCTCCTCACGGTCCGCTTGCCGAAGCGCGCCAAGCCGGAGCCGCGCAGGATCGCGATCACGACGGGCGCGCAGGCCCCGGCGCCCGCGCAGGCCTCCGCGCTGCAGCAGCCCACGACGCGGAACGAGGGCGCGACCTCGCGGGCCGCCGAGACGCCGGAAACGGCCAGGCGGGCCGTCTGAGCCTCGCGCCGGTCCCGAGCCCCCGGCGGCGCATTTCGCTTCGCACTTCCTCCCTCGGCGGGGCGACCCGCCGGGGGCTCTTTTTGTCCGCGCCGCGCTCGCCAGCGCGCTGAGCGCCGGTCGAGGCGTCGCGGAGGCGTGGAGCGCCGTGCCCGCGCCGCGCGCTCGAGCGAGCGCGCCGTCACACGCCGGTGACGTGGACGACGATGTGGCGCGCGTGGTCGGCGCGCCGGTGCTCCCAGAGGTAGAGCGCCTGCCACCGGCCGAGCGCGAGCGCTCCGCGCGTGATCGGGATCGACTCGCTGGACCGCGTGATCGAGGCGCGCAGGTGGGCCGGCATGTCGTCGGGGCCCTCGTCGGTGTGCTCGTAGGCGCGCGCGTCCTCGGGGGCGATCTTCTCGATCCACCGCTCCATGTCGCGCAGCACCGCGGGGTCGGCGTTCTCCTGGACGACGAGCGACGCGCTGGTGTGGCGCACGAACACGACGCAAAGCCCGGTCTCGACGCCGGCCGCCTCGACGGCGCGGGCGACGCGCGCGGTGACGTCGTAGAGCCCGCGTCCGCGCGTCTCGACCGCGAACGTCTCCTGAGCCTGCTTCATCCGGCCCTTGTAGCGCGCGACCGCGCGCCGGCAAAGGCGTAGCGGCGCTCAACCGGCGCGCGGATCGGCCGCCGTCGCCCCGGCCTCGACGACGAGCGGCGACGCCACGACGACGGCGTCGCTCGGCGTCGCGCGGGCGTCGCTCGCCGCGCCCGGCGATGCCAGGCCAGGCAGGTGCGTCGAGACGAAGCGGCTCGGACCGTCCGTCGAGTCCCACTTCAGGAACTCGGCGACCGCGCCCGCCGCGCCCGGGTGGATCACGAGGTGCGTGCGCGCCGCGGCGTTCGCGTTCGCATGGGGCGACGCGCCGTCCGCTTCGGGCTCCTCGTTCTCGGCCCACGACCCGAGGTTGATGTACGTCGAGCTCCCGTCGTTCACCGGCACCTCCACCGGGATGTGCGTGTGCCCCATCACGACGAACGCGGCGGGGAACAGCTTCGCGAGCTTCGCCGCGCGATCGACGAGCTGCTCGGCCGGATCGAGCTGGCGCTGCGTCGTCAGGTACCGGTGGAGGAGCGCCCACGTCATGAGGATGAGCGCCACCGCCCACCCGGCGTGGCCGCGCTGCGCGCCCGAGATCGCCACGCCGACGAGCCCCGCCGCGGCGACGAGCGCGAGCGCGAGCCGATCGAGCAGGACGCTGGCGAGGATCCCGCGGATGGACCGCGTGATCGGCGGGACCTGGAGCGCGCCGAGCGCCCTGAGCCGATCGACGCCGATCCGCGTCGCCTCGGCGAGGAGCGCGACCCGCCGCTCGTGCTCTTCGCGGAGCGCCGCCCGCGCCTCGGCGAAGTGCTCGCGGCGAAGGCGAAAGAGCTCGATGACGGCGCTCGCGAACCGCACGCCGAGCGTCACCATCCCGCGGGCGCCGAGCTGCGCCCCGAAGCGGATGTAGTCGACCAGCCCGAGGTGCTCGTGGCCCCACTCGCGCAGGCCCTTGGTCGGACGCACGACGTACCGGAGGAGGACGTCGGAGAAGCCGCGCGCGATCCGACGCGGGTCGAGCGGCGACAGCGGCGCCATGATGAGGTCGGTCGCGCAGTACGGGTCGTACTGGTGGCCGTGCTCGATGTACGCGACGCCGCCGACGTAGAAGAACCAGGGCTGGAAGTCGATCCGCGCGACGAACGCGTCGCCGTCGACGCCCTCGCGCGGTGCCCCGGCGAGGCGGCGCAGGATCGCCTTGAACTCGTCGCGGACGTTCTCCCAGTGGAACTCGACGTCGTGGTTCCCGTGGACGATCGTGAGGGCGTGCCCGTCGGCGACGAAGCCGGCGAGCGCCGCGAGCACCTCTTCGTGCCGCTCGGCGACGCGCCGGAGCTTCACGCCGGCGTGGTCGGCCGCGTTCCCGAGGCCGTGCGCGAGCTCCTCCTCGCTCGGCGCGGTCGCGAGCTCCGCCCCGTCGGGCGGGAGGGCCATCCCGATGAAGTCGATGAAGTCGCCGGCGATGACGATCCGCCAGCGATCGCCCTCGGGCGGGGTCCGCCGGTAGTGGCGCAGGAGCTCGGCCAGGTCCGCGTCGACGCTCTTCGACCGGCGGCCGAAGCCGGTCGCCATCGCCTGGACGTTGAGGTCGCTCCCGAGGTGCACGTCCGACAGGACGAGCAAGCTCTCCCGCGCCCCGCCCTCCCGTGACGGCCCGTCCTGAGCCCCAACCATGGCCGATGTCAAGACATTCACGATCGCCATCGTGGAGTCTGGTACTCGGATCGTCCGTCAGCAAGGGATGGGCTCGGATCCTGGCGAAACGATGACTCCGCGCAGTCCTATCCGTGAACGGCGCGGCGCCGCGCGACCCGAGCGTCACCCGCTCGGGACGCGGCCTCGACACGCGGCCTCGACCCGCGGCGCGTCGCGGCGCCGCAGCGCTACTTGCCGACGAGGAGCTTCAGGAGGACCTCGAGCCCCTTGCCATACGGCGGGCGGAGCATCCCCATCGCGTTGATCCGGCTTTGGTAGAAGACCGCCTTCTTCTTCGTCAGCGCCTCGAAGCCCTCGCGTGCGTGGTAGTGACCCATCCCACTCGGACCGACGCCGCCGAACGGCAGGTCGTCCTGCGCGACGTGGAGCATCGTCTCGTTCACGGACACGCCGCCCGAGACCGTCTCCTCGAGCACCCTGTCGATCCGGTCCTGCGCGTGCCCGAAGTAGTAGAGGGCGAGCGGGCGCGGGTGATCGTTGACGTAGTCGATCGCCTCGTCGAGGCTCGTGTAGCCCTTCACCGGGAGCACCGGGCCGAAGATCTCGTCCTGCATCACCGTCGCCTCGTCGGTCGGGTCGACGACGATGACCGGCGCGACCTTCTTGCTGTCCTCGAGGTCCTCCTTGGCCGGGTTGATCTCGACGACCTGCGCGCCGAGCTTCTTCGCGTCGTCGACGTACCCGCGCAGGCGCTCGATGTGGCGCTCGTGGATGATCGACGTGTAGTCCGGGTTGTCCTTGAGGCGCGGGTACATCTTCGCGACCGCGGCGCGGCACCCCTCGACGAACGCGAGGACCTTCTCCTTCGGCAAAAGGACGTAGTCGGGCGCGATGCAGGTCTGCCCGGCGTTGTACAGCTTGCCCATCATGATGCGGGTCGCCGCGTCGTCGATCGAGAAGTCGTCGCCGACGATCGCCGGCGATTTCCCGCCGAGCTCGAGGGTCACGGGGGTCAGGTTCTCCGCCGCGGCGCGCATGACGAGCTTGCCGATCCTCGTCGAGCCGGTGAAGATCAGGTGATCGAACGGCAGCCGCGCGAACGCCTCGCCCACCTCCGGGCCGCCGGTCACGACCGTCACCTCGTCCTCGGCGAACGCCTCGCGCATCATCGACGCGAGGAGCTCGGCCGTCTTCGGCACCAGCTCGGACGGCTTGATGATCGCGCGGTTGCCGGCGGCCAGCGCGCCGACGAGCGGCGCGAGCGCGAGCTGGAGGGGGTAGTTCCACGGCGAGATGATCCCGATGACGCCGAGCGGCTGCATCAGCACCTCGCTGCGCGCGGGCAAGAACGTCCACCCGACCTCCCGCGCCTCGGGCTCCATCCAGTCGCGCAGGTGGTCGCGCGCGTGCTTGATCGCGTTGCGCGTGACGAACACCTCCGCGACGAGCGACTCCTCGCGCGACCGGTTGCCGAAGTCCTCGCTGATGGTCGCGGCGATCTCGTCCTTGCGGCGCAGGAGCACCTCCTCGAGCTTGTCGAGGCGCGCGATCCGCGTCTCGTAGCTCGGCGCGCCCGATTTTCGCTGCGCCGCCTGCATCGCGCGGAGGAGGGCGGGGAGGTCTCTGGGCGCCTTGTCGGGCGCCTGGGAGGGCCGGTTCTCGCTGACGGGGGCTTGCTCGATGGTGGTCGCGGCGCTCATGGCCCCCAGCATAGCGCGCTACGCGCCGCGTCGGGGCTGGGACGGCGCGTCGGTCGCGCGTGGCCGGACCGTCACCCGGCGGTCAGTGGCAGACGACGAAGTCCGGCTGGCATTTGCTGCGGCAGCAGACCTCGTGGCGCCCGCAGTCGTGGCCGCAGGCGCCGCAGCTCTGCTCGTCGCGCGTGAGGTCGGTCTCGCACCCGTTGCCGGCGTTTTGGTCGCAGTCCGCCCACCCCGGCGCGCACCCGACGGCGCACGCCCCGCCGGTGCACGCGCGGACCTGGTGCGCGGCGAGCGGCGGGCCGGCGGCGTTGCAGTCGACGCACGAGGCGCCGCAGTGCGCCGTGTCGAGATCCGACGCGCAGCTATAGGCGCCGCCGCCCGCCGAGCAGAGGTGAGTGCTCGGCGCGCACGTCCGCGAGCAGGTGCCGTTCGTGCACGAGGGGGTCCCGCCCGTGACGGTGCAGCGCGCGCCGCAGCCGCCGCAGTTGTCGAGGCTCGTCTTGACGTCGACGCAGTTGGTGCCGCACGTCGTGAGGGGGCAGTTGATCGAGCAGCCGTAGCCGCCGTCGACGGGCACGCAGAAGGGCGTCGACCCCGAGCAGCTCTTGCCGCAGACGCCGCACGACGAAAACTCCGTCAGGTTCGCCTCGCAGCCGTCGGACGCGTCGGCGTTGCAGTCGGCATAGCCTGTGTTGCACGTCTGGAGGCCGCACGCGCCGCTCGGGCAGCTCTGGAACGCGGTCGCGTGATCGAAGCTGCACGCGTTGCACGTCGTGAGATCGGTGCAGCCGAACTCCCAGTGGAGTACGTCGACGCAGGTCCCGAAGCACGACTTCGTGCCGGTCGGGCACGCGCCGGTCGCCGCGGTGTCGGCGTCGTCGGAGGCGGCGCTCGTGCCGCCGTCGTCGCCGCCGTCGACGAGGAGCGTCCCGGCCTGGTTGTCGAGGAGCGCGTTGCACGCGAACGTCGCGGCGGACGCGCAAAAGAGCGCCGCTCCGGCCAATACCCAGCGAATCGTGCTCACCATGGCTGCGCCCCTCCCGGTGTGAGTCCCCACGCGCGTGACGCCCCCTTCGGATCGCTCGGGGCGGTCACGAGGAGGAGGATGCCGACCGCGAGCGCGACGCCGCCCGCCACGAACGAGACGGTCGAGATGGTGCCGGCGCGGATCGCGTCGGAGCGGAGCGTCAGCCCGTTTTGCAGGCACTGGTTCTGCGCGTTGCAGAACGCGAGCGCGTCGTCGTGCTTCGTCTTCGCGAGGATGCCGAACCCCGTGCCGACGCCGACGCCGACGAGCCCGACGCCGCCGGCGAGCAGGCCCAAGATCCGCTGCGTTCGGCCGGGGTGCGGATCGTACGCCTCGATCGGCGCGGCGCCGCGCCGGCGGTCGCCTTGTCGCGCGGCCCCCTCGCCCTGCTGCGGCGCGGCCTCGGACCTCGCGCTCGGCTCGGGCTCGGGCTCGACGTCGGCCGGCGCGTCCTCCAGGATCGGCACGGTGGCCGTGGCGCGATCGCCGCGCTCGCCGACGACCACGCGCGCCTCCCACCGCGTCTTGCCGGGGGCGGACGCCGTGATCGCGTGCGGCCCCGGGTCGACCGGGACCGGCATCCCCCACTGCCCGGCGCCGACCTCGACGTCGTCGCGCTTCACGACGAGGCCCACCGGCGCGCGCGACGCGTCGACCACGACGACGAGGCGCGAGAGGCGCGGCTCGAGCTGCGACGCGCGGAGCCGCGCCGACGACTCTCGCGCGCGCTGCCCCACCGACTTCGCCGCGGCGGCCACCTCGAGGAACTGGGCCCACGCGCTCGCCGTGCGCCCGACGTGCTCGTAGCAATCGGCGAGGTTGAACTGCGTCCCGATGCCCGCGTCGAGGCGCTGGCTCTCTTCGAGCTTGGGGCAGGCCGCGGCGTAGTTCCGCTCGGCCATGAGGCGCCGCCCCTCGTTGAAGAGCGCCTGCGCGGCGGGCGCGTCCGCGGCGAGCGCGGGGCGAATGAAGCACACGGAGCCAACGAAGCTGAGAGCGGCGACGAGAGCCAGCGGGACGACGGCGAGCACGCCGCGTCCCATCACTTCCGCTCCCCCCAGAGATCCGCCGCGGCGCCCTGCGGGCGGGGCGACGGCGCGCCCTTGGTCACCGCTCGCGCGTGCGACGCGGCGGCCCGGGGCGGGCCGGGGCGGGGCGGCGGCGCGGCGACCGTGGGGAGCTGCGCGGAGCCGCTCGGCGTCGCCGCCGAGGCCCGGGTGAGGTCGGCCGCGCTCGCCGGGGCGGCGGCGCTCCGCGCGAGCGCCGGGACGGTCACCTCGGTGTCGGCCATCGAGGTGTCGGGAGGGGTATCGGACGGCGGGGGCGGGATGTCATCGGGGAGCGGGACGACGGCGGGCGGCGCGCTCGCCGGCGCGACGACCCGCGCCGGCTCGGGCGACGACATCGCGGCGAGGGCGTGCGACCTCCGCAAGAGCGTCACGGTCACCGCGCCCACGACCGCCGCTGAAAGGACGGCGACGATCCCGAGGCGGCGGAGCCCCGCCGTCGACGCGTGCGGCGCGCTGGGCACGGACACGGACGCGGTCGTCGCGTTCCACGATCGGGCGCGCTGCGACTCGCTCATCGCCGACACGCCGCCCGGGCCGAGCCCCGCGCGCACGATCGGCAGCGCCGCCTTGTGCAGGACGCGCGCGACGCACGCCGCCGACGCGTCGCTCCCCTCCGAGCCGAAGACCGCGAGCGCGGCCGCCAGCTCGCCGACGTCCTGGAACCGCTTCGCCGGCTTCTTCTCGAGGCAGCGGAGGATGATCCCCTCGAGCCCGGGCGGGATGCCGGTCGCCTTGCTCAGCACGGGCGAGGGCGGATCGCTCAAGATGGAGGCGCACACCTCGGTCACGGCCTCGCCGTCGAACGGCGGCACGCCGGTGATCAGCTCGTACAGGATGACCCCGAGGGACCAGACGTCGGTCCGCGTGTCGAGCGTGGTCGACGCGCGCATCTGCTCCGGCGACATGTACCGCGGGGAGCCCATGACGTCGTGCTTCCCCGTGAGGCGCACGTTCCCGGTGCCGAGCAGCTTCGAGATCCCGAAGTCGAGCACCTTGATGGACGGGGTCCCGTCGGCGCGGCGCGCGAGGAACAGGTTCGCCGGCTTCAGATCGCGGTGGACGATGCCGAGGACGTGCGCCTCCGCCAGCGCTTCGCACGCTTGAAGCACGTGATCGACCGCCTCCTGGGGCCGGATCGGGCCGCTGTCGGCGAGGTGACGCTCGAGATCGACGCCGTCGAGGTGCTCCATGACGATGCACGGGACGCCGTCGTCGAGGGTGGCGACGTCGAGGACGCGCACCACGTGCTCGCTGCGGATCTTGATGGTGGCGCGCGCCTCGCGGAGGAACCGCGCCGCGAGCTCCTTCCCGTCGCGGCTCCGCGCCGCGTCGGGGCGGAGCACCTTGATCGCCACGCGCTCCTGGAGCTGGAGATGGATCGCCTCGTAGACGATCCCCATCCCCCCCTCGGCCATGCACCGGACGATGCGGTACTTACCGAGGAGCGTCGCGCCTATCGCGCCCGCGCCTGGGAGAGGCATGTCGTCGGGTGCGGGGTGCATGAACAAGAAGGAGTCCAGGGCGCGTCGCGGAGGCCGAGCGCCGTGGAAAATATCTCAGGTCGGGTCCCACCGTGCAAGCTGTTGCCTTGTCGGCGAAAAACTGCACGGCTCGTGCCTTGAACCACCATCACGGCTTTGCACCTCGACGAATCCTCAACGGGGAGCCGGACCGCGCGGGGCGCCTGACGCGTCGAGTCGTACGACCGAATCGCACGACGGGGCACGCCTTGTCCGATGATCTTGCATCATGACAGGTGTCACTCGAAGAGGTCACGCGCCGCGATTTTTGAATGAATGACGAATTGGTGGGCCGCTCCGCGCCGCGCCTGACGCAGAGCGCCACATCGCAACGCGTGCTCGCTCGGTGTTGCGCGCTTAACGACGCGCGAACGCGATGGTAAAAGCGCCGCGTGAAACGCGCGCGCACCCCCTCCGGCTCCGCCCTCTGCACCCCTTCGGCTCGCGTCGCGGCGGTCGCCGCCTTCTCGCGCTTCGTCGCGTTCACGGCGCTCGCGCTCGCGAGCGCCGCCGCCGGCGCGTGCGGACCCGGGGCGCCCGAGCCGGCGACCCCGCGCCCGGCCGACGTCGAGCCCGCGAAGCCGGCCGGGACGGCGAAGCCCGCCGCGCCCGCCGCACGCCCCGCGACGGCCGAGGAGGCGCGCGCGTTCTTCGCGCAGGTCGACAAGGACCTGCGGCGCCTGTGGGTCGCGCGGGATCGCGCGCTGTGGGTCAACGAGAACTTCATCACCGACGACACCGAGGCGATCGCCGCCGCGGGCGAGGAGGCGACCGCCGCCTACGTCACCACGGCCATCCAGGCGGCGCGCCGCTTCGACGGGCTGAAGCTCCCCGACTACGTGGCGCGCCAGGCGCTCCTCTTGAAGCTCGCGCAGACGGTGCCCGCGCCGAGCGATCCGAAGGGGCGCTCGGAGCTCGCGGCGCTCGAGGTCGGGATGACCGGCGCGTACGGAAAGGCGAAGTACTGCCCCCCGCGCCTCCGGGGGAAGTGCCTCACGCTCGACGACCTGTCGAAGACGCTCGCGACGAGCCGCGACGAAGCGGAGCTCCGCGAGGCGTGGATCGGCTGGCACGACGCGGCGGCGCCGCTCCGCGAGAAGTTCGCGCGCTACGTCGAGCTCGGCAACCAGGGCGCCAGGGAGATCGGCTTCGACGATCTCGGCGCGACGTGGCGATCGGGGTACGACATGCCGGCCGACGCGTTCTCTGCCGACATCGAGCGGCTGTGGGCCGACGTGAAGCCGCTCTACGACGAGCTCCACTGCTACGTGCGCGCGAAGCTCCGCGCAAAGTACGGCAAGGACAAGGTCCCGGAGCGCGGGGCCATCCCGGCGCACCTCTTGGGGAACATGTGGGCGCAGGAGTGGAACAACATCGACGACATCGCCAGGCCGTACGCCGGCGCGGCGTCGCTCGACGTGACGAAGACGCTGAAGGACAAAGGCTACGACGCGAAGAAGATGGTGAAGCTGGGCGAAGGCTTCTTCGTCTCGCTCGGCTTCGATCCGCTGCCCGAGACGTTCTGGGAGCGGTCGCTCCTCGTCCGGCCGAAGGACCGCGAGGTGGTGTGCCACCCGAGCGCGTGGGACCCGGCGTACGCGAACGACCTCCGCGTGAAGATGTGCATCCAGCCCACCGAGGAGGATCTGGTCACGATCCACCACGAGCTCGGACACGATTATTACTACAATCAATATTACAAGCTGCCGATCCTGTTCCAGCAGGGGGCGAACGACGGGTTCCACGAGGGCATCGGCGACACCCTCGCGCTCAGCGTGACTCCCGCGTACCTGAAGTCGCTCGGCCTCCTCGCGTCGGCGCCCGACGACCCGAAGGCGCTCATCCATCAGCAGATGAAGATGGCGCTCGAGAAGGTCGCTTTCTTGCCGTTCGGGCTGATGATCGACAAGTGGCGCTGGGACGTCTTCTCCGGGAAGATCACGCCCGACAAGTACAACCAGGCGTGGTGGGACCTCCGCCTGAAATACCAGGGCGTCGCGCCGCCGTCGGCGCGCACCGAGCAGGCGTTCGACCCGGGGGCGAAGTTCCACGTGCCCGCGAGCACGCCGTACATTCGATATTTCCTCGCGCGCATCTACCAGTTTCAATTCCACCGCGCGCTGTGCAAGGCGGCCGGCTACACCGGGCCGCTCGAGAAGTGCAGCATCCACGGGAGCAAGGCGGCCGGAGAGAAGCTCGCATCGATGCTCAAGCTCGGCGCGAGCCGCCCGTGGCAGGACGCGATGCGGACGATCAGCGGCGAGGACAAAGGCGACGCGTCGGCGCTCCTCGAGTATTTCAAGCCGCTCCGCGAGTTCTTGAAGGAAGCGAACAAGGGCCAGACCTGCGGCTGGTGAGCTGCGCGCGCGCCCGCGCTCGGCGATCCACGCGGTGACGAGGGCGCGCGCCCGGCGGCTCTCCCGGCGAGAGCGCCGCGCGCGAGCGAGCCGACGCGAGGGCGCCGAGAAACGCGGTCGTGAAAGCGGCGCGAACGAGGCTGGTCCACCGACTTTGGTGACGCGGTCGCTGGAGATACCTGCGTAGCAAAACTCCACAGTGTGACAGAAGCGTGCGCTTCTGTAGACGCGGTGCTCGACGGAACCGCTGGGAAATAGCTCGAAGCGTGCGGGAATTGTCGGCGCGAGTTTCGCTAAGGAGGGACTCGCCGGCGAGCAGGTCGACGCCCGGCTAGACGAGGTCTCCCGTGATGTCTTCCGCTTCCGTTAGTGCCGGCACATCGATGCCTCTGGTCTTGCCAGCGTCGCTTCCGCGCGAGGGCGATGTCTTTGCGGAGAAGTACCTGATCGAGCAGGTCCTCGGCGAAGGCGGGATGTGCGTCGTCTTCGCGGCGCGTCACCTCCAGCTCGAGCAGCGCGTCGCCATCAAGGTGCTGCGCCCGGAGATGCTCTACCAGCCCGAGGTGATCGAGCGCTTCCAGCGCGAGGGGAAGGCGGCCATCCAGATCCGGAGCGACCACGTCGTGCGGATCTTCGACGTCGGCTCGGACGAGGCGTCCGGGCCGTACATCGTGATGGAGTGCCTCGAGGGGAGCGACCTCGACGCGCTCCTGCTCGCGAACGGACCGCTCCCGATCGACGCGGCGGTCGACTACATGCTCCAGGCGAGCGAGGCGCTCGCCGAGGCGCACGCCCTCGGGATCGTCCACCGGGACGTGAAGCCGGCGAACATCTTCCTGACGCGCCGGGCCGACGGGTCGCCGCTCGTGAAGGTGCTCGACTTCGGCATCTCGAAGATCGGCGGCGAGTCGAAGAACCCCAAGCTGACGGCGCACGGCGCGGTGATGGGATCCCCGCGGTACATGTCGCCCGAGCAGATGCACGGGACGCGCGACGTCGACGCGCGCTGCGACGTGTGGGCGCTCGGCGTCGTCCTGTACGAGCTGCTCGTCGGCGAGCCGCCGTTCACCGGCGCGACCGTGGAGTCGACGTGCGCGGCGATCCTCCGCGACACGGCGCGGCCGCTCGTGTCGCGCCGCCGCGACGTGCCGAGGGCGCTCTCGGCCGCGGTGGGGCGCGCGCTCGAGAAGAAGCGCGACGAGCGGTACGCCACGATCGCCGAGCTCGCGAAGGCCATCGCGCCGTTCGGCACCGCCGCCGGGCGCATGTCGGCCAGGCGGATCGTCGGGATCCTGCACGCGAGCGGCGAGCACGCTGTCTCGTCGCGGAACGTCTCGGGATCGCACACGGTGAGCAACGCCTGGGGCACGACCGACCCGTCCTGGGAGGACGACGTGCACTCGCGGCCGACGCGGATGGTCCGGCGCGGCGGCGTCGGCGCGGCCGTCGCCGCGGCGGTCGTCCTGATGGCGGGGAGCGGCGCCGCCGCCACCTGGTACATGCGGCACCCCGCTCCGCAGCTCGCGACACAGGCGATGACGTCGCCCGCGGTCCCGTCACCGCCGCCGGCCCTCGGCGCGAGGCCCGGCGAGCCGGCCGTCGTCGCCACGCCGGCCGCGAAGGACGCGACCGCGGCGCGTGACGCCGTCGTCGCCACGCCGGCCGCGAAGGACGCGACCGCGGCGCGTGACGCCGTCGTCGCCGCGCCGGCCGCGAAGGACGCGACCGCGGCGCGTGACGCCGCCGCCGACGTGACGAGCCCGACCACGGCCCGGGCGTCCGAGGCGCGGCGCGCCAGGGTCCGGTCCGCCGCCTGGGTGCCCGTGGCGACGAAGCTGGCGTCGGGGGCCGTGCCCGTGATCGCCGCACCCGTCGCACCCCCTGCGCCCGAGCCGAGCGCCGCGCCGGCGCCGAACGAAGGCGTCGCGCCGCCGCCCGCGCCGGCCGGACCGGCGCCGGGCACCGAGGACAGCCTGTTCGACGAGCGCAAATGAGGGCGCGCGAGCTCGACGGGGGGGCGCGCCGCGACGACGGCACGGCGCCGACGCGGCTCGCGTCGAGCGGCGTCATCGCGGCGCGGCTCGCGCGGCGCGCCGCGCGGGTGGTGGCGGCGGCCGCGGCGCTCGTCGCGATGGGCGGCGACGCCAGGGCCGCCGACGCGCCGGCCGCGCAGGCGCTCTTCGACGAGGCGAAGCGCGCGATGGCGGACGGCCGGTGGGCGGAGGCATGCCCCAAGCTCGAGGAGAGCGAGCGGCTCGATCCGAGCATCGGGACGGCGTTCAACCTCGCGCGCTGCTACGAGCACGTCGGGCGGATCGCGAGCGCGTGAGCGGCGTACCGCGACGCGGAGGCGAGCGCGCGCGCCCAGGCGCAGCCGGCGCGCGAGAAGGTCGCGCGCGAGCGCGCGGCGGCGCTCGAGCCGAAGCTGTCGAAGCTCGTCATCACGGTGCGGACCGACGCGCCGGGGCTCGAGATCCGCCGCGACGGCGTCGACGTGGGGCGCGGGCAGTGGGGCGCCGAGGTGCCGGTCGATCCCGGGGAGCACACCGTGACGGCGTCGGCGACGGGGCGCGTCCGGTGGGAGCGCGCGGTGCGCGTCGCGCCCGGCACGAAGACGATGACCATCGACGTGCCGGAGCTCGCGCCGACGCCGGTCCTCGCGCCCGCCAAGGTGACCGAGCTGCCGCCGCCGAGCACCGCGCCGGCCCCCCTCCCGGCCCCGATCGACGAGCGACGCGGGCGCGGGCGCGCGCAGAGGACGGTCGGGATCGTGATCGGCGCGCTCGGCGTGGCCGGCGTCGGCGTCGGCGCGGCGTACGGCCTGCGGTCGAAGGCGAAGCACGACGACGCGGCGTCGCGCTGCGACGACGCGGCGAACCGGTGCGATCCGCAAGGGGCGGTCGACCGCCACGACGCGGTCGTCTACGGGACCGCGTCGACGATCGCCTTCGCCGCGGGCGGCGCGGCGCTCCTCGGCGGCGTGGTCCTCTGGGCCACCGCGCCGAGCGACATGCCGCAGAGCGCGACGCTCGGGGTCTCGCCGATGGTCGGCGGGACCTCGGGGCTCACCATCCGCGGCGCGTTTTGAAGGGGCGCCTCCGCCATGCGAACCGACGAGAGGACCGCGCGAGCGCCGAGCTCCGAAGCGAGGACGACACGATGAGCGCGCGCGCGAGGAGCCGATTCGGTGCGTCGTCCTGGGTGATCGTGATCGCCGCCGCGGCGGCCGCGCCGTTGGCCGTCCTGTCGGCCCTCGGGTGCAACGCGATCCTCGACAACAAGGAGGCGGCGTCCGTCGGCGAGCCGTCCACGGGCGACGCGGGCACCCAGACGGACGCCGGCGCGTCCGCGGACGTGTCGGCCCCGCTCCACGACGGCGACGCCGACCCCGGCCCGTGCTCGCCCGACAAGAAGTGGTGCTTCGGGTCGTGCGTCTCGAGGACCGACCCGTACTACGGGTGCGCGGCGGACGCGTGCACCGCGTGCTCGATCGCCCACGGGGCGGCGACGTGCGCGGGCGGCGCGTGCGCCGTCGCGTCGTGCGTGGCGGGCTTCTCGGACTGCGACCAGGACGACGGCAACGGCTGCGAGACCGACCTGTCGCAGCCCGGCCACTGCGGCACGTGCAACGCCGCGTGCGGCACCGCCGCGCCGCTCTGCACGCCGTCGAGCGGCGCGTTCCAGTGCGTCAACGGGTGCCCCGGCGAAGCGCCGACCCTGTGCGGCAAGCAGTGCGCGGACCTCACGAGCAGCGTCAGCCACTGCGGGTCGTGCCAGCGCGCGTGCCCGATCGTCGCGAACGGGCAGGCGCAGTGCGTCTCGAGCGACTGCCAGTTCGTCTGCGACGCCGGCTTCCACGCCTGCGGGAGCAGGTGCTCGTCGAACGCCGACCCCGACACGTGCGGCTCGTCGTGCAGCCCCTGCTCCGCGCCGCCGGGCGGCGTCGCGACGTGCTCGAGCGGGGCGTGCGGCGTCCAGTGCAAATCCGGATCGCACCTGTGCAACGGCGACCGCTGCGCGAGCGACGACGACACCGCGTCGTGCGGCGGGTCGTGCACGCCGTGCCCCTCGCCCGCGCACGCGTCGGCGACGTGCGACGGGACGTCGTGCGGCTTCGCGTGCACCGCGCCGTTCGCCGACTGCGACGGCGACGGCTCGAACGGCTGCGAGGCCGACACCGACGGCAGCGCCGCGCACTGCGGCGCGTGCAACCACCCGTGCGCCGGCGTGTGCGTCGCGGGCGTCTGCCAGATGCCCGATGGCGGCGGCGCGGACGAGTAGCGCGCGCCCTGGCGCGCCGCCAATCGCCCTCGCTCTCTGGGCCGTCCGCGATCGCGCGTGGTATCCGGGCGAGATGGATCGAGCTCGAGGCGGCGCGGCGCGCGCGCCGGCCGTCATCGTCGTCGGGGTCGCGTGCGCCGGGCTCGCGGTGGGGTGCCACGGCGGCGGATCGACGGGGGCCGACGTCGCGCCGGCGACGACCGCGGCGGCGAGCGACGCCGCGCCCGCGAAGGAGGCGGCCTCCGCCACGCCCGCGGACGCCGCGATCGAAGACGCGGCGCCCGACGTCGTCGACGCGGGGCCGCCCGCGCCGGCGAGGTGGAGGCGCGTCCTGCAGATGGGCGACTCGATGGTCGGCTACCACCGCGGCCTGAGCTGGGCGCTCGAGAAGCGGTTCAAGGCCGCCGGCGTGACGTTCTTCTCGCAGTCGTGGACGAGCGAGGCGATCCAGACGCTGTCCGAAGAGGACAAGGTCGAGAAGCTGATCAAGCACTACAAGCCCGACGCGGTCATCCTGAACCTCGGGACCAACAACCTCACCGTGCCCCACCCCGAGGCGTACGCGTCGAACGTCCGCGCCATCGTGAAGAAGATGGGCGGGCTCGACTGCTACTGGATCAGCCCGCCGACGCCGAAGTGGAAGTGGAACCCCGAGGTGATCGGCGTCATCCGCGACAACGCCGCGCCGTGCCTGTTCTTCGACTCGACGCCGCTCGTGCTCGAGATCCAGAGCGATCACATCCACCCGACCGACCGCGGCGGCGAGGCGTGGGCGACCGCGTTCTGGGCGTTCATGGTGGACGGCACCGTCCCCGTCGCGCCCGAGCGCGCCGACGCCGGGCTCCTCGCGCCGCCGCGCTGACGCGGACGCGCGGGCCGCGAGCGGAGGCGCGCGTCGGGTTCACGAGGGCGGCGGTGGCGCGCGCGATCAGGCCGGCGCGGCGACGAGCTCGATCCGCGTGATCTCGGCGGGGGCGCCGAGGCGCATCGGCGGGCCCCAGTAGCCGGTCCCGCGGCTCACGTAGATCTGCGCGCCGCCGTCGTGGCGGTGGAGACCGGCGACGTACGGCTGATCGAGCTTCACCAGGTAGTTCCACGGCCAGAGCTGCCCGCCGTGGGTGTGGCCGGAGAGCTGGAGATCGATCCGGTGGAGCGCCGCCTCCACGATCGCCTTGGGCTGGTGCGCGAGGAGCACGAGCAGGCGCGACGGATCGCGATCGGCGAGCGCCGCGCCGACGTCCATCGAGGCGCTCGCGTCGTCGACGCCCGCGAGGTCGAACCCCGCGTCGCCGCGGAGCGGGACGCGCTCGTTCCGGAGCACGCGGATCCCGAGCGCCGTGAGGTGCGCGATCCACGCCTCCGCGCCCGAGTAATACTCGTGGTTGCCCGTGACGAAGAAGACGCCGTCTCTCGCCTTCAGATCGGCGAGGCCCGCGACGCACGGCGCGAGATCGCGCACCGACCCGTCCACGAGGTCGCCGGTGATCGCGACGAGGTCGGGCGAGAGCGCGTTCACGCGCGCGACGAGGTCGTCGATGAACGCCTTGCCGATGGTCGGGCCGACGTGGACGTCGGTGAGCTGCACGATCGTGTACCCGCGGAGGGCCGGCGGGAGCTTGGCGAGCGGCACGGTGACGTCCCTCACGCCGACCTTGCGCAGGCCGCCGAACAGGGCGGCGACGCCCGCGCCGAGCGACGTGACGCCCACCGCCGCGGCGAACGCGCGCGACAGGAAGAGGCGGCGCTCCGGGTCGGGCGGCGTCACCGCGAGGCGCGCGACGGCGCGGACGATCTCGCTCGGGACGATGGTGAAGAAGAGGAAGAAGAGGAAGCCGAGCCAGACGTAGACCACCCACAGGATGGGCGCGGCGACGCCGCGCGACGCGAAGCGGACGAGGAAGAAGCTCGCCGGAATGAGGCACCCGAGCGCGACGATCGCCGCCGTGAGGACGCGCCCCCACGGCGCGGGCATCTCGACGTCGCGGACGAGGCGCGCCCACACGATGAAGTGGACGCCGCCGATGATCCCGACGACCACGAGGAGGAAGAGCAGGATCCGCCCGACCGACATGACGCGCTCCTACGCGCTCCGGAGGAACCGCGCCTCGATCGCCTTCACCTTGCCGAGGCGCCGCACGTGCCGCTCCTCGCCGGTGTACTTCGCGCCGAGGAACGACGCGGCGATCTCGAGGGCGATCGCCTCGCCGATGATCCGCGCGCCGATGCACAGGACGTTCATGTCGTCGTGCTCGACCCCCTGGTGCGCGGAGTAGGTGTCGTGGCAGAGGCCGGCGCGGATGCCGGGGAACTTGTTCGCGGCGACGCACACGCCGACGCCGCTCCCGCACACGAGGATCCCCCGCTCGGCGCGGCCGTCGCGCACCGCGGCGCAGACCAGCTCGGCGAAGTCGGGGTAGTCGCTCGGCCGCGACGGGTCCGTCGTCCCGAGGTCGAGGATCTCGAAGCTTGCGCTCAAGAGCTTCTGCGCGACCAGCTTCTTCAGAGCAAACCCGGCGTGATCGCCGCCCACTGCGACTCGCATGACGACGGTCACGATAAGGCGCCCCCCGCGGTACGTCGACACCGGTTCCGTGAAGACGCGTGAAGGACGGCGGATTTGACGGGCGGTGTGCGCGTGGGCCACCCTGAGCCCCGCCATGCTCAAGCCGCGGTCGATCGCCATCCTCGCCCTGGTCGCCTCGATCCTGGGGCTGACCTTCGCGGCGTACTCGACGTACGACTACGCCGAGCACCTCGATCGTCAGATCCACGCCATCCATTGCAGCTTCATCCCGGGCGCGAGCGCCTCCGACGAGGCCGACAACCCGTGCAAGACGGCGCTCTTCAGCCCGTACTCGGCGATCTACCGGGCGAGCTACTGGGGCGGCGTCCCCATCTCGCTCTTCGCGCTCGGCGCGTTCAGCTTCTTCGCCGGCTTCGCGGCGTACCTGCTCGTCGCGTCCGAGCGGGCGCCGCGGAGGGCGCTCCTCTTCCTCGGCGTGCTCGGGGTGACGCCGCTCCTCGCGTCGCTCGTGATGTTCTTCATCTCGCTCACGCGCCTCCACACGTTCTGCAGGGTGTGCGTCGGGATCTACGCGTCGTCGGCGCTCCTCGGCGCGGCGGCGGTGATGGCGCTCATGGTCCACGCGCGCCGCGCGCGCGGCGACGTCGACCGGCGCGTCGACCCGCGCGGCGAGACCGAGATCGCGAGCGCGCCGGCCGGGAGCCCGCTCCTCCCCGTCGGGTGGGCGGCGGCGCTCGGCTTCTGCGCGGTCCTGCCGGCGCTCGTGTACGTCGCGGCGCTCCCCGACTACCGCCCGTTCCTCGCGAGCTGCGGCAAGCTCGCGGTCGCCACCGAGCCGCACAGCGCGCTCCTCAAGATCCCGACGGCGCGCGCCGTGCAGCCGGTGACGCTGTTCGAGGATCCGCTCTGCCCGAGCTGCAAGGCGTTCCACGAGCGCCTCGTCGACGAGGGGGTGTTCGACAAGCTCGACGTGACCCTGGTCATGTTCCCGCTCGACGACGAGAAGGACTGCAACTGGATGGTCGATCGCGCGCTCCACCCGGGCGCCTGCCTCCTGTCGCGCGCCGTCCTGTGCGGCGGCAACGAGCGGGCGCGCGCGATCCTCGAGTGGTCGTTCGACAACCAGGACGACCTGCGCGAGCTCGGGCAGAAGAACGTGAGCGCGCTCGAGAAGAAGATCGGCGAGCGCTGGGGGAAGGACGTCGTCTCGTGCGCTCAGGACCGCGCGACGGTCATCCGCCTCCAGAGGAACCTGCACTATGCAGCGAACAACCACATCCCGGTGTCGACGCCGCAGATGTTCTTGGGCGACAAACGGATCTGTGACGAGGACACCGACCTCGGCCTAAAATACACGCTGGCGCAGCTCGCGCCGGAGGTCCTCAAGTAATGCCCCGCGCCATCGACGCCGTCGACCCTCCGAAGCCGCCCCGCTCGCCGTCCGGCGGGCCGCGCGGGCCGCTCCCGCCGTTCGTCCCCGCGCTGGTCGGCGCGACGGTCGGCTTCGTCCTCCTCGTCGCGATGACCGTGACGGTGCGCGCCACCGTGCACGGCGCCGCGGAGCGGCTCGAGAAGCCGCGCGCCGACGACGCCCCGGCCAAGGTCGCGGTCGCGGACGACTCGGAGGAGAAGTACTGCACGCCGAGCTTCAAGCAGGTGCTCCAGCGCGTCTTGAACGCGTGCGGCCTGGTCGGCGGCGAGGCGCGCCGCGGCTGCCAGCCCGCCGACGTGAAGACGTTCGCGTCGATCAGCGACGACGACTTCAACGCGCTCTTCGAGCCGCTGAAGGAGCGCGGCGCCGTCATCATGTTCGACGACGCGTCCGACGCGCTCGATCCGGGGGCGAAGAAGCTCCTCGAGGAGCGGTGGGAGGACCGGAAGGGGGCGCGCTACTTCTTCGTCGTCGCGCGCGCGTCGAAGACCGGGACCACGGATCTGAACCGGGCGCTGTCGCACAAGCGGGCCAACTCGGTGATGTTCTACCTCGGCGACAAGTTCAAAGACCCCGACCTCGACAAGCAGGTCGGCCTCCTCTGGCTCGGCAACGAGTTCGCGCAGCTCAAAAAGGACTACTGCCAGTGGCCGACGTCGCGCGACGCCAAGGCGTGCAACGCCGAGGCGATCAACCGGAGCGCGTTCGTCTCGTGGGTCGACTGCCGCCTATGAGCGCGCGGGCCGCCTTCGCGGCGTGCGCCGCGGTCGCCGCCGGCGCGATCGCGCTCGGGTGCGACAAGGACGACGCCCCGAGGCCGACCGCCGCGGGGCGGAGCGAGCAGATCGTCGCGACCGGGACGATGCCGACCGCCGCGCCCGCCGCCGCCTCGGCGCACGCCCCCGCGCCGTCCGCGCCGCGGGCGATCTGCGACGGCGATCAGCCGGCCCGCGCCGCGATGAGGTCCGGCTACGCCCACGCCGAGGCGAGCGGCGCGCCGTCGCTCGGCGACAAGCTGCCGAGCGCGCCGGGGCGCTGGACGTGGATCAACTTCTTTGCGGCGTGGTGCGCGCCCTGCAAGGAGGAGATCCCTCGCCTGCGGTCGTGGGAGCCGAAGCTCGCCCAGGCGGGGACGCCGGTGTCGCTCGTCTTCGTCTCGATGGACGACGACGACCGCGAGCTCGCGAAGTTCCTCGACGCCCAGCCGGAGCGCGGCCTCCGGTCGGCGCTGTGGCTGAAGAGCGGCGCGATGCGCGACGGCTTCCTCGGCGCGATGAAGATGAAGAACCCGCCGAACCTCCCGGAGCACGCGCTGATCGACCCGTCCGGCAAGGTCCGCTGCGTGATCGAGGGCGCGGTGGAGGACCAGGACTTCGCGCAGGTGTCGGCCGTCCTCGCGCGGAGGTGAGGCGCGCCGCGCGCTACGCCTCGTACGTCTTGAGCTTGCGGTAGAGCGTCGCCGGGCCGATGCCGAGGTCGGCGGCGGTCTTCGTGCGGTTGCCGCCGTTCGCGTCGAGCGCGGCGAGGATGTAGCGGCGCTCCACCTCGTCGAGCGGGATGATCGACGTCGCGCGGCGCGGCGCGATCGGCCCGGCGGCGAGGTCCTCGGGCAGGTGCTCGACGTCGACGAGCGGCGCGTCGCACAGGACGACGGCGCGCTCGATCGCGTTCTCGAGCTCGCGCACGTTCCCCGGCCACGGGTGCGACAGGAGGCGCTCGGCGGCCTGCGGCGTGAAGCCGATCGCCGCGCGGCCGAGGCGCTTCGCGGTGCGCGCGAGGATCGCGCGGGCGAGCGGGAGCACGTCCTCTTGCCTCTGCCGGAGCGGCGGGATGTGGAGCTCGATGACCCGCAGGCGGTAGTAGAGGTCCTCGCGGAAGCGCCCGGCGAGGACCTCCGCGGCGAGGTCCTTGTTCGTGGCGGCGAGGACGCGCGCGTCGACGGCGCGGCTCTTCGTCTCCCCCACGCGGCGCACCTCCTTCTCCTGGAGCGCGCGCAGGAGCTTCACCTGCATCGACGCCGTCAGCTCGCCGACCTCGTCGAGGAGCAGCGTCCCGCCGTTCGCGGCCTCGAACAGCCCGGCGCGGTCCTGCGACGCGCCGGTGAACGCCCCCTTCGCGTGGCCGAAGAGCTCGCTCTCGAGGAGCGTCTCGGTGACGGCGCCGCAGTTGACCGCGACGAACGCGCCCCCGGCGCGCGGCGACTCGGCGTGGATCAACCGCGCGACGCGCTCCTTGCCGACGCCGCTCTCGCCGGTGACGAGCACCGTCGTGTCGACCTTGGCGACGCGCCGCGCGAGCTCGACGACGCGCCGCATCGGCTCGCTCCGGACGATCATCCCCGACACGTCCTCGTCCCCGCCCAGGGTGCGCGCGAGCTCGCGCCGCTCGCGCCGGAGCGCGCGCTCGGCCTGCTTCAACGAGTCGCACAGCTTGGCGTACGTCGCCTCCATGCACTCGCGGGAGAAGTGCGTGACGACGTCGGGGCCCCACGCGTCGCGCGCCTTGCCGACGAAATGGCAGTGCGTGTCGCCCGCGCCGACGCACCGGTCCTCCATGCACCAGATCTCGCGCTCGTTCGCGTAGCTGAGCCAGCCGCTCGCGAAGCCGCAGAGCGACCAGCAGACCGGCTCCTCGGCGCGGCCGAAGTGGACGACGTGCTGCTCCGCCTCGTACGAGTCGCGCCAGATCGCCTGCGCGAACGGCGCAGCGTCCCCGCCCGCGCCCTCGTCCACCGGCTCCGGCTCGAAGATCATCGACCCGCTCAGCATGTGCATCCGCCCGCCGGCCATCCGCCACTCGGCCTCGTCGTCCCACGGGAACGCGGTCCTCATCGTCTCGGCGGCGCGCCACCCGTGGACGTACCCGAAGCGCGTCAGGATGCCGCGCGCGACGGTCGCTCCGACGGTGTCGATCAGCTCCTTGCGGAGGATCCCGAGGGCGACGGCGTCGAGGATGATCGCGCGCCGCCCGGCGAACCGGACGATGCCCCCGTGCGGCGCGAACTCGAGGAGCTCGCGCAGGTCCAGATCGGTCTTCCGCATGGCGGTCGTTCTATCATTTTGAGTCTCTCGCCCTCTCGAAATGAGAGAGCCCTCCGCGACCGGGGCGAGCGCCGATCGGAGCTCGCCTCCTTGTTTCTCCGCGATATGTTCGCCTGACCTCGGCTCGACGTGGGTAGGCATGGCATCTGCTCTCCTTCGAGGCGAAGGCATTGAAAGAATCGTGCTGGCCCCGGCGCCGAGCGGTGCCGAGGGCGAGCGGACGAAGCATCCAACCCCCCGAGGAGTTCCCATGAGCACCTGGAAGATCGATGTCTCGCACTCCACCGTCGCGTTCTCCATCCGCCACCTCGTCATCGCGAAGGTGAGGGGGCGCTTCGGCGCGTTCGAGGGCGAGGTCGAGCTCGACGACGCGACGGGCACCTGGAAGAAAGCGCGCGCCAGCGTCGACGTCGCCAGCATCGATACGCGCGAGGAGAAGCGCGACGGGCACCTCCGCTCCCCGGACTTCTTCGACGTCGCGAACCACCCCAAGATGACGTTCACGAGCAAATCGGCCGAGGCGCGCGGCAGGGACAAGTACGTCGTGAAGGGCGACCTCACGATCCACGGCGTGACCAAGGAGGTGTCGCTCGACGTCGACTTCCTCGGCACGACGAAGGACCCGTGGGGCGGCGAGCGCGCGGCGTTCACCGCGAAGACGGAGATCCACCGCACCGACTTCGGTCTCAAGTGGAACCAGGCGCTCGAGGCCGGCGGCGTGGTGGTGGGTGAGAAGGTGGAGATCGAGATCGACGTGCAGGTGGTGCGCCAGGCATGAAACGAGGTTCGTCATGAGGTTGATTCGCCGCTCCGACGATCGAGGAAACGCCGACCACGGCTGGCTACAGAGCCGTCACACGTTCTCGTTCGCCGACTACATGGATCCCGCGCACATGGGCTTCCGCGTCCTCCGCGTCGTCAACGAGGACCGGGTCGCGCCGGGCAAAGGCTTCGGCACCCACCCGCACCGCGACATGGAGATCCTCAGCTACGTGCTCGACGGCGCGCTCGCGCACCGAGACAGCATGGGGACCGGGTCGGTCATCCGGCCCGGCGACGTGCAGCGGATGACCGCCGGCACCGGCGTCACCCACAGCGAGTTCAACGACTCGAAGACGGAGGGCGTCCACTTCCTCCAGATCTGGATCCCGCCGAGCCGGCGCGGCCTCGCGCCGAGCTACGAGCAGAGGTCGTTCCCCGAGGCGGAGCGGCGCGGGCGGTTCCGCGTCGTCGCGTCGCCCGACGGGCGCGACGGCTCGGTGACGGTGCACCAGGACGCGTCGCTCTACAGCGCGCTCGTCGCCGGCGGGGAGACCGTGACGTACGAGACCGTCCCCGGCCGCCACGTGTGGATCCAGGTGGCGCGCGGCCGCGCGAC
>Ga0105247_10000717_pt1 | contig 25869 bp, 20 predicted proteins | sample KBSS24metaG_FD_81519 | JGI IMG/M metagenome (GOLD analysis project Ga0105247, IMG submission 81519) | Switchgrass rhizosphere microbial communities from Kellogg Biological Station, Michigan, USA - KBS S2-4 metaG | ecosystem: Host-associated > Plants > Roots > Rhizosphere > Soil | place...
AAAAGCAGGTATTATCATGCCCGGAAATTATGAGACACTTTTGAAGCATTTTGAAAGCAGGTCTGTGCTGGGTCCAAAACTTCTGAAAGAAACAATAAAGGTGCGGGAGTTGCTTTACAGAATTTTTCATCCGTTAAGTTCAGGGAAGAAGATTGCAAAGAAAGATTTGGAAGCTTTTAATGCGATCTTATCAAAATGTTTATCGCACATCCGGTTAAAAGCGCATGATAAAGACTTCAGTCAAAGCTGGCAATTAATGCCGGGGGAATCTATGATGATCATTGCGCCTGTTGTTTATTCAGCCTATGAATTGCTTCTTTCAGACAAGCTGAACAAGATAAAGGAATGTTCTAATTGCGGCTGGCTGTTTCTTGACACCACTAAAAATGGAACCCGCCGCTGGTGCAGCATGAGCACCTGTGGCAGCATCGTTAAGGCTAAAGAATGGTACCACAGGAATAAAGGAAAATAAGCCTGACGGCCTCATAGCTGGTATAAGTTTTAAATCGTTATCAATGCATTTTATACAATTTTTAAAAAGAGTTTGCTATTTCTTTAACATCAAATTTTTCAAATTAATACTTCCACAATCAATTTCTTTTTCGCTTGGTGGCGTGCTGTTATATACTGAAACTCTATAAAAAAGATTTTGCCCTTTTAGGATAAGTCCTGTTCGCAATATGTCACCACCACCATGCGGTCCTTCACTCACCAGGCTAAGTTTTACAACATAAAAACCACTCGATTCTTTTGGGTTAATAGTTCTTTTCAACGAAGACGGTTTATGAATACTATTATCTAAAAAAGATTCTAAATTGGTCAGGCCATAACTAAACAAGCCTTCTTTATCACTTGTCATTGTGTCGGGAGGAACCACTATTTTAAAATATTTGCCAGGAAAAGACGGAACCTCATATGAATCCAGAAAGTCAATATTCAATTCCAGAGGATTATCTGTTTCATTAATTATCCGGGTCCAAAATATAGCATAACCATATACTTCGCCATCGGGGTCAGTGTATCGTGATCCACCTTTTGGAAAACCGTTTTGTATTATCAGGCGCTTACCGGCAGAATCAGTATATTCATACTTAGTGTGAAAATTACGTTCATCAGATCCGGAGGAAGTGACTATGTTTTTAGTTTCGGAGTTGATATTATCTTTTGGTACGGTTGTTTGGCTTTGTCCACAGGCGGTGTGAAAAACAAACATCAAGAATAAAGTATAGACGTGTGCGTATTTCATAATTTCTTTTAATTACTTAAGATTTAAATTAATACTTCCACAAAGAATTTCTTTATCGTCTGATTTAGTGTTACTTCTTGATCCATCAACTTTTATTCTATAAAAAAGATTTTGCCCTTTTAGGCTAAGTCCTGTTCGCATGGTACCATGTGCTCCTTCAACCAAGCAGAGCATCACGACATAAAAACCACTCGATTCTTTTGGATTAATAGTTCTTTTCAATGAAGACGATTTATGAATATTACTATCTAAAAAAGATTTTAAGCCTGTCACACCACGATTAAACAAGGGTTCTTTATCAATTGTCATTGTGTCGGGGGGAACCAATATTTTAAAGTATTTACCAGGTAAAGAGGGAACCTCATATGAATCTACAGGAAAGTCAATTTTCAATTGCAGGTGATTATCTGTTTCATTGATTATTCGGGTCCAAAATATAGCATACGTATATACCTCGCCATTAGGGTCAGTGTATTTTATTCCACCCCATGATGCGCTGTTTTGTATTATCAGGCGCTTACCGATAGAATCAGTATACTCATACTTAGTATGAAAATCAGGATCATTAGATCGGAGGGGAGTGACTATGTCTTTGGTTTCGGGCTTGATAGTTTCCTTAGGTGAGTTTGTTTGTCTTTGTCCACATGCGGTGTAAAAAACGGGCATTAAGAACAGAGCAAATAGTTTTACGAGTTTTTTCATTTTAATTATTGAGCAAGTTTGCCGGGAAAAAGTAAGTCCAGTTGTCAATACCGAAAAACCGTTGTCTTAGTAAAGCTTATAGTTAATATTTTCTTTCGAAAGACTTGCCATTGAAACGATACACACCATTAGGACCTCCGCCAAACCACAATTCACCTGTTTTGCTTTTGTAAATAATCCAAATAAAGTCACCATCGAGACCATCCTTTTTGGTAAAATTTTTCACGGAATTGCCATCATATCTCCATACACCAGATTCTACAGTCCCAAACCAAATATTCCCTGAAGCATCCTCTCCTATGGAAAAAACTCTCTCAAGCGAATTGCCTTTGGTGTCCTCCTTTTTCAGTTTTTGCTGGTCTGTGAAATTGACTACTTTTTTCCCATCATATTTAAGAACACCAATTCCATTATTACCAATCCAAAGATTCCCTTTGCTGTCTTCCGTTATATCACGTACATGCAAAGAACCTGAAACTCCATTTAGCCGAAGATATTCATCAGTTATTATTTTAAAATCTGAGCCATTATATCCTATTACTGAACCATAGGTTCCAATCCAAAAAGCTCCATTTTTACCTTTGATAAAAGATGTTGAAATCGCATAATGAAACCTAACATCAGCCTCGGATTTTGGTGTAACAGGAAATGTGCGATAGAAAAGTTTTTTTCCGTCATATTGATACACCCCTGGATTCCCTTCAAGTTTGTTGTAACCCATGATTTCATCACCTTTAAACCAAAGATCATTATCAGATAATTTCCATTGTTTTGTTGAATCATAATTTCTTTCTTTGTATATAGTCATTTTTTGACCATCATAAATACTTAATCCTTCGCCACATTCAAACCAGATTATGCCATTTTTATCTTCATAGATATTCCTGACCTGGTTGTGACTTAATCCGTTCTCTGTTGTGAAATAGTGGAACTCCCCATTATGAAGCATACACACTCCTTCATTATAACTACCAAACCAAATATTCCCTTTGCTATCTTCTAAAATTGAACGAACCCCTGTGGTGTATTTCAATAATTTGCTGTCAGTTTTAGTCTGTACTATTTGATTTTCCTTATTTGATTGACGTTGACTATTACAAGAGATTGTTACAGCTACCAAAAATGTCCAGCAAAGGATAAAAATGTTTTGCCTATTTGATTTTACTTTCATTTCTAAAGTTGGAATTTAATTTTTTGGTTCTTTTATTTTTGCCACTCTTTTCGATCGTTGATCTGTTTCAAAAATTTTTCATATAGCCCCGATTCAATTTTTAAACCATTAAATTTTGCTGAAGCTAATTCTGCCTTAGACTTTGACAATTGCCCTTCCAATTTCTTAGAAAGTTTCTTATTCACTTCACCATTATCATGCATTTGCAATAAAGTTTTATTACAATAATCCCGCATAGCCACCAAATAAGTAAACTCATGCAAAACGTTATGATAGGGCGATGTAGAGTTATTAATTGACCCAGTCTCGATTGCTTGCGCCAAATTACCTTTAGTTCTTGCCGAATCCAAAGGTCCTGTATAAACGGAATCTTGTTGGCCAAAACAAAGAAATCCTGTTGTCACCATAATTAATATCATTATACTTTTTTTCATCATTTTTATTTTTTCATTTTTTATTTATCATTTACTATCGGGCAAGTTTAACAATGATTAAACCACTGTAAGGCGTAAATCACGTTGCCAGAAACAAATAAATTGAACATCTTACCTTTTTCAGAAGGGAGTACTAGTTTCCATGTTTTTCCTTTGTCTGATGTCATGTAAACGCCGTCAGTATGACCACAAAAGAATTTTTCACCCACCTGGATAATAGAAGTTTTGTACTCTAGCACCGAAGGGACATCTTCTTTAGGATGCCAAACTGAGTCATTGCCGCCCTGTGCTGGATTGCCGGCATTAATGGGCCGCAAGGGTGAGTCAACAATAGCCTGCCCCGGGAATCCTGCATCAATGGGCTGCCAGGTTTTTCCGCCGTCGTAGGATGTTCGTATTCTTCTGGTCCTGGCCGCTGTACTGTAATTGATAGCAGCGAACCCACCTTTGATACATGCTACATCGATGCCCACACCACCCTCACTGATCACTAACTCCCAGTTTTTCCCACCATCGGTTGACCGTATTATACCCCTATTGCTTGTTGCTAATAGTACACCGTTGGACTCAGCCAGTTTACTTCCACCTCCGATATGAATTTGTTTCCAGATTTTTCCAACCTCTTTAGTCCAAAAGGGAACCTTTGAATTTGGTTTACTGTGATATATCTCGTTCCCGTCAGTTAACCAGAGCCCTTTGTCATTTGCAAAAAATCCATTTCTGCCAATATCATAGTCATCCCGCAAATCTTCTGGCAACCCTTTACTGATATTCTGCCAGGTTTGCCCGCCATCAGCAGATTTAAAAACAATGGTTGCAGTTCCTGTTGTGCCTGTTTTTTGTGTTTGCAGATTATCCGGGAGATGGGATGCCTGTGGAAATTCTGACGCCTGGTTACAGGAAAGGAATTGAAAAAGGAACAAAAAAGCGAGGTTATAGATATTCATGACTTTATTGATTTGGTGAAATAATATCGTAAATATATTGGGTGTCAACTACCCTGGAGCTTTCTAATAGTAAAGAGTTGTAAAGGATGAGTAAAACGTTTGTAAAACCATCGAAAACTGAGGTTTAATCAATTATTTTGCACACATGAAGCCATTTATTCTGTTTGGATCTTCAATCATGATACTTATTGTCCTGGTTACTGCTGCTGCATTTATCAGTAAAAAAGAGGAAATCCCGGAGAAGCATTTAGAAGTCGTGTTACGTGATTTAGGACACCAGCTTTTGCTCTCCGCCAATGATTCTACATCCAGGGTGCTCCCCGTTAAGAAATTAAATGAGAAACGGTATCAGATCTCCTTTCAAAATGACTTTGCTTTTATTTCAGATACACTCATCAATATAGTGCAACGGACATTTCAAAAAAATGCGCCGGCAACCGACTATATCGTGAACCTCAGGAATTGCAAACAAAATGAAACTGTCTTTGCGTTCGAAATAAATAATAAAAAAGGCGATCTGACGCCTTGCAGAGGCCGTAAATTGGAGAAGAGTTGCTATGTTATCGAGATTGAATTGCTAAAGGCGGGTTCCTTTAATTTCCTTTGGTTGTTGCTCTTGATTATTCCGTTGGGTTTGGTTGGTTTTTATGTGAAAGATAAGTTTCGGAAAAAAGATGAGAAAGAATCAATCTCTGATAATAGTGATTATGTACAATTAGGAAGCTTTAGATTTTATACAGATAATAATGTTCTTAAAATTGAGAATAAAAGCATTGAGCTTTCGGAAAAAGAAACAAAAGCACTAAAAATATTTGCAGAAAATATAAATCAGATCGTAGAACGGGAAAAACTGATGAAAGAAATTTGGGAAGATGAAGGTATAGTTGTGATCAGTAGAAATGTTGATGTATTGGTTTCTAAATTACGTAAGAAATTAAGCGACGATCCTGAATTGAGAATAACGAATGTTCATGGCAAAGGGTATAAGCTCGAATTACCTGGAATACAAGTTTGATAAAATTTCGTTGTCATGGTCAAGGGCCGCACAAACCTTACTTGATTGCACCAAGGCCTAATAAGGGGCATTTAATTTTCTTTCTAGTAATATTGATCTTTTGTCAGCAAAAGATTTTGTTTCTACTCTCGTAAACATACCAGGTCCGGTAATGCTTGTAATATTCTTTGCCTCTTAATATCATTCAAGAAAAATTCCTATTAAGGTTACCAACCCATACCAAATAAACCGATCATATAATTACAATTTCTGAAATCGGTTTTTTCATTACCTTGAATAAGTTCTCAATAACTGCTAACTAAACAAGACAAATATGAGATATACTACTTCGCAACCAAAGAATTTCCTGTACGTTGCGCTTCCTCTTTTATTATTGGTTGGATGGACAAGTAAGCCAAATGACAATGCCCTGCAGATACCTATCACTTATTACAAGTTGAATAATGGTTTAAAGGTGGTGCTGTCGCAGGATAAAACTTCTCCAATCATTGCAGTAGGCGTTTATTACAATATCGGCTTTCGCATTGAACCAAAAAACCGAACTGGCTTTGCACATCTTTTTGAACACATGATGTTCCAGGGATCAAAGAACCTTGGTAAAATGGAGTTTATAAAATTGGTACAAAAGAATGGGGGAGTATTGAATGGCTCAACGAGGTTTGATTTTACCAATTATTTTGAAGTAATGCCGGCGCACATGCTGAAGCCAACTCTTTGGGCAGAGGCCGATAGAATGAGCGGACTTGCTATCAACCAGGCAAATCTTGAGAACCAGCAAGGGGTTGTAAAGAATGAGGTAAAAGTAAATGTGCTTAATCAACCTTATGGAGGTTTTCCCTGGCTCGATATGCCTCAATATGCAAATGAGAATTGGTATAATGCTCATAACTTTTACGGCGATCTTGCCGATCTTGATTCAGCCAAGCTTGAAGATGTGCACCAGTTTTTTAAAACTTATTATGCTCCGGATAACGCAGTGTTAGTAATCGTTGGTGATTTTGATATTGCTGAAGCAAAAAAGTTCATTGATCAATATTTTAATGTTATCCCTTCATCGCCTCTTCCAAACAAACCTGATCTCAGTGAACCAAGACAGGAAAAAGAAAAACGTTTTACAAAAGAAGATAAGCTTGCTAACAAGCCTGCTATAGCTGTTGCTTATAAAATGCCGGATAAAAATACCCCTGAATTTTATGCAATGGGATTGATCGACCAATTGATGGTACAGGGACATGACAGTAAACTATATCAGGCAATGGTACAGGAAAAAGGCTACACTGATGTGGTGAATGGCGGTATCAATTATCTCGGGAATATGTTTGATTATAATGGGCCAATGGTATGGATGTCAGACATGACATATGATTCTACAACATCGGCTGATTCAATCATTCACCAATATGATAAAGCGATAAATGAATTGATGAATAATATAACTGCTGAAGATGTAAAACTTGCTTCCATCAAACTTCGTTCAAGTTTATATGATCAAATTGGTTCTTTTTATGGCTTTGGTAAATTGAACCTCCTTGCTTCTTTTGCCTTGTTTGAAGACAACCCGGCAAAAATAAATGATCTCGAAAACGAATTCAATAAGGTAACGCCTGAACTGGTTAAAAAGACGGCTAAAGAATATTTGAGATCAACCAACAGAACTATTTTAATTATTGACCCTAAAGCTCATTAATCATGAAAAAGATAAGGATCTATATACTTGCTATCATCGGCTTATTAAATTTCAATCTTGTTATTGGTCAACCGCCATCAGGTAGCACTCCAAAAGATTTTATACTTCCTGCAAAGAAGGTTAAAAACTTTCCTAACGGTTTTCGCACTACGATGGTGCAGTTTGGGTCTATTCCAAAAGCTACTATCAGTTTAATTATTAAAACGGGTAATGTACATGAAGGCCCTAATGAAGTGTGGTTGGCTGATCTTACAAGCCAACTAATGAAGGAAGGAACCACTCATATGAATTTTAAAACATTATCGAAGAAAGTAGCGCAAATGGGTGGCGATGTAAATATAAGTGTAGGTCAATCTCAAACAACTATTACAGGTACGGTTCTTTCTGAATATGTGCCCGAATTTATTAAAGTAGTTGCTGACCTTGTAATGAACCCTGCTTTTCCGGCCAGTGAATTAGAAAGAATAAAAGGCGATCTGAAAAGACAGTATAATGTTGATAAAACAGTGCCGCAATCGCAAGCAGCTGAAAAATTTTATGGAGCATTGTATAAAGGCCATCCGTATGGACAATATTATCCGACAGAAGAAATGATCAATCGCTATACGTTGCAAATGGTCAAAGATTTTTATAATAAAAATTTTGGAGCAAAACGTTCTGTATTATATGTAGCCGGAAAATTTGATGAAGCAGCTGCAAATGTTGCTGCACAAACTGCATTTAGCAAATGGAAACCAGGAGCTGCTGTATTCTATCCTCCTGTAAAAGCAGTTACTTCCAATGACACACTGATCGTTGACAGAAAAGGAGCACCACAAACTACAATCATGGTTGGCCTGCCTACTTTAACACCAAAAGATAAAGATTATGTACCGCAGGTAGTTGCTAACTCAATGTTAGCCGGTTCGTTTGGTTCAAGGATAACTTCCAACATAAGGGAAAATAAAGGTTATACTTATTCACCTTTTGGTTTTATAAGAAATGTTCCTGGCAGCTCATTATGGATCGAGCAGGCTGATGTTACCAGTGAACATACAATAGATGCGTTAAAAGAAATTGAAAAAGAAGTTGATCGTCTCGGTAATGAACCTCCATCAAAAGATGAATTGGAAGGCATTCAAAAATATGAAGCAGGCATTTTTGTATTACGCAATTCCGATCCTGGTGCTATTATCAACCAACTTAATTTTCTCGATCTCTATCATTTGGATGATAGTTATCTTACTAATTATGTAAAGAACGTTTATAAGGTAACACCCGAAAAGGTTTCGGAGGTTGTAAAGAGTAATATCTCTTACCCCAAGATGACATTGATAATGGTAGGCGATATGGATTCAATACAAAGACAGATCGTTACGCCGAAGAAGGCCTTTTAAATATTATACTGGTTTATTTGATTTGTGTTACAAATATGATGCTTGTAAACAAGCGGATATTTTATTTCCTTTTCCAAAACTTAGTTTCATGCGCTACCAAAAATTAATTGCTCTTGCTATTTTTCTTTTTGTTTTCACTTTAATAAATGCCCAGGAAAAAAAGGATATTAAAAAATGGGATGTCGCTAATCCTGAAGGCCCCTATAAAGAAGTTTCATTTACAACTAATGAAGGCACCTGGATGAATGTAGATGTATCGCCGGATGGAAAAGAAATTGTATTTGATCTTTTGGGAGATATCTATAGCATACCTGCTACTGGTGGCGAAGCAAAAATTTTACATGGTGGTCATGCTTTTGAAGTACAGCCAAGATTTAGCCCTGATGGTAAAAAAATATTATTTACATCCGATGCAGGTGGTGGCGATAATATATGGGTAATGGACCGTGATGGTAGTAATGCAAAACAAATTACCATAGAAAGCTTTCGCCTGTTGAATAATGGTGTTTGGTCGCCGGATGGAGAATATATTATTGCCCGCAAACATTTTACTTCTACCCGTTCATTAGGTGCAGGAGAAATGTGGCTATATCATATAAGCGGTGGTGGTGGTTTACAATTGACAACAAGAAAAAATGATCAGCAGGATGTGAATGAACCAGTAGTATCTCCTGATGGCCGTTATGTTTATTTCAGTGAGGATATGTATCCCGGGGGTTTTTTTCAATACAATAAAGATCCGAATAACCAGATATTCGTTATTAAGCGTTTTGACAGAGAAAAAGGAATTACAGAAACAATTACCGGGGGCCCGGGTGGCGCAGTACGTCCGCAACTATCGCATGATGGTAAAACGTTATCGTTTGTAAAAAGAGTAAGAGCAAAAACAGTTTTGTATTTACGCAATATAGAAACAGGAGAGGAATGGCCCATTTATGATCAGTTAAGTAAGGACCAGCAGGAAGCCTGGTCAATATTTGGTTTATATACCGGGTATTCATGGACGCCGGATGATAAACAAATTGTGATATGGAGCAATGGAAAGATCATGAAGGTAGAAGTGAATGGAGTTAATAAAGCAATAGAAATCCCTTTTACCTGTAATGTAAAACAACGGATCTATGATGCAGTTCGTTTTCAACAAGAAATTAATCCTTCAGCATTTAATGCAAATGTGATTCGGCAGGCAATAACTTCTCCGGACGGAAAATGGTTAGCATTTAGCGCCGTTGGTTATTTATGGAAAAAAGAATTACCATCTGGCAAACCACAACGCATTACCAATGGAACTGACTTTGAGTTTGAGCCATCTTTTACTGCTGATGGAAAAACATTGGTATATACAACATGGAGCGATTCTGCAACCGGCGCTATTTGGAAAGTAAATATGCAAGGTGTTGCAAAGCCGGTTAAGATCACTAAATCAAAAGCTATTTATCGAATGCCATCTTTTTCACCCGATGGAAAATGGATCGTATTCAGAAAAGAGGGTGACGATGTTGTATTGGGCCCGGCTCATACAGCTAAACCTGGAATTTATATTATGACTACAGACGGCAACAATGAAAGTTTTGTAACTGACAAAGGCGATATACCAAGATTCAATAATACAGGTGACAGGATTTATTACCAGGTGGGTGCTAACATGAACCGCACTTATGCAAGCAGCAAATTGAATGGAGAAGATGAACGCATTCATTTAAAAAGTACATATGGCAGTCAGTTCGTTGTATCACCTGATGAAAGGTGGATAGCTTTTATTGACCTGTGGGAAGTGTATGTTGCTGCATTTCCAAAAACAGGAAAGACAATAGATCTCGGAAGTGGCACAAAAGATTTCCCGGTAAAAATTGTTTCTAAAGATGCAGGTATAAGTCTTCATTGGTCAGCCGACAGCAAACAATTGCATTATACTTTAGGCAGTCAATATTATAGCATCAATCTTGATGAACGATTTGATTTTATTGCAAACAAACCTGATTCATTATTTAAAGCGCCGGAAAAGGGAATTGATGTGGGTTTGGAAGTAACAGTTGATAAACCAACCGGCACTATTGCTTTTACCAATGCACGGATCATTACTATGAAAGGCGATGAAGTAATAGAGAACGGAACAGTATTGATAGAAGGAAATCTTATTAAAGCGGTTGGAAGCAATGTAACGATCCCGGCCAGCACAAAACAAATTGATTGTAGCGGTAAAACAATATTGCCCGGCTTCATTGATGCCCATGCACATGGTGTTCATTTTCGCACAGGCGTTACCCCTCAAAAGCACTGGCCTTATTACGTCAATCTTGCTTATGGTGTTACAACCATGCATGATCCTTCTGCTAATAGTGAAATGGTATTTGGGCAAAGTGAGCTGATAAAGGCAGGCTTAATGGTTGGGCCGAGAGTATTTTCTACCGGAACTGTTTTATACGGAGCCGATGGAGATTTTAAAGCTGTGATCAATTCGATTGATGATGCAAGAAGCGCATTACGAAGAACAAAAGCATATGGAGCTTTCTCAGTTAAAAGTTACAATCAACCAAGACGTGAACAACGACAAATGATCATACAAGCAGCAAGGGAACTGAATATGGAAGTTGTGCCGGAAGGGGGTTCATTTTTTTATCATAATGTATCAATGATATTAGACGGCCATACTACTGTCGAACATAATATGCCGGTTGCACCATTATTTAATGATGTTGTTCAATTATGGAAAAATGCAAAAACTGCATATACGCCAACACTGATCGTTAACTATGCAGCCGTAAGCGGCGAGTATTATTGGTACCAGCATAGTAATGTATGGGAAAATGAAAAATTGCTACGCTTTACTCCGAGATCTGTAATTGATACCCGAAGTCGTTACCGTACCATGCTACCGGAAGAAGAATATGAGAACGGACATATTCTTACTTCAAAAAGTGTAAAGAAACTAATGGATGCAGGCGTAAAGATAAATATGGGTGCACATGGTCAGTTGCAGGGTCTTGGTGCTCACTGGGAAATATGGATGATGCAACAGGGAGGAATGACTAATCACCAGGCATTAGAAACAGCAACGATCAATGCTGCTACCAGTTTGGGTTTGGATAAATGGATCGGTTCTTTAGAAACTGGTAAATTAGCTGACCTTATTATAATGGATAAAAACCCTCTTGATAATATTCGCAATACTGAAAGCATACGATATACCATGGTGAATGGAAGATTATACGATGCTACTGAAATGAATGAGATAGGTAATTATAATAAAACAAGAACAAAATTTTATTGGGAATTAAATAAAAATGTTGGCAATTTTTCATGGCATGATATATCAGAGGATGAAGGACCAGCTTGCGAAAGAAACTAAGAGAAATTGTTGACTTTGTTATAGAATAAAAATTTATTTATCATCTAATAGCTGGATTATGAAACTTGGTCTTATCGGGTTGGGTCATCTTGGAGCACCTATTGCAGAAAATTTATTAAAGAACACAAAACAGCTATACGTTTTTAACCGTACGGCAGGTAAAGCACAAACCTTAATTGAAAAAGGAGCTGTCCTTTGTAAATCGATAAAAGAACTTGCTTCTTTATGCGATATTGTTTTCAGTATTGTATCAGATGATGCTGCATTAAAAGAGATCACTACGAGTAGTGAAGGTATAGCGGCTAATTTAAAAAAGGGTGGAGTTCATATATCCATCAGTACGATACTTCCGGTTACAGCAAAAGAATTATCATTATTACATCGGCAACATGATAATTATTACCTCGCCAGTCCTGTAATGGGTCGGCCGGAAGCAGCCAGAACAGGGAAACTTAATTTTTTTGTTTCAGGAGATGAATATGCTATCGGAACAGTGAAACCTTTATTACAACACGCAGGGGCTGTCGGTGTTTGGGAATTTGGAAATGAAGCAGAATCAGCAAGTGTTGCCAAACTCTGTAGTAATTTTCTGATCATTTCTTCAATAGAAGCTATGGCAGAAGGGATAAGCCTTGCAAGAAAAAGCGGTATTGATGCAGTCAATTGGATGAACATACTTACGAAGACATTATTCAATGCACCTGTTTATATCAATTACAGTAACATCCTTTTAAAAGAAGTATATCAGCCTGCTGAGTTTAGTTTAAAACTTGGATTAAAAGATGTAAATCTCGTGTTGGAGCAGGCATCTTCAGTTAACGCTGAAATGCCTTTTGGAAAAGTATTAAACGGGCAACTAAAAAAGAGTGTAGAAAATGAATTGGCGGAATATGACTTAACTGCACTTGCCCTGGCAGTAAAATAAATAAAAGTGCCGTTTGTTTAAGCCACAACAATCAGAGTACTTTCTAATTTTTTAATTAGCAGCTTTCGCCTTTTCTTCTGCCAGTTTTTTATCAGCCTGCACATGCAGATCCTTTAACCAATCCAGGAAATCATCCGGAGCTACAAAGGGATTGTGCTCTCCCGGTTGCCGCATTTTCAATCTTGCAGTTCTTTGAAATATCTTTCACGGAAGAGGATGATATGCTTTGTTTTGAAGGCAATTGGCGCAACGAAAAAATATGCATAGTATAAGCTATTGGAACGAGTACTTCGGGTAATAAAATGAAAGGGAACATCAGGGAATAATTTCATTAGTAAAATTTATTATGAAGATGATCACTGACTATAAAAAATAAAAATCGTTATATCTTCAATATATGACAATTCTACCTCGGGTTGCATATTTCTTTCAACTCTGCATAATAGTTATTATACCCAACGAGGTATTGAATGCACAACAAATTACTATTGCAAATAAGCCGGCCCAGTTGGACATTCGTATTGCCAGCGCCAATAGCATCCGGGTAACACTTAAGCCGCTGAGCTATAAAAACAATTTTCCTTATTCGCCTGCTGTAGTCGAAAATAAACTTTCAATTCCCGTAATCAGTTTGCGTAATCTTGATAAACCTGTTATCAAAGGAGTTGGAAATCTGAAGGTGGAAATAAGATCATCGCCGCTAACACTGGTAATAACAAATAGTAAAGGGCAAATCATTCAGCATATTATTTTTGAAAAAGATGGAACTCTTTCATTCAAAATAAGCGATCAACCAATACTTGGAATGGGTGAAGGAGGCCCCAAGCCACAGCCTGGTATTTCCTGGCGTACTCAACCAATTCAGTTCGACCGACGTGGATCAATGGACAGTATGTTGCCGCGATGGCAAACTGATGCATATGGTTCAAGAAACCCTGTGACAATGTTGATTGGCACTGAAGGTTGGGGACTCTTTGTAGCTACACCATGGGTAATGGTTGATCTCACACAAAAAGATCGGGGCTTATTCATTCCATGGAAACCGACTATAAACGATAGCCTTCCTCAAACTGAAAAAAATCAGCAACTGAACCTGGGTAAAGGAATTCACCCGGTAAATAAAATGGTAACGGGCTTGTATGATTTTTTTGTTTTTGATGCACATGATCCTTTACAATTCATGAAAGATTTTTCTGTGATAACAGGTCCTGCCGTATTACCACCCAAATGGGCACTTGGATATATGCAATCGCACCGCACATTGGAAAATGATAAACAGATGATTGGTATTATCGATAGTTTCAGAAGTAAAAAGATTCCTGTAGACGCAGTCATTTATTTAGGTACAGGGTTTACACCAAGAGGATGGAATAAAATGCAACCTTCTTTTGAATTCAACCCTGAAGTTTTTAAAAGAGATCCGGATTCCGTTATTGCCGATATGCACTCACGCAATGTGAAGGTTGTTTTACATATGGTACCATGGGACAGAAATAAATTGCCAACACTTCATGGATCTATTCCGGCACTTGCTGGTGAAGTTCTGGATGCATCGCATATCGTCAACTATTGGAAGCAACATGAACCTTTGGTAAAATCAGGTGTTGATGCTTTCTGGCCTGATGAGGGTGATTGGTTTGACCTTTTCGAACGTATAAAACGACACCAATTGTACTACCAGGGTTTTCTTTCAACAAAGCCAAATGTACGACCCTGGAGTTTACATCGTAACGGTTATCCGGGTATTGCAAAATGGGGCGGTTGGGTATGGTCGGGAGATACAGAATCTTCGTGGAAATCATTGGAAGCACAGGTTGCTGTAGGTATCAATTATTCATTAAGCATCGCTCCGTTTTGGGGTTCAGATATTGGAGGATTTTTTCCAAATGAAGAATTAACCGGCGAACTCTATGTGCGTTGGTTTCAATTTGCTTCTTTTTGTGCCTCATTCCGTGCACATGGAAAAACTTGGTGGACAAGGCTTCCATGGGGTTGGGGTCAAAGCGAACTGGGGCCTCTTGAAGGAAATAGCTATCCGCTAAAATCAGAATTAAATAATCCATCCATTGAACCGATTGCAAAAAAATATGATAAGTTACGTTACCAGTTGATGCCTTACAATTATACGCTTGCATGGGAAGCCCGCAATAACGGGTTGCCATTAATGCGAGCTATGTGGATTCATTATCCCGAAGATGTGAAAGCAAGAAGTATCGGCAGCCAATACTTATGGGGTCGTGATATTATTATAGCGCCGGTATTTAAGAAAGGAGCAACGAACTGGAATATATATTTACCTAAAGGAGATTGGTATGATTGGTGGACCGGTGAAAAGAAAATGGGTGGACAAACTATTTCCCGGGAAGTGGATATGGCCACTATGCCAATATATGTTCGGGCCGGAGCTATAATACCTTTTGATCCGGTAAGACAATATACAAGTGAAGTAGTGAAAGAACCAACAACAATTAAAATTTACAGTGGCGCTGATGGAAATTATACACTATATAACGATGACGGGATAAGCCAGGATTATTTGAAAGGAAAAGCAGAATGGACCCGAATGATCTGGAATGATAAGTTGAAAAAGTTAATTATTGAACCGGGTACTCCAAAGGGATTGATCAATATGAGCACTCCGCGATTATTCAACATACAAATAGTATCGGAAGGTGGAACTAAATTGATCCGTTATTCGGGTAAACGTATGGAAGTAATTTTCTGATTGCTCTTTTATAAGAACTACATGGAATTTCTAAGGGTTCTTGGTACTTAGATCCTTGCTATAAAACATTTTTGTTGTATGATGATTTTTCAAAAAGATGTTTTTAAAACCATCGAGCTTCACGGCTCGATCCAAAATATTCTTTATCCGCAACAAGATCGGATGAAGCTTCAGTATAGTATCCTATAGGAGCAGGGCCTGAAAAGAAATCAACATCTACTTTTCCAACACGACCCTCACCAAACTCAACATAGCAAGTACCATTTCCTTTATATGGAGAAGGTTGTTCACCACTTTCAAATTCAGCAATGATAGATGCTGCAGCCACTTTTGCAGCACCTTCTGCAAATACTCCAGCTTTTGGTGTTCCTACACTATTAACATCGCCTATTGCATATACATTAGGGAAATGTGTTTTGAGATTTATTTTATCAACCGGTATCCATCCTTTCTCTGTCATGCCACTTTTTTCAACCACTTCCGGAACACAATGCTTTGGAATACCAAGGAACAGATCAAATGGCATCTCCGTTCCATCATCAAGAATAGCAACATGACGTGAGGAATCAATTGACTTTACTACATGTTTTGCAATAAAACTGATATCCCGTTCTTCGAATGCTTTCAGCAAAGCTTTTGAAGTATCCGGTGATGGAGGTATTGGTAATCCAAAAGGCATTACGATGCTGATCTCACATTCATTCCGTATGCCACGTTTGGTAAGATAATCATGCATTAATAATGCAGCTTCACTTGGTGCAGGCGGGCATTTGAATGGAGCCGAACATACTCCAACAATTACTTTGCCTTTTGAAAAAGCAGGAAGCACTTCACGCAAACGTTCTGCACCTGCAAAGGAATAAAATTCATTGCCTCCCTCTCCGAGTCCCGGTGTAGCCGCTATGTCGTAGTCAGCACCCAATGCAATAACTAATACATCAGCTTCGTAAGTTCCATTTTGAGTCGTAACAATTTTTCCAACAGGATCTATAGAAGTAATAGTGTCCCTGATAAATTTTACTCCGGGTTTTGCGATCCTGTTATAATAAAGACGTACTGCCTCCGATGATTTATGGCCAAACATTACATCGAACTTTGAAAAGCCGAAAAAGAAGGAATCGTTTTTGTCTATTAAAGTAAGATCAAGACGATCACCTAATTTTTCAGAAAGTATTGTACTGAGTTCAAGACCTCCGAACCCCGCACCAAGAACGACTACCCGTAATTTCATTAGTTAAGTTTTATTCAAATAATTTTTAAACAGATCAGGACACGATTAATTCATTCTTCTCTGTTCTTCATCAGACGCAGAAGAGCGATTTCGTTTTTCCTTGAGCTTTTTATTACCAAAACTCTGCGAATAAGTGAGTTTAAATGTACGCTGATCAAACCGGAGGTTGAGATCTACATAAATATTTTCTGCTGCTATATCAGTTGTACCCCTAAACAACCCGCCGTCAAACAAATTAGTTACGGCAAACCTGAGTTTATTATTATTCTCACCAAATCTTTTTTGCAAACCAAAATTTACCATTCCATTGCTTTTGTAAACAGTGGCGCCGAATAAACCTTTGGATTGATAGTAGCCCGATAATTCAACACTATAGTTTTTTGGAAGTATAAAATTCTGGGAGCAATTGAAGCTGAAATTTTTCTGTTCCACCTGGAAGGGGCCATTCTTATAAGTCACATTCAATTGATTCCAGCTACCCTGGAGATTATTCTGCATATTCCACCATTTGGTAATAGTAAATGGCAGACTGATGCTGATATTTAAGGTCTTGATATTATCTAAATTTTCAGCTGCGTATATCTGTTTATTGTCTTTCGAAAGCTTCGGTTGAAAATTTGCAATAGAGCCGTCTTCCTTTGTATAAGAAACAGACAAAACAAAATTCTTATACAGGTAATCCGTTTTAAATATATTGGAGAAAGCAGGTTGTAGTCCGCTGTTGCCTGAAAAAAATGTATAAGGGTCCATAAAAATCACAAAAGGAGCCATGTCTTTAAATGTAGGTCTGGTGATACGACGACTGTAGGATAAATTAATTGAGTTTTTATCATCCAGCTTTTGTGTAAGAAATATGCTTGGGAAAAATCTTCCATATTTTCGATCAACAATGTTTAGTTGTTTATCGCTGCCGAGATTAGAAGTTGTGTATTCATATCTCAATCCCAGCTTTACACTTGTTTTTGAAGAAGCCTCTATGTTCAATGCTGTATAAACTGCAGAGATATCTTCCTTCAATTTATAATTGGCCGTAAGTTCAGGATCCTTCACCCAATTGTTTTGACCTCCATTTTCCACTGATACATTATTGGAGAATTCTGATAAAGCGAGTTTAACTCCCGCCTCTGCATTTATTTTTTTGTTTATCCTTTTAGTATAATCAATTTTTCCTACCCAAATATGCAATGGAGTAAGCTTGCTGCTTTTGGTTTGATCCTGGCCCAGCAGCACACCGGCGCTATTATAATATTTATTGCTGTATTCATTCGGATTATTATCCTTATAATATAAATAATCAAGGTCGGCGGTTATCGTTTCACCTTCTTTGATGTTATGAGAAAAATTGATATTGCCCATTACATGTTTCCATTGGTTCAATTCTGTATTATCAACAGTAATGGTTGAGTCAGGAATATTATTTTTTACAATTGATAAAGTATTATACGCATCCATTGTCCATTTGCTGTTATATGCACCCACCAAAATGCCGATTACCGTTTTAGGTGTTACCTGGAAATCAATCCCAAATCGTGCACTATGATTTCCATCTTCAGGGTGCCGGAGAGACCGGGTGGTATTTTGTGTCGTTACACCCTGGTTAATATATCTGCGGTAAAAATTAAAAACCTGTTCCTGGTTGTTCCAGATAAAAGAGTAATCTCCAAAAAGATTTATTTTTTTATTACGGTAATTAAAATTTATTGAACCTGCCGGGGTATAGCCTTTCCCATAACCCATCGTTGCGGAAAAAGAACCATTTAATCCTTTGTTGGGGTTATTGATAAGAATAATATTAATAAAACCTGCATTACCTTCTGCATCAAAATTAGCAGGAGGAGTCGTTATCAACTCTATTTTTTCAATATTTGATGCATTCATTCCTGCCAGCATTTGCACCAATGCATCAGACGGCATTCTTGATATTTTTCCGTTAATCATTACAACAACGCCATTTTTACCATTGAGTCCAATAGTATTACTTTGCCTGTTTACAATTACGCCTGGTGACTTTTCCAATACTTCCAGGGCTGTACCGCCGGCAGATGTAATGCTGTTCTTTACATTTATAACCATCCTATCAATCTTCTGCTCAAACATTGGTTTGCGTGCCACAACAGTAACAGCTGATAATTCCTTATCCTCATTTATTAATTTTATTATACCGGTTTTTACATCATCATTAACAACAGTAATTTCCTTGCTGCTGTAAGTTTTAAATCCGGTAAAAGACGCACTGATAATATACCTGCCTGGTTTTATGTTTTCAAAATTAAAAACGCCCAGAGCTCCCGTAACTGTTCCTTTTATCAAGACTGAATCTTTGCTATTTAACAATAAAACATTTGCGCCTTCTATAGGTTTATCAGCAACAGAAGTTACAAGCCCGGAAACTTTTACCTGGGCATGCAGAGACTTAACTATTACCCCCGATAACAGAATGAAAACAACGAAAAGAGTAAAACTTTTCATGATGGTGATTTGGCTGGTCATTATAAGATTGGGTGGGCAAACAGGAAAGTACTAAGATAGAACTTCATTTTCACAACAGTCTTCCTTTCATCATCTCATATCAGCATTTCATCTACGCATTGAGCTGTTTCAATGATGATCGGAATAAATTGCTATCCATTGCTACTTTTGATATATGAAGTTTTTAGAGCCATTATATTTTACCAGGGTTATTCATACCGGAATATGGCTATTGTTGATAAGCATACCGGCAGTTGTATTTCATGGGGAATCTTCTAATGGATTGACTCCAACTTTTTTCTTTATCACTACTCTTTATCATATCGGTCTTTTTTATTTCAATGCGTATTTTTTATATCCCCGCCTCCTTACCAGGAAAAGATGGCCACTGTATATCATTAGCATAGTTGCTATCGTGTGGGTATCTTATTACCTGAAAGTTTATATTCTGCAGCTTAATCCGGATTTTAAATTCACTCTGCAAAACAGTCGCATTGTTTTTTTCCCTATAATACCTTTTATCGTAGCCAGTACTCTTTTCAGATTGATAAGCGATCGTATCCGTTTTGAAAGAATGGAAAAGGAAGCAAGAGCACAACGACTGGATGCTGAATTGAAATTTCTTCGTTCACAGGTGAGTCCTCATTTTTTATTCAATATGCTCACAAATATGGTTTCTTTAGCAAGGAAAAAATCAGATTTACTGGAACCATCGCTGATAAAACTTTCCGACTTGTTGCGATATATGCTCTATGATTCTGGCGATGAGAAAATTCCAGTAAGTAAGGAAATAGAACAATTAGAAAATTATATTGCTCTGCAACAATTGCGCTTTGGGGAAGATGTAAAAATGGAATTAGTGGTTAATAACGAGAGCCAGGAATGCCTGATTGAGCCTATGCTACTTATTCCTTTTATTGAAAACGCTTATAAACATAGCATAGGAATGGTAAGAGAGCCTTATATCAATATCAGAATTGTAGCAGATGAAAATCAGTTGAATTTTTTTGTGACCAATAACTATAATCCGGCCAATCTTTCAAAAGATAAAAATTCCGGCATTGGTTTGGTAAACGTAAAAAACAGGTTGAAACTCTTATATCCCGGCAAGTATGACCTTTCCCTTTCAGATGAAGGCGCCGTATTTTCTGTTCATTTAAAATTGAACCTCTCATGATGAAGTGTATCGCAGTGGATGATGAAAAATTAGTGCTTGACCTGCTGGTTGATAATATAGAGAAAGTTCCTTTTTTACAATTAGTGGGTCGTTGTAAAACTGCAATGGAAGCGGCAGAGCTATTGCATAAAGAAGATATTGATCTTATTTTTTTGGATATACAGATGCCGGGTCTCAGTGGATTGCAATTTGTACGATCATTAAAAAATCCACCCATGATCATTTTTGTAACGGCTTATAAAGAACATGCATTGGAAGGGTTCGAGCTTGATGCCGTTGATTATTTATTAAAACCAGTTTCCTTTGAACGATTTTTAAAAGCTTGCAATAAAGCACAGGATTTATTTAATCTTCAGCGAAAGCAATTTACAAAGGAAGAGCATCCTGGCTATTTTTTTGTGTATGTGGAATATAACCAGGTAAAAATTACGATTGCCGATATACTCTACATAGAGGGAATGAAAGATTATGTAAAAATATTTCTTACCAGCTCTTCCAGGCCTGTTATTACCAAAATGAGTTTAAAAACAGTGGAAGAAAAATTAGCTGCCCATCATTTTGTACGCATTCATAAATCATATATTGTTTCTGCGGATAAAGTGACAGCAATAAAACGTGACCTTGTTTGCATTGCAAATACAGAGTTGCCTTTAAGCGAAACCTATCGCTCCAATATTAATACAATACTTTCTCAGTGAATCCTGCCAATTGTAGTCTGTTTTTATCGTCTCAATTTACCCGCTCGTCTACCCTTTAAATCTACAACGATAACGCACCTGTAGTTTTACTTCTGTAATTAAAAACTTAAATACTGCCGGCATTAAAATAATTATTAATCATTTAAAATTTAAAATTATGTTACCCGCAATCATTTTAGTAAGGGTCCTATTTGCAGCTTCTATGGTATTTGTAATGGGATATATATTTGGCAATTTTTACAGGAATAAAATACTGACAACAATCAGTAGGGTTGCAGCCATCCTGGCAATTGTATTGTTCATTGCTTCTAATGGTATCCTTATGCGTTTTGGTGGATGGCGTCATGGCGTTCATAACCATTATGATCATTGTTATAACCTCCCTAAGGATTCAACCATTGTAAGATAACGTTTGTTAAAAAGTGAAATAGTGAAAGCATCAACAGAAAGAAAGATCATGCGATGGGTACATATTGTACTTAGCATTCCTATCGTTGGCTTTATTTATGGCCCCGTTGCGTCAATTCCCCGTGCTGCAATGATGGTTAGGTGGGTTATTTTCCCAATCGTCGTACTTTCCGGATTTTGGATGTGGAAAGGTCATGTAGTAAAACGATGGTTTAAAAATAAAAGGATATAGAATTAAATTAGGGATAGTTGTTCTGGTGTATGATCTTGAATGAGTAGCTATGCATATATGTTGAATACCTTTAAGAAGAAAATAATAAAAGCAAGGATTTCTCTTATTATTTAACTTCTGTTTCCCCATAGAAGTCGAGTTGTTCGAGTTCTGATATAAGGATTGTTGTATTTCTTTTAAAAAACAGGTCGTAGCAATATAATATTTTTTCCTTGTTCTCTGTTGCGTGCATTATTATCCATCTTGTTGTTCTTTCCTTTCGAAAAAGATTACCTCTAATTGTTTTAGGAAAATTGTAGCCAATTATATAACCATATTGATTTCTGTCGCCGGCAATTGAAGTCCAGAGGTCCGTCATGTTTAAGTGGTCTTGCACTGTAATTGTAGCAGAAGTATTTTTTAACCTATTAGCCATATCTAATTGGTCGAGCCAGGGAAAATTGTTGAACGCTGTAATAAAATTTTGATAGTCTGTTTCACCCATGTCAATGACTGTTTGCCCGACATGATCAGCAAAGTGAAAATCATAAGTGAATTTATCTTGGCCAGTCATGATGATCTTTTTAATTAGCTTGACAATAACTATCAGGAAAGCGAAACGCTTAACTTCTTAGGCTCGATTATAACTTGCGGGCTTTAAAATCAGTAAAAAGAAAGAGAAGGCAATGTACTGTTTTTGTCAGCAGTTTAATTGAAACTCTAAGTTCTTAGAAAGATTAAAGTTGTTTACAAGGTAAGTTTATATAGCCACTTCGGGTAAAATGCTTTCCTCAACCTGATAGAAGAATTATTTTTTCAATAAAACCATCTAACTCTTGAATATACATGCTTTATCTGATACGAATGATGTATGCTATCATTTGTGAGTGAAGAAAATATGAGCTATTAGTTAATAAACCGTGCTGAAGAAAATTATCTTAATGGTTTTGTAAACCCAATATTCAACCCTGTACTCATGATAGGCATGTTGCCGGTTCCGAGATTTTTAACGGGAAGTTTTAGATAGGGTTCAATTCGAATGTTTCCAATATCTCCAAGCTTCTGACTATATCCTATACTAAAATTCACAACAGAAAACCAGTTTTTTGTTTCATTTTTATAACTGATATAATTATGACCACCGGGTTGATTGTTTTGTAAATACTCGTAGTCATAATTCTCCAATCTCATAAAATAAGAAGATAAACCGGTTGTTGCGAAGAGACTGCGTTTCCCTGAAATGATTGTATACTTTATATTGAGAGGTAATTCATAAAGACGACTCTTTCCGTTCACCGCTACAATCGTAATGCCGCTTGTTGCTGTATATCCTGGTGGCTTGAAATAGCTGCCATCATCATAAACTCTTTTTTTATCCCAAAACAGCCCGCTCTCAATGCTCCATTTTTTATTGAAAGCATATCCTATAATCAATCCTTTTGTTGCGCCAGTCCTTGCAGCATGAAAATGTATTGAGCTCAGGTCGACTCCGCTTATAATGCCCGTATATAATCCATTCTTATTGTTATCTCTTATGATTGCTTTCACCTTATTAGCAACCGGTTTTAGTTGACGGTTTAAAGAAAGTTTTTCTTTATCATAATTTGTTGCAATAGAAAAATCCTTGTGGCTAGTCATTAAACCAAAAGGAGCAATATGGAAATGTTCTTTGTCATTAGAAATGGTGGCCTGTATTGATTGTCTCAGTTGGTTTTTCGATATGTATTTTTCAGATTGTTTTGTAGCTAAATTATTTTTGATCGCATGACTAAATGTACTGGTCAAGGGTGCTGTGGCAGCTAAATTGTTATTTGTTTTAGAATCTGATTCATTAGCAGACCGGGTATTTTCTTTGCTTGATTCGGAAATTTTTTCACCCTCATCTTCTATGAATTTATCGGGTGATACAGTAACTATTTTTTTTATCGAATTAGTAGAATTTTCTTTTGTTGATAAAAAGAATAAAGAAGACATAGCAGCAATGATAGAAGCAGTGGTCAGGAATAAAAGGCCTTTGTCGTTAAAAAGCCAGGCTACAATGCGACGCTTTTCTTTTTTTTGCGGCATATTTTTATCAAGTATGGCGTGCATATCATTCCATAAATGGGCCGCATCTGCTCCAGGCAGCTGTTCAAGCTTCCTTTCTATGATGTTGTTGTACGGATGACGCTTATTCATGCTCTTTCCTTTGCTTTTAATGAATTAATTAAATATTTCCTTGCTTCACTTAAATGCCATTTGCTTGTTCCCTCACTAATCTTCAATAATTCTCCGATCTCTCTATGATTGTATCCTTCGGTTATATACAGGTTAAACACTGCCCTGGTAGTTGCCGGCAGATGTTGTAACATATATAATATCTGCTGTGCTGACATTCGTTGCAACGCCTCTGCCTCAATACCCGGATCATGTTCTTCTTTCCATTCTATCGCCACATTTTTTTTATTTTGCCTTCGCAAAAAGTCTATGGCTGTCCGGATCATGATCGTTCGCATCCATGTATATATGGATGATTTGCGTGCATCATACCTGTCAATTTGCTGGAAAACTTTTAGAAACCCGTCTTGTAATACTTCGATGGCATCCTCTTCATTTTTTGCGTAAGATTTACAAAGCACCATCATTGATGAACAATACTGCTTATATAGTAGTTCCTGCACCCTTCTGTCATTAAGGGTACAACCTTTGATAAGGTCCTGTTCAGGTAGGGCACTTTCGAAAGACATTTGGTAATAATTATCATAAGGTTTTAAGGTATTGGCTGTTATAAATCAGAAATATGAAAGGATTAAAAATACTACCCGTCATTCGAAGTTGCAATAGTGTAAATACTTTGTGCCTTAGTCATTTTAACCTGTTTATACTGCTTCAATGAATTCTTTTTGTTCGATATATTTCTACGCTGCAGCAGCCCGTTTTATGGACTGACTGCAGTTAGAAATAGAGTTTACATAGACTCGGTTTGACTAATAGTTATGCGATTATGAGAATTTACCCAAACACATTTACGCAGTTTGGAAGGCAAGGGTTGGATACAAAATTGTTTTTTTTGGATTGATTTCGAGTGAATCGCTTCAGTTATAAGAGCGATCGGTATTGAGCCTGAACGTATTTGGTAAACAATTAAATGGATGCTTGCAAATTCCATATTTACCGTCTATTTTTGAGGTTCCAACCTGTAAAAAACCGCAATTATTTATCCCGGTCGATAGTTCGTTACCTTAAAAAACTAAAATGAAGTACCCTTTCCATACCTGGAAACAATTTGCAATTTTGTCATTGCTATTTATAGGAGACTTCTCCTGTAGAAAGCATTCTAAAGAAGATACTCCTGCTCCTCCGCCGAATGAAACTTCAAGTGTTTACGAGTCATTACTTACATCCAGTCACTTTTCTTTTTGCGGATCTGCTTTAATTTCAAACTTGCAAATTAAAGATGGAACTGACATCGGCACTGTAACTGTAGGTAATGATGCTGTTTATTTATACTTAACTTATAATCTTAGTGGCAACTGGTATCTTGGAGATACACATTCTTATGCAGGACAAGAATCACTTATTCCACGTAATATAGATGGAAACCCGGTACCGGGGCAATTTCCCGGCAGGCAACATTTAAATTTTTGTGACCTGAGACAGGAGTTCACTTTTCGGGTGCCTTTATCATCGCTTACTAAAGATAACAATTCGCAGTGCCCGACTAATGAAAGATTTTACATTGCTATGCGTGCTGATGTTAAACAAATTAATATCGCAGCAGATTGTTTGGCAGCTAATGATCAGCCGGCATGGGGTGCATCTTTTTTAATCAACCCGGGTAATGCAGCTGAGTGGGCAACCGCCTTTTATTATTGTAAGCAGGATTGTAATATATCGACAGCCCCTTGGTGTGCCTATTCACAAGGTTATTGGTTTAATAATCCCAGCCTGTCCTGGTGTCAAAATGTAAAATTTGGAAATTTAGAAATAAGCAAGCAGCAGGGAGATTCTCTTTGGCCTGCACAAAATAATACCGTAAAAAGAGCATTATTCCAGGCGTCTGCCCTGCAACTGAACATGAGTTGCATTAATAGCGGCAATCCTATTCCTGGTTCAATC
>Ga0105247_10000721_pt1 | contig 25734 bp, 22 predicted proteins | sample KBSS24metaG_FD_81519 | JGI IMG/M metagenome (GOLD analysis project Ga0105247, IMG submission 81519) | Switchgrass rhizosphere microbial communities from Kellogg Biological Station, Michigan, USA - KBS S2-4 metaG | ecosystem: Host-associated > Plants > Roots > Rhizosphere > Soil | place...
CGTTCACAAAGTCAAATGGTCAAAATCGTTCCGGAAAAGAATGCAAACAAGTACAATGTTTTTATAGGCGATAAATTATTTACCAGTTTTTTTTATCCTGATACATTAGAGAAACCGGTACTTTACCCGATCTATGCTTCAAATGGTACAATGGTAACAAGAGGCTTTCCTATACATCCTCGTTCTGATGAGCCAACGGATCATCCTCATCACCTGGGTTTATGGCTTAACTATGAAAATGTAAATGGTCTTGACTTTTGGAATAATAGTTATGCTATTGCTCCTGAAAAGAAACATTTGTATGGATGGATAAAAACAGATCGTGTTTTAAAAACATCGGATGGTGCAACAGGCGTTTTATCTTATCATGCTAACTGGACCAATCAAAAGAATGAAGTGCTACTGGAAGAAACAACTACTTATAAATTTAGCGGGTCCTCACATCAACGTATCATTGATAGAATAACTGTTTTAAAAGCAAATACAGATGTTCTTTTTGCAGACGCAAAAGATGGTATGCTTGGATTAAGAGTAGCTCATGAACTACAGATCCCCGCAACTACAGATCAAAAATTTACTGACGATAAAGGCAATGTGACAACGATAAAGGTAAGTGCCGATAGTATCGCAAGCGGTAATTATCTTACCAGTAAAGGGAAAAAGGGTGATGATGCATGGAGCACAAGAGCTGCCTGGTGCGAGATGTATGGTAAAATGGGAAAGGATACAATTAGCATTGCTATGATCGATCATCCAAAGAATCCGAATTATCCTACGTTCTGGCATGCAAGAGGGTATGGTTTGTTTGCCTTAAATCCTTTGGGTGAAAAAATATTTACTAATGGCAAAAGCGAAAAGAATCTTAAACTAAAGAAAGGAGAATCGGTTCAATTTTATTATCGGATAATTGTTGAAGATGGAGCCAAAAGCATTTCAGCAGAACGCCTAAATAAATTAACCAATGATTTTGCTACAAAAGATCCCGATAAGGTTTCTAATTAGATTTTAATTTTTGATTATACAATTCCTTAATCAATATCATGCAAACAAAAGAAACGATTGCTCCATCGAGATGGTACAGGATTTTACCTGTAGTTTTTATTACATATAGCCTTGCTTACCTCGACCGGGCAAATTTTGGATTTGCAGCGGCTGGTGAAATGGCAAAAGACCTTCATATCACTTCAGCCACTTCTTCTTTGCTCGGCTCGTTATTTTTTCTCGGATATTTTTTCTTTCAGATACCCGGAACTCATTATGCTGCAAAAAAAAGTACAAAAAAATTGATCTTTTGGTCATTGATACTCTGGGGTGCAGCAGCCACAGCAACTGGTATTGTAAAAGATATCAACATCCTGTATGTTATCAGATTTATGCTTGGTGTAGTTGAAAGCGCAGTGTTTCCGGGAATGTTGTTATTGCTGAGCAGGTGGTTTACCAAATCTGAAAGATCAAGGGCCAATACGTTATTAATATTCGGTAACCCGGTCACTGTTCTTTGGATGTCCATCATATCAGGCTATTTGATAAAAGCAGTAGGCTGGCAATGGATGTTTATTTGGGAAGGCGTCCCCGCCGTTATTTGGGCCTTTTTTTGGTGGAAACTTATTGACGACAAACCACGTGATGCTAAATGGATCTCCGAAAAAGATAAAGATGCATTTGAAGAGGCATTGAAGAAAGAACAACAAACTATTAAACCTGTAAAAAATTATTTAGAAGCGTTCAAATCTCCTACTGTTATTTTATTGTCCTTTCAATATGCATTTTGGAGTATAGGTTTATATGGATTTGTTATTTGGCTGCCGTCCATTATCAAAAAGGCGCCAAATATGAGTATTGTGGAAACAGGATGGCTGTCTGCAGTACCATATTTAATGGCCATCATTGGTATGATAGTCATTTCTTATTTTTCTGATAAAACATTGAGAAGAAAAATTTTTGTATGGCCATCTTTATTGATAGGCGCTATGGCTTTCTATGGATCATATCTTGCAGGAGCAGATAATTTTTGGTTATCATTTGCATTATTAAGTCTTGCAGGAATGACGATGTATCAGTCCTATGGGCCTTTTTGGGCAAATATTACGGAAATGATACCGACAAATGTAGTGGGAGTGTCCATGGCGCTTATTAATAGTTTCGGCGCCTTAGGTGCATTTGCCGGATCTTATCTTGTTGGTTATTTAAATGGCTTAAAAGAAATTCATATTGCCACGATAAGCATGCCCGGTATTGGTGGATCTTATCTTTTTATGTCGGGTTCATTGTTCCTGGCGTCGATATTAACTATCATAGCTTTCAAAAAATCGAAATAGTCCTATTCATAGCAAGTGAATGAAAGTTTGAATTATTCGTTAAGCCAACAATGTTTCCTTATTGTATTTACTTCTGTATTCAACCGGAGACATGCCTGATATTTTTTTAAATATTCCCCTGAAAGCCTTTGTATCGTTATAACCAACATCGTACATGACTTCATTGATATTCCTTCTTCCGCTTTCCAGTCTTTTCTTGGCGGCTTCAATCTTTACTCTTTGAATATATTCTGTAACTGTATTAGAGGTTGCTTTCTTAAATCTGCGTTCAAGACTTCTTCTGCCCAATGCCAGCATGCTGGCTAATTGATCCACCGTTATTCTTTCCTGGAAATTTGTCTCTATGAATTCCTGAGCTTTTTTTACAGATTCATCTTCATGAGTTTTTTGACCCTGGAATATAATAAATGGCGATTGACTGGTACGATCTATATCAATCATAAATGTTTTTGAAATCAGGATCGCCACCTCACGGCCTGCATATTTTTCGATGATATATAAAAGTAAATTCAGGTAGGAATATGCTCCTCCGCTTGTATAAATGCCATCTTCTTCGGTAAGTATTTTATCATCTACAAGATTAACATCGGGAAACATATTTTTGAAATCATTTGCAGAAGCCCAGTGTGTAGCACATTGTTTACCTTTTAATAAGCCCGTTCCGGCCAGGAAAAAAGAAGCGATACAAAAACTAACAAGCTCTGCACCTCCTTTATATTGTTGCACGATCCATGGAATAAATTCCTGGTTCTTTCTTAGTGCTACATGCGGATCACCGTGAATAGCTGGTATAATGATCAGATCGGTTTTCTTTACATCTTTAATAAGTATATCAGGGTTCACAGTAAATAATCCTGTGTCTTGCCTTGTTTCACTAACAAGTCCAACCAGCTGTATTTTAAACAATGGCTCTTTATCCATCTGCCCCATCAAATGGTTTACAAAAGAAAGTATCTGGTGAGTGCCTTCAATGTTTACCATACTTGTATGTCCTATAGGAATTAATATTGACACATGCTTCATCTGGCAATTTTTTTGTAACCTAAAGTTAGCGAATGTCGTTGTCGCAATCAACACCTGAGATTGCCGTATTTGCACCCTTCTGTTTAAATCGGGTTACAGTAGGTTTGTATTAATGTAAATAGTAGTAATGGAAAAATATAAACTGGAAAGAGATGTAAAAATAATGTGCTTGCCAGTTCCAGCTTTTCCCAATGGAATACAGGAAGCTTTTAATGAATTATGGCAAAAGCTTCCACGGATAAACAATAGAAATTTTTACGGTATTTCTTATGTGAACGAGACCGGTGAAATTATATACAAGTCCGCAGCAGAAGAAATGAAGGATGGTGAGGCCGAAAAATATGGCTATGAACCTTTCACCATCATTAAAGGCGAGTATTTAACTGAACCGATCCATAACTGGAAAAATCAATTGCCTTCCATAGGAGAAACTCTTATGGAAATGGTAAAAGATCCCAGGATGGACAGAGCTTTTCCTTGTGTAGAATGGTATAAAACAGATGAAGAAATGTGGTGCATGATCAGGATGGCGGATCATAAATAATCAGATAGAGTTTTTATCACAATAAATACATACAAAATGGCAACGATCAATCCTTATTTGAATTTTAATGGTACTACCGAAGAAGCATTTAATTTTTATAAATCAGTATTTGGCGGCGAGTTCGCGATGATACAAAGATTTAAAGACACTCCGCAGGCCGGTGATTTACCTCCTGGTGTGGGAGATAAGATCATGCATGTTTCATTGCCGATAGGAAATGGAAACATGATCATGGGTACTGATGCCATAGAATCAATGGGTCACCCATTAACTATGGGTAATAATTTTTATATCTGCATAAGCCCTGAAAGTAAGGAGGAAGCAGATAGATTATTTAATGGCTTGTCTGCAGGAGGTAAAATAGAAATGCCACTTGCTGATATGTTTTGGGGAGCTTACTATGGTCAGTTTACAGATAAGTTCGGCGTGCAATGGATGGTAAACTACCAGCATACCAAGCCTCATTAATAAATAAAATGTGGAGAAGCAGTTGATGAGAAAAATAATTGTATCGAACCTTATATCACTCGATGGATATTTCGAAGGGCCGAATAAAGAGTTGGATTGGTTTGTAACCGACCAGGATTTTTTTGACTATGCGAGAGAACTGTTGAACAGCGTTGATATTATTTTATTCGGCAGAAAAACATATGAAATGATGGCAGCATACTGGCCAAATGCTACAGAGAACGATGCTGCCATTACTCATAAAATGAATAATCTTACGAAAATAGTTTTTTCAAAAACGCTGTCATCGGTTAATTGGAATAACTCGAGGCTCGCAGATACAGATGTAAAAGAAGAGATCAATAAGCTAAAACAGCAGCCCGGCAAGGATATTGTAATATTTGGAAGCGGTGAACTGGTATCATCCCTTGCCGACCTCGGCCTGATTGATGAATACAGGGTCATCCTTAATCCTGTATCACTTGGTAAAGGCAACTCAATGTTTAAAAACTTAAAAAAAAGACTTGATCTTAAACTTTTAAAAACAAAACCACTTTGGTCAGGTGTTCTAATACTTTATTACCGGCCGGTTGGCAATATGATTCTGACTAATTAAATCTTTTATATGAAACTTCTTACGCAAACAAACAGCAGGTTGCTCAGCCTTTCCATATTATTGCTTCGTTGCATGGTAGGAGTAATATTATTCATGGGAGGCTCGGGAAAAGCTTTAGGATGGTTTGGTGGTTTTGGTATGACGAAGACAATTGGGTTTTATAAAATGTCCGGCTTTTCTGTTACAGAAACTTATTTAAGTTCTTACACTGAATTTATAGGTGGATTTTTATTTATAATAGGGTTTTTAACCAGGCCGGCTGCAATTGCTGTCCTGATCAATATGATCGTAGCAACCGTAGTGACAATGCCAAAAGGTTTTATCATGGGTACAGCTTCTTATCCGTTTCTGTTAGCTGTAATTGCTTTTATCTTTTTACTAACCGGCTCAATGGCTTATAGTCTTGATGCGTTGCTCTTTCAAAAGGGACCAGGCATCCGGGAATTAAGAAGATAGTCAATTCAAGCTTTTCGCATTTTATTTATTCCTGTTCGTTTAAAACAATTGCTTGGCCAATGCAAATCTTGCGTTATTTTACATGAACAATGCGAAAACTTTTCTTTCTTATAATCAATCTCCTTGGGCTTATCATAATAATACATGCACAAGCCATACATGTTGTTGCCGTAAAACCAGGTTCACAGGTTTTATTTGGGATAAAAAAAATAAAGGAAGCCGCTGGTAAAAAACAATGGAAAATATATGAGACCGTAGTGGTTGGAATGAAACTGAACAGACACCTGGTGAATATAGAAATCGTTATTGATTCAATAAGAGCTATTGCATTGGCAAAATTCAACAAGTGGAATTCAGTAAAAAGTTTTGGCGATCAATGTTATTCTATCCGCATCAATACAAAGGAAGAAGGTAAAGATATTTATATACTATCCGGCGAAACCACCGGCGCAATGTATGGCGCTTTGGATATTGCAGAAGCGATCGACTGTAACTCATTCGATAATTTGAAAGAAAGTGATAATGCACCGTATTTAAAAAACCGCGGGATTAAATTCAATATTCCGCTTGATCTTCGTACTCCTACTTACTCTGATCCCGGTGATGCCAATCAATTGAATATTGCCAACGTTTGGGATCTTAATTTTTGGCAAACTTATTTTGATGAAATGGCTATCCATCGCTACAATGTAATGACCTGGTGGAGCCTTCAGCCATTTCCTTCAATGGTAAAAGTGCCGGAATTTCCAGGGGTAGCCTTGAATGATGTTTGGCGTACTAAAGAAAAGTATGACGACAGCTTTAGCGGTACCGGGTCGGATTTTGATCGGCCTTACTTATTTAAAAATGTTGAAGTGATAAAGAAGATGACGATTGACGAGAAAATAATCTTTTGGAAAAAGGTAATGCAGATGGCGGCGGACCGGGGAATAGATATTTATTTATTCACCTGGAATATGTTTACTTATGGAGCAACTGGTAAATATGGCATTACAAGAAAACAGAATAACGATACTACTATCGCATGGTACCGGGCATCTGTAAGAGAAATGATAAAAACCTATCCGCTATTACGTGGCATTGGTATTACTGCCGGCGAAGGAATGGAAAATAACAGGAAGGATGAATATGCAAATGAAAAATGGTTATGGAAAACATATGGCGAAGGCATTCGTGATGGCTTAAAAGATCAGCATGGCAGAAAGTTTACATTAATACACCGCTTTCACTGGGCATCGATGAAAGAAATACAGGAAGCTTTTAAAGATTTACCCTGTAAAATTGAATTTAGTTTGAAGTATGCCATTGCGCACATGTATTCAATTCCCAATCCGCAATTTGTTTTGCCTGCCATGCCATTGTTATCACCACAGATACAAAGTTGGCTAACCATTCGCAATGATGATATCTATAGTTTTCGGTGGGGAAACATTGATTATGCAAAAAGTTTTATCCGGTCAATCCCCGATACAGAAAAGATAGCCGGATTTTATATGGGTCCCGATGGCTATTGTTGGGGAAGAGATTATCTAAGCAAATTGAATGGAAATAAAACGCCGCCATTGATAATGCAGAAACAATGGTATTCATTTATGCTTTGGGGAAGGTTGAGCTATAACCCCGATTTGCAGGATAGTATTTTTATAAAACATATCGAGCAGCACTTTCCGGCTCTTTCTGCAACTGAATTAATAAAAGGATGGTCGGCAGCATCCATGATCTTTCCATGGATTACAAGATTTGTCTGGGGTGATATAGATATGAAGTGGTTCCCCGAAGCCAATATTAGTCATCATTCCCAGAAAGGATTTTATACAGTGAAAGATTATATAGAGCGAGATCCTATGCAGGGTAGCAACATTGAAGGGATTCTTTCATGGGTAAATAAAAAGCTTGCGGGAATAAGATCAGATATGTTATCGCCGCTTGCTGTGGCTGATACTTTAAAATTGCTCAGCAATATTGCGTTAGCTTCTCTTCAAAAACTATCCGGGCCGGTTCATACGGCAGGTGATGAAATGAATCAAACACTCAGCGATATCCAGGAGTTTGCATTTATAGGCAAATATTATTCGGAAAAAATCAAAGCTGCCTGCGACCTTGCTTTATTTGATACCACCCATAATGAAGAATATCGCTCAACAGCCTTACAACATTTAATGCTTGCAAAAAGTTATTGGAATCAGTATGCCGCTATTTATTCAACAAAAAATAAACCTGCTTTGTATAATAGGGTAGGATATGTGGATGTGGAGAAGTTAAAAGAAAAAGTGCAGCAGGATATTGATATGGTTGTAAAATGGAAGCCCGGCGCTAATAAATTAAACACGAACGGAATTACAGAAAAGCCATTTAAAGAATAAACTATTAAGGTATCTTAGCTTTGTTCCCTTTCGATTCAATAGATCATCATAATATTTCACAGATGATAACATGCCAGAACTGCGGATATGAAGCGGATAAAAAATATTGCGCTAACTGCGGCCAAATCCTTGAGATCAAACGCATCAACCTGCCGCATCTATTGCATGAGGTGGCGCATACTTTCATGCATCTTGAAAAAGGGTTTCTATATACGCTGAAAGAATTAGCCCGACATCCGGGTACAATGCAAAAGAAATATTTATCGGGAGAAAGATTACGTTTTCAAAAACCTTTTCCATTATTTGCAATCTCTACCACATTTGCTGCACTGGCCTTATACCTTATATATAAGAACAGTGCAAGTTCTGTTGAAGATGATTTTTATCATCATTATTATTTTCTTGTACAATCGATCATGCTTCCCGTATATGCCTTTGTTACTTATATCTTTTTTTTCAGCCCAAATCTTTTTTATGCGGAGGCATTGGTGCTGAATGTATACATGGTAGGGTTTATGTCCGTGTTCATAATTCCTATCAATCTCCTTTCATTTGTATTACCTAACGGAGCGATCTCCCTTTGCGAAATTGCTTTTTTGTTATCTTACAATGTATGGACCTATTTAAACTTTTTTGAGGGCAAAGCGATATGGTGGGTAGTATTTAAAAGCGTAGCAAGTATTGTAGGAAGCTATCTCTTATTTAATGTAGCATCAAGACAGGTTATGCACTGGTTTATACATTAATCAAAAAATAAAATTTATAATCAAACTATAGCAACGATTCTTTATGAAAAAACAGACGGTTTTGCTGCTCATGCTTGTCACTTCTGTCATCTCTTTTGCAGGAGGTGTTATCTGGAAAGAGAAAAGATCATTGCCTGATATAGTAAGTCATATTTATAAAAAGGCGGAAGTAAAGAAATCAACTGGTAGCTGGGGCTCCATATATATGTACACAAATGATTCAGTTTCCACGTATGGAACAGAAAGCATGCTGACAGCACAACTGGAATTTTTACCCGGCAAACAATTACAACCTCCGCACCAGCATGTGAACGAAGAATTTCAATATATCATCGAAGACAGCGGCACCTGGTTTTTAAATGGGAAGGAAACTCCTATACAAAAAGGCGACCTCATGTATGCCAAACCCTGGGATATGCATGGCATTTCTAATACCGGCACAGACACACTTAAATTTTTTGTAATGAAATGGATCAGCAAAGGTGTGCCGAAGCCTATTCAGAATAAAGAATAAAAAATTCAGATGAATCTCAAGCTATTTTTATATACTGGTTTATTTTTTTCTGGTTTTCGTTTAAATGCTCAACCTCCAAGATCTATACATATTCACGTTTGGGAAATGAAAGAAATTACTCTTAAAGCAGAAAAACCTCATAAGAATTATTATAAAGAAGTGACCTGCTGGGTAGAATTAAAAGGCCCCGATTTTTCAAAACGCATCTATGGTTTCTGGAATGGAGAAAATATTTTCAATGTACGTGCTGTTGCAACAAAGCCCGGCAGATGGGAATGGGCAAGCGGATCTGATCAACCCGATGATGATGGATTGAATAACCAATCCGGGGAGTTTACGGCCATTGCATGGACCGATGCGGAGAAAAAAGAAAATCCAAACCGGCATGGGTTTATACATGCTACAGCGAATGGGCATGCGTTAGAATATGATGATGGAACTGCATTTTTTATGTTAGGTGATACATGGCTTGCTGGTACTACATGGCGGCTTCCTTATCGCGGAGTTACCGGTACAAAAAATTATAATCCCGGCCCGGGTATTGGTTTTGAAGATGCAGTTACTTACCGGAAAGAACAGGGATTTAATTCAGTCAGCATGATTTCTTGTTTTCCCAATTGGGAAGCGGATAGCAATGCAAGCACTGTTGCTAACAGCGATGGCATATACTTACGCAATGCTTGGGAAAAGTTCGGTTACTCAGTTCGGGATGGAAAATTTACATCAAAGGATATGCGTGATGAATATGGCAACAAACCTTTTCAAATGTCGGTAGAATATGAAGGCGTTGCTGATTTTGATAATATCATTCCCGCCTATTTTCAAAGTCTTGATAAAAAAATGAAGTATCTCTCTGACCAGGGATTCACCTCACTACTTGAAACTGTAAGAAGAGATAATTGTCCGGCATGGAAAAAATATTTTGATTTCAATGAATCTTATTCACGGTTTGTTCAATATCTTATTTCAAGATATGGTGCTTTTAATATCCTGTTTAGCGGTATTCATCTTGACTGGATACCTAAAGATTATAGTCTTACTGCCGATGAATTTAATGAAGCGCTGACCTATCATCTGAAGAAATATGGGCCACTGCCTTTCGGACAACCATATACTACTTTAATTAATAACTCCACCTATACACAGTTTGGCCATGCACAGCATGTGCCCTGGCTCACGATGCACAGTGTAGGAAATAAACCAAGAGATCATGGGTTTTATGGGGCATTGGATACACTATTTAATCTTGATCCTCCATATCCGGCTATTAATTTTGAACCTTATTATACAGGATGGAATCATGACAACAATACACCGAATGGCGAACGTCCTCCGGCAAATTCGGAAAGAGATAATTATTTTTCAAGAGCACAGATGTATGGTTCTGTTCTTTCGGGAGGATTATCAGGGCATGTACATGGCACAGCAGCCTATGATATTACCACAACGGGAGAGCCTGACGGAGTGCGGCCACATATCTGGGATGCATTGAAATATGAATCCGCAAATTATATGCAGCATCTCAGATTATTTATCCTTTCAGAAGGAAAAAGGTATCAACAATTGCAACCCGCTTACAAAGATATAGATCCGCGAAAAGCCGTAAATAGTTCGGAAAGAGGACTTGATGGCTGGTCGCACATGATTCGTACTCCCGAAAAAGATCTTGCTTTATTATATTTTGAGAACAAAGCAGAACTGCCAAAACTAAATGGATTTAAACCCAATGCTTCTTATTCTTTTCAATGGTTTGATCCGCGAAATGGCAAATGGCAAAAACTGCTCATTGTTAAAGCTGATAAGAACGGAACATTATTAATACCGGAATTTCCGGATAAGCATAATCCTTCTTCAACAGACTGGGCAGCAAAAATTCTATTGATCCATTAATTATTTTATTGAAGCATTTAATAAAATTAACCAACAATAAATTATCATGAAAGATTCAAAATTCAACCGCCGCAAATTCATTAAGTACACAACCGGTTCAGCTGCAGGTATAGGATTATCAACAATGCTGCCTCAGCAAGTGTTTGCATCATCAGCTAAGCTAATCGACGAAAGAACGATGAGCCCAATTCTGGAAATAATAAAACCAAATGCTGATCCCCGCATCAAATTCTCTGTTATTGGTATTAATCACAATCATATCAATTTACAGGTAGATGCAGTGTTAAAGGGCGGCGGACAATTGGTTTCCCTGTATGCAAAAGAAGCAAACCTTATCGCTGATTTTATTAAAAGATATCCGCAGGTTAAGGTTGCAGCAAGTGAAAAAGAAATTCTTGAAGACAAATCGATACAGCTTATTCTTAGCTCAGGCATACCTGTTGATCGTGCGCCACTGGGCATTCGTGTAATGCAACATGAAAAAGATTATATGTCAGACAAACCGGGCATTACTACATTAGAACAACTGGCAGATGTGCGCCGTGTACAAAAACAAACGGGCCGCATTTATTCTATTATGTATAGTGAAAGGTTTGAAAACAAGGCTACCGTTAAGGCCGGCGACCTGGTGAAAGAAGGAGCGATTGGTAATGTCATACAAACTGTTATTCTTGCTCCTCATCGTATGAATGCAAACACAAGACCTTCCTGGTTCTTTGATAAAAAATATTTTGGAGGCATAATTACGGATATTGGCTCGCACCAGTTCGATCAGTTCCTCTACTTCACGGGGTCTACTGCAGCCAATGTTGTATCATCACAAACGGGTAATGTCGCTCATCCGCAGTATCCATTGTTTGAAGATTTTGGCGACATTATGCTCCGTGGCAATGGCGGCACCGGGTATATCCGTGTTGATTGGTTCACGCCTGATGGACTAAAAACATGGGGCGATGGACGTCTCACTATTCTCGGTACAGAAGGATATATTGAAGTGCGGAAGAATATTGATATAGCCGGCAGGGCAGGAGGTAATCATTTATTTCTCGTAAATGGAAAAGATACGCAATACATCGATTGCAATAATGTAGAGCTTCCTTATGGCAGGCTATTGGTTGATGATATTCTGAACCGTACCGAAACAGCCATGACACAGGCTCATTGTTTTCTTGCAACGGAATTGGCACTCAAGGCACAAAAGATGTCGCAGAAATTAAATTATAAGAAAGCAGTTTAGAGTTATGAATGGCGGCTTTCTGTACTCAATTCATAATTCTGCATTCATAATTCATAATTTGTGAAAGTTTTACTTTTTATCAGCATGGAACATCCAGCGTATCCCAAACTTATCGTTGAGTGCTCCATATATTCCAAATGGTTGTTCTGTTAATGGATCAGTAACATTAGCTCCTTCTGATAGCTTGATAAAAAGAGATTTCAATTCTTCTGGTGTTCCCCCACTTAAGTAAAGGCAAACTGTATTTCCCCGTACAGGTGTTTGATTGGGCCGGAGCCAATCCGATGCCGAAATAGTAACGATGCTGCTGCTAAGCTTTGCATTTACAATTTTTTTGTGCATCGTTTCGGGAAAATAATTTTTCATGGGTGAATTTCCAACTTCCGTCATGATAAGCTCGCCACCAAAAACAGATTTATAAAATTCCATGGCTTGTTTGCAGTTACCATCCAGTAAAAGATATGGAGTTAAAGTAGTCATTTGAATAGTGGTTTTTTGTGAGTTATTATTAGTCTTAATTTGAACTGCTTCGTAGGTAGAAATTTTGGCAGAGCAACCTGAAATTATTAAAGCAATAGTTACTGCTAAGAACTTATTCAGTTTCATATTTTAATGTTTGGTGATTGGTTGAACTATAACCCAATAACAAATGAAATCACTGCAATTGGACATGAGCGGAAATATTTTTTCGGTGCTTATCGTTCTTATTGCCATGCCTTAATAAAAAAAACCTCAACTATACACTTGACGAACGTATAATTGAGGCATTAAATAAATTAAAAACTTAGGGTTTCACCCTGGTGAGCTTTAATTCACCTCTTTCATTTTTAACTACAATCTCGTTGTCACTAATAAGCTCGCCTGTGCTATTGATCGTATTATCATTAAAGGAAATCGAGAAAGAAATTTTTTTGCCGTCCACTTTTCCATTCGTTAATTCTGTTTCGCCAAATTGGGTTTTCCAGGTACCCTTCAATACAGTTCCTTCCACTTTAAAAGTGTAAGTGACTTCAAAATTTCCATTAGGAGTTTCCCTTGTACCTTTCCAGGTACCATCAATGGCATTTTGAGCAAAAACCGTTAAGCCGCCAGCGAGGAGCAGTAATGTCAGAAAATATTTCATATTGCTATATTTTAGGTGAAATCAAATTTATGAAATGAGTTTGAAAATTGTAAAAAAAAGAAGGTTTTCAAATTGCCGAATCAACTTTCAGGATTATTCAATCAGGCCGGTTTCTTTTTTTATTTCTTTTATAGCCTCAAATAGCCTGTCCATGTCCTGTTGATTGTTAAAAGCGTTGATGGAATAACGGAGGTACACTTTATCACCGTGTCGCATTACCGGTATTTCTATTTTATATTTATCAAAAAAATGTTGGTATAGTTTTTCAGGCTCTGCTGTTTTTATTTCGGCACTGAATAACTGTAAGATGAAATCATCAGTTAATGGAGCAAGAGCCGTTGTACCCAGCAATTCACAGAAAGCAACTGCATTAGCTTTTACAAGTTGGCGACAATCGGCTGCTACCTGCCCCCAATTATGTTCCTTCATGAATTCAATAACAGTCGGGATAGTTAAAAAAGCGGAGTAATCCCTCGTACCATTTGTCTGGTGATAATCGATGAATTGCGAGGAAGAGGGAAACAATGGCTTATAGCCCCAACTTATTACCAATGGATCTACCATGTACTGGTATTCTTTTTTTACATATAAAAAGGAGCTACCCTTTGGCGTCATCATCCATTTGTGACAGGCGCCGGTATATATATCAAAATTCGAATCCTCCATGTTCAATGGAATCTGCCCCGGTGCATGAGCTCCATCTACAAATGTGATAATGCCTTTTTGTTTGGCTATCGCACATATTTCTTCTACTGGTAATCGTAATGCTGTACTGCTGGTAATATGATTAAGAAAAACCAGTTTCGTTTTACTGCTTAGTCCTTTAAAAAATGCTGATACAATTTCTTCCTTCGATTGCACAGGCAATCGTATATGCTCCCTTACCAGTTTGGCTCCGGCTTTTTTGCAATAATAATCCCAGGTGCGGTCACAGGCGCCATATTCAAGGTCAGTTGTCAATACTTCATCGCCGGGTTTCAGATCAAAACTTTTAGCGATGGCATTTACAGCATAGGAAGGATTAGTCACATATACCACATTATCTTTATCGCAATGGATATAATTGCCTAAAACTTCACGGGAAGCTTCAAGATATTTCAAGCCATTTACAGCGATGAACTGTACAGGTTCCTGCTCCAACTCCAATTGGTATTTCTGGTATTGTTCAAAGGCGGGTTTTAAACAAGCGCCATAAGAACCAAAATTGAGGTAGGTAACATCCTTTCTTAATAAAAAGTATTGTTTCAGATTTTGCATCATCAAATGTAAAAGAATAAACTCTACCCACGATAAAAGCGATAGGCTTTTAAGACCAGGGATATTTTAATTACAGATTATTTTTTCTAATTCAACAGTCTATATTCATTTGGAGATTGTCCAACTTTCTGTTTGAAGATACGAGTGAAGTGTTGAGGGTATTTAAAGCCTAATTCATAAGCAATCTCGCTAACCGATTTGCTTTGGTCAAATATTTTTTCTTTGGCTACATCAATTACTTTTGATTGTATGTAATCCTGCGCTGTTTTGCCTGTTTCTTTCTTTATTAAGTCTCCAAAATAATTTGCTGATAAATTTAATTCGCTTGCGCAATAGGCTACAGAAGGTAACCCAATTGTTTGCGGTTTGTCAGATTGATAATAATTGTTCAATAAATTTTCAAACCTTTCTAAAATGCCTTTATGCGGATTATCACGGGTAATAAATTGGCGATCGTAAAAACGCACACAGTAATTCAGAAACAGCTCAATATTAGATACAATTAATCTTTTGCTATGTGAGTCAATGGCATGTTCTAATTCGTATTCAATTTTCGAGAAGCAATCCAAAACAATTTTTCTTTCACGTTCTGATAAATGAAGGGCTTCGTTCGATTGATAACCAAAGAAAGTATAATCCTGAATATGCCGTCCAAGAGAAGTGCCGTTTATTAAATCAGAATGAAACACCAGGGCATATCCTTTAGGCTGATAAGTTTCTCCATTACTGTTGATGCCTGCCACTTGTCCCGGGGCAAGAAAAACCAATGTTCCTTCCTGGTAATCGTAAGTATTCCGGCCATATAGCAGGTCTCCGCATTTTACATCTTTTAAGAATATGGTATAGAAGCCGAAGTACATCCGGGAACCCTGACGGGGACTTGCTTTCGACAAGTCAACAACACTCACCAGCGGATGAAGCGTTTCATTATTGTTGAATGCGTTGTAATCACGGATGGTTTCAAATCTTAGTATGTTATTCATATCACCTCATTTTATTTATTCAAAATTACTCGTTTATTTATCTCTTAATAAAAAACCATCTTCCCATCAGTAATAATGGTAGATAAATCAGTAATCTATATACTCTACGGATAATTTATTATAAGGACCTTTGTGCAATAACCGATTCAGAATATAATAGCGTGAAATAAACTCCTTCTTCAAACAATATCTTTCAATTGTAACAAATAAATTAACAACAACACATGAAAGCGAAAATTCTTGGAATATTTCTGATAATAATGAGTATGCAATCGTCGTACGCACAGCCAACCGAAACAATTAAATCTGCCACAATTAATACACCTGAACAACAGGAAATCATCAACCTTTCCAAAAAGAAATGGAATTGGATGGCTGATAAGAATGTAGATTCCTTAAATCTGCTGTTTGATGACAAATGCATGTTTATTCACATGGGAGGAACATGGGGAAAAACACCGGAACTCAATACCATAAAAAGCGGAGGAATATGGTATAAGAAAGCAGAAGTTTATTCAGTTTCAGTGAATATTTTCGGGAACACTGCCATCCTGTTAAATGATATTGATTTGGAAGCAGTGGTGGGCGGTAATACTGTTACAAATCCTTTTATGGTAACTGAAGTTTATATTAAAGAAAACGGCAAATGGAAAATGGGCTCACTCACTTTCTCACATCTGCTCAGGCCGGTTAAAATGAATAACAATAGCAATAACCAGCCGCATCAGTGAAATGTTTATTAATCGAGGTTAGTTTGTTTAAACGCCATATGTAAAATTTAATTACAATGAAAAAAATAGTATTACCAAGTATTGTAATGCTGATATATTCAACATTATTTGCTCAACACAGTTTGGAGAAAATGTGGGAATCTGATTCACTTACATTGCGAAACCCTGAATCAGTGCTTTATGATTCAAAATCAAACTCTCTTTATGTATCCAGTATGAGTTCGGGTACTATAGTCCGGATGGATATAGATGGAAAGGTGATCAAGAAAGATTGGATCACCGGGCTTACATCCAACAAGGGATCAGCGTTATTCAACGGCTTACTCTACACTGCCGAAACATCAGCGGTTGCTGTAATTGACGTTGACAAGGCTACTATTGTAAAACGCATTCCAATTGAAGGTGCGCAAATGCTGAATGACGTTGCAGTTGATTCAAAAGGAATTTTTTATGTAAGCGACACGAGAGCAGGCAGGGTTTATAGAATTGAGGGAGACAAGCCCAGCGTTTATCTGGAAAACATGCCAGGCGCAAATGGTCTATTAACGATAAATACAGACTTGTATGTATTGACCTCAACCAGCTTTCAAAAAGTAGATGCCAACAAAGTAATCACAAAAATTTCGGACGGTTTTGAAAGCGGACTTGATGGTATTGTAATGATCGGAGAAAACGAATTTGTAATTAGTAACTTTCAGGGTATTCTATACTATGTAAGAGCTGATGGAACAAAACAGCTATTGTTGGATACCAGAACAAATCGAATCATGTCAAACGATATTAGTTACAACAGCAAAACAAAAATTCTTTACGTTCCTTCATTTGGTACGAATCGTGTTATCGCATATAAAGTAAAATAGGCTCTCAAAATTTAAAGAATCATTTTTCAAATCTATTTAACATTAGATCGCCATGAATAAAATACAAAATAAACTCCCTCTCATTTTAATAGGCCTGGTTTTATTTGGTAATACAAATGAAATTGCTTTCTCTCAAACAAACACTGACGGTTCAGTTGCTGCTATTACAAAGAAAAGCGCTGCAATCCCTTTGGATAAAATAAAACTTCCTGAAGGATTTTCCATAAATGTGTATGCTGAAATTGATGGTGCAAGATCCATGGTAATGTCTCCTTCCGGGATGCTCTTTGTAGGAACCCAGGGTCCAGGTAAGGTGTATGCAGTAAAAGATATAGATGGGGATCATAAAGCAGATAAAAAGTGGACCATTGCATCGGGGCTTAACAACCCGAATGGTGTAGCCCTTAAAAATGGTGCTTTGTATATTGCCGAAATCAGTAAGGTTACCAAATTTTCTGATATTGAAAAGAATATTGCTAACCCGGGTAAAGGTGATGTCATCTATGATAAGTTTCCAACGGAATGGCCTCATGGTTGGAAATACATTGCTTTTGGACCTGACGGCAAACTATATGTCCCGGTCGGTGCGCCATTCAATATTGGTGAGCCTACAGAAAAGCATGCATCCTTATTTAGAATGAATGATGACGGAACTGGATTTGAAAAATTTGCAAGAGGTATACGCAATACTGTTGGTTTCACCTGGCATCCCACAACCCATGAACTTTGGTTCACTGACAATGGTAGAGATATGTTAGGTGACGATGTTCCATTCGACGAGTTAAATACTGCACCAAGAGTCGGAATGAATTTCGGTTATCCCTATTTCCATAGTGGTACTATAAAAGACCCACAGTTTGGGGGCACTCATAATGCCTCAGAGTTTACTCAACCAGCAATAAACCTTGGGCCACACGTAGCCGCACTGGGTCTCAAATTTTATACGGGTAAAATGTTTCCTGCAAAATATAGAAATCAAATATTTATTGCGGAACACGGCTCCTGGAATCGTAGTAAAAAAATTGGTTACAGAGTAAGCCTGGTTACAATGAAAAACGGTAAGGCTACCGGTTATGAAACATTCGCAACCGGTTGGCTAGACGAGACTACCCAAGTGCCTTGGGGTCGGCCAGTAGATGTGTTCGTTCTTAAAGATGGGTCAATGCTTGTTTCCGATGATGCAGTCGGAGTTATTTATCGAATTTCATATAAGAAATAATGAATTGGAATAACAGGTATCAAAATATATCCTGCAAGGATAAATATGATGATAAAGTAAATAAGATGGGACTGGACTTTGTACTTAATCAAAAAAATAATTTATGATAATAATGCAAAATAGAAAACTAGGAAATCAAGGCCTTGAAGTATCAGCACTCGGACTTGGCTGTATGGGAATGAGTTTTGGTTATGGTCCCGCTGCTGATAAAAAAGAAATGATCTCACTTATTCATTCAGCTGTTGAAAAAGGAGTCACCTTTTTTGATACTGCAGAAGTGTATGGACCATTTACAAACGAAGAACTCGTTGGCGAAGCATTAGAGCCTTTCAAAGGAAAAGTAGTGATTGCTACAAAGTTTGGATGGAAGCCAAATGCTGATGGCAGTAGTAAATGGAATGAATTAGATAGTCGCCCCGAACACATTAAGCAAGTAGCAGAGGAGTCGTTGAAACGATTGAGAGTTGATGCTATTGATTTATTCTATCAGCATCGTGTTGACCTTGATGTCCCGATTGAAGATGTTGCAGGTGCAGTAAAAGATTTGATTAAAGAAGGAAAGGTAAAACACTTTGGACTTTCGGAAGCTGCTGCAAAAACAATTCGTAAGGCACATGCAGTGCAACCTGTTACTGCTATTCAAAGTGAATACTCGTTGTGGTGGCGGCAACCCGAAGCCGAATTATTACCAACTCTCGAAGAACTTGGAATCGGGTTTGTTCCATTCAGTCCGCTCGGTAAAGGTTTTCTGACAGGGAAAATAAATGAGAACACAAAGTTTGATAGCTCTGATTTCCGGAATGTTGTTCCCCGTTTTTCCCCCGAGGCACGAAGAGCAAACCAGGCATTGGTTGATTTGCTTGGCAGCATTGCAGATAAGAAAAAAGCAACGCCTGCTCAAATAGCACTTGCATGGCTTCTTGCGCAAAAGCCATGGATTGTTCCAATCCCAGGGACAACTAAATTGAATCGTCTTGAAGAAAATATTGGTTCTGTTGCTATTGAATTTACAGCTGATGAACTGAATGAAATTGAAAACGCTTCTTCAAAAATCAAAGTTCAGGGAGAACGCTATCCTGAAAATTTGCAAAAATTAGTGGGTCGCTAAAGCAGGTTGAAAGTGATCGGCCAACATATAGTTACCTGAGACATTAATCACGTCAGGTAATTAAAAGCCGAAAGAAGTGAGATCAGATTTTAAAATCGATAGTGGTAATACAACCCTTCCCAGGCCCATCGCTTGTAATGTTGATAGAACCTTCGTGGCTATCGATGATAGAGCGGCAATTATATAAGCCAAGTCCGCTTGCTGAGGATTTTGTTGTAAAACCACGCTGAAAAAGTTGTTTGGCTGTGGAATCATCAAAGCCAACTCCGCTGTCTTTTACCTGAAGCACTACTGAATCAGAGTTTGTATAAGCATTTAATACAATATTTTTGGTGGATGAACCTGGTTCAATAGATTCAATACTGTTTTTAAGAATATTAAGAATAGCCTGCATTAGTTTAGTTCTGTCGCCTTTAATCAACGGCAAATCGGCGGAAACATTTAAAGAAACAGCAATTGCCATTTTATCTATGGAAGCTAACAGCATGGCCAGGCAATCATTGATAAGGTTGCGAAGATTAACCGGTTTTCTTTCCTGCGATTCATGGCCCATGATATACTGCCTTTGAATGTCCAGTATTTCCTGTATATGTGTAATAATATTTAATTGTTCTGCAATTGATTTGCGAAGTTCGTCCTGGTTATTTCTTTGAGTCTGGGTTATTCCGTTGAGCATTTTTATTACAGCATCAGCCTTTGCATCTCCGATAGCTTCAGCGATCTTTGCCTTTTTATCTTCAAAAAAAGCAGCCAGATTTTTTAATACTTCAGGATTTTCCTGTTCCTGCATTCTTTTTACACGGGTAAGATAGGAGCCAAAACCAACTACCGCATTCCCTATATCATGCATAACTTCTGAAGCGATCTCAAATTTTCCCTGTGCCACTGCTTTATCAACCTCGGATGCCCGGTGTTCTTCTTCCAGCTTTTTTATTTTGGTTATATCTCTGGATATACCGAATGTACCAACGACATCGCCATAAGTATTTATTAAAGGCAATTTGCTGGTAGATACCCAGCTTTCACTTCCATCTTCTTTTACTTCCTTTTCTACATAATCAATTTTAGGTCTTCTTGTTCTTTGTATTTCCTGCTCATCATTATAGGCTTCCTGTGCATGAGAATGGTGCTGGAAATCAAAATCTGATTTTCCTATAAGATTATTAACCGTTCCGCCGAAACGATCAGCCATGAATTTGCTTACACGTATCAATTTACTTTCCCGGTCCTTGAAATAAATGGCATCCGGCATGTTATCCATTAAAGCATCAAGAAAATATTTTTCTTTTTCCAGGTCCTCTTTCATTGTTGCAAGCTCCAATACATTCTTACTTAATTCTTCTTTTTGAGCAACAACCTGCTCTGTCCTGTGTTTGATTTGTTTTTCCAGCAATGCCTTTTGTTTTGTTATGGTTTTCATTCGCATTCTGAAAAAACCTATAACGCATCCCGCAATGAAAACAATAATCAGCAATCTGAACCACCATGTTTTCCAATAAGGTGGTGTGATGGTAAGCCTTAGTTCTGTAATTTTTTTAGACCAGTTTCCCTGGTTGTCCAGGCCTCTTACTTTAAAAACATAGTTTCCGGGATCAAGGTTAGTATAAGTTGCGGTTCGCTGAACACCTACCTCATTCCAAATTTTATCAAAGCCTTCCAGTTTATAAGCATATTGTTTTTTTTCGGAACTGATATAATTCAACGAAGCAAATTCAAATGAAATAACCGAGCTCTTGTGTGTAAGTCTAATTTCATTTGTTTCTGTAATACTTTTTTTCAGTATTGAATTCTTGTCATCAGTAACAGGTACTTCTTTATTAAAAACCTGGAAACCTGTTATCAGCAATGGAGGATCAAAAGCAACATCTTTGATGCTATATGGAGAAAATTGATTAAATCCATTGTTGCCGCCGAAATACATAATGCCTGTCCGGGATTTGCAATAAGCCTGTTCTTTAAATTCGTTGGATTGTAATCCATCGGCGATTCCAAAATTTTTAAAAGTTTTTGTGCTCCTGTTAAATTTTGAAATTCCTTTATTAGTACTTATCCAAAGATTTTTGCTATCATCTTCCATTATCCCAAAGATGGTATTATTGGGAAGGCCATCTTTGGTAGTGTATACGTTAAATGTATTCGTTTTTCTGTCGAAACTATTTAGTCCTACCATTGTGCTTATCCATAAAATTCCATTCTCGTCTTCATATATTCCGCCCACTACGTTGTTGCTGATGCTATTCTTTTTATCATCATGCATAAAGCGGGTGAATGTTTTTTTCTTTTTATCGAAACGATTCAAACCGCCGCCTTCCGTACTTATCCAGAGATAACCTTCCTCATCTTCAAAAATGGCATGCACATTATTATTGCTAAGACTTAATGAATCATTCTCATTATTTTGGTAGCTGGTAAATGTATTACTACCGGTATTAAATAAATTTAATCCTCCTCCGTGTGTGCCGATCCATATATTTTTGTCTTTGTCTTCAAAGATTGTCCACGCATTGTTAGAACTTAAACTTGTGTTATTGGCAGGGTCATGTTTAAAATGTTTATAACTGTTATTTGCCCTGTTAAAAACCGTTATACCATCTGCCCATGTGCCAACCCATAAGTTACCTGTATGATCTTCATGCACACCCAACACATAATTGCCGCATATACTATTATTATTCCCGGGCTGATGTTTGAAATTGGTGAATACAGAAGTTTTCGGATCAAAAAGATCAAGGCCTCCGCCATCAGTGCCAATCCATATATTATTGCTTGCGTCTTCATATATGCACAAAACTTTATTATAGCATAGGCTGTTCTTATGTAGAATGTGTTTATAATGCGTGAATTTAAGGGCATCAGGATTCATAATGTTTAGACCAGCGTTGAACGTGCCAAGCCACATATTGTTCTTATTGTCTTTGCAGATTGAATAAATAGAATTGCTGCTTAAGCTGCTGTAATCAAATTCATCGCTGCTGTAGTTTGTAAATACATTTGTTGAACGATCTAAAATACTTAACCCGCCGTTTTCTGTTCCTACCCACAGGTTATTTTTATTATCCTCGTTTATTGCATGCACATAATCGGTGGCCAGGCTATTGGCATTCTTAGTATCATTTTTAAAGTGAGAAAACTCTCCGGTTTCTCTGTTCAGCAGATCCAGCCCACCTCCATTTGTACCAATCCAAAAATTATGTTTGCTGTCTTCAAACAGCGTATAAATATTATTGCTGCTGATAGATTTGCTGTTATTATCATCATGTTGAAAACGGGTAAAGGTCTTATTGTTTTTATTAAACAGGTTAAGGCCACCATTGTTGGTAGCTATCCATAAGTTCTGCCGGCTATCTTCAAAAATCTCTCTGACAAATACATCGCTCAGGCTGTTGCCATTATTTTTAATATAGGTGTAAGTAATGAATTGATTTTTCACAGGATCAAACATATTCAATCCCCCATCTTCAGTCCCTATCCAAACATTTCCCTGACGGTCTTCCACTATTGCATTTACAACGTCACATGAAATGCTATACTTATTTTTGGGGTCATGCTTAAAAGAAGTAAACTGGTTTTTTTGACAGTCATACCTGTTTAATCCTCCCCCTCTTGTTGCTATCCAAAGGCTGCCATCTTTACTTTCTTTTATTGCCTGTATGTAATTATTGCTGATACTTTTATTATCATCACTTTTATTTTTATACACAGTAAATTTATAACCATCGTATTTATTCAATCCGTCTCTTGTACCAAACCACATAAAGCCGCGGCTATCCTGGAGTATGCAGATCACATTGCTTTGTGAAAGTCCCTGTTCTGTTCCTAAACGTTCAAAACTTATAAGCTGTTTTTGACAGAATACAGATATACTTACCAGGTGTAAACAGACAACAATGATATAACGGACAGTCTTCATAGGAATAGATGACAACAATATATTATTATAAAGGCAGAGTGATACTGAATACAGCGCCATTATCATTTGACACTTTTATAGTTCCACCATGCGCAGTTATATATCCTTTTACTATTGCTAAACCGAGGCCGGTCCCATTGTTTTTCTTTTTGGTAACAAAAGGGTCAAAAAGTGTTTTAATGATCTCGTTGGGTATTCCCATACCATTATCACGGATAGTAATGGCAATTGAATTGGAGGCCTTATCGGTTGAAGCTGTGATATCAATTTTCGGAGAAATGATCTTATGCTCCAGCAAGGCGTCAATTGCATTGTTAACTAAATTCATAATGGTTCTTTTAAGCTTACTTTCATCGCCGGGAACGGTAAGATTAGCTTCAATATTTTTGTGAATGGTTACTTTGCCGTCAATATTTCTTGATTCAGCCAGCTTAATGCCTTCTTCGATAACCTTGGTAACAGATACAGGCGATTTTTTTACCGGGTTTTCTTTGATGAAATCAAGAAAATCTTCAAATATTTCTGAGGCCTGCACACCGCATTCGTCGATCATATCAAGATATTCGTTTTGAGGAAGATCCTGGCGCATAAGATCTGTCAATACTTTTATGTTTTTAATAGGGGAACGAAGATCATGCATCATCATGCTTACCGCTTTACCAACAGCCGATAACTTTTCCTTTTGCATCAGCTTCTCCTTTAATTCTGCATTATGAATTGCTTTAGCGGCATTTAATACAAATAATTTCAGAAGATATAATTTCTCGGTTTTTAATTTCTCCTGTTTTTTCAGCACAGCAAAAATGGTGTAGTGATCAAGTCGTGCGAATACTATGTCATCTAATTGTATCACCTCTTCGTCTGCTACTTTTGCGGCTTTCAACTTAGTGATTAATTCTTCAAGATTTATCTTTTCTTCGATAGCTCCTATAGAGAATATTTTTTCATATACAAAATCTTCATGGAGTTTACCCAGCAAAGCCATATCTGTTTCAACATAAGTAGCAAGCTGATCTAATATATTTCTTAAAAGAGAATTGAGGTGGCCTTCTTCAATACTAATAGAAGAAATTGCCTCTATTAATTGTTCAAGATTGCGCAGTTTGTTATAATCGGTAACAGCTTTAGTTGCAAGCTGTGTAATTTCTTCTGAGGCATAAGGCTTACAATGGTAGCCTACATTCTGGCCTGCTCTTGCAATAATATCGTCGATAGAACGATCGCTGAAAGCAGTAACAAAAATGATTTCGGCTTTGTTATCGTATTTTCTTATTTGCTCGGCAGTTTCCATACCATCCCATCCCGGCATCCGCATATCAAGAAAGATCACAGCATAAGGAGTACCTTCTGTTACTGATTTTTTTACCAGTTCAAGGCCTTCCATTCCGTTAGCTGCTTTATGTACGGTAAAGTTTGGGATATTACTGGTTCGTGGTCCGATAACGGTTGAAGCCGGCGAGTCAAATAATATACTTGCCGCCAGATCAACGCTTTCACTCTCTGCACTGGTTTTGCGTGGTACAAGGATTTCTTCGATATTATCTCTTACCATTTCTTCGTCATCTATTACTAATACGGCGGTGTTTGCGGTCTCTCTCATAGTGGTTTGTTTTTATTGAATTTTAAACTTTAAATTTTAATGTTGTTACAGCTCCTTTGCCAAAACCATCACTGGCAATATCAATTGTTCCATCATGTGCTTCTGTTATTGTACGACAGTTAACTAATCCCAGCCCTGTGCCTGTAGCCTTTGTTGTAAATCCACGAACAAAAAGTTTTTTGCCCGTTTCTTTATCAAAGCCGGTACCATTATCCTTTACCTGGAGCATCAATGCATCAGGACATGCTTTTACTTCAAGAGAAATATTTTTTTCAGTGGCTGTTATATCAATCGCTTCAATACTGTTCTTAAGAATATTAAGTATTACCTGCATTAGCCGGGTATGATCGCCTTCGATAGCCGGTAATTTTTCCGGAACACTTATTTTAACCTTGATCCCTCTTTTTTCAATAGAAGCTAATAGCATTGACATGCAATCGTTGATAATACTCCGTAATTGGATGGGACGCTTTTCAATGCTTTCATGCCCGCTAAGATATAATCGTTGAATATTCAGTATCTCCTGTATATGAGTTATGATACGAATCTGTTCATTAATTGATTTACGTATGTCTTCCTGGCTATTCTTTTGAGATTCAGTTATGCCGTTCAGCATTCCGACTACGGCTTCAGCCTCATCCTTACCGAGAATATCGGTCATCATCTTTTGCTGGGTTGCAAAAAAGCCGCTAAGCTTTTGGAGATTATCAATTTTATTTTCTTCAAGTGTGCGTTTAATTCTCGTTATGTAAGATCCAAAGCCAACAACAGCATTGCCGATATCATGTA
>Ga0105247_10000722_pt1 | contig 25733 bp, 28 predicted proteins | sample KBSS24metaG_FD_81519 | JGI IMG/M metagenome (GOLD analysis project Ga0105247, IMG submission 81519) | Switchgrass rhizosphere microbial communities from Kellogg Biological Station, Michigan, USA - KBS S2-4 metaG | ecosystem: Host-associated > Plants > Roots > Rhizosphere > Soil | place...
CATATCCAGCTTGCCATCACGATGTACAGCGCAGGAAGTACCGGATATCCGAGAGCCTTATACGGACGAGGAACATCAGGCCTCTTCACGCGCAGAACAAACAACCCCAGAATCGTCAGCATGTAGAAGACCAGCGCGGCGAAGATGATGTAATCGAGCAGCTGGCTGTACGAACCGGAAATGCAGAGAAGCGAAGTCCAGCATGCCTGCACGATCAGTCCCACCGACGGCGTTTTGTATTTCGCGTTCAGCTTGCCAACAGATTTGAAGAACAATCCATCCTGGCTCATCGCGTAGTACACGCGAGCACCTGCCAGCGATAGCCCATTCGCGCATCCGAACGTCGAGACCATGATGGCCGCCGCCATGAGATAGGCCCCGCTCGAGTGGAACATCACTTCCAGCGCTGCTGTGCCGACTCGATCTTCCGCCGCGAATTGGATGCCCCGCGAAAGCGCCGTCGCTCCGTGCGGATCTCCATGCATCGGCAGCACCATCAGGTAGCCGATCGTTGCAAGGACATACACGGTTAGGACAAATCCCGTCCCCATGACCAGCGAGAGTGGAATATTACGGCGTGGGTTCTTCACCTCTCCCGCGGTGAATGTGATGTTGTTCCACGCGTCAGATGAAAACAGCGACCCCACCTGTACAACTGCGAGAACGACGACCAGATTGACGAGAACATTGGGGCCGCCTATCCCCACCTGAACCGGATGCATCGCGTGCCAGCCCGCGTTCTTCCAGAACTCACTCATGTTCGAGCCGAAATTCGCAGCTACGGCAGTTGCATTTCTGCCAATCGTCAGCGTGAGCAGGATCAGTCCGGCCATTGAAAGAGCCTTGGCCGAAGTGAAGATGTTTTGAATCATCGCGCCCAGTTTCACGCCGAACATGTTCACGACTGCGAGCAGAAACACGATGATGATGCCGGTGAGGTTAGCCGTGTTTACGCCGATATCCATGTTGCCCAGCACCATCGGGCCAATCGGAATCGGCGGTACATGAGCAATATGCAATAGCCAGTGAGTCGTCGAGATCGTCGGAAAGAAAACGCCAAGGAATTTGCCGAATGCGACGCAGACAGCGGCAATGGTTCCCGTCTGAATCACCATGAAAAGGGTCCAGCCATAGAGAAATCCCCACAGCGGTCCCAGCGATTCGCGCAGATAGATATACTGACCGCCGGCCTTCGGCATCATCGCGGCGAGTTCACCATAACTGAGCGCGCCAATCATTGTGAGAACGCCGGTAACGATCCACGCTCCGACGAGAAGCGCAGGCGAGTTTGCCGTCCTCGCAATGTCTGCGTCCACGAGGAAAATGCCGGATCCGATCATGGACCCTGCAACCAGAGCCGTGGAACTGAATAGACCCAGCGTCGGTACCATTGCCGGTGCGCCGTGTGAAGTGGAAGCCTGGCTTTCTGGGGTGGTGAGTTCGGGAGTAGACACTGCGTTTGTTTTATCCGAATTGAAGTCGATTGTCCTGCCTAATCTTTGCCGTCAACTCAGTTCTCTCATCCAGCGCGCAAACTCTCGAGCCGGATCACTCGCCCGGAAAATGGCCTCGGCAACGGCAACCATAGAGGCCCCCGCATCGAGCACAGATGGAGCTGTCTGCAACGTGATGCCGGCTGCTGCACTCAGAACGACTTCAGGCCCTGCCTCTTCGCGCAGACGCCTGACTCCATCGATCCCGATCGGCTTCTTTTCCGTATGCTTGGTTCGCGTCTCGAATACGGGGCCAATCGCAAGATAATCAACGGGCGCGTCCAGAATGCCTTGCACCAGCGCGCTGCTGCCTCCAAACGTCCCAACGATCTTACTCGGCCCTAGTATGCGCCGCGCCTCGGCCGGCGAGAGATCTCCGGCATCAACATGCACGCCATCAAAATCAGCGTCCTCAACGAGATTAGCCCTGTCATCCAGAATTAACTTTACGTTTTGGGCGGGCATGCTCTCCCTGAGTACCTCGGCATCTGCTAGAAGCTCGGCATCCGAACCGGTTTTATTCCGGTACTCCAGCAGAGTCACGCCCGCGCTGGTAAGTGAACAACCGAGCTCCCGCAAAAACTCCGCTCTTCCCACCGCAGGAATAAACGACGAATCCAGGATCGGATACAGCTTCGGAAACTGAAAGCCCATGGATCAAGCATAGCGAAGGAGAGAGCAGGCCCTCAGCCGGTACTCCGCTTCAGCCGTCGCCAGTGCTCGTTCTGCCAATTCACATCTCATCCGCCGATGGACCATACGTTCCAGGTATTTTCTTATCGAGCATGCGCAGATACACACCGAGTTGCGCGCGGTGATGCACGAGATGGTTCATCACCCACGTCCGCCAGACGTTGTATTTGCTGTCGTCGATCCAGGTCTGTTCGCCAGCCACAAACTTCCAATTCGAATCCCAGTTGGTAGCAGTCATACCGGCCAGCGCAGGCTTCACTTCGGCAATTTGTTTTTCAAATCGAGCCAGAAGGTCTTTCTTGTTCGTCGGATCATCTGGGTTCATCGTCGGGTTCCACTCAAGCCGGTCCTGCGTTAAGGTATGCAGAGCCCAATCACCGTTCGTATCTGATATATGCCCGGCGAGCTTGCCAAGCTTCATTGATTTGGCGTGTGGCTGCCAGTTGAAATCTGCATCATCGGGTATGGCTTCGAGAATCTTGCGGGTATTGGTCGTCTCACGCTCATATTCGGCGACAAGGTCCTTTTGAATGTCCATCGTGCAACCTCCCTGTTGCGAGGGACAGCATACCCGATTTCGATGTGAAAAGGCGAAGAAAAAGCGATAATTATGAAATTGGGCACTGAGCGCCTCTCAGGCCGTCTGATGTGCGCTAGAGGCCGTCGGAAGTCCTGCGGCCTCCCAGGCCGCGAGTCCCCCCGCAATTTCGGTCAGGTGAGTAATCCCATGCTGGTGGAGAATGCTGACGGCAATCGACGACCTGTACCCGCCCGCACAGTGAACGACAATCTGCCGATCACAGGGAATTTCACTGATTCGCTCCTGCAATCGGTTCAAGGGTATGTTGATGCTTCCCTGTATGCGCTTCCCTTCCCATTCTGTGGGTGTCCTCACATCGAGAACGAATGGCGGATGCGCAGATTCCAGCTCTTCGGCAGCAATGAGCACTCCCGTTCGTTCCGTCGGCCATACCAGGTCTGGCCGTTCAGCCAGCGCGGCCATGCCGTTGCGAAGATAACCCATGATGTGATCGAATCCGATTCTCCCCAGGCGAACTGCGGCCTCGTATTCCCTTCCCGGCTCAGCGATGATCAGGATCGGTTTCGAGCGGTCAAGCACCGTGCCAGCCCACGTGGCATACTGCCCCCCAAGCCCAATATTGATGCTGCCTGCCAGATGCCCCTTCGCGTATTCAGCTGGCTCACGAACATCCAGTATCTGCGCCCCGCGATCCCCCAGACGTAACAGTTCCTCCAACTCGACCGTCTTCAGCGCCTCTTCGAGCCGCTTGTCGAGAGTTGCCCGCTCGCGAGTGTTCAGCACCGCGTCATAGGTGAAGTAGGGTGGCGCGTCCGGCTGATCGGCAGTGACGAGGCGAACAAATTCCTCCTTCGTCATCGGCTTCAGGGCGTAGTTAAACCGTCGCTGATCTCCCAGAGTCGATACCGTATCCGAGGAGAGCTTCTTTCCGCACAGCGAACCTGCACCGTGCGCAGGATAGACGAGAACTTCATCAGGCAAAGGGAGAAGCTTTGCATGTAGCGAGTCGTAAAGGTAGCCTCCGAGTTCGTTCGCCGTCCATCCTAATGAAGCCCGAAGGTCAGGGCGTCCCACATCGCCGATGAAGAGCGTATCGCCCGTTAGCACTGCAAAGGGATTCGTCTTGCTCTTCGCCAAATCGAATACAAGGATAGAAATCGACTCGTAGGTGTGACCCGGCGTGTGCAGGACTTGCAGACGCATCCCGGGAAACTCCAACACATCGCCGTCTTCCATCGGCACAAACGCATACTCCGCTTCAGCCCGCGACCCAAGATGGATTGTCGCGCCGCAGGCATCTCGCAGCTCAAGATGCCCTGCTAGAAAATCCGCATGGAAGTGCGTGAGGAAAACGTGGCGAATCTTCAGCCCAAACTTCTCCGCGTCAACAAGGTACTGATGAACATCTCGCTGAGGGTCCACGATGACAGCCGTCCCGCTCTCCTCATCTCCGAGCAGATAAGAAGCGTGGGCGAGACAACCGAGATAGTACTGTTTCAGAATCATTCGAGTGTTTGCGAGTCTAGCATTGACGCTTGGCACTGGTCAGCTTGAAATCACGGCTTTTTCACCGCAACTTCGGGCAATGCGAAGGCAACATACATGCCCCCTTGCGGGTCGTTCGGGGTTCGCGCACCACTCGCTGCGATGACAACATATTGCCTGCCATCAACCGAGTAGGTCGATGGCGTGGCAACTCCGGAGAACGGAAGCTCCGTCTCCCAAAGGACCTTGCCCGTTGCAGTGTCAAAAGCTCGCAGCTTGTGATCGTAGACGGTTGCGCCAATGAAGAGAACTCCACTGGCCGTAACCACGGGGCCGCCGTAGTTCTCGCTGCCTGTATTCGTCATCCCCTGCTTTGCAAGTGCAGGATATTCACCCAGAGGAACCTTCCATAAGTATCTGCCCGTCTTGAGGTCAATGGCATTCAGCGTGCCCCAAGGCGGCGAGATCGCGGGGTAGCCATCCGGGTCGAGGAACTTCCTATACCCGCTGAAGATATAGGAATTCGAGAACTCGTCTGGATTCGCTTCCTGCCTCTTCACAGTCGTGCCTACTTCCAGGAATCGAAGCAGAGCATCGAGTTCTGCTCCCTTGGCATCCGCAGGCGGCATGTCGCCCTTGCCCTTCTGGATCACCTCAGAAACTTGCGCCGCATTCATCCGTGCTCCAACCCCCACCAGCGCCGGGGCCGGCTGAACGCCCTCCAGCTTCTCTCCATGGCATGCTGCACACTGCTCAGCGTAGACCTTCGCGCCAGTCGGATCGACTGCGGCAGTTTGTGGATGCTGCGGTGCAGGAGCGGCCTGCAGTTCTCGGGGCGGCGCTGCCGCTCCCGCTGTGCGCAGATACCCGAGCAAGGACTCCAGATGATCGCCTTGAATGTTCGGAAACGATGGCATCCTCCCGGAGCCATGCTGAATTGTGGAGACGACCTTTTCCTGCGGCAGCCTATTGGTTACATTGACCAGCGATGGGAACGTTGGAGGAGAGCCGGCTCTGTCGATACCATGACACATCGCGCATTGGCTCTGATACGTCGCCTCGCCCGGACTATGGGCGCTACTCGGCGCGATGGCCCCAGTCCACACCATCTCCGTTTCATTGATATAGATGATTCCGTGTACCGGGTCGATCGCCGGCCCGCCCCATTCTGCGCCACCATCGAATCCGGGAAAGATCACCGTCTGCTGACCAACAGCAAACGGAAAGAACTGGCCGCCATTCCGGAACGTCCGGAGCGTTTTGAGAGCCCAGTCATGCGCAGCCGGAGTTCGCGTCGTCAGCGTGTTTTCATTCACCTCTTGCCGAGCATATGGTTCCGGCATGTCAGGCTTCGGCTGTGTCGGTGCTGTAACTTCTCCCGGCACGTCGCTCTTTGGATAGGGGTGCTCATGGATTGGAAAAAGCGGTTCACCAGTCAGTCGATCGAAGAGGTACAGGTAGCCCTGCTTGGTCGTCTGTGCGAGAGCATCGATCCGCTTGCCATCGCGCTCCAGCGTAAAGAGTGCCGGTGGAGACGGGAAGTCTCTATCCCAAATGTCGTGATGCACTCCTTGGAAATGCCAGATCCGCTTGCCGGTGTTCGCATCCAGCGCCACCAGCGTGTTGGCGTACAGGTCATCGCCAAGCCGATCCCCACCGTAGAAGTCCATCACGGCTGAACCCGTCGGAATGTAAACAATTCCCTTCTCCGCATCAAGGGTCATCCCGCACCAGTTGTTCGCTGCACCTGCATCCTTGTAAGCGTCCTTGGGCCATGTCTCGTATCCAGGCTCGCCCGGAACAGGGATGGTATGGAACGTCCAGCGGAGTTGACCACTCCGTAAATCGAATGCCTGGATGTATCCCGGCGGCGAGGGTTTCGCCTCGGGATTGCGACCGCCGACGACAATCAGGTCCTTATAGATGACGCCAGGCGTAGTTAGCGCGACCGACAGGGCGCTGAAATCGCTCTTCGCACCCGGGATCCCCAGCCCTTTCCGCAGATCCACGTGCCCGTTTTCACCAAAGCTGTTGATCAGGTTCCCTGTCTCCGCGTCAAGGCAGTACAGAAAGTTCATTACCCCGGCATAAATCCGGCCGTGTTGACCGTCGTTCCAATACGCGACACCGCGAGCGGGCTGTCCGGCCACAATGCCGGAATCGAACTTCCACTTCAGCTTGCCAGTCACTGCATCAAGTGCAATGACCTCGTCCTTGGGCGTGTAGCCGTAGAGAGTTCGCCCAACCACGACCGGATTGGTCTGAATGCCGCCTTGCTCCCCGGTATCGTACGTCCAGGCCTTCTCAAGCTGGCTGGCATTCTCCTTGTTGATTTGCGTGAGCGATGAATAGTGGTCGCCATCTAAACCCCCGTTGTACACAGGCCAGCCCGTGCCGGGCTGGGCGAGACAGCAAGGCGCGATCGGCAAAATCAGGACAGAAAGCAGAGCTTCAGAGTGTCGGATACTGAAAAGGCGCATTTAGGGTCTGCGAGCGCAAAACTCGGCTCGACAAGAATACATGCCGACGCCTGTGAACTCGTATCCGCGGGTCGCTATCGGTGCAGACGGAACAAACCGGAACTGGCCGAGTTATTGCAACCTGTCAAACAGGCTCCCCGAGCCAAGCTGCACGATCACCGACTCCAGCGCTGTTTCCTGAGTCTTCGCAAGCGAAAGCTGGGTAGCCACTGTCGCAAGGTCCGCCTGCATCAGCTCCGTCTGCGCAGCTGCCAATTGTGTCTTCTCTGTTCTAACTGTTCCGCTCGCGGTGGAGATTTGCGTGATGGAGTTGTCAATGAAGACGCGCTGCTGCGAAACATATTTCAATGCTGCCGTCAGACTCTCCGTATCCTGCTTCCACTGAGCCGGGTCGACAACACCTGTCGAGAAGTCTGCAATAAGACTATTCAACACGCCGAATACGCTGTCCGCTCCCAGAAAAATCTGGTCGCCAGGCAGGTTCAGCTGAATCTTCTGCCCGTTCGGAGTCTCCAGATAATTCACATCTTCGTCTCCAGCATAGGTAGTCGCTCCAGGCGAGGTGGTCGTCGAGGTCGAAAAAGGCAGCGTCGTAGTTGCTCCGCCGGCAAAAATATACTGCCCCTGATAGCTGCTGTTTGCCAGCGATTCCACCTGACTGAGAATTCCGGCAAGCTGGTTAGCGATCGCCTTTACGTCGCTCGGGTTCTCTGTCCCATTATTGGCACTGATTGCGAGTGAAATCGCCTGATTCAATTCCGAGACCACACTCCCCAAAGCGGAATCCGCCACTTGTAGCTGGCCGGTAAGCAAGTTCGCCGTCTGCGTGAATGCATCATCGCGTTGTATCTGGTTCAATAGCAGAACGTTCCTCCCAGCCGATATTGGATCGTCACTCAACGCATTAACCCGAACGCCGCTCGACAGCTGATTGCAAAGCTGCTGCTCCCGACATTGAGCAGCATCAAGAGCACTAACCAGATTCCCAATGTACGTCGGATCAACTCGCATCCCACTCTCCTCTTCAAGAAGCCGTGTTTATCAGCCCGCTCAGGAGACCGTCGTCTGCATGCCCAGATTAATCGCAGAGGCCATAATCCGATTCAAAATCGCGAAGATCTGCGAAGCAGCCTGATAGCTCCGTTCAAACTGTTGCAGAAAGGAGGCCTCATCATTCAGATTCACACTCGACAGCGAGTTGCGCACCGTCTGTAACTGCGCGACAGAAGCATTCTGCGCCGTGTTTGTGATCTGCACTTGAGCAACCGTCGCACCCAGTGCGGTGACGAAGTTCGCATAGAACCCGGACGGTGTCAGTCCCGCGACAAACTGCGCATTCCCAAGAGCAGCAAGCGCCCGGGCATTGCCATTGTCTCCGACTCCTGTTCCGGCCGCAGCAGCCGCAACCTGCGATGGGTCGGTCATCACTACGCGCATCGTTGCTGCGCTGCCGGCGACCGCAGTCGGTTGCGCAAAAATATAGAGCGGACTCGCAGTCGTCCCGGTATTTCCATTCAGGTCTGAACCACCGTTGTTCAGCGCATTCACCTGCGTGCTCAAACCGTAGGCCAACTCGTCCAGCGCTGCCAGAGCCTGCGGAATGTCCTGATCCCGCGCGGTCAGCAAACCGCCAAGTTCTCCGTCACCCGAGGTCAACCCGGAGGTGATATCCGCGCCTCCAAGATAAAAATGTGTCTCACCACCCGCCGTCCCCTTGCTGAGCGAGTAGCTCGTTCCCTCCGACACCAGCATTTCGCCCGTCGCCGTGGTCACTGAGATCCCGTTGTTGTCCGTCCTGATCTGATTGATGCCGATTAGCTGAGATAATTTGGACAGGTCGAGCTGGCGCTCATCCTCCAGGCTTCCGGCATCGCCATTGGGTGAGCTGCCTTCAATTTCCAGATTGAGTTGGGCAATTGCGGCCGTCAATGAATTCACCTGGCTCGTGATGCTCGCCGCCTGCTGATCGAGTGACGTTCTCTGCGAATTCAAACTTGCCGCCGCGTTCGAAATATCTCCCGCGAGTATCCGTGCTGTCGCCAGTACCGCGTTCCTTAACGACATGTCTGTTGCGTTGGCTTCCAGGGAGGCAAATGAATTGAAGAATCCGGTGATGTCGCTTCCAATGTCTCCAGCGACAGCATCGCTCGATCCGGATGCGGGCGTAAACAGAGACTGCATTGAGTCGAGCGCCGTAAGGCGCGCCGATGACCCGGATGCCGCCTGTTGCTGTTGAGACAGCCTCTCCTCCAGCACTCGATCCCGAACCGATGTCGGCCCGGTCTGGCTCACACCAGTCCCATACGAAATGCCGTTTATTTCAACCGGGACTCTCTCGCTCCAATTTGGGATCTCTCGTGTGTAGCCCGGTGTGTTGGCATTCGCTACATTGTTGGCAACAATATCGAGCGCCGACTGATCAGCCTCAATCGCTCCCGTAATCAAATAAAACGCGGCGTTGATTGTTCCCATCTCACTCCGTCGCTTTGCTTCCCGTGTGACTGACAATCGGGAGATATTCGAGTGGCATGTTGCTCGCCAGCACTTGACGAACAATTCTCATGTTTTCCCTCGTGACGTCCAGCAGCCGGGCAAAGGCTTCTAGATCTCCGCACCATATATCTTCCGCATTGACGCCCTTGCTACCGACGGAGCGATCACTGATCCGGCTTCCGCAGTCGCAAAGAATCTGCTCCAGGCGCGCACCATCACACTTCGTCAACGCTTCCATCGCCTCTCGGACGATCGACAGGCGGTTCCAGGCTTCGGGCTTCATTTTGATTCCTGCCCCCAAACCAATCTACTTACCCTTTGCTTCAACACCCGCACCCAGCATTGCCTGAATCACTTTGTCCGCCACTTCGGTGGCTGGCACGTTGTAAGTGCCCGCCGCCAACGCCCGCTGCACCTCCGCAACTTTGTCCATGCGAACAGCGTCGTGTCCGGCAGCGCTCTGCATTGCAGCTCCGAGGCCACTCAACTTTGCCTCGTCTCCCTTAAATGCAGCCCGCAACTTTTCCGCTTCTGAACCATTAAGTGCCGGGCTCTTCGCTGGCTGGCTCGAAGAAACGCCCAGAAATGCCTTGAGAGCCTCAGCATTATTCCGGATTTCCATACGCAATCCTCCCTAGCGAGCTTATCGGCGATCCCTCCTGAAGCTTTAGACCATTTTTTGCGTTGCCTGGGAAGTTTCCCGACGTGGAACCACCGTCACGATCTATTTCGGTTTGGGAGAGGCTGGCCATAATTCGATCCGCAATCCCGAATCCTCCTGCTCGACTAAGTGCCTGTCCGAGTGCCTCTCCGGCGAACTCCGAAAGCGGTCCTCCCGATCCCATCTGATTGTCACCCTCATCGCAGCTCGTTATGGGTCGGATCAGTTCCTTCATCATCTGCGCTTCGAATTCATGCGCAGCTTGAACCAGCGGCGCACAAGCAACTCCCCGCTGTGCGCCGCCTTCCACCCGCCCCAGAGCCTGCATCAGAGCACCTCCAGATCCGCCTCAAGTGCGCCCGCTTCTTTCATTGCCTGCAAGATTGCAATCACATCCCGCGCCCCCGCTCCAATCTGCTGCAGTTCCTGCACCAGATCCTCCACCGTTGCCCCGGGTTTCAGTGAAATGCGATTCACCGGCTTGTCCTGTGCATCCACGCGAGTCTGCTCCACCACCTGTGTGCTCCCCGGCGACAGCGGTGCAGGCTGCGAAACCTGGACTACCGATTGCACATTCACGGTCAGACCTCCATGAAGAATTGAAACGGGGAGAAGGTGAACCGTTCCTCCGATCACTACCGTGCCGGTACGCTCGTTCACAACGACGCGGGCGCGCGGAAACACTTCCACTTCAACTCCCTCGATCCTGTCAATCAGAGAGGAGACGTCTTCATTTGCCTCTGGAATGATCTCGATCCTTCTGCTGTCAACGGCGTGGGCCCGGTTACTTCCGATGGCCAGATTGACCGCTCCTGCCATGGTCTCGGCGGTGTGAAAATCAGCGTCGTTCAGAATCACGCTCACGGTCCGCATCTGGTTCACTTCGAAGGGTACAGATCTCTCCACAACGCCTCCGCCGGGGATCCGTGCCGTCGTCGGATGGTTCAACTGGCGCGTGCTGCCCCCGGCGCTGCTCATGTATCCCCCGAGCACCAGAGCGCCCTGGGCCTGCGCGTAGATCTGTCCATCAGGTCCATAGAGCGGGGTCATCAGCAGGATCCCCCCATCCAGAGAGCGAGCGTCTCCCGCCGAGGATGCAGTAATGTCAACCCGGAACCCCGGCCGGCTGAACGGCGGCAGGGTCGCCACCACGAATACCGCCGCCATATTCTTTACCTGCATGTTGCTGGCACTGTTTGAGCCGGTCTGAGGAACAGTAATGCCCATGCGCTCCAGCGCAGAAATCAGAGTCTGTGCAGGAAAAACAGTCTGAGAACTGTCCCCCGTTCCCCTCAACCCCACCACGAGTCCGTATCCAACCAGTTGGTTGTCGCGAATGCCTTCGATGGTTGCTACGTCCTTGACCCGCGCATAGCGCCCTGTTGTCTCGCCATGAGCAAGGCCCGCAGCAATCGCGATCGCTGCAGCAATCAGGATCCAGCTTACAAAGAGCGCCCATTGAATGCCTTCATCCATTTTGGAGAAGCCGCGTGATGCGACTCCGAACGCGTCTCCTGCGACGTTTGTTCTTCCCGATCCTTCTCTTGTGTCATTCACGAGCTTTATCCATTCCTTTTTGAAACGGCTAGAAGACCAGTATTCTTTCGAGCCACCGAACAAGCGGATTCTGCCGGTAGGTCGAATCGCTGACGATGCCCTTTCCGGTCACCTCAAGCTCAAGATCTGTCATTGCTGTCGAAAGCACCTGGTTTTGCGCGCTCACATCTTCCGGCCGCACAAGGCCCCGTAGCTTGATGAGCTGTGTCTGTTGTGAAAACGTGAGCTGCCGCGTCGCCTGAACGACCAGCATGCCGTTCGGCAAAACATCCAACACCTCGCCTCCGAAGGTTGTAGAGACGCTTGAGTTTGTGGTGCTCTGTCCTTGCGCTGTCAGACCCGACGAAGAATTCTGACCGACGAGGTTTGACAGGCTATTCGACGCCTTTATCGCACCAAGCAGCGAAGAAACGCTGGAACTCGCATTGGACGCCCGCACATTCTTCACCTGTCCATCCGTAGAAGCCGCAAGGCTCTCGATGACCACAATGGAGACGACATCGTGGATACGCACGGCTTTCGCATCCGTGCCGAGTCGCACAAGTCGTCCGTCGGAACTCCAGATCGATCCGGTCGTTCCGATTGCGGCTGCATGCTGTGCTCGCACGCGTTCGATGTAGGACCGCAGAGCCTGCTCGGGAGGCGTCTTGTTTGGCATCGATGCTGGATGCTTCTTGCCGGCAGAAAGCACCTGCACGGAGCCCGTCAAACACACACCCACACACAGAACTATGAAACCTCGATGCAGCGTTCTCATCAGTAGGCTCCTTCACGTTCCAGAACGGCCCGTCGTTGTTCCGTAATCCGAGCACGCACCACGGTGGCGGCGAATCGAAGCCGCACGCTGATCGAATCTCCCAAGCTCCCATTGCTCAAGGCAAAACCATCGAACTCAGCATGCAGGGTCGCTGTGTCCTCTGAAATCACCAGCACATCTCCTTTGTGAACGATCACGGACCGCAGGTTCACCGCCACTCGCCTGCTTGGTATTCCGACAGAATCAGTCACGCCAGGACAGTAGAATTGGTCGTCCGAAATCTGCACGAGTCTCGCTGGCCATTCTGGATGATGTGAATCCCTTTCTATCCGCCAGGTCCGATGAATGGCGGGATCCTGAACGACGTGCGTCCGCCAGGTTCCGGCATAGCTTCTCGCTTTCGCACTGTCGAAACCACACGACTGAGTCAACCTCGAGTCTCCGGGCTTTAGAGTCTCCGCCCTCAGCTGCAGCATTCCCATTGCGATCGATACAACCACGATTTGGCCGAGCCAACTCATCTGCCGCTCCTAGCGCGTCATATTGTTGATCTGCGTATACATGTCATCGGCTGCTTTAATCACCTTGGAATTTGACTCGTAGGCGCGCTGGGCCAGAACCATCTGCACGAACTCAGTCACCACATCCACATTCGAGTTCTCCAGATAACCCTGCTGCAATGCACCCAGACCTTCTGCTCCGCCCGGGTTCCCAAGCACCGGATCACCGGAGCTCAAAGTTGCTTGCAGCAGGTTGGAGCCCATGCTTTGCAGACCTCCCGGATTGGGAAACGTAGCGAGTTGGAGCTGCCCGAGTTGCGACGGATTCTGCTGGCCCGACAAGCTTGCGTTCACAACGCCATATTGCGTTATCGTGACAGCCGTCGCATTTGAGGGAATCGTGATGTTCGGTACAACCGGATCTCCATCGGTCGTCACAATTGTGCCCTGGTTGTTCAGGTGAAACTGACCCGCTCGCGTGTAGGCGACCGTGCCATCAGGTCGCTGGACCTGGAAAAACCCCGGTCCCTCGATCGCAAGATCCAATGGATTCGAGGTCCGGTTCAACGCTCCCTGGGTCATGATCGCTTCGGTTGCCGCAGACTTGGTTCCCAATCCGATCTGCAGACCTGCGGAAACCGTCGATTGGCTCTGCGCTGCGCCGGGGGTGACCAGGTTCTGATAAATCATGTCTTGAAATTGAAGGCGCAGCTGCCTGAAGCCCGTGGTTGACGAGTTGGCGAGATTGTTAGCAATTGTGTCCAGATTCATCTGCTGCGCAGTCATACCGCTTGCAGCCGTGTACAGTGCACGAATCATCGACTTCTCCCTGCCGAGCCTCTTAGACGCGGGGCAAATCCTCAGTGGCCGTTTTGTTGAACTCTGTATGGAACACCATCAGGGCCTTCTGCATCATCTCTGCCTGACGCTGCATCATCAGCAGGTCGAGCGACCCCTGGATCACGTCCTCATTTGCCCCTTCAAGCTGTCCCTGATGGATACTGCTTGTTCGGGACTGCGACGGCACCGCTCCATCGACGGCCACATATCGATTCGCACCTTCAGCTTTCAATTGCGACCCATCGCTGAACCCGAAGAGTCCCAGGCTCGCAAAAACAGCGCCACCCACCGACAGTGCGCCATCCGTTCCAACTGCTACCTCTCCCGGCGGGATCGTGATCGACTTCTTCGTCTGGGAGAGCACCGATTCGCCTGTTGCGGTGACCAGGACTCCGCCTTGCGAACGATGAAAATTTCCGTCGCGAGTGAACCGCACCCCGTTCGCAGTTTGAATAGCGAAGAATCCGTCTCCTTCGATTCCCAGATCGAGTGGGCTCCCGGTTCGCTGCATAGGTCCTTGCGCGAAACTTAGCCGATCGCCACCGAGGAGCCCGAATTGATTGATGGCTTGCCCAACCTGCGACTGTTCCGCGCCGGGTGCGGCCAAGAAGGAACGAAAGAATTCGCGCTGCGCTCGGTATCCCGGCGTCTGCGCATTCGCCAGATTCGCTGCTGCGGTATCGAGCGCCTGGGTGCGCGCCACAAGACCGGAAACTGCCGCGTAATATCCACTGTCCATCTGCAGCCCTCTTCAGCCTGTAGAGGAGCAGCAGAAGGACCAAAGGACGTGGGGAAACATTGAGGAAAACTCATATATATGCGAAGCGTGCTTCTATCAACCCCAGACTTCGGGCCGCTTCCCTCGGACGAGGGTCTATAACAGCCCGTCGCAAACGATCGTTACCTGAAAAATTGCCTCATCTGACTTGTAAACCTGAAAAATCTTGAATTCCGGGCTTTGCACATGCAGGTTGTAATCGCGCCCGGTGATAACAGCCGGCACTGACAACCCACAGTTCGCAGCCAACTCCGGCACCTTGCACTTCCAGGCTCCGGCGATCATGTTGCAGATCTCGCCAATCGCGTCTTTGACAATATCGTCTACCGAATCGAAATCCATTCCTGTCATGCGCCCGGCAATCTGCCGCGCACTTAATTCTTTGCAGGCAATCACACAGGCTCCACTGAGAATCCCGCCGAACCCAACCACCGCCGTTACCGACTCAAACCCCCCAATCAGAAACTCGGAAGCACTCGATTGTATCGGCTCGCACCCCACACCCAGCATCGTCTCGAACACTTCAGAAACGCTTGAATTCAGATTTCCGGGGTCGGAGACAAGATGCACTGAATCCCGCAGAGTCAACGTCATTCCACACTCCCCATTCCTTGCCTTAAGCCTCGGCCAGGGCTCGTTTCCTAATTGTCGAACTCCATTCAATCCCATAGTCGGCTCACAAAGCCGGCAATAACGAAACGACCTTCTGTTTCACTTGGTCTGCGGTAAACGGCTTCCGAATATAACCCATCGCACCGGCCTCAATCGCCTGGCTCACGTGCTCTTCACTGGATTCGGTGGTAATCATGACGACGGGAACACCCGTCGCAAGCTGCTGACTGCGTAGCTGACGAAGAAACTCCAGGCCGTCCATCGCAGGCATATTGATATCCGAGAGAATCAGGTCAACCTGTTTGGCCTTGAGGAGTTCCAATCCCTCGACTCCGGAACCTGCCTCCAGCACGATCAGCGATTCCAGGCCAGCCTGACGAAGCGACCGCTCTACAATCTTGCGCATCACCGAAGAATCATCGACGATCAGGGCTCGAATTTCCCGCATCTCCCCCCCTGCTCTTCTTATCGGCAGCTGCAGATACGCCTTCAGTCAAAAGGCGCCGATTCTACACACCACATCGCTTATGCGCGAGCTGATCGGCAGCGTTCCACCTGGCGATTGCAACAACATGCGCAACCACAGCCATTCGTGCACGCGTACGAGGCGTGAAGCGATGGGCCGCGCCCGCTCAATTGACCTCGCAAGAACATGCGCCGCGGCCAGATCCGACGCGGTTTCGGCGAGTTGCAGTGCAGGAAATGCTTGGTTTCGGAGTCTGTCTACGGCATCCGCATAAACCGAAGACGGAATAATCCCACTCTCCACCCGTATGCCCGCCATTCTTTTAACAGAAAGAGCAAGTGCCGCATCCAGACTCTGCTCAAATCCCAGGTAGACGATCTTCCCGGAGGGTACCTTAAGGGGCAAAGCGCCAAATGCTTCAACAAAAAGGCGCGGCAAGACTTCGCTTGTTCCTGCCATTCCACTGTTGCTGACCGACAGAACCGGACAGCCCCACTGCAAACTCAACCCGCGAGCTATCTGAACTTCATCTATAGCGCCCTGCTCAACGAGCCACTCTCCGATGCGGAGATTTCCGGATCCTCTCTGCGCCTCAATAGCCCTGCGCAGTTGCTGAGACGTGATCCAGCCCCTCTCGAGCATCAGCAATCCAAGTGGGATCCTGTGCCGATGAGTCTCCTGGACCTGTTGCCACCCTTCCAGCTCACGACGTACAGAGAACTGGACGCGCGCTTCGGTGCAATCCGGCGAGCACGTCCAGCCACCCTCAAACACGGGACGCGTGCGCTTGCGAAACAAGTGAAGCCACCCGGAGCGGCACGCAGAGTTCGAACAGTGACCAATGAATGCGGAACTGGCGATGTCATGAAACATGACATCGTCGGCGGTTTGGGTTAGCGGCATTCCACCTGCCTCGCTGGCAGTCACCTTCCGCCTTTCGTTGCTCAGAAGAGACATCGAATGCTCTCCAGGCGTTTCTGCGGTTCAGCCACTTCGGTCACTCGCAACCCGAAGTTGCCGTTGATGAGAACGACGTCTCCCTTTGCCACGATCTTGTTGCCCACCACGAGGTCAACCGTATCGGCAACATGCCGATCCAGTTCGATCACATCGCCGGGTCCTAGTTCCAGGATCTCGCCCAGGGGCATTTCGCAACACCCGAAGCGAAGTGCGGCCTCAAGTTCCACATCGAGCAGCAGTTCGACTCCGGGGTTCAGAGTGAAACCTGTCGCTGCTGACGACACACCGTTCAGTGGCTTCTTGGTGTCGCATTCTGTGCCCGGATTGCTCTCGAGCTGATCTCAAACAGTGATGCTCCAAGATTTCTCTGCCGTCACCAAGCGAAATATCCGGGTGGCGGCCCCCTCGGGCTGAATCGTGCTGAAGGAATCCATGCTGCACTTTTTGCCTGCGACCGCCAGCAGCTCACCGGCCGCCGCTTCCGCCACCTCACGAAGCAATTCCTCCCACGCATTCGTCTGTTCAATTCCATCTCCCAGTAAGGGGGCTTCGACGATGAGGGGATCGAGAGCAACAGTGAACTTGCCCTTCACATCACCGGTGAGAAAAGCAGCGAAAGCCACTCCTGAAAGTGATTCCTGTGCCGTTCTGTCATCTTCAACCAACTCGGGCTCACCGGCGAGCGCCTGAGAAAATAGTGATCTCGCGACTGAAATCCAACACTCAAGATAGTTGTTCATGACTCACTACTTTCTTCAGAGACTGCAGGCGGGCGGCACGGTGGCTCCCGTGCTGTACCAATTCGACAGTCCCGAGGCACTGACCTCCTACTTGCCATTCAGCGCTTACCGCGTTAGAAATCCCCAGATTCAGTACCTGGCCCGGTGCCAGGGACTTGATCTCACGGGCGGCAATAGGGAAGCTCGGAAGCTGTACAGATCCCCCCAATTGAATCCGCTGCGCCAAAAGCTGAATTCGAGCGCGTGTCTGCGAACCATGCCGGTGACGCCGTCCCCAATCGGAGGTCAGACGGCGCAGAATGGTGTTTGCGACCACGGCGGGAAATGCCAGATTCAGCAACCCGGATCCTTGCGGCATTCGAATTTCGAAAGTCAGGCAGAGCGTCTTTTCATTCACAGACATAATGCGTGCCACTTGCGTCTGCATCTGTCGTCGCTCGAAATTGAAGCTCAATCCTACGGATTGCCAGGCCGAAGTCAATTCGCGACAGATGATCTCGACCACGCTCCCTAAAATTGCTTCTTCGATATCCGTAAGTTCCCGTAAGGTTCCCTCTCTCCCGGCACCTCCCAGGAGAAGATCGACAATCGGCGGAGCCAATGCCAGATCGAGTTGCAACACCGAAAGCGCGCCCAGCGGTTCGAGCCTCACCGACGACACATAACTGATTTCCGGGATTCGCATGAGGAACTCGCTGAAGAGAATCTGTTCCGCCGACACCAGATTCACTTGAAATCGACAGCGCAGCCACGCAGCCAGATTGTGGGTCAGATTTCGCGCGAAAAGATCATTCAGCATGCTGATCGCACGCAACTGCTCATTCGATATCTGTCCCGCACGCCCGAAATTGTACGCCACCACTCCCGTGGAGCCTTCGAGATTCGTTGCCGGTTCTGGAGACGAAGAGCGGGCAGCCCGAAACAGCGCATCAATCTCATCCTGCTTTAATGTCTTGTCCATTCCCGCGGCCTTTAGTTGCTCCATCATGCTCGATATCAGTTCTCTGCGACCGGGGAGTTTGTCTTCCATCCGGGTCTCGCAAATCCCTTCAGTGCCGATCGCAAGTGCACAACCGCAGAGGAGTGGATCTGTGAAACACGAGACTCCACAACTCCGAGAGCAAGCCCGATCTCCCGCATCGTCAGCTCTTCGTAGTAGTAGAGCGTCATCACCAGCCGTTCTCGATCAGGGAGAGCCTCGATAGCTTCAGCAAGTCTTTCCTTGAGTTCTCCGCGAAGACAGCAGAACAGGGGATCCTCATCCGCCCGCCCAGGAACATAGGCCAGTTCCTCCTCGCCTGAATCCTCGTTATGTTCCGCATGCAAGGTCCCGATCTCGAGTCCCTTCAGATCGCCGAGGAGAGACTGGTACCCTTCAAGGCTCAGTTCCAGCTCCGCTGCAATCTCGGCTTCATTCGGAGCACGGCCAAGCCGGCCGGTAAGGTGACCGATCGCTTCCTCCAGCGCCCTTCCCTTCCGCCGCAGGTCCCGCGGACTCCAGTCAAGCGTACGGAGACTGTCGAGAATCGCACCTCGAATTCGAAACTGAGCATAACTGCGGAACTGCACCTTTTTCTGAGGGTCAAATTTGGAGAAAGCATCCATCAGACCTAAGACACCGGCGGAGACCAGATCTTCCATATCCACGTGTTGAGGGAGCCGCTCGTGAATTCGACGGGCCAGAAATCGAACGATAGGCAGATGCTCCAGGAGCAATCGTTCCTCCTCGTCACCCATCGCAACTTCGGTAACATCTGGCGAATATCCAACGGACGAACTGCCCTTCCGTACCGCGCCTGAGCCCAACTGTGGGTTCATCGGCATCCTCCTTTCGTCCTGCGACCGCTCGTGTCAGCGGACAGTTCCCGACGGCTTCAATCGGATCTCCGGCGGTATCTCTGCCGCCGCAACGACTGCTAGCCTCGGCATCAGGGGTTCCAGCCAGCGCTTCACGTGATACCTCGCCGGACTCGGACAAAGGAGCACGGGCAGTACCGAACTGTTGCAGGAAGCGATTAGAGGTTTCAAAGAATCAACGAGGCGCCGCACTGTCGGCACCCCGGAAGTCGACTTCGCAGAAAGCAGGCGCTGAGAACTCTCCGGCGACACCGAGTCCACGATCTCCTCTTCCAGTCCTGCATCGAGCAGGAACACAGGCAACTGTCCGTCGGAATCAAGCAGCGGTGCGATCAGCCTGCGTCCGAGTGCCTGGCGCGCACCCTCAACCAGCGCAACAATGTTCTTGTTGACCGGAGCCACCTCAAGGAGCGCTTCCAGAACCGATCCCAGATCCCGAATCGAAACTCGCTCTCGAAGCAACTGCTCGAGAACACGGTCAACCTCGCCAAGCGTGAGCACTTTCGGTGTCAGCTCCTCCAGCAGCTTGGGGTGACTTTCATTCAGCGAATCCATCAAGCGCTTGGCCTCGGCACGACCGAGCAGTTCGTGCGCATGGCGCCGGATCATCTCTCCCAGATGAGTCGTGATCACTGTGACGGCATCAACAACCGAGTACCCTGCTGCAATCGCCTGCTCCTCGAGTGCAGGTGTTATCCAGATCGCGGGTACGCCAAATGCGGGTTCACGCGTCTCCCGGCCCGGCAGAGGACGGCGATTGGAATCGCCTGACACGGCCAGCATTTGCCCTCCGTCAAGTTGCCATCGAGCGATTTCAATACCTCTCAGCGAAATGACATACTCTCGCGGTCGCAGGCGAAGATTGTCGGAGATGTGTACAGGCGGAAGCAGAAAGCCCATCTCCGCCGACAGGTGTCTCCGTAGCGCGCGAACCCGGTTCAGCAAAGTTCCCCCCTGCTTCTCATCCACCAGCGGAATCAGCTGGAACCCGATCTCAAGGGAGAGTTCCTCCAGCCGAAGGAGGCCTGCCAGATCTGCCGAGGGCGCCTGCTCGGCCTTCTTCCTTTCAATTTCGCTGTCATCGCTCGCCGGCGTCTTCGGTTCCCCCTTCTGGATCTTCCTGCCGGTCCAGAACAGCCCGCCGGCAACCAGGAGAAATGTGAATCCCGGAAGCCCGGGAATCAAGCACATCCCGGCACATACAACGCTGGCGACATAGAGCGTTGAAGGGCGCGCAAACAGTTGCTGCCGAATTTCGGTTCCCAGCAGACCTGCCGAGTTGGCTCGCGTCAGCGTAATACCGCCTGCAACGGACACCAGCAGAGATGGAATCAATGTGACCAGTCCGTCCCCGACGGTGAGCACGGTGTATGTTCGCGCTGCTTCCCCAATCTCAATCCCCTGCTGCAGCGTCCCGATCAGCAGGCCGGCGACAATATTGATCCCGGTGATCAGAATCGTTGCCATGGAGTCGCGCTGGTTGAAACGTGCCGCGCCATCCATCGCACCGTAGAACTCGGCTTCCCGGGCAATTCCCAGGCGACGCCGCCTTGCTTCCGCTTCATCAATGAGCCCGGCGTTCATGTCCGCGTCGATAGCCATCTGCTTGCCCGGCAATGCGTCCAGCGTGAACCTCGCGGTAACCTCAGCCGTGCGTACCGCCCCATGCGAGACCACCAGAAACTGGATTGCTACCAGCGCCAGGAACAGCACGAAACCCACAATGTAGTTGCCGCCTACTACGAATTGTCCGAATGCTTCGATTACCTTACCTGCAGCCGCAGTTCCCTCCGAACCGTGCAGCAAAATCCTCCGGCTCGAAGCGATGTTGAGCGCAAGGCGAAACATAGTCAGAAGCAACAGAAGCGTCGGGAAAACTGACAACTCTACGGCCCGGCGGATCTGTACCGACGAGAGAAAGACAATGATCGAAGCCGCCATCGAGATGGCTAGAAGCAGGTCAAGACCCGCGGCCGGCAATGGAATCAGCATCACGAAAATTACACTGATCGCGCCGATCGGCAAAAGATAGTCCCTGTGTTGCAGAAGAAATCCGCTCCCTGAAGGACCCGTAAGTGCGCTTGCTGCAGTGCTCATTTGGGCACTCCACGATCGCCGTCATTCCGCAAGATTGGATTCCGGTGATTTGAGGCACCAGCTTTGGACGACTCTGTCTGACTCCGGCCGCTTCCGGACTCGCCTGCCTGTCGATTGCGCCGGACACGCATCTCGTCCTCAACACGCTGTCGATACAGGTATGCCAGGATCGTTGCAACCGCTGCGTAAAGATCTGCTGGTATCGACTGCCCCTGATCCACCCATCGATAGAGCGAACGAGCAAGGGGAGGATTTTCCACGATTGGCACGCCCGCCCACCTCGCCTCCGTCTTAATTTCTTCCGCCAGAGAATTTCTTCCTTTGGCCAGCACTCGGGGCGCTTCCATGGTCGCAAAGTCAAATCCCAGCGCCACTGCATAGTGGGTCGGGTTTGTCAGCACGACAGCTGCTTTCGCCACATCCGCCTTCACCTTGCGGCGTCGCATCTGCCGCTGCAATCCCCGGATTCGGCTTCGCGTCTGCGGGCTTCCTTCCATCTCCTTGAACTCTTGCTTCATCTCTTCGCGGCTCATCATCAGCCGCGATTCGCGACTTCGCCACTCAACCATAAAATCAATGAGTGACCAGCCGAGCAGAAGCCACGCAGTCGCAGACAGCAACCCGTTCACGTCTGAACCCAGCATCTCGATGCGACCCGACGAAAACGGTGGAATCGATAGTTCGCGCCCAATACGCTGAACAGTAAATATCCCTAGAATCACCGCCGGGACAAGAGACTTCCCAAGGCGCGACGCAGCACGAAGCGAAAACAGGTTCTTCGCGTTCGCCAGCGGATTGACTCGCTCCAAGCGGAGCCCGATCGCTTTCCCACTTACCTGTAGACCGCCGCCTTGCAGCAAGCCGCACACTACGCTGCCGCCGACAATGGCCGCCATCGTCGTAAACACGGGAACGCTCGCTGCCAGGAGCTGGCTTCGCAGGATCAGAACCGTTTTGTTCAGCCCGCCTTCGCTCCAGCCGTTCGGATTCGAGTTGAGAACTGCGATGAATAAGGAACGGAACGATTCAACGAATTTGTGCCCAAGCGCACCCACACACAGAACACCGGCCAAAGTTCCTGCCGCGGACGTCAGTTCGCGGCTACGGAGTACATCCCCATCTTGACTCGCCTTCTCTCGACGGTGTGGACTTGCGTGTTCTGTGCGATCACCAGGCATGTCTAGCCACCCAGACCCAATCCGGAGGCATCAGGCCGGATCTGCAGAAGCCGCTCCGCCAGGTTCAGTAGAGAGGTAAAGCGCGTCCCGATGAACCGAGGCCACAGAGCCAGCGATCCGATCAAGATCCCAAACCCCACCAGGGTCTTCAACGGCACTGTCAGAGACATGACCGGAAGTTGGGGGCTCAACCTGCTGAGCAGCGCGACTGCAATCTCCACCAACATCGTTGCGGCGAGAATCGGTGCAGCCAGTTCGATTGCCGCAAGAAAAATTCCCCCCGCAGCCTGTACGATCGCGCCGGAAGTTAACGGCAATAGCTTGTACGTTCCGAGTGGAACCGCGTGGAAACTCCTTAGCAGCGAAGCCAGGACTATGCGGTCCAGTCCAGAGGCAATCAGAACCAGGGTTCCCATCAACTGAAAGAGATCGCTCATCAGCGGCGTCTGAATCGACGAGGTGGGGTCGATCAGATTCACTGCTGAAAAACTCAATTGCAGTCCTGCGACCTCTCCGGCAAAGAGCAGCATCTCATTCAGCAGGGCAAGAACCATCCCGTACACCAGACCTACCGCCAGCTCCCCGAGCAGTGCGGTGAGTTTTAGCGCCACAGGAGACTTCAGCGAGGTTGCGACCACGGGTACGACCAGAAACGACAGCGCTCCTACGAAGACCGCCTTGCTGCGCGCAGGTAGTGCAGACGAGGAAAAGAAGGGAGCGAAGACGACCATGCCGCTTACCCGAACCATCACAAACAGCATCGCGGCCAGACCGTTCGTCCAATCGCCCATTACGCTTGACACCTCAACTGACGTACCTGCGAACGTTGTTCAACAAGTGCTCCGTATATGTCACGAGCCGGCCAAGAAACCACGGCATACCGACCAGCAAAATCAATGCGACAGCTCCCAGTCGCGGCACTGAGGTCAGCGACTGGTCTTGAAGACTCGTCAAAGTCTGCAGCAGTGTCAGCGCAAATCCCAGGATCACCGCTGCAATCAGCACCGGTGCGGACAAAATCATGGCTTCCTTCATCAATTCGCGTAGAAGTTGCGAAACAAGGTCAGGCGACATGCTTCCTCTCAGAAACTGTTCAAGAGCGAACGCGCGAGCAGGTTCCAGCCGTCCACCATCACGAAGAGCAGGATTTTCAGCGGGGTCGAGACCACGACGGGAGGCAGCTGAAACATGCCGATTGATGTCGTAATCGCTGCGGTCACAATGTCGATCAATAGGAAGGGTAGAAACAGAACCGCACCGATTGAGAAGCCAGCTTTTAATTCTGAAAGAATGTAAGCGGGAACCACCACCCTCATGGGAAGATCGTCCGGTAAGTTCGGCCGTTCTATTTGTCCGGCAGCCGCAAACAACGCAAGGTCCTTCTCCCGCGCGTAATGAACGAGAAAATGCTTGACCGGTTTTGAGCCGCGCTCGATCGCCTCCCAGCCGGTGATCTTCTCAGCGCGAAAAGGTTCCACAGCCTGCTGTTCAATCTGTGCGACGACAGGCGCCATGAGGAACCAGGTCATCATCAGGCTCAATCCCAGAAGCGTCGGATTGGACGGCGCAGTTTGCGTGCCCAATGCCTGTCGCAGAAAATGGAAGACCACGAGCAGTCTGACCAGCGGAGTCATGCACATCAGAATCGCCGGCAGAAGCGTGATCAGCGTCAGTGCGAATACAATCGTCCACGGGGTGGAGTCGGAGGGGTGCATTCGCGCATTCAAATCCGGCAAGTTGATTCCGGCTGACGGCGCCATCATAAGCCCGATCATGCAACCGTCCCTTCAAGTGGAATCTCCTCGGGAGCCTGCCGGTCCTGGTGCCTGGCGCTGAGCCGAAAAAACCGCGGGGCCCTATCCTGCGATGTACCGACGAGCAGTCTCTCTCCCTCGACTTCGATCAATGCAACGGACTGTTTAGGAGCAATATTGACCCTCCCCAAAACTGCGAGTCTCGGCATTTCTGTGCCGCTGCGATGGAGGCGTGCAAAGATCGCGGCCGTTACTCCTCGCCAGTTGAGGAGTGTTCCATCGGAGCGTTTCTTGACCGCCGAATTCTTTGATCCAATCGCGAAAATCTCCAAGTTCCCTCCTTACATCAGCCTCGTGATTCGTACGGCAAGTTTTTGATCAACCACTTCAAACTCCGTCCACGCCAGTTGTGTTCCCCGTGCGCCAAGTGGCATGTCTTCGCCCTCCACCCAGCGGGTTGCAATAATCTGTCCTGTCGCCAGAGCAAGCAGCTTTCGAACTTGGAAATCACGTATCGGAACTGCAACATCAATCTCCACGGGAATCCGGGCGGTCACTGCCTCCTGCGCAGCTGGTTCCGAATCGTCTCGCACCAGGGAAGGCGATTGAACGATGGCCCCTCCACCTGAGATCGCCGCCATCCCCGAATTCGCCGAAACCTCAGGCACCGCGCTTGCCCCTTGTCCGGCTTGTTGCACTGTCGTCATTCGCTACGTCTGTGTGCAGAAATGGGACCAGAATGGATCAGGAGTTCTTGGAAAGTTCTTATCGTCGGTCGCACCAGCCCCACCCGGCGCTCTGCCTGACTCACTCTCAGTTACTTCGCTGCTACACTAAAGACAGCGAATGCCTGAGCGATTTGTGAACAAAGGCGACGGTTTGAGGTCATTGAAAATGCCACAAGAGAATGAAAACAAGAGTGTTTCTGGAACGGGTCTCCGCCTCAAGGTCGGACTCGCCGAGATGCTCAAAGGCGGCGTCATCATGGACGTCATGAACGTCGAGCAAGCCCGCATCGCCGAAGAGGCCGGTGCGACTTCTGTGATGGCGCTTGAGAGAGTCCCGGCAATGATTCGCGCCGAGGGCGGGGTCGCGCGCATGGCGAAGCCCGGCCTCATCAAGCAGATCATGGTCGCTGTGAACATCCCTGTCATGGCCAAGGCCCGCATCGGCCACTTCGCCGAGGCCCAGATTCTTCAGGAGATCGGTGTTGACTTCATTGACGAAAGTGAAGTCCTCACTCCGGCGGACGAAGCTCATCACATCGACAAGCATGCGTTTACAACTCCTTTTGTTTGCGGAGCCCGGAATCTCGGCGAAGCCCTTCGTCGCATCGCGGAAGGAGCTGCCATGATCCGCACGAAGGGTGAAGCGGGCACCGGAGATGTGGTGCACGCGGTGCAGCATATGCGTCAGATTGTGAAGGAGATGAAAGCGCTGACTGTCCTCTCCGAACAGGAACTCTATGCCGCTGCCAAAGAACACCAGGCTCCCTATGAGCTCATTCGCATGGTGGCCCGCACCGGGAAGCTTCCTGTCCCCAACTTCTCTGCCGGCGGAATTGCGACTCCAGCGGATGCAGCCCTCATGATGCAGCTCGGCGCCGAAGCCATCTTTGTCGGCTCCGGAATCTTCATGAAAGAGCGTGCCACTCCTCTCGACGTCGAGAATGATCCGACCGAGCGCGAAGAAGCCGTCTCCCGCGCCAAGGCGATTGTGATCGCGACCACGCACTACAACGACCCCAAGATCCTGGCCGAAGTTAGCGAGCAGGTGAAAGGTACGATGAAG
>Ga0105247_10000724_pt1 | contig 25710 bp, 20 predicted proteins | sample KBSS24metaG_FD_81519 | JGI IMG/M metagenome (GOLD analysis project Ga0105247, IMG submission 81519) | Switchgrass rhizosphere microbial communities from Kellogg Biological Station, Michigan, USA - KBS S2-4 metaG | ecosystem: Host-associated > Plants > Roots > Rhizosphere > Soil | place...
GCAGGCTCGCGTCGGCCAGCGCCTCGGTGATCGCCGTCGTGAGGCCGCTGCCGTCGGACACCCCCTCGAAGACGTCGACCACGTACGTGGCCTGCCCGAACCCGAGCACGCGGCCGTGCACGCGCGCGCCGCGCCGGGCCGCCCCCTCCGCGCTCTCGATCACCACCGCGCCGGCGCCCTCGCCCGGCGCGAGGCCGGAGCGCGATCGATCGAACGGGCGCATCGCCGCGCCGACCTCGGTGGGCGCCGTGCACAAGAGGCCGAGGCTGTTGTAGGCGACCATCGCGAGCGAGTCGGACAGCGAGTCGACGCCCACCACCATCACCGCGTCGGCGTAGCCGTGCCGGACGATCCACGCCGCCTCGCCCAGCGCCTGGCTCGACGCGACTGCCGACTTCACGTAGTTGCTATTGGGGCCCATGAGCTGATGGGCCACCGAGATGTAGCAGAGCGCGTTGTTCGACAGCGACGTGAGCGCGACGTACGGGTCGACGTCGTCGAGGCCGGTGCGCGCGAACGCGCCGACGTCGAGCCGCCCGTGCTCGTCCACGGCGTGGGCGAGCCCGTGGAGGAACGCCTCCGGGCGCATCTCCGACTCGCCGCTGCCGGTGTAGATCCCGAACCGCGTCGGATCGTACGCCGGCTCCCCCTCGAGCCCCGCGTCGGCCCACGCCCTCCGCGCGGCGGCGAGCGAGAAGACGGTCGCGCGGTTGGTCATCCGCAGGATCTTCTTCTGCTTGACGTGCTCGGCCGGGTTGAAGTCCTCGACCGTGCTCCCGCCCTGGCCGAGCGGCTCGAGCCGCTTCACGGCCGTCTTCGCCTCGACGAGCCGCCCCCACACCGCGTCGGCGTCGTGTCCGATAGGGGTGGCCAGGCCGATTCCGGTGATCACCACGTCGTGCTTGCTCACGGGTCCTGCTTTCATCCGGTGTACGCCTCGAGGACGAGCGCGCAGTTGTGTCCGCCGAACCCGAAGCTGTTGCTGAGCGCAACGCGCGTGTCCCGGCGCCGGCTCACGTTCGGGACGTAGTCGAGATCGCACTGGGGATCGGGGTCGTGGAGGTTGATGGTGGGGGGGACGATCCCCTCCCGGATCGTGTAAATCGTGGCGATCGCCTCCAGCGCGCCGGCGGCGGTGATCGAGTGCCCGGTCATCGACTTGTTCGACGAGACGGGGACGTCGCGCGAGCGCGCGCCGAGCAGGCGGCGGATCGCCGCGGTCTCGACCACGTCGTTCTGCTGGGTCGCGGTGCCGTGCGCGTTGATGTAATCGACGTCGGCGGGCGAGCGCCGCGCGTCGCGGAGGGCGATATCCATCGCCCGGTGCTGCGGGATCCCCTCGTCCGGCATGTCGGTGATCCGGAAGGCGGACCCGGTGACGCCGTAGCCGGTCACCTCGGCGAGCGGCGTCGCGCCGCGCGCCCGCGCCTGCTCGAGCGGCTCGAGGACCAGCGCGCCGGCCCCCTCCGCCATGACGAACCCGGACCGCTTCGCGTCGAAGGGGCGGCTCGCCGCCGGGCTCGCCTCGACGGACAGCGCGGCCAGCTTGTAATACAGCGAGAGCCCCACCAGGCCCGTCCAGCTGCACGCGCCGAGGCTCACCGCGACGTCGAGCGCGCCGGCGCGGATACGCTGGAACGCCTCGCCGATCGCCATCCCGCCCGACGCGCAGGCGCCGTCGATCACCATCGCGCAACGCGTCCGGCTGGCGACGCCGACCCGGCGCGCCACCAGCGTCGCCATCCCCCCGAGGCGCATGCGGCGCTGGGTGAGCAGGCTCGGCGCGCGCGGCGCCGCCCGCCCGCCGCGATGGAGCGCGACCAGCTCGTCGACGTCGGGCCACTCCATCGTGCCGCCGCAGTACACGCCGCAGCGCGCGTCGGCCGGGATGCCGCCGAGGTCGGCCTGCCCCGCCGCCTCTTCGGCCGCGGCGAACGCCATCGCCAGCGTGCGCGGCAGCGCCTCCGGCACCTCGAACCCCCGCACCTCGCCGGCGACCTTGATCGGGAATTGGCTGATATCGAACGAACGGATGAAATCGATCCCGGAGCGCCCGTGGACGAGCCCGTCCCACAGCGCGCCCGCGGAGAGCCCGAGCGGGCTCACCGCGCCGCAGCCGGTGACGACGACTCGGCGAGGTGTCACAGGGTGCCCCCGTCGAAATGGATCACCTGCCCGTTGATCTTGCCGGCAGGGCTCGTCGTCAGCTCGACGACCGCGCGCGCCACGTCGGCGACCTTGAACGGCTCGCGGAACGGGAACAGGTATTCGTAGAAGGGGTGGACGATCTTCGACGTCGCCGCCGGCCAGTCCGACACCTCGCCGAGGACGAGCGCGTTGGCCGTGACCCCTTTCCGGGCCCCCTCGCGCGCCACCGACTTGACCAGAACCTGCACCGCCCCGCTCGCCATCGACGCGAGGACGTCCTCGTCGCCGAGGCGCGAGCTGAGGTTGGTGAGCGCGAGGACCCGGCCGAAGCGGCGGCGCTCCATCCCGGCGAGCGCGCTCTGGATCGTGCGGAACGCGCAGTGCACCGTCCGGGCGTAATACCCGCGATACTGCTCGCGGGTGACCCCGCCGAAGCGGGCCTCGCTCGGCTCGGCGACGGCCCACACCAGGATGTCGACGCCGTCGTCCGACGCCTGGAGCTCGTCGAGCGCCTCCTCCTGATCGAGCATGGCGCGGAGCTTCACGCCGGCGGCGGCGTACGCGAGGTCGAGCTGCTCGTGCAGCTCGGGGGAGCCTCCCACACAAAGGGCTCTCCGGGTCATTGGGAAATACCTCCAGCGGACGACGGCGCGGAGGCCGGCCACTTCTTGAGTATCAAGGCGGCGTTCTGGCCGCCGAATCCGAACGAGTTCTTGAGCAGGTGGGTGGTGGCGGGGGCCCGCGTGGACCTGGCCACGATCGACAGATCGCACTCCGGATCCGGCCGGCGGTACGACGGCGCGCCGGGCAGGACCCCGGTCTGCAGGACGCGCACCGCGGCGACGAGCTCGACCGCGCCCGCGGCCGAGAGCGAGTGCCCGAGCAGCGCCTTGGGGGCCATCGTCGGGATACGGGTGGCCGCCGCGCCGAGCGCCAGCTTCATCGCGTTGGCCTCGGCGAGGTCGTTCTGCGACGTGGACGTGCCGTGCGCGCTGATCGCGTCGATCTGGCCGGGATCGAGCCGCGCCTCCTCGAGCGACTGCCGGATCGCGATCGACGCCGAGATCCCTTCGACCGGGCTGTCGGTGATGCGATAGGCGTTCCCCGTCGACCCGAAGCCGAGGATCTCGGCGAGGATCGGCGCGCCGCGCCGCTCCGCGCTCTCGAGGCTCTCGACGGCGAGGACGGCGGCGCCCTCGCCGAGCACGAGGCCGTTCCGGCGCTCGTCGAACGGGCGGCACGCCTCCTCGGGGTCCTGGTGCGGCGACAGCACCCCGAGCTTGCCGAGCGCGGTCACCCCCGCCCAGCTCACCATGGCGTCGGCGCCGCCGGCGAGGATCACGTCGGCGTATCCGTGCTTGATCATCCGGAACGCCGAGCCGACCGCCTGCGTCCCGGACGCGCACGCGTTGTGGAGGCTGTCGTTCACGCCGCGCAGCTCGAAATGCGACGCCGGAAAGCAGGTGAGCAGGTGGGTCATGTGGCGGAACATGTTGCTCTTCGGGTACTCGTGTTTCTTCAAGTACCGAGTCCAATCGATCTCGCCGTCTTCCGAGCACTGGAAGTACCGGACGACCTCCTCCGACTCCATCTCCACCGGGTGGTTCGCGGTCGTGCCCGCGATCAGCCCGACGCGGATCTGGTCGGTGAAGCGGTGGAGGTCGGCGTGGCCCAGCGCCTCGCGCACCGCCGAGAACAGCATCTGCATCGGGCGCGTGAGCGCGTGCCCGACCCGGGCGTCGACCTCCGGCCCCAACAACACCGACGACGGAGTCGTCACGGGCGCGAAGACCGACGCCGGAAAGTCACCGTACTCGGGGCATCTTCGGATCCCCGATCGACCGAGCTGCATGTTCTCCCAGAGCTCGGCTGCCGACGCGCCGAGGGGCGAGACACATCCGAGTCCGGTGACGACGACCCTGCGGGCGTTCATGACGGCGCCTCAGACCGCTTGCGGGTTCTGGTTCATCATGACGGCGACGTCGTGCTCGGACGACGCGCCGGGCTTGCCGGCGCCGTTCGCCCCGCTCGTCATCGGCGCCTCCCCGCGGCTGGCCTGACGGAGCGCGCGGAGGACGTCCTCGAACGGCGCGGCGCCCGACGACTGGGTGGCGCGGTAGACGTACCCGACCCGCCCTTCGCGATCGGCGATCACGGTGCCGCCGAGGCGGAGGTCGTTGCCGCCGAAGACGAACTTGCCATATTCACCTTTGGCCATCATCGACGCGAAGAGCGGCGCGTCGGTGGAGAACGACTTGAGGTTGTCCTTGAGCGTGTTCGGCTGCAGGAGGATGTTGCACGCCTCGTAGGCGCTCTCGGACGGATCCGCGAGGACCGGGAAGTCGAGCTTCAGCGTCTTCTTGAACTCGGCCGCCTTGGCGGCGTCGCCCATGCAGATGGCGACGACCCGCCCGCCCGCCTGCTCGATCGGCGCGCGATCGCGGTTCAACCGGACCAGCTCGACCCGGCAGTGCGGGCAGCCGAAGTGGCGAATGAAGACGAACGCGGTGGGCTTCTCGCGAAAGTAGTCGGAGAGGCGGACGTCGCGGCCGTCGTCGGCCTTCAGCGTCACGTCGGGCATGCGGTCGCCGCGGCCGAGCGGGCCGTCGTGCGGCGAGCGCGCCATCGCCCTTCCTGACTCCGTCGGCTTCGTCGAATCCATCGACGCCATCGGCTTCGACCTCATCGCCTTGCCGCCGCGCCGCGCGAGGAGCGCCTTGCGCACCCCCGTCTCCGCCCAGTCGTAGCCGTACATCGAGAGGAACAGCATGAGCATGGTCGGCCCGCCGAGGCGCATCGGCAGCGGCGCCTCCTCCTTGCCCGTGATCCTCATGAACTCCGGCTCCATCACCTCGTCGGGCGAGACGTCGATCATCTCCTTGGCCTTGCCGAAGATGGTCTTGAACAGGTTCGGCATCCCCGCGTTCACGCGGACGATCGACTTGATCCCCGCGAGCTCGACGCCGTTCTCGAGGCGCCAGCGCGCGCGCTCGCCGAGGCCCTCCTGGAAGCGGCGCTGGAGCCTCTGCACCCGCTCCGGCCCGAGGAGCCCCCACGGCGGCGTGCGCGAGTAGAACAGCGTCTTCTTCAGGCGCTCGCGCGAGCGACGGTGGTAATCGTTCTCGTTGGCGGTGCTGCAGTCGGTCTCGACCAGCCACCGCACCAGCTTCCACCGCTGCACGATGATGCAGGAGAAGACGGTGAGGTCGAGCAGGTGGGACATGATGAAGAACCGAGGGTCCTTGATCGCGTCGGTGTACTTCTCCTTCACCATGTTCCGCATCATGAACCAGTCGTTGCGCGTCGCCTCGTTCACCCGGTCGATGTACTCGCGGTCGAGCGAGCCCTTCCGCAGGTCCTGCTCGGCGATGTTCTGGATATGCCACGACGTCACCAGGCTGAGCGAGATCCCCTGGCTGTAATACGCGTCGATGATCGACCCGGCGTCGCCGACCATGCCGTAGCGGCGGTCGCTGACGAACGTGTCGGTCATGTACTGCACGTTCTTGTACAGCCGGAACTCGAGGACGTTCTCCTCCTTGAGCGCGCGGGTGAGGAGCGGATACCGGTTGATCAGGTTCCAGAACTGCTCCTTCGGAGTCTTCCCCGGCGGGGCCTTGCGCTGATCGAACGTGGCGCCGATGCTGATGCGCTTGTCGGTGAGGCGGATGACCCAGATCCAGTATCCGTCGCCCCAGAGGTGCGCGGTGTTCCGGTCGCGGATCGCCTTCTTCCCGTCCTTGAACTCGAACGCCCACGGCTCGCCGAAGAGATCGTCCTCGATCCCGTCGAGCTGCGCCCAGACGGCGGTCGTCTGGAAGCCGTCGTTCATCACGCGCTCCTCCATCGCGTGGTTCAGCGTCTTCGCCAGGAGGCGGCCGCGGCCGGCGCAGTCGAGCATCCAGCGCGCCTTCACCGTGCCGGTCTGCTTGGTCGAGCCGCACTCCCACGTGATCACGTGGGGCGACGCGTCGTCGTCGGCGAGCTTGAAGTCCTTGAGCTTGGCGGTGTCGAAGAACCGGATGTTCGGGTTCGCGCGCACCTGCTCGCGCATCAGATCTTCCGCCTCGGGCCGGACGATCTGGGCGTCGTAGAACATCGCTCGAAAGAGCTTCTTGTCGATCACCGCGTCCTGCCAGCGCTGCGGGATCTTCGACTGGAACGCCCACTCGGTGACGTCGTCGAAGCTCTCCTTGCCCTCCATCCCGTAGTTGAACCAGACGCCGTCCTTGGGGAACGAGTTGTGGATGAACTCGTCGAGGCCGCCGATGGCGCGGAGGAACGGATTGCTGAAGATGAGGAGCGACTCACCGACCTTGAAGCTGCGCTTCTGGTTCACGATGTCGTCGATCAGCGCGACCTTCATCCCGCGCTTGGCGTATGCCAGCGCGTTGGTCAGGCCCAGGACGCCTGCGCCGATGATGGCGATTTCGGTCTCGTACACGGGCGATTGCCCATTTTGTTCCGACATGTCGTTCACCCTGCTCCGCGCTTGGCTAGAAAGTCCCGCCGTTGACCGTGATCAGCTGACCATTCAGATACGAGCCCAAGTCGCTGGCGACCATGACCGCGACGTTGGCGATGTCCACCGCCAGCCCCGAGCGCTGGAGCGGGCACGTGTCCTGATAGAACTTCAGAATACCCGCGTACTCCGGGCGATCTTCGGTGAAGCCCTTCACCAGGTTCGTCTCCGGGATCACGCCCGGACATATCGAGTTGGCGGTGATCCCGTGCCGGCTCACGGCCCGGGTCAGGCACTTGGTGAGCGCGTTGACGGCGGCCTTGGAGGCGGCGTACGCGGCCTGGTACATCATGCCGTGGAACGCGATCTCGCTCGCGATGTTGATGATGCGCCCCGAAGGCGACGCGACCAGCGCGGGGAGCGCCGCCTGCGCCAGGAAGAAGGGCGCCTCGACGTTCACGTCGAACGCGCTCTGCCACTCGTCCATCGGCTGCGTCTTGACCAGCCCGCCGGGCGAGATGCCCGCGTTGTTGACCAGGATGTCGAGCCGGCCGAGCTCGTCCACGCACTGGCCGACGATCGAGTCGACGACCGCGGGCTGGGTGATGTCGCCGGCCGCCACGATGCAGCGCTCGGGGTGCGGCATCTGCGCGAGCGCCCGCTCCGCCACGGCGAGCTTGACGTCGTTGATGACGACCTTCGCGCCGTGCCGGAGGAACGTATCGGCGATCGCCCGACCGATCCCCGAGCCCGAGCCCGTGACGATCGCCACGCGTCCGTCGAGCAGGCTCATCACGCAACCTTCGGCTGCTGCTGGCGGCGGCCGGCGAGCCACTCGTCGAGGAACGCCTCCCCCGAGGTCTGGTTCGCCTGCTGGAGCTCCACCACCTGCCGCACCCACGACTCGACGCAATAGAGGCGAATGAGCACCGTGCGGGGCGCGCCGGCGACGAGCAGCGGGTTGTCCTCGTGCTCCGGCATCCGCGCCTTCAGGAAGTCGACGGCCGCCGCGGTGAGCTTGCCGTCCTCGAGCATCGGGACGTCGCCCAGCCCCTCCGCCGCCTTGCGGAGGACGTCGCCGCGAAAGAGCTTCACGCCGAACTCCTTGTTGATGCGGAAGGAGATGTCGAGAGCGTCGAGCGACTCGATACCGTACTTGTCGACGAGGGAGTCCCGCGGCCCCAGCTCCGCCGGCGTGGCGCCGATGGTGCTGGCGATCATTGCCGTGATTTTCTTGCTCACTTCCTCTTTCGTCGCCATCGCTCTCTCTCCTTGGTGAACCATCACGTGTGCCGATATCGAAATACGAACGAATCCACCTGCTCCGGGCTGCTCGGGCTGCTCCGGGCTCCTCCGAGCCGCGCCGCGATCAGGGCGCCGCGCTCGCCTCGGCGCGAGGAAACGCGAGCGCCGCGCCGTGCTCCTCCAGGAACTCGAGCAGCGCGGCGACCGTCTCTTCGGGGCTGTCCCACGTGAGCATGTGGCCGCCCTCGGGGACGACGTCGAGGCGGCACCCCGCGCGCACCGCCGCGGCCTCGCGCACCGGGCCGATCGGCGAGATCTTGTCGGCCTCGCCGTGGACGATCTGCGTCGGGAGCGAGAGGGCGCCGATCGTGCCCCGGTAGTCGGGCTCGAACGAGCCGACGAACTGGCGCCACCCGTGGAACGGCTGCGCGGCGTGCGGGCTCCGCCCCAGCATGTAGACGATCCGCTCGAAGAACTCCGGGTTCTTGTTCAGGAAGCTGTCCGAGAACAGCCAGAGCAACACCTGTTTGAGGTATTGGCTCCGGGTCAGCCCGTCGGCCAGCTCGGTCTGGACGTCGAAGAAATACCGGACGAACGGCGTCACGTTGTACACGCCGCTGACCAGCGAGATCGCCTGGACCCGCTCCGGGTTGCGCGTCGCGTAGTTCAGCAAGACCGACGTGCCGAACGAATATCCAATGGCGAGGACGCGCGGCAGCTCGAGGTGCGTGAGGACGGCGTCGACCTCGGCGAGCAGCGTCTCGCGCGTCGTCGGCAGGGGGGACGCCTCCGATCGCCCCGTCCCCTGCATGTCGTACATGACGAGCCGGTACCTGCTCGCGAGCTGGCGGCGGATCGGCGCCCACACCTGCGAGTTGCCGCCGAGGCCCATGACCAGGAGCAGCGGCGGGCCGGAGCCGTCGACCTCGTAATACAGGTTCGCTTCGTTGACGGTCAGGAAGGGCACGTGGCACCCGCGGCGAGCGTGTCGGCTTCGATCGTGGTCGCGGAGGCGAGGGCGGCGCGCTCCGCCTCCTCGCGCTCGCGGGCGCGATGCGCCCTCAGCTGGCGAAAGAGCGCAGAGAGCGTCTTCCCCGCGCCGATCTCTCGGATCTCGACCTCGTCGAGCGCGAGGAGCTGGGACGCGATCTCGGTCCAGCGGACGGGCGAGGCGATCTGGGCGGCGAGCGTCTCGGCGATCGCGCCGTCCTCGTACGGACGCGCGAACGCGTTCGAGAGCACCGGGATGCGGAGCGGCTCGAAGCGGAACCCGCGCAAAAACGACGCGAACTCGGCCTGCGCCGGCGCCATGTACCGGGAGTGGAAGGCCCCGCTCACGCGCAGCATCCGGACCTCGGCGTCGCAGGCCGCGGTGATGTGCGCGGCCGCCCGAAGGACCTCGGCCAGGGGACCGGAGATGACGAGCTGGGTGGGAGAGTTGAAGTTGGCGATGTCGACCTGGTCGAGCCCGCCGCGGGCCAGCTCGCTCCGCAGCTCGCCCTCGGAGAGGCCGACGACGGCCCCCATCCCGCCGCCGCGCACGCGCGCCATCAGCTCGCCGCGCTTCTGCACGAGGCGAAGCCCGGTGACGAAGTCGAACGCGCCGGCCGCGAGGAGCGCGTTGTACTCGCCGAGGCTGTGGCCGGCGGCGTAGTCGGGCTTTTGGCCGCTCGCCAGCTCGTCGAGGTGCTTCAGCGCGTTGACGACGTAGAGCGCGGGCTGCGTATACGCGGTGTCGTCGAGCCGCCCGCCGTCATCCATGCACAGCTCTTCGACGCTGTATCCGAGCGTCGCGTCGGCCGCCGCCAGCTCGACGCGGTAGCGGGCGAAGAGGTCCGCGCCCATCCCGGCGCGCTGGGACCCCTGACCGGGAAATACGTGGACCCTTCGAGCTCTCGTCATCGCGACGCGCACCTCCCCTCCCGCGCCGAGCGTGGGCTCGCGCGTCCGTCGACATCGTGAATCACGATGAGCGATATCGGAGTGCTCATTCCTTAGCACGAGCCTCCCTGGATGCCAGGGATCGAAATCGTAAATTCATCATTTGCGTTATTAACCATATGAACGACCGATACGGACCGATCGCGCGGCGGCGCGACATCCTATTTGCGCGGCCCGCGCGCACCGCGCGCGCCGCCGGACGGCGCGCCCCCGCCGGACGACGTCGGCCCCCACCGAGGCCCTACGCCTTTCCGACCAGCGCCTCCGCGACGCCCTCCGCCGCCTCCTTCACCGTGAACAGATCGGCGATCCGCCCTCCGTCCTCCTCGCGCGACAGCGTCGACCAGACCTTCAGGCGCCGCCCGACCGCCTCCATCTTCCGGAGACGGAAGGACAGCCGGTCCCCCGCGTCGGCGTTGCCGAAATACGAGATGTCGCGCGCCACCGGCTTCAGCACGAACGCGCTGTCGGCCGCGCCGTTCACCCGCCCCGCGCGCGCCAGGCGCGGGTTGAGCAGCGCGCGCTCGCACACGTCGTGAATTCGTGGATACGACGCGAAATACAGCAGACTGGCGCCGTTGAAATCGTAGAACGGATTGACCTCGTAAGGGACCACGTCGGTCGCGTTCTCGGCGCAGTCGAACGGCTCGCCGGCGAGCTCGATCAGCGGCCTGCCGTCCGCCGGCGGCGCCCCCTCGAGCGCGAGGCGCTTGACGCGCTGGTAGCCCTGACCCAGCGCCGGCACGGTCGCGTGGATCTTGCTCTTCGCCCGCCCGAGCTGCTGCGGCGTGGCGCGCGAGAGGCTCTTGTTGTCGGTGCGGCGGGTGACGAACACCGTCCCCATCTCGACCTTGATCGTCCCCCTCGCGCCGGTGAACGTCACCTCGCTGAAGAAGCGCTTGTCGCCGAACCGGCTGAGCACGCCGCTCGCCGCCAACGTCTCGTTCTCGGCATACGCGCCGAGCGGCACGGTGCTCTCCATCCGGAAGCGGACGAAGCTCGCGTAGAGGCGCTCGCCGGCCTCGTCGGCGAGCTCGCCCGACGGCACGCCGAGATCGGACGTGAGCATCTTCCAGTGGAGATCGCCCGCCTCCTTGAATATCCAACGCTCCGACAGCGCGTCGCAGATCAACTGCGGCATCCCGAGGTTGTAGGTCACCCGGGTGACGCCGCCGTCGGCCGACGACTCACGCTCCACGCCGTTCATCATCTCGCTCACTCGCTCCTATCCCCGGGCGGCTCCAGGACCGGCGCCGCGCCGTCCCTACCCGCCGCCCGCCGCCGCCGTCGCCGCTCGCGCTATTTCGAAGACCCGAGCCCCTCGGCCTGCTCCGGAGCGGCGCGCGACACCTGCGAGAGGAGCCCCGCGGCGCCCCCCTGCCCCTCGGGCCGCCACTGGAGCAAGGTGAGCGTCGGCGACGTCATGAACGTCGTGACGAGGGCCATGATGACCATCATCGCGTAGATCGTCGGCGAGATGACCTTGAGGTCGAGCCCCAGGTTGAGGACGATGAGCTCCATCAGCCCGCGCGTGTTCATCAGCGCCCCGATCGACGCCGACTCGCGCCAGCCGAGGCCGGTGGCCGCCGCCGCCGCGAAGCTCCCTCCGAACTTGCCGAGCACGGCCACGAGGACGATGCCGCCGCAGAACAGCCACTGCGTCGGCGTGTCGATCAGGCCGATCTGCGTGCGCAGCCCGGTGAACGCGAAGAACGCCGGCAAGAACAGGACGCGGACGAGCCCCGAGATCTGCGTCTCCATGTCGCGCGCCAGCTTCGATCCGCTGGGGATGAGCGCGCCGAAGACGAACGCGCCGAAGAGCGCGTGCACGCCGATCGCCTCGGTGGTGATCGCCGAGACGAGCAGGCCGACCAGGACGATCGCCATCTTCGTATAACCGAGCCCCTCGCGCGACGCCTCGTGCCTCTCCGCGAGCCAAAGGAGCGCGGGCCGGCCGACCGACGCCATGAGCGCGATGAACGCGCCGGACAGCGCGAACGTCAGCGCGGCCTGGCTGAGCGCCGATCGCCGGGCGATCGTGACGATGAGCGCGAGGAGGCACCACGCGGTCACGTCGTCGACGGCGGCGCAGGTGAGCGCGACGACGCCCAGCTTCGTGTGCTGGAGCTTGCGATCGCTCAGGATCCGCGCGAGCACCGGGAACGCGGTGATCGACATCGACACGCCCATGAAGAGCGCGAAGTGCACGAACGGGACGTCGCTCGACGAGAACCTCGGATAGAGGACGAGCGCGAGGAGCCCGCCGAGGACGAACGGCGTCACGATGCTGGCGTGCGAGATCGCGACCGACGCGTGCCCGCGCTTCTTGAGCGCGCCGGTGTCGAACTCGACGCCGACGATGAACATGAAGAGGACGACCCCGATCTGGGACAGGATCCCGAGGAGCGGGGCGCTGTCGGAGGGGAAGAGCATCTCCTGCGCGGGCGCGGCGATCCGCCCGAGCAGCGACGGCCCGAGCATGATGCCCGCGACCACCTCGCCGATCACGGGCGGCTGCCCCAGATGGCGGAACACGCCGCCGACCAGGCCGGCCGCGACGATGATGGCGACGAGCGCGACGAGGACGTGCAACAGCGGATGGCCGGCCGCCTTGGTCGCGGCGCTGGCGAACGCCGCCGCGCCGGCGACCGGCGGTGGAGCGGAGAGCAGCTCGCCTTGCTTGCAGATCAAATAGAACGCGCCGACGGCCCCGCCGAGCATCGCGGTGTACGCGAGAGCCGATTTCCAGTGCCCCGTAGGCGCGTCGTCGAGTCGATCGGATCGGGGCATGGCTATTCATCCAGCTTTCCAGGCCGGATCCCTCCAGCCCGGGCCATCCGGGCCGGGCTATCCAGACATGATGAAGACGTGTGTGGCTCGGCCGAGCCCGCCGCCGCCGGCCCGTGGAGGGATCATCGCCCGTCGCCCGCGCTGGGGAGCGCGGCGCGCCAGGCCGCGCTCGACCGCTTCGGCACACAGACCAACCCGTGAATGTGCTCGACGAGCGTGCCGAGGCTGCGCGCCTTGCCGAGCTCGAAGGCCGAGATCTCGACGCTCAGCCTGGCCTTGAGCGCCGTGGCGATGTCGCTGCGGTCGATCGAGTCGGCGCCGAGCTGCTTGAAGCTCCAATCCGGGGAGATCTGGTCCCAAGGCACGTCCGGGACGACGGCAACGATACAGTCCTTCAACAGCGAATAAATCTCTTCGCGATTCATCGATAATCAGTATATCAGGCGCCGGCGCTCGCGCCACCGCCGTTCGACGCATGATGGCCATTGATTTTCATTTAATTAATTTCGCCGCACGCGCTCCACGAGCGCTCTCCCCGACCAGCCCCACACGATCACCAGGACGCCGACCGGGATCAGCGCCCACGCGTGGAACCAGGCGGAGACGGCGACGATCCCCTCGCCGCCGAAGCGGACCGCCTGCATGCCGCGGGTCATGTAACGCCGCAGGTACCTGCCTCCTCGCGAGTCGCGCGTCCGCGAGAAATCGCCGAATCGCACGAGGACCGCGGTGACGACGATCGAGGGTATCCACATGACGAGCAGGGCGAGGAGCAGCTCGCGCCGGGCCAGCAGGTACGCGCTCACGGCCGCGGTCGATATGTCGGTCGCGAGCTTGAGCGGATTGATCTGATGATAAAGGACTTTTTCCTGGGTCGTCAGGCGGCCGGCGGCGGGCGCCGTCATCGGCCGCCCTCGCCCGCTCGGGTCAGCTCGCCTTGGCCGTGATCATCGACTCCGCCGCCTGCGCAATCTGTCCGTCGCGCAGCGTGATCTTGCGATTGGCGCGGGCGACGATCGACGGGTCGTGCGTCGAGAAGATGAACGTGACGCCCTTCTCTCGGTTCAACGTCTCCATGAGATCCATCAGCGATCCGGCGGTCTTCGAGTCGAGGTTCGCCGTCGGCTCGTCGGCGAGCACGAGGACGGGCTCCGCGGCGATCGCGCGGGCGATCGCGACGCGCTGCTGCTGTCCGCCCGAGAGCTCGCGCGGGAACCGGCCGCCGAGCCCGTCGAGGCCGACCGCCGCGAGCATCTCCTCGGCGCGCTTCAACCGCTCCGCGGGCGGGCGCCCCTGGAGCAGCATCACGTACTCCACGTTCTCGATCGCCGTGAGCACCGGGATCAGGTTGTAAGACTGGAAGACGAACCCGATCTTCTCGAGCCGCAGCCGGCTGAGGGCGGTGTCGCTGCAGGCGGACGTGTCGACGTCGGCGACGCGGACCTTGCCCGAGGTCGCCCGATCGAGGCCGCTCACGATGTTGAGGAGCGTGCTCTTCCCCGAGCCCGAAGGCCCCATGACCACGGTGAACTCGCCCTTCTCGAAGGTCAGATCGATCCCTTCCAGGGCGCGCACCTTGGTCGCGCCGAGGTCGTACTCCTTGGTCACCCGTTCGAGCTCGACGATGTACTTCACTCCCATGCCTCCTAGTTCGCGCGAAGCGTATTAGCCACATGGATCCGAGTCGAACGCAGGGTGGGATAGATCGCAATGACCATCGTAAGGATGAGCACGAGCGACCCGACGAACACGACGTCTCCCAGCGTGAGGATCGGACGCAGTTGCAACGAGACGGCCAGGTTGCCCACGGTGGGGGCCGCGCCGTCCTTCACCGAGTCGCGCAGATCGATCCCGTGCCGCGCGGCGGCGAGCGCGCCCGCCGCTCCGAGCGCGAGCCCCGCCGCGCACCCCGCGACGCCGAGGAGCACGCTCTCGATGAACACCTGCGCGCGCAGCCGCGCCGGCGACGTGCCGAGCGCGAGCAACATGGCGAACTCGCGTTTGCGCTCGAGGACGCTCATCAAGATGGTGTTGAGGATGGTGAACGACGCGAGGAAGATCACCACCCCGCAGATGACGTGGTGGCCGCGCGTCCCCGACGCCTCCCAGCTCGCGAGCGCCGGGAGGAGGGTCGCCCACGAATAGACCGTGACCGGCTGCCCCGCCACCATCGCGCGGACCTGGGCGATGACCTGCTCCTCCGAGTCGGGGTCCCCGAGCAGGAAACCGACCTGCGTCGCCTCGTCGTCGGTGAGCCCGATCACCCGCCGCGAGACCGCGAGCGGCATCTCGACCAGCCCGCCGTCGAGCGCGTCGGATCCGAGCGAGAAGATGCCCACGATCCGGAGCAGCTCTTCGACCACCTCGCCGTGTACGTCGGTCGTGGTGAGGACGACCTTGTTCCCCAGATCGACGTGCATCCGCGCGGCGAGCTTCGTCCCGACGACGACGCCGCGCGCGTCGGCGTCGGCCGGGACGAGGAACCGCCCGCGGACCATGTGACGCGCGAGCGGCGACACGTCGCCCTCGATCGCCGGATCGACGCCGAGGAACGCGACGCCCACCGACCCGGCGGCGCTCGCGACCATCCCCTGCCCCGCCACGAGCGGCTTCACCGACTCGATCTCGGGGATCTTCGACGCCACCGCCTGCATCGCGCCGACCGACGGCACGAACAGCGCCGGCCCGGGCGCGTCCCGATACGCGGGGTGCTCCACGGTGATCTGCCCCGCGAGCATTCGCGCGGCGTCTTCGATGGTCTTCTTGTGGATCCCGTCCATCAGGGCGATGACGAAGAGCGCGAACGCGCAGCCCGAGGCGATCGACACCAGGGTGATGGCCGTGCGGCGCTTGTTCCGTAGCAGGTTGCGCCAGGCGAGCTTCACGAGGTTCATCACGATTCCTTCATCGCGTCGCCGCGCCGTCTTCGGGGCCTTTGGGTTCGGTCGAGGGCATCAGACGTGCGCGATGGCTTTTACCGGCTCGAGGCGCGCGGCCTTGAGGGCGGGATACAGGGACGCGGCGACGGTCACCAGCAGCATGCCGAGGACCGGCACGAGCACGCCGTCGGCGGACGCGTGCGCGCGCCACACCGACTCGAAGCCGACGCCGGACAGCGACAGCTTTCCGAACTTCGACAGATCGATCCCGTGGCTCTCGAGCGCGAAGACCGCCGCGAGGCCGACCGCCCCGCCGGCGCACGCGCTGAGCGAGCCGAGCAAGAACGCCTCGCGCGCCACGTCGGTGAGGATGCGCCACGGCGTCGCGCCGAGCGCCTTCAGGATCCCGTATTCGCGGATCCGCTCCGTCGCCGCCATGAGCATCGTGTTCAGGAGGCCCAGCCCCGCCGCCGCGAAGAACACGAAGCTGAATAGGCCGGCCGACGAGCGGGTGATGTCGACGACGTTGGCGACCGCGGGGAGGACCGCCCGCCAGGTCTGCACGTCGGCCGCGTCGCCCGCGACGGATTTCGCGACCGCGACCACCTGCTCCTCCGGGAGCTGGAAATGCGAAGAGAGCGCGACCTCGTGCACCTTCCCGTCGGTGCCGAAGAGGGCGTCGAAATCCCGGCGATCGATGATCGCGACCGTCCCGTCGATCTGCTCGCCGGCGCTCTCGAGGACGCCGTCGACGGTCATCATCTCGGTCGACGTCGACGCGTCCATCGCCTGCACGATGAGCGCGAGCCGATCGCCGACCTTCGCGCCGAGGATCCGCGCGAGCTCGCTCCCGAGGACGACGCGGTTGCCATTCGTGTCGGGGAGATAGCTCCCCGCCTTCAGGTGGCTCGGGAGCTTGCCGAGGGCGCGCTCCGCGGCCGGATCGACGCCCCAGATCCGCACCCCCGAGGACTTCTCGCCGCTCGACAGGAGGCCGCCCCCCAGCGCGCGGCGCGCGGCGTCGATCCCCCGGGACCTCGCCCGTTCGACGATCGCGTCGGCGGTGGGCAAGGTCGCGTAGATCGACTGGTCGAGGCCGTACGCCTTGGCGTGGACCTCGACCTCGCCGACGCCGAGGTTCACCGCCCCGCGGCTCACGAGGTCGTCGAGGCCGTACACCATGCCGTGGAACACGACCAAAAGCGTCGTGCTGACCGCGAGCGCCAGGACGCTGATCCCGGTGCGCCCGCGGTTTCGCTGCAGGTTTCGCCAGGCGAGTCGCCAGGGGCTCATGTCGTCACTTCTGGAGGGAGCGCTGCGAGAACAGCGCGTCGTCGAGCGCGACGTTGAGCTCCATCGACCGATAGCGGAGCTCGGTGAACTCGCCGGGCTTGTTCGCCGGCACCACCTTGATGGTCGTCGGCACGTCGCGCCCGCCGAGCCTCTTGATATCGGAGAACGCCCACGTCTGCGCGAGCGCCTTCGACTCGTCGTAGTACCGAATCTGGACCGGGTTCCTGTCGCTCCGGCGGACGACGACGACCACCTTGCCCCAGACGACGGCGGCGTTCGGCTTCGGATCGAGCGTGAGATCCATGACCCCCTGCCCCTCGCGATCCCCCTCGAACGACTTCACGTACGTGTAGCTCTGCGACATCCGATTGTGCTTCACGATGTCGCCGTTCGTGACGTGGCTCCCCATCCACCCGGCGTTCATCAGCGAGGCGCTGAGCTTCGTGACCTGGTTGATCTTGGGGAAATAGTTCCAGACGTTCGTCCCGCTCTTCAGCGTCGCCATCCCGGCCTCTTTCTCCGGCGTGAGGATGCGCACGAGGAACCTGTCCTCGCCCTTGCTCCACGTCTCCATGCCCATGTCGCGCGTCGCGTGCTCGGTCACGACGTGCATCGTGACGGCGGTGTGGCTCGAGCGGGACGAATACAGGTCGTCGACGTAGTCGAGAATCGCGGCGAGGTCGGCCTGCGTCGGCTCGGCGCGGGCAGGCGGCGCCTGCTCGGCGCCGAGGGCGTGGGGCGCGGACGCCAGAGAGAACGCGACGAGCACAGTAGCGAAAAGAACACGCATGACGACACCTCTTTCGCACCAAAGCGGCCTATCTGGACGGCACGCGCAGGTCTCCGGACGACGACCGCCCGGCGGGGCTGAGCACGGGCGCGCCGCGAGGGGCCGCTCGTGCGAGCGCGTGCGAGGGTTGGACGGCTACCGACCCTCGCGTATTGACCACCCGGCGCCACGAAACGCCCGTCACGCGGGCCGCCCGCCGATCCTCGGTTGGCGCTCCAGGCCGGCGATTTTCGAGCAGTCATCCGTAGCACGGCGACCCTCCGTCGCAAGATATATCGGGGCCGGCGACGAGGACGCAATGGGCACGATGACCGGGCGCGATGACCGCGCGGCCCGCTCACTTCGCACCACGTCGCCTCCGTCCACGCCCGAACGACCGCGAAAGCCCCGCCCGGTACGCGGCGCGAACGCGCTCGGGCGCCGCGCCGCCTCGCGCCGCGCCGGGCATTTCGCCGCGCGTCCGCGCGGTCCTCTGCCGCTCGGAGGATCATTCCACGTGCAAGTCGACGTCGCCGCGCGCGCGAGAGACGCACGTGAGGACGTAGCCCTGTTTGATTTCCGTCGATGACAGGCAATTGGCGACGCTCATGTCGATCGCCGCGGGATCGGCCGCGCGCACGCGGCACGCGCCGCACCCCCCCTCCGTACACGAATACGGGAGCTCGACGCCGGCGGCGAGCGCCGCCTCGAGGATCGTGACGTCGGTGGCGATCTCGATTTCGGCGGCGGGCGGCGCGCCCGCTTCGCGCCTCACGCGGAGCTGCACGGTCTTCCCGTCGTTCGCGCAGGGAGACCGGCGCGGCCCGCCGTCCCCCGGCGCCGCACGGAGCGGCTGCGCGGCGGTGAATTTCTCCTCGCGCACGGCCGCGACGGCGACGCCGCGCGCGGCGAGCGCCGCCCGCACCTCGCGCATCATCGGCTCGGGGCCGCACACGAAGTATTCGGGGTCGGCGCGCGCGCGCAGGTCGCGCGGGTCGAGCAGGTCGAGCAGGTCGAGCTCGCGCGCCGCCGCCGCGCGGTCGAGCGCCTCGCCGAGGACGTGCCGCACCGAAAGGCGCGGCGCGTGCTCGCGCGCGAGCTCGTCGAGCGCGTCTCTGAAGATGACGTCGCGCTCGCTCCGGCTCCCGTAGATCAGGTCGATCCGGGCGCCGGGCTCCCGCGCGAGCAGCGTCCGCGCGATGCTCATCATCGGCGTGATCCCGCTCCCGCCCGCGATCAGCACCAGGCGCCGCGAGGAGCCGGGCGCGGAGGCAGGCGACGGAGAAAACGCGCCCGCGGGACCGACCACCTCGAGGCGCATCCCCGCCTGCGCGCGCTCGACCAGGTGCCCCGAGACCTTTCCGCCCGCCACCCGCTTCACCGTGACGGTGACCGTCCGGGCCTCGTCTGCCGACGACGAGATCGAGTACGAGCGGCGGACCCGCTCGCCCCCCACGTCGAGGATCAGCGTCACGAACTGTCCGGGCGAGAAGACGAAGGGAGCCCCGCTCCGATCGCGCAACGTCAGGCTCACCGCGTCGTCGGTCTCGCGCACGACGCGGTCGACCACCACCGCGCGCGCGCCGATGCTGGCAGGTGCGGTGCCGGTCACCCCGGCGGCGGGCCCCGTCGCGGGCTCGGCCGGCGCGGCAGCCCGCTCCTGCGACGCGCCCGCGGCGCCGCCGTCGCCCTCCACGAGCTGCGGCCGGCGAGCCGCCTCCGCGCCGGCGCGCGCCGGCGTCGCGCGCGCCGCGGCCTCCGCCCCGCCCCGCGCGGAGGCGCCGGGGCGCTCTCCGCCGATCGCGTAGGGCCGGGGCCGCGCGCCGATGAGACCGGCGCGCGCCCGGTCCACGTCACGAAGGAGCGTCACCATCGCTGATCTCAGTCCCATGCCCTCGTTATGATCGCACCGGGCCGTCAGTCAAATACAGTGTACCGGCGGTCGCCGGAAATTCGTAGTCTTAAAACGTAAATTCACTTGGATTTCCCCCGATCGAAGCGCGACGAAAATCCCGCCGCGGGCGCCGTCGGCGCGGCGTCTCCGACGGGAAATCCCCGCGCGATCGCGGAAATCGCACCCCCCTCCGAACGAGATAACCACGAGGACGCCTGCGCGCCCGCCCGCGCCTGGAGGTTTTAAATGGTGCGGCTCGAGATTTGCTCGTCTTAAATTGATCCTTCGCAACATTTTTGCCATTTAAGCCAAATGGCTCCAGGACGGCTTGCGCGATATGCGCAAATTGCTTGCGCGATATGCGAAACACGACGAAATCCCCACGATGCCACCCAATATTTGCAAAACCGCGGGCGAGCGGGGCGTTCGATGTCACTCGACGGACGACGGAGCTGCACGTTGCGCGTCGGCCCGCCACGCGGTACGAAGCAAGCCTTCGACGGCGCTCGTCGCTCGACCCGAGACGACGGCGGTCGGACCTACGTCACCTCGGCCTTCCCGAGGCGCGACATGCCCAGGACCTCGTGATCTCTCCGCGCCACGTCGCCGTCGCGACCCTGCCCCTCCTCCTCTTCTCCGGCTTCTCCGGCGGCTCCGCGTCGGCCGATCCGGCGGACGCGGCTCCGGCGGAGGCGGCGGCCGCGTGGGCGCAGCGGCGATACGGCGCCGCCGAGGCGGCGTTGGCGAGCACGATCCGAAAGGGGCGCCTCGCGCCGTCCGAGACGGCCGCCGTGTACGCCCGCCTCGGTGCCGCGCTACTGATGGAAGGGCGCGTCGGGCGAGGCAAGGAGGCTCTCCTCCGCGCCGCGCTGGTCGATCCCCACTTCCCTTTACCGCCCCGCGCGCCCGCCGACGTCGTGCGCGCGGCCGACGCGGCGCGCGCCGAGGCGGGGCGTTCGGGCCGATTCCAGATCGCAGCCGATATACCCCGCTCGGTGGAAGGGCACCGCCCACTCGCGCTGGAATGTGCGGTGACCGCGCCCATGCCCTATGTGCCGGAGACGATACGGGTGGCCGCGGATCACCCCGCGTCCGCGGTCCATTTCGAGCGAACGGCCCCCGCCGACGCCAAGGTCGCCTTCACGATCCCCGCGGCCATCATGGCCGACCCGGACGTCCTCCTGACGATTTCCTTACTTGACGGAGACGGCAATCGGATCTCCGAGATCGTGCAGCGCGTGGAGGTCGTGGCGGCCGCGGAGGGCGCGAAGGATCCGCCGGACGACGCGGGCCTCGGGGCCGACTCCGCCGGGTCGGCCGGCGCTCCGGCGCCGCCGCCCGACTCCAGCGCGGGAGAAGAGCCGCCGACGAAGAGCAAGATCGTCGAACTCCAGGGGACGCTGCGCAACCTCACCGCGGCCATCCACCCGCTGCAAACCCCCGAGCCGACGCGGCCCGAAGGGTCGACGCTCGAGCAGCTCCGCCTGATAGGCAAAGTGCACGCGGGCGAATCCGTCACCATCGAATCACACGTCGTCCAGGGATTCGGCTTCTCCACCCTCCCCGCCGCGGCGGCCGACCTCGGCCCGTTCGGCCCGCAGCGATACCGCGCGCTGAACCTCACGTCGGTGTGGGCCAGCTCGGAGCGCGCGGCCGCGGCGCTGTTCGTCGATCGATGGAGCGCGAAGATCGCGCTCCCGTGGCTCGACGTGACGATCGGGCGCCAGGCGATCAACTTCTCGAAGGCGTATTTCTGGAGCCCGCTCGATCTGTTCCTCCCGTTCGGGCCGCGGACGATCGATCGCGAATACAAGTCCGGCGTCGACGCCGTCCGCGTCGACGTCCCGCTCGGCGAGGCGTCGGGGATCAACCTGGTCGGCGCGGCGGGCGCCCCTCTGCGGTACGACCCCGCCGCCGGCAGCCTCGCCACGCCGTCGTTCGCCGACCTCGACGCGAAGTCGTCGGCGGCGATCGCCCGCGGCTTCACCAACGTGGGCGGCTTCGACCTTTCCGTTCAAGGAGGGAGCGTCCTTGGCGGGTGGCACGCCGGCGGCGGGGTGGCGGGCGAGCTCCTTACCGTCGGCGTGCGCGCCGAAGCGACCTACTTCATCGCGCGCGACCGATCCGCCCTCGCCCTCCCCGCCGCGGGCGGCGCCGCCCCTTTGCAGGTTTACCCGTTCGTCGATCACCCCTCCTTCGTGCTCGGGTTCGAGCGCCGATTCGAGAGCTCGATCTATCTCAGCTTCGAATACTTCTACAACGGCGCCGCGCCCGGGAATCACGACTACGTCACCCCGGCGATCCAGGCGGCCCTGGGCGAGGCGATCGATCTCTCGCGCCACCTCGTCGGCGGCGTCGTCACCTACGACGTCACCCCGACGATCGTCGCCAAGTTGAGCGGCGTCGTCGGCGCCTCGTCGACGGCGTCGGCCTTCATCGGCCCCTCCGTCGACTGGTCGCTCACCGAGAGCGTCGATCTCTCGGGCGGCGCGCTCGTCTCGGTGGGCGCCCGCCCCGACTACTCCGGGCCGGCGCCGGTCCTGCGCAGCGAGTTCGGATCGTATCCAAACGTGTACTTCGTCCAGTTCAAATCGTACTTCTGACGACGCTCGCTGCGCTCGACGCGCCCCCCCCGTTCGCGTCGACGGCCCGCCTCGTCGTGTCGAGCCGTCGCTCGGTCGCTCGGTCGCTCGGTCGCTGGCCGAGGGTCAGCCGCCGATCACTCGGGCGGGCACTCGGTCGTGCACTTCGTGGTCGCGCAATCGAAGAACCCCTTGAAGGACCCGCCGTCGTGCGCCTCGTCGCAGGCCGCGAGGCAGTCGGCGAGGCCCGCGTCGGCCCCGGCGTCCGCGCCCGCGTCGACGGTCTGGCATGTCTGGTAACAGTCGCCGTACACCGCGCACTGCGTATCCTGGGCGCACGCCGTCCCCTCGGCGCAGCATTTCGTGGCTGTGCAGTCGTCGCACGCTTGGCGGCCGGTGGAGAAGTCCTTGCCCGGACACAGGCCCGCGTCGCCACCGTCGCCGCCGCCGCCGTCGGCGCCGGCGTCACCGCCGATGCCCGCGTCGCCGTCGTCCGTGGTCGTCGAGCTGCACGCGACGACGGCGGCGCCGACGAGGAGACCGGCCGCCATGAAAAGCTTCGCCTGAAAAGAGTTCATCGATCCTCCGAGTGAGTTTACAAGACGTTCACCGCGCGCTGCGCGACCGCGCGCGCCAAAGTCTCTAGCGGTTATTCGCTCGAAGGCGAGTATGAAGCGCCGAAGCGACGCGGGAATCGGCAGCCGCGCTGACGCGCGGATGTGCGCAGCGAGCTTACGTGGAGAGCTCCATGCGCGAGAGCTGGCTCAGGCCGCATCACCGATGTATACACAATTGCCCGCTCGACGCGTTGGCCGGGAGGCGACCGCCTCCTCGCGTAACTCCGATGCGTCGGAACAATGGCAATCTTTGCGACCGTCGGCGGTGGCCGATCCGCGCGAGCGGGCGCCGGCGGGTCTCCGACTGAATCGACGAGGCTCGATCCGGCATGCTCGATCCGATCACGCTCGACCAGCTTCGGACCTTCGTGGTCGTCGTCGAGCAGGGGAGCTTCTCCGCTGCCGCCCGCAAGCTCCGGCGGGTCCAGTCCGCCGTGAGCCACGTCGATGGCGAACCTCGAGGCTCAGGTCGGCCTCGCGCTGTGGAGCCGCTCGTCGAAGATCCCGAAGCTGACCGACGACGGGCGCGCGTTCCTCGCACGTGCGCAGCGGGTCACGGCCGAGATGGACGCGCTCCGAGCCTTCACCGCGGGCCTCGCCGGCGGGCTCGAGCCGCAGGTGTCGATCTGCGTCGACGCGCTCTTCCCCTCCGACGCGCTCGCCTTACGCGACACTCGCGAAAGGACCGACGCTGCCGTTCGAGGCGAAGGCGAGCTCGACACGGCACTTCCTCCGCGAGTTGAACCGCCTCGACGTCACGAGCGTCATCGACGCCGGCGGCGGTTTCCAGAAGTACCCGGACGACTACGACGTCATCTCGCTCTCGTGGTTGGTCCGCGGCCGCACCCTCGGCGGGACCGACCTCTACGACGAGGCCCGACCGCGAGACCGCGCTCCGGCTCTGGACGGAGCGGAACGCGTGGTTCTCGAGCGAGGAGGGAAAGAAGGGGCGCATCGCGGTAGGGCAGCTCGGCGACCTCGCCGTGCTCTCCGCGGACTACTTCGAGGTGCCCCTCCCGCAGATCGCCGATCTCGCGTCCGTCCTACTACGCGGGCCTCGCACCCCCGCTCCCGCCGGCGATGCCGGAGTGGTCGCCCGTCCGCGCCTTCGGAGGCGACGCCCGCCCGCGGCGGGTCGGAGGCTCCTCGCAGCCGCGATCGTGTCACGCCTCGCGCCATCGTCCGAGGCCGGCGCCGCCCGCAGCACGATCGTGGCGCTCCTCGTCGTGGCGATGGCGAATCAGAACACGCTCCACCGCATGACCCCGGCGCTCGGCCCGTTCACGACCCGTCATGACCGGAAACGTGACCGGCTTCCTCGTCGAGCTCGTCGCGCCGGGGCCGCCCGAAGCCCGCGCGAAGCACACGACGACAGGGCTCGTGCTGGCCGGCTTCTCCGCCGGATGCGCCGCGGGCGGGTTCGGCGTCGCGCACGCCGGCTTCGGGATCCTCGTCGTGCCCGCGATCGTCCTGGGCCTCATGCTGCTGCGCCTCCCGGCGTGAGGTCCTCTCCCCTCGTGGGAGCACGGCAATACACACCCCAAAAGCGAAACGGGACCCCATGCTCAGCGCGCGGGATCCCGTTAGTTTGAAATCGTAGGCGCGATTGGGATTGAACCAACGACCCCTACCGTGTCAAGGTAGTGCTCTACCACTGAGCTACGCGCCTGGATGCGCTCGTGGAGATAGCGGACCCGCAACGGTCGTGTCAAGGACGGCGGCGGGGGCCGATCACATCGGCGGCGGACGTGGGTCCCCAGGGCGGCCAATCGTGCGATAGTCCGGGGCCGTGAAATCTCGGTACGTCGACTCGGACGCACGCAACTATGCCGCGGAGCTTCGCCAGCGGGCGTCGGAGACGCTCGCGCTCCGCACGTACACCTCGCGCCTCCTCGGCGCCGATCCGGCGCTCGTGCTCCACGGCGGCGGGAACACGTCGGCCAAGGGGACGGAGGAGGACGTCTTCGGACAGCCTACGGATGTACTGTACATCAAAGGCTCGGGGTGGGACCTCGCGACGCTCGAGCCGGCGGGGCTGCCGGCGGTGCGCCTCGCGCCGCTCCAGAAGCTCCGCGCCCTCGACGCGATGACCGACGAGGCGATGGTCAACGAGCTCCGGCTGAACCTCCTCGACGCGTCCGCGCCGACGCCCAGCGTCGAGACGCTCCTCCACGCGTTCCTGCCGGCGCGGTTCATCGACCACACCCACGCCGACGCGGTCCTCGCCGTCGCCGATCAGCCCGACGCCGAGGAGGTGTGCCGCGGGATCTTCGGGCCGAAGATGGTCTGGGTGCCGTACGTGATGCCGGGGTTCGCGCTCGCGAAGCGGTGCGCCGCGGCGTACGACGCGATGGCCGCGGCGGGGCGCAGCCCCGGGGTCATCGTCCTCGAGCGGCACGGCGTCTTCACGTTCGGCGAGACGGCGAAGGAGAGCTACGAGGCGATGATCGAGGCGGTCTCCGCCGCCGAGCGCTACGTCGACGACGCGCGGCGGACCGCGTCGTTCGCCGCGAGCCCGCGCATCCAGGGGCTCGACGCGGCGGTGCTCCCGCGCCTCCGCGGCGCGCTGGCCAAGGTGTCCGCGCAGCCCAAGGAGCGCGGGCCGATCTTCAGCGTGCGGGCGAACGACGCGGTCCTCGCGTTCCTCAAGCGCCACGACGTGAACGACCTGGTCGAGGCGGGGTGCGCGACGCCGGATCACGTCATCCGCACGAAGCCCACCGCGCTCCTCGTCACCGCGCCCGACTACGGCGATCCCGACGCGCTCGGGAAGCGGCTCGAAGAGGAGATCGTGCGGTATGCACGCATCTACGACGCGTACGTCGACGCGATGTGCGCCGAGAAGCGGGTGAAGAAGACGCGGCTCGATCCGTGGCCGCGCGTCGTCCTCCTGCCCGGGTTCGGCCTGTGCGCGATCGGCAAGACGCAGAAGGAGGCCGACGTCGTCGCCGACGTGTACGAGCACACGATCGAGGTGATGAGCAACGCGGCGGACGTCGGGCGGTACGCGCCGGTGGGGCGCGCCGACCTGTTCGACGTCGAGTACTGGAGCCTCGAGCAGGCGAAGGTGAAGAAGGCCGCAGAGCTCCC
>Ga0105247_10000726_pt1 | contig 25632 bp, 20 predicted proteins | sample KBSS24metaG_FD_81519 | JGI IMG/M metagenome (GOLD analysis project Ga0105247, IMG submission 81519) | Switchgrass rhizosphere microbial communities from Kellogg Biological Station, Michigan, USA - KBS S2-4 metaG | ecosystem: Host-associated > Plants > Roots > Rhizosphere > Soil | place...
CCATCGTCTGTCCGGCAAATACAAAGTGATTCTTTTATCGCTGTTCGGGTCACATCACTGCTGGCAGGAGCCACCCATGCCTGGTCGGCATTATCATCTGCTACAGTAATAGCAAATCCAAAATAGGCAGGGCCATCTTTCTGATCAATTTCCGTCCAGTTCATTGCAGCATCTGTTGAACGGAATATGCCGCAGTGATTTTGTTGCCATAAAATATCAGGATTAGTAGGTGCAGCTACAACGATATGCGGATCATAACCGGTCAATGCGTTTGGGTCAGGAAGAAAATCGGCTCTCATTCCTTTGTTGCGAATGCTCCATGTTTTTCCTGCATCATTTGTTTCAAACACACCGGCGCAACTGATACCTATATGAATATGATCCTCATTCCTCGGATCAACCAAGATAGAATGAATGCCCGGCAGATCACGGCCACCACCAAACCATCCTTCTTTTCGGGTTGGGTGATTCCATAATGATTCTACAAGTTGAAAACTATTACCGCTATCTTCACTCATAAATAATCCACCGGGATCGGTGCCGATCCATAACCGGGAAGGATTTTTTTTACCGCCATTCGCCATGGCCCAGATATACCGGGTAGTTGCAGGTACACCATCTTTTACTTCTGCTCCTTCGGGGTATGCAGGTGCCGCCACTTCTTCCCATGTTTTTCCACGGTCAGGAGAACGATGCAACTTTACTCCCCAGTGGCCATTATCAAGGCAGGCCCACCAAGTTCCTGTTCTTTCATCAGCATAAGCAATAGAAACAGGAACACCTTCGAATGAAAGATTTTCTGCTGACCATTTACCATTCTTGAAACAGTAAGCAATTAATCCTTTGCGGGTGCCGAGAAGCAATGTTGATTTCATATAAGAAGTTTAGTGTTATCCGCCTGATAATGCCTGCATGATATAGATCTCACTGTTGTTGGTAAATGAATCGTTCAATGTTTTCCGGTCACTGATCATTTTACCATCAATAAATATATTTACATGTTTACGCAGGCTGCCCTGTTCATCCAATATATAAGAAGAGATACCAGGATAATGACCATCCAGTTCTGCAAATATTTCACGAAATGACTTTCCTCCTGCCGGTACTTCTTTCAGACCGGGGAAAAATCTTTTTAGTGCGTAAGTAAATCTGACCTTTGGCATATAAATTCCTGATGGGGTTTCTAAGTTAGGAAAAATCATAAATACGATCTGCTAAAGCACGGATTCATTTTACCCTTTCATCTAAGCAAATGTCAGGGAAGTTTTATAATGCATAACCGGAAGGTTAGTAAATTTGATATTCTGATAAAATATATGCCGATAAACATCGTGATATTCCGGCAGCTTACTGATATTAGGAATGCCCGATGATGAAAAAAACAGATATGAAAGAAAGAAAGCCAAAAAATATTTTTGTCCAGGGACCTATTCCTGCTTCTTTCATTGCTGACAGCATTCAGAAACATAATACAAAAACTGAAATTGGGACTCATAGTATTTTTTTGGGACAAGTGCGGGCAGATATCATTGACGGGAAAAAAGTAAACGCAATAGAATATACCACTTACGAAGAGATGGCATTGGAAAAAATGCATGTTATTCGGGAAGAAACTTTTTCCAAATATGATCTCACCTGTTTGCATGTATATCATAGTTTGGGAAAAGTGGCAGCCGGTGAAATCAGTTTGTTCGTATTTACATCCTCACCTCATAGAAAAGCTGCTATCGATGCCTGTAATGAAATAGTAGAGAAAATAAAAAAAGAATTGCCTGTATGGGGAAAAGAATTGTTTGAAGATGAAACCTATCAATGGAAAGAGAATAGCCGCTGAATCCTCCGAAGGACTTATGAATTTCTAAATAATAAAATGAGACATGGTTGACATTACAAATAAAACAAGCAGTCTTCGCAAAGCCATTGCATCAGCTATTATATCGGTGTCAAAACAGGAAACGATTGATGCGATAAAAAATAAATCGGTTCCCAAAGGAGATGTATTTGAATTTTCAAGAGCGGCTGGTCTTTTAGCAATCAAAAAAACAAGCGATGTCATCCCTGATTGTCATCCGCTGCCAGTTGAATATGCTGCTATCTCTCATAAGATAGATGGAATGAACATTATCATAACAGTCGAAGTACATACCATTTATAAAACCGGTGTGGAAGTAGAGGCCATGCATGGAGCGGCTATTACTGCACTCACCATGTATGATATGCTGAAGCCATTGGATAAAGGCATTGAAATTTCAACGATAAAACTGGAAAGCAAAACAGGAGGCAAAACAGATTTTAAAGAAATGCAGGCAGATGGATTGCGTTGTGCAGTCGTTGTTTGTTCTGATACTGTTTCATCAGGAAAAAAAGCAGACACAAGTGGTAAAACAATTGTTGAAAAATTGAAAAGATCCGGTTTATCTGCAGAACAGTATGAAATTATCCCCGATGATTTTAATCTTATTCAACAAAAAGCAAAAACGCTGAGTGAAAATAATTTTGATATTGTCCTGTTTACAGGCGGTACGGGGTTATCATCAAGAGATATTACTCCTGAAGCGATCACACCGTTGCTCGATAGAAATATTCCCGGCATTATGGAAGCAGCCCGCAACTATGGGCAACAAAGAACTCCTTTTGCTATGCTATCCCGCGGTGTGGCAGGATTTATAAAAAATACGCTTGTTATTACGTTCCCAGGTTCTACTAATGGAGCCTCAGAAACAATGGATGCTTTATTTCCTTATGTGCTGCACGTATTTAAAGTGGCTAAAGGATTAAGTCATGATAAAAAATAATTGATTTATAAAATCAACCAAAAGGTTCACGGATGAAAAACGTCATATACCTTAATTTACTATTTTTTGATAAGTTCTTTTACTCAATCAAACCATAACAAAATTAGTTGCAGACGCATGTTAGTGGATAAAATTATATTACCCTCAATATAATTTCATCAAGGTCTATTGAGGTTTTTAGTAACTTACCAAAGTCTCAAACCGCTTCGCCATGGCTTCTTATCATCTCAACATTAATAATAAGAATTATGAAATAGAGGCGGACCCGTCAATGCCTTTGCTCTGGGCCATCCGTGACCTTGCGGGACTTACCGGAACAAAGTTTGGATGCGGCATAGCGCAGTGCGGCGCATGTACAGTGCATTTTAATGGCACACCTGTCAGGTCATGTTCAATACCTATATCAAAAGCTGCGAATCAAACAATCACAACCATAGAAGGTCTTTCATCAGACAATAGTCATCCTGTTCAAAAAGCATGGATAGAAGAACAGGTACCTCAATGCGGTTATTGCCAGAGCGGCCAGATAATGGCTGCTGCGGCTTTGCTGAAAAAAAATGCTAATCCTTCAGATAGCGAAATTGATATTGCTATGCAGGGGTTAGTTTGCCGGTGCGGAACTTATCCAAGAATAAGAAAGGCAATAAAAGTAGCAGCAGGAATGATGAAAACATAATCTTAATATAATAATGAGCAATAAAAATAAAAACAGGAACAGCAGAATTAGTTATCTATGAAACAAAAGTTGGGGATTCTTATTACAGGGATTTTATTTATTGTTCTTTTTGGTGAGTTTACAGTGGAACGTACCGATGAATTTGACCTGGAAGCCAGTATAAAAAGAGGGAAAGAGGTATATATCACATACTGTCTTAGCTGCCATAGTGAAGACGGGCAAGGCGTTGAGGGTTTATATCCGCCGGTAGCAAAATCAGATTACCTGATGGCTGATACAAAAAGATCTATAAAACAAACATTGTTCGGCGTCACCGGAGAAATGACAGTAAACGGGAAAGTATATAATATGCCCATGGATGGGATCGATCTTTCCGATGAACAAACAAGTGACGTATTAAATTATATAAGAAATTCCTGGGGCAATAAAGGAAAAGCAGTTTTACCGGAAGATGTAAAAGCTGCAAGAAATAAATAAACCAAACCAAAATCCTCTGCGTGTTATGAAAACAACAAACAGGATACACCGGAGAAAATTTATCCAGATTGCTGCACTGGCAACAGGCGGCGGGTTTCTTATCGGTTATCTTCCCCCCGATGATAAAAAATCCATCGTTGCTAATCTTTCCAACATCGGTGAAACTGGTTTGGGTTTGAACCAATATATTTTTATTGAGCCTTCCGGCAAGATCACTTTATTCAATCATCGTCCCGAAATGGGACAGGGAACATTTGGTTCTATCCCGATGATATTAGCAGAAGAATTGGAAGTTGATATAAACAAAGTGGAGGTAATGGCATCTCCTGCCGACCGTTCCAAATACGGAGACCAGATGGTGGTAGGTAGTCGCAGTATTGCAAGCCAGTTTACGGCTATGCGGAAAATGGGAGCAGCTGCAAAAGAAATGCTCATTGCTGCTGCGGCAAAAAAATGGAATGTATCCGCAGATGATTGTTATGCCAAAGACGCCAAGATAATTCATAAGCCATCCGGCAAATCGTTTGGTTATGGAGAATTAGTGGAAGAAGCTTCAAAACTTACTGCTCCGCAAAATCCAAAACTAAAAGACCAGAAAGATTTCACCATAATTGGTCATTCATTTCCAAGAAAAGATATTCCTGAAAAAACAAATGGTTCCGCAAAATTCGGGATTGATTATTCGGTACCCGGTATGTTATACGCTTCTATTGAACGTTCTCCTGTTTTTCTCGGGAAAATTATAAGCTTCAATGATGCGAAAGCAAAAGCAATACCCGGAGTGAAGCATGTATTGAAAACAAAACGGGATGTATTTGGATATACCCGGGAAGCTGTGGCAGTTTTAGCAGACACTTACTGGGCAGCAGTACAGGGAAGAAAACTATTGGAAATACAATGGGATAATGGCGACCTCGAATCATGGTCAACACAAAAAATAAAAGAGGATTATAAGAAAGCGGCAGAGCAGGATGGTGTCTCATTAGATAGCAAAGGAGATATCAAAAAAGCATTTACAGATGGTAAAATAAAAGTTGAAGCTGCTTATGAAACACCTTACCAGGCACATGCCCCGATGGAACCTATGAATGTGCTGGTGCATGCACAAAAAGATAAATGCGAATTCTGGGGATCGACACAAAATCCAAATGGCATCCGTTCGCAATTAGCAAAACAAACTGGTATTCCTGAAGCAAACGTTACGGTCAACTATACTTACATGGGTGGTGGATTTGGTCGTCGAAGTATGACAGATGTTTCTGAAGAAGCAACTGATCTGTCTATGCAATCAGGGGCGCCTGTTAAAGTAATATGGACAAGAGAAGACGATATAACGCAAGGGCCTTTCCGGGCATGTTCATTAAATGTTTGCAAGGGAGTGATTGATGAAAATGGAAATGTTACCGGTCTTGAACATAAAGTCATTTGCCAGGATATCGGCAACCAGAGCGGCAGCCGCTTTGAAGCATCGAGAGGAGTGATCGGCGGCATCAATACCGAATATGAGATCCCGAATTATACACTTCGTGCTGTACTGCAAAAATTATATATACCGATTACTTACTGGCGGTCCGTTTATCACTCCACCAATTGTTTTGCCCACGAATCATTTATAGATGAACTGGCTATTGCTGCAAAAAAAGACCCGATTGATTTCCGGCTTAATATGCTGAAGAACCATCGGCGTTATACACAGGTATTGAAAATGGTGGCTGAAAAAACGAATTGGTATGCCCCCCGCATGAAAGATACAGGGAAAGGAGTCTCAATTGTAGAAAGATCAGGAGCATTTACAGCAATGGTGATTGACATTGCCAGGATAAATGGAAAAATAAAAATTCAAAAGATCACGGCCGTGATAGATTGCGGCATTTATGTAAATCCCGATACCGTGATCGCACAATGTGAAGGTTCAATCGTGATGGGATTAACAGCAACGATTAAAAGCGGCATTACGATTGAAAAAGGAAAAGTGGCCGAACCGAATTTTGATAAATACCAGATGCTGCAATTAAAGGATACACCTGAAATAGATGTGACAATTGTTAAAAGCACCGATCCACCCGATGGGGCTGGTGAATCAGGTTTGGCAAATGTGGCGCCTGCGTTAACGAATGCAATTTTTAATATGACAGGAAAACGGATCAGAACATTGCCATTCAAACTGGCCGATGTTTAGGTTTGGTCAAAGAGTTTTTAATAATTAGAATTGTAAACTATAAACATTTAAGATATGGCAGTTTTTCATCTCAATGTGAACAACAAAGATCTTACCGTAGATGTGGAACCGGACACCCCGCTGCTTTGGGTACTGCGGGATGAATTGAATTTAACCGGTACCAAATACGGTTGTGGCATCGGGGAATGCGGTGCCTGCACCGTGCATTTTAATGGCACAGCAATACGTTCCTGTTCGGTTATTGTATCCGCTGCGGAAAAAGGAAAAATTGTAACTATAGAAGGTTTGTCCGTAGATGGTTCCCATCCTGTACAGCAGGCTTGGGACGAAGTGGATGTGCCGCAATGCGGCTATTGCCAGACAGGACAGATAATGACGGCTGCCGCCTTTTTAAAAAAGACACCCAAACCAACAACGGAACAAATTGAAAATGCCATGCAGGGTAATATCTGCCGTTGCGGCGCTTATCATCGTATTAAAGAAGCAGTAAAAGTTGCAAGCACTAAAATTTGATCAACATGCAAAATCAAACTATCAATAAAACAAGCAGAAGGGATTTTTTAAAGATCACTTCACTCACCGGCGGTGGATTACTGATCGGTTTCAATTTTTTTGGCGCCGAAACAGAAACACCTGCTGCAGTATCTGGAACAACCGGTTTGGCCGCTGACCTTGAATTCAACAGTTATTTATCTATTGCTACAGATGGAACCATCACTATATTTTCTCCTAATCCTGAATTGGGACAAAATATAATGACCTCTTTCCCGATGATCGTAGCAGATGAACTGGATGCAGACTGGAACAAAGTAAAAGTATTGCAGGGACCGATAGACAGTAAGCGGTTTGACCGCCAGATAACAGGTGGCAGTGGTGCTATACCTCATAGCTGGAAAAGATTGCGTGTAGCAGGAGCTACTGCAAGATATTTGCTGATAGCTGCAGCAGCGAAACGCTGGAATGTGGATGCATCTGAATGTACAGCAGATAACAGTTTTGTTATTCATTCAAAAACCGGTAAGAAATTAAGCTTTGGCGAACTCGCCGAAGATGCATCTAAAATAACAGCGCCTGCTGATGTGCCATTAAAAGATCCAAAGAATTTTAAACTCATCGGTAAAGCGGTCAGGAATGTAGAGAATAAAAATATCATTACCGGTAAGCCCATTTTTGGTTCTGATCTCAAGAGAGACGGCATGGTGATAGCAGTCATCAAACGTCCGCCTGCTTTCGGTTCTAAAATAAAATCAGTGGATGCTGCGGAAGCAAAAGCAATGCCCGGCGTTATTGATGTGGTAACTTTTAAAAATAATGTAGCGGTCATTGGAAAATCTACCTGGGCTGCTATTAATGCAAAAGATGCATTGAAGGTAGAATATGAAAAGGATGCCAGTAGTTCTGAAAGCACTGCTGATCATAATAAGAGATTCAATGATATGCTGAATGGCGATACTGCAACTGTTCGCAGGAAAGATGGAGATGTGGATACTGCATTTAAAAATGCCGCCAAAGTATTGAAAGCGGAATACCAATGTCCCTTCCTGCCACATAGCCCTATGGAGCCGATGAATTTTTTTGCTGATGTAAAAGAAGACAGCGTAGAATTGATCGGGCCTACACAGGTACCCGGAAGCGTGGTGAATAGTGTAGCGAGATTATTAAATATGCCTGCTGATAAAGTAAGCCTTACCATTACGAGATTGGGAGGCGGATTTGGCAGAAGGCTTCAGACTGATTATGCATTGGAAGCAGCAGAGCTTTCCAGCATCATCAAAAAACCGGTGAAGCTAATATGGACAAGAGAAGATGAAATAACCGGTGGCAGTTATCGTCCTGCTGTGAAGTATCGTTTCGAAGCAGCCCTTGATGATAAAGGAAATATGATCGGGTATAAATTAAGGGGTGCCGGCATGGGAGCCGGTAATTCAGTAAGAGAAAATAATTTTCCTTCGGGTTCCGTAGATAACTTGCTTATCGAGTCGGCTGATTATAGATCACCGATCACCACCGGTGCATGGCGTGCACCCATCACAAATTTCCTGGCGTATGCCGAACAAAGTTTTATTGATGAAGTGGCTGTAGCTGCGGGGAAAGATCCCATTCAGTTCCGTCTTGATTTAATACAGAAAGCAAAAACTTCCCCGGCCGGAAAGATTGGTTATGACCTGGACCGTATGGAAACCGTAATAAAAACAGTAAGGGACCGGGCAGGATGGGGAACAAAGAAAGATGTATCGCAGGGATTCAGTGTTTATTATTCTCATAACTCTTATGTGGGGCAGGTATGTGAAGTGATGATGAAAGATAAAAAGCCCCAGATACAAAAAATGTATGTGGTGGCCGATTGCGGTATCGTAGTGAACAAAGGCGGCGCTATGCAAATGGTATTGGGCGGCGTGGTAGATGGATTGGGCCATGCAATGTATAGCAAGTTGAGCTTTAAAGATGGGGCAGTGCAACAGGATAATTTTGATAACTACCGCTTGATCCGCATGAAAGAAGTACCTCCCATAGATGTATATTTTATTGATAATGGTATGGACCCAACCGGTTTGGGTGAACCGGCCCTGCCTCCTACCGGCGGCGCTGTTGCCAATGCGATATTCAAAGCAACCGGCGAAAGGATGAGGAGCCAGCCTTTCATAGAAGAGTCCGTGTTCAGCAACATGGCATAGTCTTTCAGCATCATTACCTGTTTATATTCATCCCGCTTAAGGCGGGATGAATTTTTTTATGGGATAAGTGCATTTTTTATTTCATTAAAATTTTTACGCCGACTCGAGGAAGCTCTATCCTATCACAATTGAGTTTTGTATTGTCGCAACAATTATAGTCATAGAAATTTATTGCATAAATCAATCACAAGTTGAAAACTAACACAACAATATTTGGACATTGTGAAAATTAAACATTCGTATATTCGACAATACACGAGTTAGCGGCAACGTAACATCATTCATTTCATGAGAATCCTCAGCAAATTCGAAAAACGATTTTTAGAAGAAATAGTCAATCTTGAAAAGACTGATGAAAGGCTAATCAATCCAAGTAGAATTTTAAAAAACCTATTAAATATAAAATCCCAAGTTTTCATTTCAGGGAGAGGATATAAGTATGAATTAAAGGAAGGCGAAACTTATTATTATAAAATTGAGATAATGGGAGATGCAATAGACTTTCCCACAGACTATTTCGAAGTAACCGGTAAATTTTATGAAACAAATGATCTAATGGATTATCTTCTTAAAAACGGTTATTTATTAAGACACGAGGGTGGTAAGGTTCTAGGCTTTTACATTAATATGAAAGAGGATTTGGTAGAAAAAAATACTCCAGGTGAAAATGTTTATATAACAACTTCACTCAAAGAATTTCTAGATAAATGTTCCTATTATTATACTCCTACTGAGGCGCTCAGAGACCTTGTAAAACATAATTTCAGAACTAAATCTGAAAGAAATAATTATTGGACAAGGGTTATTTCTATTTTTTCGATTTGTATTTCCCTTTTAGGAATCGGGCTTAATTTTTATGTAAATTCCCACAAAGCTGAACAACTAAAACCGGATACCATTAAATTAGACACAAGTAGCATTGACTATTACATAAAGAAATCAAGACAGACATTAGATACGTCAAAGCTAATAAGAACTGATACATCTGTGAAGAAATAAAAACGCAGCCGCTAACATGGGGTTTTCTGCTATGCTGGCTGAAGAATATATACTGATCGTCCCGTTCGCTTATCATCTGCAGTCCGAGCTGAACGAATAAATCCGAGCTACAGAATATAGCATCAACTACATTAACTTTACTCATCTGCGGTTCGGGCTGACGAATCACGGAATATCAGCACAGCAGAAAGCCCTGACCGTTACCGGCAATGCTAACAACTCCTATTCGACACTTTTCAAATAATCAATGGCAGTTCAATTTGAGATAGAATCAGTAATTAAAATCACAAATCGTGGGTACTTTGTTTTTGCGACACAGCTAACTCCGGGACAAAACTTCGTCGTGACAGATAAATCATTTTTGGGTGGTGTTGAATTGACAAAGTATCTGGATATTCCAAGAGCTACCGATGACAAAGGAGAACAGCGGTATGACTTATTTGTATTCCATCTTAAGAATGAAGAAGACAACAATAAACTAAAACCAAAAACAGTTGTTGAATTAATCCCAGGTGACACACTTCATTATCTTGAGCCGTGGCATTTTGACAATGTTGACCTGACCGTTCAACTTCGTAGAGAGATTAATAATAAACACATTTTATATAACAAGACCCTCAAGACTATTGCAAGACGGCAAGACAATGACGATGTTCTCTTTGAAGTTGCCAACGCCGATTTTAGGTTCGCCATGGTTCATCTGACATGGGCACAAAAAACGTTAGACGATTCAAAGTATCCAAGAACTGAAACATATAAAGATTGGCAAGAGGTTTATGAAAAAAGAATAATCATTGACCATCAAGGTTGGGAAAACGAATGACGGCAGAAGCAAAGCCGGTAACAAAAGCATTTGTGCTATTGGGACTAACGAATAGCGTCTTTCATCTTTCGGTTCTCTGCTCAGCTTTTTGTCCCGGCTTAACAATTACTATTGAGCAACAGAATAAATTTTCCATCGTCATGTTGCGTGTCTCACGCAACCGAAGAGTGATAGTGATACGTGAGGACACGCATCACGGCATGAAGACGTTGCTTGTACACTAAATACAAAATGATTTCCTGGTTAAATAACTTTATTACTTAAACTCACTCAAATCAGGGAGTTTATCAATTTTTTTTATCTCGATATTGCGGTAGTATGCTTCTGCTCCTTCCGACTGGAATTGAATTTTTCCACTGGTAAGTGGTTTGCTTGTTCCGTCGGTTTCAACTGTCCGTGAATTTTCCAACACCATCACTACATGACCATTGATAACATGTATGGCTTTATCGCCAAAACAATAAAGGTCCAGTGTTGTCCACTCACCATGCGGGTTTTCAAAATTGCCGGCAAGATGTGCTACGTTGTTGGCAGAAGTACCCGATGAAGTATTGGCGGGAGTGCCTGATGAAGCAAAGCTGTGAATAGCTGCGGTGGGATCGTATATCCAGCGGGACCGGGCAGTAGTGTCTTTCTTTTTAGCATGTATATCCATAGCGGTTCCTGCCAGTGCATAAAAATCGCCCATATCTCCTTCCTGCACCTGGAACTCCTGGCTGCGCAACCATACATGCCAGAATTGTCCATGTGGCATTTGCCCATGATACAAAAATCCATTGTCCTTTTTGGCGCCTTTTCTTGGAGCATACGTATTTTCTCCAAACTTTACTTCTGCCCTTAAATGATAATTTCCAAATTCCTTTTTAGTAGTATAACCGCCAAATACTTCTCCCGATACATGCAGCACAGGTTTACCATCCTGCATTTCAATAGTAAAAACATGAAGCGGATCATTGTTGAGCCCCAATGCTGTTCCTGTATTCATACCATCCCCTTTATTCCAGCCTGGTAAACTAGTGAGGCTTGTATGCGGGATACCAATAAAAGCATCAAAGTATCTTCCATCTTGTGTTAACAATGGTTTCCATTTATTGGTAAGTTTCTGTGCAGATACGCCTGTAACTAATAATGAAGAAATCAGCAGTATTGTAAGCAATCGTTGCATGTTGAAATTGTATTAAAGATGATGATCTTAAAGGTATATAAAACATTCAGAGAAAACTCCTGAAAAGCCAAAGAGCCCGACGACTGTAAAGGGTTCGATTTATTTCAGGCTTTTTATACTCTAAAATTTAGCAGCCGATTTTTTTCCCGTATAATTAATTACAAAATCAGGGCTTGTCGTTGGATTCTCCCCTATCCCTTTAGCTGAATTGACCAAAACAATATTGAATTTCCTGTTTTGAAGCATTCCGGGAAAAGAACCATTTCTATCGCTAATGGTAAGCTCTTTCTTTTTATCATCCCAATTGAAAGTAATGGTTGAATAAATTCCTTTTTCATAATTATAGCCATCATTCTCATCTTCATACAATACAAATTTTCCATTGGCTCCGGGATAGATTCGTATTTCAAGATCATCCCATTTTTTTTCTTCAGCATATTGAACATTGGGTCCAATTGGAATAATAGAACCTGCTTTTACATACAAAGGAATTATATCGAGCGGGGTCTGCTTATTTACTTTATTTCCTCCGGATAATTTTTCACCGGTCCAGAAGTCATACCAGTCAGTACCCACAGGCAGGTATGTTTCTTTTGATTTAGTTGTGCTAAAATCTTCTACCTGTATGGTATCTCTGCCAGTAATACTTGGCTTAACGTACATTGGGTTGGTAACAGGGTTTACCAATACTGATTTTCCAAACATATATTCATCATTAATATCCAACGCATTTTTATCTTTTGGAAAATCCATTACCAGTGCCCGCATCATGCTCGATTGATTGGCCGTTACATCCCAGGAAGTAGAATAGATATAAGGCAAGAAGCGATAACGCAGGTTGATATATTTTTCAATCACGTCATAAACCTTATCACCTTTTTTGCCAAATTGATAAATTTCTCGTGGAGCACCTTCACCATGCACACGCATCATTGGAGTAAACGCTCCAAACTCTACCCACCGGGTATGCAATTCACGATACTCAGGGTCTCCCAATTTTCTTGGGAACCTTGAAAGAAAAAATCCACCAATATCTGCATTCCAGTAAGGAATACCGTTTAATGAAAAATTAAGTCCGGCAGAAATCTGGTTGCGCAAGGCGGTCCACGATGCAGTAACATCGCCGGACCATGTATTAGCACCATAGCGTTGTTGACCTGCAAATGCAGAACGGGTAAGAATAAATACTCTCTTGCTTGAATCAATGGCACGTTGATGAGTATATACTCCTCCGACTGTCATTAAAGGAAAAGCATTTCTTACTTTTCTGAATGAACCGAGGTAAGTTTTGTTATCCAGGTCAGATGGCTTGAAATCAAGATGGTCAGGCTCTGATGAATCCATCCACCAACCATCCATATCAAGCGAATGCAAATATTTTAAATAACGCCAATAAATATCTCTTGCCTGCGGATTATAAGGATCATAGACCCTTACGCCGGAAGGATAATCACGACGCGGCGGCCATAAAGTAGAACCTGATTGTGGCCATGTACTAAAATCCATCAGGGCTCCAATACTATCCAGCTCACGATACTGTTTTGTCTTTGGACCAAAAGAATTCCAGATAGAGATAGTTATATGTGCATGTAAGGCGTGTATATCACTTACCATTTTTTGCGGCCTCGGAAATTCGTCATTTAAAAAATCCATTGCATTCCACAAGTAATTGCTTCCCCAGTATTGCCAGTCCTGTATAATGCCATCTAATGGAACACCCAACTCACGATATTTCTTAATAACACCTATAGTTTCATCCTGACTTTTATAGCGTTCTTTACTTTGAAAAAAACCAAAAGTCCATAAAGGAAACATAGGAACTTGTCCGGTAAGGTCACGCATATTTACAATGACGCCATCAGCATTCCCTCCATACATAAAATAATAATCAATACAATCCCCAACATCTGATTTGAAAGAAGTGCCCTGGGAATTATCAGTAAAAACAGTTGGAGAATAATTATCCCAAAAAACTCCGTAGCCTTTTACCGACTGGAAGAAAGTAATATAATCATTGGTATTGCCCTGCACCATATTTAATGTCACATTGCGCTGACTCATCTTTCCCTGTTGTTGTGTGCCCAGGCCATAAATTGCTTCATCGGGGTCAAGAGTGTAACTCTGGAAAACTGTATATGTATTATTTCCTGCGTCATTGAATGGCGTAAACTTTACGCTATTTTCTTTTTCTTTCAAAAGTGGTTGTCCTGAATTTGTAGAATAAGAAATATTACCCGACTTTAAGTTGAGACTAATTGTTAGTTTATCGCTTTTCAGATTTAATAAATCCCCTTGCTGTCTTGTACTGAATGACGTTTTCTGTGGCTTTTTTATAACGGAAAAACTTTCTTTCGTGAAGCTGCGATTGACAGGTGATTTTATTATTCTTACTTCTGATGGGCTGTAAAAACTGATCTCCGTTTTAATAGAGTCGATCACCACACTCAATCCTAAATCTGTTTTCTGGTAGGATTGTCCATTGGCAAGACTTACTAATAAAAATAAAAGTCCTAAAAGGTAAAAGCGTATCGAATGCATGGTTGAGATCATTTCAGTTTTTTTATTTGGATTGAGATTTAAAATAATTACTCATAAACAATAATTGATATTGAATGGAATTGTTCCAATAGTTCCAATTGTGTGCGCCGGGCCGTGTAATATAATCATGGGCAATATTACGATATAGCAATTGCTGGTGCAGATTTTCATTTACTTTATAAAAGAAATCTTCTGTACCGCAATCAATCAATAATGCAAGTGAATTTGGTTTGATAAGGTATAGCAAATTAATTACAGTATTCTTTTCCCAATTATCCGGATTCTCTGAATATTTTCCTAATCGTAAAGCCATGTCCCAATTGTTGGGAAAAGGTCGTATATCAACACCACCACTCATGCTGCCTGCAGCACCAAAAACATCCGGATGTTTTAAAGCTAAATACAATGCGCCATGACCTCCCATACTTAAACCAGTGATTGCTCTTCCCTTTCTGTCTTTAATGGTTTTGTATTTACTATCGACCCAACTTATGAGTTCATTGCTTACATATGTTTCATACTTATAGTTAGCATCAACAGGACTATCCCAATACCAACTATTGTTTCCATCAGGACAAACAATGATTATTTGATACTGGTCTGCAGCTTTTTCAACTCCTTTTCCCTTGATCACCCAATCGCTGTAATTGCCGCTATGACCGTGCAGCAAATAAACAACAGGCAATGCCTGAAGATTTACATAATTATCAGGTGTAATTATAACAGCCTTTATCGTTTTCTTCATGGAAGGGCTATAGGTTGCCACGGTATCTACAACAGCAGCACCGGCATTTTGCAACAGCAGCAAAAACAAAATAAAAGCGGTGTATTTTGAAATGTGTTTCATGAAATAAAAATTGCGTTTTTATTCCGTTATTGAATAGTGATTTTTGTCATCTTTAAATCTTTTTCAGCAGAACTGTTGCCGTACCACAGTTCATATTCACCAGGTGTTACTTTCATTTTGACACTTGCAGCATCAAAAAATTCAAATGAATTATAAGGCAGATCAATGATCGCAGCGTTTGATTTTCCAGCAGCGACATCTATCCTTTTAAAAGCTCTTAACGTTTTTAACGGACCATTGCTATCATTCATTTTTTTTACATACACCTGTATTATTTCGGTTCCATTGCGTTTACCAGTATTAGAAATAGGAATGGTAAGTTGTGCCTGTTCTTCATTTCCAATAGTTGCTTTATTTATTGTTGCATTACCAATGGAAAAAGTTGTGTAGCTAAGTCCATACCCAAATGGAAAAAGCGCATCAGACATAAAACGATAAGTTCTTCCTTTCATGGAATAGTCTTCGAAATCGGCAAGTTGTTGCATAGACTTATACAAAGTAATGGGCAATTTACCCGAGGGATTAAAATCGCCAAAGAGAACATCGGCAACAGCTTGTCCACCTGATTCTCCTCCGTACCATGCCTGCAGAATCGCATCGCAGCTTTGCGTTTCAGGAATCAATGCAATAGCTGAGCCTGAGCAATTCACAAACACAACTTTTTTACCAGCTGCTTTTAATATTTTTAAACAATTGCGCTGCACTTCGGGCAATTCAATATCCGTACGATCACCACCTTTGAAACCGGGATAGGATACAGGCATTTCTTCACCTTCAAGTAATGTAGAAAGGCCGCCAACAAATATTACTACATCAATTCCTTTCAATTTATTGATGAGCCCTGAGAAATCAATATCCACTTCTTTTCCAAAATCAAATTCAAGATTTGCCTGCCAGTTATTTAACTGAGCATACCGGATCTCTATTTTATATTTTTTGCCTTTTTCAACCTTGTAAGGAACTCTTGAAGGCAATGTGCGCCAATTGTCGTACTTAGAAATGGAAACACCATTTACTAATAATTCGAAATGACCAGTTGCTCCATTTTTGAATACGATCTCTTCTGTTTCCGGAGCTTCAAATTCCGTTTCATATTTTGCAGAAAAGGCCACGAGTTTAACACCGGAAGCAAATTCATGATCACCTGCTGTCGTTAATTTTAATGGGTTCGTTATTTGATCAGCAGTTACAACATCCCCTTTCCAATCACGATTGTTCCAATAAGTGGCTTTAAAACCTTTTTTGCCATCCAACATTGCCTTGGAAAAATAGCTTTGCGTCACTTTATTTTCTACAAGATCGCAAGCTTTATCATACACAATATTATTTTGAGAAACTTTGGATTTAATGCCATTGAGAATGGTAATTGTTTTGACCGGTTTGCCATTATAATTTCCCCACAACATAGGTTCATTGTCAGCATTAGGACCGATCACCGCTACTTTCTTTATTGATTTATTCAATGGAAGAATATTGTTCTTGTTTTGAAGAAGCGTCATCGATTCACGGGCCATTGTTACTGCAAGATTCCTATGTTCTTCATTATTGATTATTGATGTCGGAATTTTAGTCCATGGAACCAAAGCATCATCATCCATTTCACCTAAATCAAAGCGACCAACTAATACACGCATCAAATGTTTATTGATCTCTTCTTCTTTAATCAAACCTTTGGCAACAGCATCAGGTAAACTTGCAAAAGCATATCCTTCCCATACACATTCTACATCGGTGCCTGCTAAAGCCGCTTTTGCCGAAGCATGAACAGCATCAGAAGAAACTTTATGGCTGGTAAAAAAATCTGTGACGGCGCCGCAATCCGAAACCACCATATATTTAAAACCCCAATCGTCACGAAGAATGGTTTGAAGCAAGCGGCTATTGCCACAACAAGGCTCATCATCTAAACGTTGATAAGCACACATCACTTCACGAACATCAGCTTTTGTAACTAATGATTTAAATGCCGGAAGATAAGTTTCCCATAGATCACGGGGATTGACATTATTAAGATTAAGCTGATGACGGCTCCATTCAGGGCCTGAATGGACTGCATAATGCTTAGCGCAGGCTAATAGCTTCCTGTATTTGGCATCCGCAGGGCCTTGCAATCCTTTAACTACAGAAACACCCATGCGAGAAGTGAGATAAGGATCTTCTCCATAAGTTTCTTGCCCGCGGCCCCAACGTGGATCTCTGAAGATATTTATGTTTGGCGTCCAAACAGAAAGACTTAAAAAACGCCTGTTCTCCTCTCCCTTTTGTTTTGCTTCATTATATTTTGCACGGGTTTCATCCGAAACAGCATTAAAAATTTTATAAACCAATGTATCATCAAACGAAGCTGCCATACCAATGGGTTCTGGAAATACAGTAACATTATTATTATTTGCAAGACCATGCAAAGCTTCACTCCACCAATTGAATTTTTTTATTCCCAGGCGGGGTATTGCCGGAGATTGATCCTGCATCAGCAAGGCTTTTTCCTGTAAGGTTAATCGTGATATTAAATCCTTTGCTCTTTCTTCAGAGTTTAACTGCGGATTCTTGTAGGGTATTTGACCAAATGATTTTTCAATCAATACAACGGCTGCAATCGCAACTAATAATAATTTCTGATTAAATGATCGTTTCAATTTTAGTTCTTATTTTTTGTGCAATAGGTATTGATATTTTACTTATCTAATTTTTATCAGTTCTGAATGGCGAAGCAGGAAGTTCTTCTTTATTATACAGATTTGGATCTACGGGGCTATCGGCCCAGGCATATCGTACATACAGCGGGTTGGGGATTTCTTCGCTTGACACTATCACTTTATCACCTTCGATTTTTGCTTTAGCCCAAACAAATTTTTTATCAGCGCCTGCAATAGCAAAATCCCTGGGCTCTTCTCCATCATTAGTTACTAAACCGCTTCCTACGTTAGTAAATGAAACAACTATTTTATTTCCATCCACTGTTGCTGATTGAAAAAGTGGCCCGCTGCTAACTATATTTTCACCGTACACCATCTTTTCAGCAAGCAATGCCATTCGTTGTCCCACATCATGTTTGTTCCAGGGATGTATATCATTCCATTCACCAATATCAATGGTTATTACCATGCCGGTATTGGGAAGAGATAAAGCCTTGAATTGAGATTCACGCAATAAAGCCCAATTGCTTTCTGAAGGCAAATATGTGTAGTCCTGGTAGTTGGGCAGTTGCACGAATAGAAAAGGCAGGTTACCTATATTCCATTTGTTGCGCCAATCGTTTATTTGGGCAATTTGTAAACCGGCATATTCCGCGGCACGGGTAACATTACTTTCACCCTGGTACCATAAAAAACCTTTGAGTGTATAATTGATAACCGGGGCAATCATTCCATTATATAAAGCAGCCGGTGAGTTCTGTGCAGACACAAAGCCTCCACCACCCTGAGTCGTCCGTGGAATAAATACTTCACCCACTTTATACTGCCAATAACCTACAAGACTAACTGTATCACTGCCCGAAAATAAATAGTAAGGTTTATCAGGAACGAAGCCCCCTTTGCCATTGTTGTTGGTAATTTTTACGACAAAAAGATTTTTACCTGCTTTCAACAGGTCTGCAGGTATATCATATCTTCTCTCAGTGTACATTGATCCGGTACGGCCAATTTGTTTTCCATTGACATAGAAAACATCAGCATCAATAATTCTTCCGAGATAAACTCTTGCAGGTTTGCCAACCATTGTTGCAGGTACATCCACTTCTTTTCTATACCAAACCGAACCATTCAGGTCTTTCACCCCCTGGTCTTCCCAAAAAGCAGGAACAGTAATAGTTTTCCAACCTTTGGGAACATAGGTTATATCATACCAGGGAGGAGAACTATTTAAACCTCTGTCCTGCGAAGACTGTTGTTGCCTGGGAAAGCCGCCACCCGGCCTTCTGATACTATTGAGATAGGCAGTATCCTTATTCTTTTCAATAGTGCTCATGATTGCCGGAAATTCTTTTAATCCATCTTCACTTGTCCATGCTTCAATGGGAGTGCCACCCACACTTGAATTAATAATACCTATTGGCACATGATATTTTTCATATAATTTTTTTGCAAAAAAATAAGTAACCGCAGAAAAAGGTTTTATGTCTTTGGGGTTTGCAGATTTCCAGTTTCCACCAGTCATGTCGGTTTTGGGTCCATCAAGAATAGACCTGTTAGGAACTTTAAATTGGCGGATTTGTGGAAAATTGACTTCTGCCATTTCTTTTCCATACGTCGCATCATCATAGCCCAATTGATACTCCATATTAGACTGCCCGGAACAAAGCCAAACATCACCAACCAGTATATCACTAATTATTATTGAATTGCTACCTACTATTTTCATTTCATAAGGTCCGCCGGCTTTTAAATTGGAAAGTTTAATAACCCATTGACTATCGGCGGCAGCAATAGTCCTGTACATCTTTTTCATAAATTGTACAGATACTTTTTCACCCGGAGGAGCCCAGCCCCAAATTTTTACATTTGCATCCCGTTGTAATACCATTCCATCTGCAATGATCTTTGGAAGACGAACCTGGCCAAACGAGGTTATGACAATGAAAAAAAAGATAAAGAATAAAGTTTTCTTTTTATTAATTATTGTCATATGGCTGTTGATGAATTAAATGAAAAGCAGAAAAACTTTCTTTTTAATAAGTCTGCTAATTTATGTAAATATTGCTATTGGATAGAGGAGAACAAAATTAAATGACAATTGACAGATTTTTTATCACGGATTAAAAGAAGAAATGCATTAATGACGCATTATAAGAGCAGATAATACTATTCCAATTAGAAAGTCGGATTTGTATAAAATAAAGTCTTTTTAGTGTAATGGTCATATCAGGCCAAAAAATAAATTTGCTATAAGAGAATCCTTTTGGGGAGGATATTATCACAATGATTGCATATTAATTGAATAAAATAAGTGCATATGAAACGATTAGTTTGTTTTATTCTTTTTTTTTCTTTTACTATATCTTCAATACTTTCTCAAAAGTTAACTATTCAATCGCCCAATCAAAAAATTAGTGTAGCGCTTTTTTCTCTTCAAAATACAGATGCCGGTGAATGGTATATCAAAGCTTCTTACAATAGCAACGGAAAAACTTCCGAAGCTATTCCACGTATTGATTTAGGATTATCACGCAGCGACCAGGGTTTCTCAAAGGATTTAAAGTTTTTGAAAGCAGGCAAACCTCTTTTAATAAATGAAGAGTACACTGCCTTGCATGGTAAAAAATCTGTTTGCAAAAATTCTGCGAATGAAGTAGTAGTTTCTTTTGAAAATTCTTCCAAAGCAAAATTGAATATTATCATCAGGGCTTATAATGATGGGATTGCTTTTCGCTATGAATTTCCGGAGAAGGAAGGAAGCTTTGTTGTGAAAGATGAATTAACGGCTTATTCTATTCCAAAAGAAACTATGCGATGGATGGAAAAATGGAATACTGCCAATGAAGGACTTTATACGACAATGAATAATGATAAAGTCCTTTCAAGCGAATGGGGTTATCCTGCGCTTTTCAATACTAATGACAAGGCTTGCTGGTTTTTATTACATGAAGCTGATGTTGACAGAAATTACTGTGGTACTAAATTGAGTAATGCCAACGATACTTCTAAATACAGACTGACCTTCCCTAATCCAAAAGATGGAAGAGGCCTGGGAGAATCATTGCCAACAATAACACTTCCTTGGAAATCACCCTGGCGGGTTGTAATAATGGGAACGATTTCAGACATCGTCGAATCTACTTTAGTTAATGATGTGTCCACTCCGTCTGTTGTAAAAAATACAAGTTGGATTAAACCAGGTATTGCATCATGGAATTATTGGTCAAGCAATCATGGTACAAAGGATTATAAAATTGTTACTGCCTTTGCTGACCTGGCTGCAGAAATGAATTGGCCTTATACGCTTCTTGATTGGGAATGGGACGGTATGACCAATGGTGGTAATCTCGAAGATGCTCTTAAATATATTCATTCGATTGGAATAAAACCATTGATGTGGTACAATTCAGGTGGCCCGCATACCGGCGTTACTTCAACTCCCCGCGATAGGATGTTGACGCATGAAAACAGGGTTGAAGAATTTACAAAGTTGAAAAAGCTGGGAGTTGCAGGCGTAAAAGTTGACTTCTTTGAAAGTGAGAAACAGGATATGATCAAATACTATCTCGACATTTTGGAAGATGCAGCTCAATTTGAAATGATGGTTTATTTCCATGGTTGTATTGTGCCAAGAGGATGGGAAAGAACCTATCCCAACCTGATGACTTATGAAGCAGTGCGTGGAGCTGAATGGTATAACAATACTCCGGATTTTACAATGCCTGCGCCGGAGCATAATGCTACTCTTCCTTTTACACGTAATGTAGTGGGAGGAATGGATTATACACCGGTTACTTTTACCAATTCTCAATACCCACACATTACATCATACGGACATGAACTGGCATTGAGTGTGCTTTTTGAATCGGGCATGGAGCACATGGCCGACAGGCCTGAAGGTTATTATGAATTGCCCGATGCTGCCAAAACATTTCTGAAGAATGTACCCAATGCATGGGATGATACGAAATTGCTGGATGGTTACCCTGGACAAGATGTGACTATTGCCCGCCGCAAAGGAACCTCGTGGTATATCGGCGGTATTAATGCACAGAACAGAGAAAAAAGAAAAACAATCAAGTTTGATTTTTTATCGGATGGAATAAAATATAAACTCACATTAATAGCAGATGGTATTCATGATAAAACTTTTACAACGCAATACCTGGTTGTAGATAAATCAAGTTCTGTAGATGTAAAATTGCTTCGTCGTGGTGGATTTGCTGCGTCATTAATTCCGATACAGTAATCATTACTACCTGGGAATATTAAACAAAAGCCAGAGGAAAAGATTGTTTTATTTTTTGCACAATAATAGAAAGGCTTTACTTGAATAAAAATGAATGAATTAAATTATTGGCTATAGTAATAGTAAAATTTAATACCAATAATAATTAAGCTTGCTATGATTTATTTCAATTCCGAAAAAAAATCTCGCCCGTTTTTCATTTTGACAATCCTCTTGTTAACGCTCCTTGGTGTTAGTTGCGCTCTTTGGAAAACTAATTCTAAACTGCCTTTGGCCGAGCAGCAATACAAAGAATGGAAAGATTATGGCGGAGGACCTGACCATTCGAAATATGTTGAATTCAAGCAAATAACAAAGGCCAATGTTAACCAGTTAAAGATCGACTTTGTATATCCTACTAATGATAATCTTTCGTACAACTTTAATCCCATTGTTGTAGATAATGTAATGTACGTTCTCGCAAGGAACAATTCATTGGTAGCAGTAGATGCTACAACTGGTAAGGAAATATGGATACATACAAATCTGAATGGTATCATAGCTAGAGGAATTAATTTTTGGCAGAGCAAAGACAAAACGCAAAAGCGTTTTATCATTTTTCTCAATAACACCATGCAGGCTATTGACGCCAATACCGGTAAATCGATAATGGATTTTGGTGAGTCCGGTAAGGGTTACATAGACATGAGACTGCATCTTGATCGTGATACTTCTTCGCTTGGCAGAATGACTTCTACCACGCCGGGTCATATTTTTGAAGACCTTATTTTAGTTGGTTCTGCACCCGGTGAAAATCCTTTCGATGGTCCCGGGCACCTACGAGCATATAATGTTATAACCGGTAAAATGGTTTGGATTTTTCATACCATACCTCTTCCGGGTGAGTATGGATATGACACTTGGCCAAAAGACGCTTATAAATATGTAGGTGCGGCCAATGCATGGGGCGAAATTTCAATTGATGAGAAAAGAGGTATTGCTTATTTCCCTTTAGGTTCTCCGGTTTATGATTATGATGGTGCAGATAGAGAGGGAACTGGTTTATTTGGTAATTGCATTCTTGCACTTGATGCAAGAACGGGTAAACGTCTATGGCATTTTCAAACCGTGCATCATGATCTCTGGGATTATGATCTTACAGCAGCTCCCCAGTTGATTACCGTTAATCATAATGGCAAAAAAGTAGATGCCGTAGCTGTTGCTGCAAAGACTGGTTTTTTATTTGTGCTTGACAGAGTAACTGGAGAACCACTTTGGCCTATTGAAGAACGACCGGTTCCAAAAAGCGAAATGCCCAATGAAAAATCCTGGCCTACTCAACCTTTCCCTACTGTTATACCTCCATTTAACCGACAGACAGTAGATGTTGAAGATCTTAATCAATATTATACTGATGAGAAGTGGGACTTAATGAGTAAAAGAATAAATGCTGCAAAAGTGGGATTATTCCAACCGCTTTCCGATAAATATGAAACCATTGCGATGCCAGGTTCTACCGGTGGCGCCAATTTTGGAGGCACAGCCGCTAATCCGCAAAAAGGAATAGTATATGTGCTTACGAAGGAAACCGCATCTATTTATCGTTTAAAGTTAAGAGAACCGCGGCCCCGTCAAATTTCAGGTGATCGGCTCGCCCAGATAGAAGGAATGTATACACAAACTTGTCAGTCTTGTCATGGGGCCGATCGAAATGGAATATCTGGCCTTGGCTCCAGTCTTTTAGGCTTGGCTTCCAGAGTGAACGCTTCTGCATTTAAACAAATCATCAACAATGGTAAAGGCCGTATGCCCGCAATGCCACACCTTGATGATGGAACTATTGCTGACCTTTATGCATTTTTAACCCAGAGAAGAGGTGGTGGTAATTTTTTTAATGCAGGTAGTTCAAGCAGACGTGAATCCAATATACCGCCCGGTCTCGTGGTTGATTCTGGTGGAGTGGCCCTTCCCACATTTGCTCCAAGAAAAGACGTTGGCTATCCTGATGATTATACTGGTCCTAAAGCTGTTTATATAGAAGCTCATAATTGGGGAGAAGATGCTCCTAATATTCTCTCACCGGGATGGTCATGGATTGTAGCTTATGATTTGAACAAAGGAGTAGTTAAATGGAAAGTGCCTTTTGGTGAAGAAAATACTGTACCTGGCAATAAAAATTTGGGTAAAATAAGTGGCTCTGCCCGCAAAGGAATGGTAGTAACAGCCACCGGAATTGTCTTTGCTGTTTGTGGTGATGGTAAAGTTTATGGCTATGATGCCGACAATGGAAATGTTATTTGGTCAGCAGATTTGGGTCGTATGAATCCAAGTGGTATTCCTGCCATGTATGAAGCAAATGGAAGACAGTATTTAGTAGTTTGTTCAACAGGTGCTTTAATTGATAAAACAAAAAAAGAAGAAGATGTTCCGAAGGGATACATTGTATTTGCTCTTCCGCCAAAGAAGAAATAAAAATTATAACAACAATATTTATGCAATCAAAAACAACAACGAAAATCATTCTTGCTTGCTTCATTTCACTTCCAGTCTGTATACAGGGTTTAGCGCAGAAAGAAATTCCTACTAAAGTGATTTATTTTATGGCAGGTATTAAAGATCATGCAGGTCCTTCAAGGCATGAAACCGAAAAAGATTTATTGGTACTGCAACATTGTTTGGATAGTGTAAGCAATGTAAAAGGCGTAAAAATTGTTACACGGTTTATATACAAAAGAACAGCGTTAGATATAAATGATATGAAAGATGCTGCGGCAATTGTGATTGAAAGCAGCGCTGAAGGTAGCAGTAAAGAACGAACAGATCCTTTATTTCCCCCAAGTCCCGATAACAGACGAACCTATAGTAAAGAAGTACAGGATTACCTCAACCAGGTAGATAGTCTTCACAAAGCAGGCATGGGTATAGTGGTACTTCATTGGGCCGTTGCTGCTACACATCAAAGAGCAGCTAATTTATATAGAAATTGGTTTGGAGGAGGATTCGTGGAAGGATATTCGCATAACCCGCTCGGAATTTGGACGGTCACTCCTATTCCATCAGGTAAAAAACATCCTATTATGAGAGGCGTTGGAGCATGGACTTATAAAGACGAAATATTTTCAAGATTTATGGTCATACCGCAAGATGGGCATCGTACGGATTTATTAATGGGTGAAGCGCCAAAAACCAACCAGGGTAAAGTAGCACCAAGATGTATTACGTGGGCATATGAAGACAGCTTATCTCGTGGACTTATATATGGAGGTATGGATTATCATTCAGCCTTGCTTAATGATAACTACCGACGCTTTTTATTGAATGCGATTATATGGGCCGCAGGAATAGAGGTACCTAAAGATGGTGTGAAGTCTGATGCAAAAGGGTTGCAATTGATTCAGGCTGTACCTGACCAGTTTGATAAAATGTAGATGACTGTTGGCTCATTAACCATCCAAAAATGCATCGTATACTTTCGAAGAGATTGATACATGCATAACGATTACACCACTCACCGACAAAAATTAATCGGGTTGACTGGAAAGTATATATCGTAAGAGCTGTAAGAGGAAAATAAAATATTGATAAAAAATGAAA
>Ga0105247_10000730_pt1 | contig 25577 bp, 13 predicted proteins | sample KBSS24metaG_FD_81519 | JGI IMG/M metagenome (GOLD analysis project Ga0105247, IMG submission 81519) | Switchgrass rhizosphere microbial communities from Kellogg Biological Station, Michigan, USA - KBS S2-4 metaG | ecosystem: Host-associated > Plants > Roots > Rhizosphere > Soil | place...
AGACACGAAAGCGATTCTCGATCGCGCCGTCTCATTCAAGCCGCGACGACAGGTCATCATCCTCTTCTCCGGCGGTGAGCCGACGCTCTCGCCTTATTATCTCGACGCAGTCGCTTACGCGAAGAAGATCGGTTTCTATCGCATACTCGCCGCGACGAATGGCATTCGCTTCGCTGAAGATCTCGAGTTCTGCAAAGCCGCGAAGGCTGCGGGACAGCATGGTGTGTATCTTCAGTTTGACGGCGTGAGTGAAGAGAAGAATAAGCACCGCGGTGTCGGTAACTTGTTCGACGTTAAGCTGCGTGCGATCGAGAACCTTGCTGAGGCTGGTATCAAAGTCACGCTCGTCGTGACGATCGTTAACAGCATCAACAACGACGGCATCGGTCAGATCGTCGAGTTTGCCGCAAAGAATATCGACAAGGTGCAGACGATCGCGTTCCAACCGGTTTCGTTCACCGGACGCGATGAAGATATTTCCGACGAGCTGCGCACGAAGTGGCGCTACACACTCGCGGGCATGACGCACGATCTCAAGAACCAGCTCGGCGGACACATTCAGCCGCTGCGCGACTGGTTCCCGCTCTCGTCTTACTCAGCGTTTACGAGCGTGATGGACATGTTGCAGGGCGCCGATGCGCCGTGGGGCTGGTCGTCGTGTAACTGCCATCCGAACTGTGGCATCTTTACGTTGCTGGTAGTTAATAAAAAGACGGGCGAGTTTAGATCGCTGTTTGAGTTTTTCAACTACGAGCAGTTTATGAAGGACGTCGCGGTGATTACTGATACCGCGCGCGGCCGCAAACTCTCGTACGCGCAGCTCGGCATGGCAATCATGCGAAACTTCAACGCCGCGCTCGCGCCGGAAGGTTTTCCGATCTCGCAGATCATCAACCTGTTCAAACCTTCGTCAACCAATTCCAACTCCGATCGTAACGACCGGATGGCGCAGAAGAAGGATGCCGATGACAACGACATCTGGCGCGTGCTCTGCGTCGAGGGAATGTGGTTCCAGGATCTTTTTAACTACGACTTTCGCCGCACCGAGATGTGTGTGATTCCCTACGGCACACAGGAAGGCGAGATTTCATTCTGCGCTTACAACACCGGGGTGGGCTGGCGGCAGATCATCGAGAACATGCACAAGACGGCGGGCCTGGCTGAGTGGTACCAGGATAATGGCCGGCATAAAGTCTACGCTGCTGGTAAATCAGTGCCGCTGAACACGACGAAACATTCGTTGAGCCTGCCGGTAATTCAGGCCGTGCTGGCGGAAGATGCAGAAACGCCTCAGGTAAGTCCCTATCTAATCGAAGACGAACCAGTTTCAGTTTAGCTGGCTTCGTTGTCGCCGCCCGGCCGCTGCACTTCCCGCAACTGGGCCACAATATCGCGCAAACGTAACGCCAGGTCCTCGATCGTCTGCACACGTTTGCGTGAGCGCTCGCTCAGGTCTTCGCGTAACAGGAGTTGGGCCTGGCCCAGCACACCGGTTAGCGGGTTATTGATCTCATGACGAATGCGGGCTACTAAAGCGGCAGTTTCTTCGAGTTTTAGACGATATTGTGCAATCTGGTCTTCGTTTTCAGCCATCGATCTCCGTTGTTTCTCCGGGAACTCAAGAAAAGGCGATTGTCTTTTAGTTGTTATTAAGGAGTGTGCCGCTGACAAGTTACAGCAGGCACATTGTGCATCTTGAGAGCATCAGATTCAAGCATTAGTTTTTCGGGTTTGGAATACCATACGGCCTCAGTTGACAAGCGAAGCCTCGATACGTAAATTCAAATTCCTCTTGCTGGGAGGTCGTCCAATGGTAGGACTCCAGACTCTGGATCTGGCTATCGGGGTTCGAGTCCCTGCCTCCCAGCCACACAAATCGCAATCCTCCCGCTAAGCCCAGTAATTTGAACTATTAATTTGCCTCTCCGGCAACTTAGTCGTTCCCTTACAACTGGAGGAGGAAAATCTCATGAATGACAAATTAAACGGTGAAGAGTTGGTTGCACAGTGGCGCAATCAAACAGACAATAATCCTGCCGGTCCGCTATTTGCGGCCGGGGAGTTCGCGGAAGCGGATATCGTTAACGCAACTCCCGGAATAACCTGCGGCACCGCTTGCTCCGGCTCGATCGGACATCCCTGCTGCTAAACTCAAAATGAAGTGGCGTCACTTCGATCGATCGCTGGGTTGTCTGATCTCGCCCGCTCTGGACGAATTGGCAACCCAGCTTTCTTTCGTTGACGGATTGAGAGCGAGCGAGCGTGACGTCATCATCGGGGCCACGCGTGAATCGCTTTACACAGTCCTGCATACTAAAGTCAGCCGCTTGCTCGTTCTCGAGCTCAACGCCGCACGCGTAACCGGGCGGCTAAGCGGCGAGAACGCGGAAGAGCGCTGCCAACAATTCCTCGAGCTTTCGTCCCGGCAGTCCTTCTGGGATGAATTAGCCAATCATTATCCCTCTTTATTATCGCGAGTAAGCACGCTCGTGCGTAAGCGGTGCAGGGCAACACTGCGTTTCGCGGAGCGTTGGGCCACTGACCGGCGCCGGCTCGAAGGTCTGTGCGGCGGTGAGCCGGGCGAAGTGCACGAGCTCAGCTTCGGAGCCGGTGACAGCCATCGCGGCGGAGCAACCGTTGCGATTGTGCGCGGTGAAGGCTGGAGTGTTGTTTACAAGCCGCGTTCATTGGCAATCGACAGCGCTTTGCGCAGCTTCGTCAACGAGCTCGCCGGCAATCATGACAGCGCGCTCAGCGTTAGCGTGCCCGAGGTCTTGAATTGTGGAGACTATGGATGGTCCGAGTTTGTGGCCCATCGCTTCGCCACCGGAAACGAAGAGCTGCGTAGCTTCTATCGTGGCATCGGGCATCTACTGGCGTTAATGCGGTTGCTCAGCGGCAGCGATCTGCACGCTGAAAATGTGATCGCCGACGGTGGAACTCCCGTGGTGGTCGACTGTGAAACTCTTTTCACGCCCAAAATTCCGCCGTCACCATCGGGCTACGGAGAAGCGATGGACCGAGCGGGCGAGCTGATAGCTCGAACCGTACTCAGTGTAGGAGTGTTACCAGGTCGCGGACTGGGTCTTGGTTGGCGCGGTGTCGATGTTTCCGCAGTGGGCATGATCCGTGGAGAGCAGCCGGTGCAGCAGCAGATGGGAATCGTTGAGGCGGGTACTGATGAAGCGCATGTCGGTTCCGTTCTTGTTGAAGCGCCAGTGTGGCAGAACCATCCCAGCCCCGAGCCGGCACTGGCTGAACACTGGCCGGAAGTATTGCGCGGGTTTGATGAATTGACGACCACGCTACGGAGTCTGGATGCCAGTGGCAGATTACAACCACGGCTGCGAGTGTTTGACGATTGCCTGATTCGAGGAGTGCTGCGTGCGACGGAGGTCTACAACGAGATCGGCCGCATGCTGTGGCATCCCGTGTCGCTGCATAACCCCGAACCGGCACGACAGCGCGCCTTCACACTTTTGCAGAAAATGGCTGCGAACGTCTCGGTGGCTCCGAGCGATCCGGCGGTCATCAATGCCGAGATCGACGAATTGCTGGAAGGCGATGTCCCATACTTTTCCACTGTGGTGCGTGAAGGTCGCCTGCATGGACCAGGCGACACGTATTGGCTTCCACCTTGTCAGCTGGCTGAAGCCGCACTCGCGGATTGGCGTAATGCTGATTTCACTCTCGAGCAACAAATCATCCAGTCGTCGTTGATAAGCGCTTACATCAACGACGGCTGGAAGTCACATGGGACCTCAGTATTACGCACGCATGGACGCGGCGGCGATCTGGAAGCGCGTCGCCGCCAACAAGCCGCCCAAATCGTCCAATCAATAGTCACAAACGCGATTCATGGCGGCGACGGCAGTGTGGCCTGGATTGCACCGGTGCTTACTACAACAGGCTGGTTAGTGCAGCCGTTGCAGCAGGATTTCTATAACGGCATCGCCGGGCTCACGTTGTTGCTTGGCGCTTACCTGCACGAAACAGCAGCCGGGCGCGCCGATGACATCCCTCAACTTGAAAGCGTGTTTGCGGCAGCGTTGCATACGTTGCATCTCGACGAGGCCAAGCGTGAACGGCGGGGCGAGGAAGGACTGAAAGTCAGGCCGCTTCCACCCGGCGCGTATCTCGGACTCGGATCACAAATCTGGACCTACATTGTCCTCACGCATTGGGAGCTGGACGGCGGTGATGGTTTGCAGCGCGCCCGCAAATTGGCGGACCAGATTCCCGCGGCAGCGGCAGTGGACGAGACCTACGATCTGCTTTCCGGAAGCGCCGGCGCCATTGTTCCATTGTTGATGCTGGCCAACAAGACAGGAGATGAGAATTATATCCGCATCGCTTCGCAACTTGGCGACCTGTTACACGAGCGTGCTAAATATTGCGACGGACATGCTTATTGGACCAATGCTATGTCGCCGGAAGGTATGGGCGGCTTTGCACATGGAGTAACCGGCATCGGCTGGGCTTTGACCCGGCTCGCACGCGTAACCAAGAGCGCGCCGCACGAGCAACTGGCCCAGCAGGCGTTCGCCTTCGAAGATGCCCTCTTTGACGAAGAGGAGCAAAACTGGAGCGACCTGCGTATGCTCGAAGGCATCAAGACCGCAGCCGCGTGGTGTCACGGCGCCGTCGGAATCGGTCTCGCACATCTGGATCTCGATCCAACGCTTACTCACGAATCAACACGAGAATTCGTGCGCCGGTCCGCCGCGGCAACCTGGCGGCTCGGGATGGGCTGGAATCATTGCGCGTGTCATGGCGATCTCGGCGCCTGGGAATTGCTGGACCATGCGATCGCCGCCGGAGAAGCGCCGAAAGAACTAAACGCCCCGCACCTGCTCGACATAATCCTGACCAGTCTCGAGCAGGATGGTCCATCCTGCGGCATGGGCCGAAACGCCTTCGCACCCGGCCTCTTGCCCGGAGTGGGAGGAGTTGCTTACCAATTGCTGCGGGCTCATCCCGATCATGATTTGCCGTCGATACTGATCCCTGGTGGAGAGTGAAGACTTGGTTAGATCTTCATTTTGCAATCCAAACGTCATTTGACAAAGATGGTTTGCTTCGGTTAGTTTCCCGCTGCCCCGTCGTCCCGATCCCGACGCTGAGTTACTCAAGGCTTTACCAAAGTCTCACATAACTCATAACAACCAAATCACAAATACACCTCGTTCTGTGTCGATCTGCGCAGAACGTTGGAAAAGGAGATCTGCTCGAATTATGTTTTCTACTCACCCGCGCAGCAGTGTGGCTGTTTCTTTGTTCCTTTCTTATCTGCTTATCGTTCTACTTTGTACACCTTTTTTAGCTTTAGGTCGTTCTTCATTGCCGGCTAAACGCGCTCTCTCAACGCAAGAGCAGGCGCCGGCTCGTTATCGTGATGGAGAATTATTGGTACGTTTTCGGAGCGGCGTTTCTGAAAAAGATAAAGAAACGATCGCCGCCACACACGGGGGTCGCAGGAAGAAACAACTACAGGGTGACTCCGGGTTTGAGAAACTGGAATTGCCGGCAGGACGCGATGCGAAGACAGCAGTACTGCAACTGATGCTCAACCCGCAGGTTCAATTCGCCGAACCGAATTTTTTGATAGCGAAAGAAGATGTAACTCCTAACGATCCGCAGTTCAAGCAACAGTGGGCCCTGGAAAACAGCGGCCAGGACGGCGGACAGTTTGGTTCCGATATCAAAGCCGGCGCTGCGTGGGAGACAACGACCGGAACACCCTCAACCGTAATTGCTGTCATCGATAGCGGCATCGATTTCACTCACCCGGATCTGAAGAACAATCAGTGGACTAATCCGCGCCCTAACGCGGACGGGGATCTGCATGGCTGGGATTTCGTCGCTGATAGCAGTGAAGTCAAAGATGAGCAGGGCCACGGAACCGCGGTCGCCGGCATCATCGCTGCTGAAGGTAACAACGGGCTGGGCATGACAGGCGTGATGTGGCGCGCGAGCCTGATGAGCCTGCGAGTTCTGGATAATACCGGCACCGGCGATGTTGGGAGTGCGGTTGAGGCAATCGATTATGCGATTGCACACGGCGCTCATGTAATCAATCTCTCATGGGGCACGACCGGTGAATCGATTGTACTGAAGGAAGCGATCGAACGTGCTCTCAGAAACAATGTGGTGGTGGTTTGCTCATCCGGTAACGGCAGCCAGGACCTGGATACCAATCCATACTATCCGGCATCGTTTGGCTTGAAAGACCTGATCGCTGTCGGCGCCACTGATAATCAGGATCAGCCGGTCTCATGGTCCAACTGGGGCGCGCGCAAAGTTACTGTCGCGGCGCCGGGCGCCAACATTCTGACCACGCAACGAGGTGGCGGTTACTGGACCGTGACCGGTACGTCAGCAGCGGCGCCCGTTGTAACCGGCATCGCGGGACTGCTGAAAACAATTCATCCGGCAGCAAACGCGGCCTTCGTCTCTCGAGCAATCTCCAACGGTGCTCGACAGGTTGCTTCGCTCTCAGGAAAAGTGTCGAGTGGCGGCATCGCAGATGCGGCTGGAGCGCTGGCGAAACTTCATGGCCCCTCCAATCAACCGCCGGCATTTTTGCCGCCGCGGTTTGGCGCTGGTGGCACTGGACCAGACGGAAGCTTCTCGACCACGCCTCCCGCGATCTTGCGCGGTGCACCGGTAGCGAATTTACCAAATCTCGATGAAACACGTACCGCAACTTTGTCGCAGCCCAAAGCTCAGGCTCCCATTCAGGCCAATTTACCCTGTGCGGATTGCGATCCGTACAGCGGCGGCGGTGGGGCAACCAACTATCCCACCAACGATCCCGACTTTTCCGGGCCACGCGTTCTGCCACCGAATGAAACAGGGCAGCCGGGCGTAGACCTTGGTTCACAAAATGCCAACTGGAGTTTGCCGCTGGTCGTTCTGAAAGGACGCGCCGATCTCGACGTAAATCTAACGCTCACCTACAACTCGCTGGTATGGACCAAGCAGGGCTCGTTTATTAAGTTCAACGGAGATATGGGCGCACCGGCGCCAGGTTTCCGGCTTGGTTTGCCGACGATGCAACGGCGGTTTTACAACGCGACCACGGGGACGTGGGCCTACATGATGGTTACACCTTCAGGCAGTCGTGTGGAATTGCGGCAAGTTGGAACCACAAGTATTTACGAGTCACAGGACAGTGGTTACACGCAGCTTGATGTTAGTAATTCCAGCTCGCTGCTACTGCGCACCAAGGATGGCATGCAATACACATTCGTGCCGGTAACGATCAACAGTGAATTTCGTTGCACTAAGATTGAGGATCGCAACGGCAATTACATTTCTGCCACGTACAACACGACGGACGGGCACATCCTGACGATCACAGACACGCTGCAAAGAGTTCTTAATTTCATTTACGACGGAAATAACAACTTGCAGGCAATCAGACAAACGTGGGCCGGCGTGTCACACGATTGGGCAACTTTCACTTACGGACAGGTGTATGTGGCTCCGGGTTTCGGTGGCGGGTTACAGATCAATGGCCCAAACAATAACTATGTGACCGTGCTAACGCAGGTGACTTTGCACGATGGCAATTACGTCACGTTCAACTACAACGCTGCCTTTGGGCAGGTGAATCGCATCAACCACTATGCACCTGATGCGCATCTGCTTAGCTACACGTCGTACAACATGAATTCGAATTCGGGACAAACTGACTGTCCGAAATTTTCAGAGCAGCGCGACTGGGCCGAGAACTGGAACAACGGTAATGAAGCCCTAACCAGTTACAGCGTTGCCTCGGATGGTTCGTCGTCGCAACAAACCATGCCGGATGGAACGATATACAAAGAGATCTTCTACACTTCCGGCTGGCAAACAGGCCTTACTAACACGACGGAAGTGTGGTCTGGTTTAGTGAAAAAGAAATGGACCACGTTGTCATGGACGCAGGACGACACGGCCCTGACGTACAAGAAGAACCCGCGTGTTACCGAAACAAATGTATACGATGAGGCCGGAAATCGCCGCCGCACCGTGATCGAGACTACGCCGACCTATGCACAGTGGGGCCTGCCTTACTGCATACATGAATATGCTGCTGACGGTACGACCGAGCTCAGACGGACCTATTACGATTACGATCTGAGCCCGTCGTACGTGAACCGTCGCATTATTGGTCTGGTTTCCGCGGTCCACCTGACTGACGTCGGCAGCTATCAGGGCAAGATCATCTACACCTACGACGATCCGGCGCGTCTGCAAGCAGTGCCTGCCGCGGCGACGCAGCATGATACGGCTTACAACACGTCTCTCACGGCGCGAGGAAATGTAACCAGCATTTCGCAGTGGGACGTGACTGACATCAACAACACCTCAAAGAGTTTGGTCACGTACACAAACTATTACACGACGGGTACACCCATTTCGCAGACAGACCCGAGTGGCCATCAAAGCACCACCAGTTACACTGATTCATTTTCCGACGCGGTGAATCGCAACACTTTCGCTTATCCGACCACCGTTACGAACGCCGACAATTTCTCGTCGACGATTCAATACAACTACGATTTTGGCGCGGTGACGCGCACGCAGGATCCAAAGGGAGCTGTGCGCACGATTAGCTACGATACTGTCGGGCGCACTGATCGCATTACCAATCAAACCAGCGGCGCTTATTTGCGCTACGCTTATGGCCCATCAGGTTATGTTGCTACGTACGAGACAATCCAGGATGGCGCCGGCGAGGCTTATAGCATTACCAGCTTCGATGGCGCTGGTCGCGTGCTGTCCCAGGGTGGAGATCTCCCTGGCAGCGCCGGCGGCTACACGGGCAAGGTCATCTTTTATGACGTAATGGGACGCCCAATAAAGGAATCAAACCCCACGGAGATCAATAGCACCTGGGCGCCAAGTGGTGACGATGCGGCCGGATGGAATTTTGTCAACCAGACCTACGATTGGAACGGACGACCATTGGTGATGACCAATCCCGATGGCAATACTCGAGAAAACACTTATGGTGGCTGTGGCTGCGCTGGAGGAGAACAAGTCACGGTGCGCGATGAACAGGGTCGCCGTAAGCGCAATTCTTATGATGTGTTTGGACGGCTGGTAAAAGTTGAGGAGTTAAACTGGGATCAGACTGTCTATTCCACCACCAACTACACGCTGAACGCGCGAGATCAAATCACCACCATTAACCAGGAAGGACAAACCAGAACTTTTGGCTATGATGGTTATGGTCGATTGGTGACGCGGACTACTCCCGAACAAGGAGCCACTAACTATAGTTATTATGCTGATGGTACGGCGCAGACTGTCACCGACGCTCGCGGCGCTACCACGACCTACGCGTACAACAACCGGCATCTGATCACCAGCATAACTTACGGCGTGCCGTCCGGCGTTGCGTCTACAGCAAACGTTTCTTTCGGATACGACTCCGCCGGCAATCGCACGAGCATGACGGATGGATTAGGTTCCGCGAGTTACGTCTACAACACGCTTTCTCAAATGACTTCAGAGACACGCACCTTTACCGGTGTAGGGTCCTTCCAGTTGAGCTACGGCTACAACCTCTCAGGGCAATTGAATTCGATCACTAATCCCTGGGGCGCGCAAGTTGGCTATGGCTATGACAAGGTGGGACGGACCACGAACATTTCCGGTTCCGGTTACATGGGACTTACGAGTTACGTCAACAGTATGTCTTATAGAGCGTTTGGCCTGAAACAGATGGCATACAACAATGGCCGCACGCTCTCCATGCAATATGACACTCGCATGCGGCTGAAGGACTGGAGCATTCCCAGTGTGCTGCGTCTACAGTATGACTACACGTGGGAAAGAGATGGCCGGGTCGGTTTCGTACGCAATCTCGACGATGAAACACTCGATCGTTATTACGGCTACGATCATGTGGGACGGATTACTGTCTCACGATCTGGTAGTGAGGCGCGGATCGCGATGGGCGACCAGGTGCCGCTAGCCTACGATGGTCCCTACTCGCACGGTTATCAATACGATAAGTGGGGCAATCTCACCTATCGAGAAGGTTGGGGTGGAGACAATCCTTCGTTTACGGCCACCTACACAAATAACAAACGAGCCGGGATAACTTACGACGCGGCCGGCAACACGACAAACGACGGCGGCCAAACCTTCACCTACGACGCAACTGGTCAGGCGGCAACCGGCAGCTACACAGGTTATCTGTTGCAGCAGTATTACGATGGAGATCGGCTGCGAGTGAAGAAGAGCGACAACGGGCCTGTCACTTATTACCTGCGCAGCAGTGTGCTCGATGGACGAGTGGTGGCTGAGATCAATCCCACGAGCCCTACTCCTACCTGGCAACGTGGTTATGTATACCTGGGCGAACAGTTGATAGCAGTTCAACAGACTGGCGTGTACTGGGTGCATCAGGATCCGTTGGTGAAGAGCAAACGCGTGACGAATAGCTCAGGCACCGTAGTGAGCACGGTGGAGCTGGATCCGTTTGGCGGTAATACGAACAGAAACAATAACGACGCCTTCCAGCCACACAAGTTCAATAACTACGAGCGCGACGGCAACGCGTCAGACGAAGCGACGTACCGGCGTTATAACCGCTGGTGGTCAAAATTCGACCAGCCGGATCCGTACGATGGCAGCTATAACTACACCAATCCGCAGTCGTTCAATCGTTATGTGTACGCGCAGAACGATCCGATTAATTTTACCGACCCGAGCGGGTTGTGTACGTTCTCTATTGCTATAAACGATCAAGCTAATCTTACACCGGATCAAATGCGGGGGATGCAGGACCGTATCACTGCCATCTTTGCAGCGGCCGGGCATCAAATTAACTTCGTCGCGACAAACGCAGCCGGGGCAAACTACAATCTTACGATCGGGACCAATCCGGCCGCTCTCGGAAGAAATAATGAGCGAAGAGACGCAGTCGGCAGTACTGACCTGGTGACTGGTAGAAGAGTGGGTGGTGCGGGCCAGGTTTATACCGATCGACTTATCGCTTCGGCCACGTCTACTACGGCAGGGAGAATATTGTTTGGTGTGTTGCCGGAACGATTTCTAGGTCTTGGCTTAGGAACAGCGGCATCCCACGAAATTGGTCACTATCTGTTACAACAGAACTTCGATAGCCCTAATATTCAGGGCATCATGAAGGCAGGTTTTAGCGGGCTCGAATGGTTTGGCGCTATACATACCTTCAATTACAATCAGATGCTCCAGTTGAATAGGCTTTGTGCCACAACTGATTCGTCTGTTCCCAACAATTTCCTAATTCCGCGCCAGTTAATACCCAGGGTTTCTCCTGGACTTGGAGGTATCAACTACATTGGCGGCGGTGGCTTCGGAGGCGGGATGAATGGCTTACGCGAGTTCCTGGATTGGATAAGCTCGATCTCGTTCCGTGACCCGGAGGTTATCGTCACGGCATGCGTTGGTTCTGATTGTCCTAAGGGTTAAGACAGTCAGTTCGGAGTTCTCAGCATGAAAGTAGTAATCATACTCAGCATCTTGTTGGCGGCGTGGTTAGCCACGCCCCAGCAAGTCGTGCCGGGCAAAGCTGGTGCGATATCGGGCAGCCTCGTTGGTCCTGAATCAAGCGCGGCAGCAGGCACGATTGTCGTCGCTTCACGGCTGGATCCGGATCCCTCAACTCAGATCCGAACCTACACCGCAAAAAGTGACAACAAGGGTCACTTCGATTTTCCTTCTCTGCCGGTCGGAAACTATCAGGTTGACGTCTTTTCGAAAGACAAGTGGCTGTTCAAGCAGACTGGTCGCTCGGTCCAGGTTAGGGATTCAAGGACGACTGTTGAGCTTCGGTTGCAGTTCATCGAACAGTGTGAGGGCGCAGCGCTGAATAATTTAACGAACGCGGATCGAGCGGAAATTATCAGGTTCATGCTCGACGAGGCCGTCACTCTGAAATCGATACCCTCATATCCTGAATTAACGGCTAAAAAGCAGGTAATTCTTTCGACAGAGAATGTTCCTCCCGGCCAAAGTCCCACACTTCCAGGCGTTCAGGTACTTCTATTATCACCGGCTCAAATCCAGGATCGAGCGAATCACGAAGGCGATCTGATGTATTTGCAGTTTGAAAAGATTGAACCGCGCGGATCCTGTGCAGCAGTTACGTTGCTTAATAATTGGGCAGACGGCACCAGTACGATTGAAACAGGTCCGAAGACTTTCATGGGAGAAGGAGGTCTCCAATACGTCTTCACCAAACGTAATGGAGTCTGGAAAGGCGAGTTCATTACGGGCTGGATCACATGAAACTTCCTCTGTGCAACCTCTGCGTTCTCTGTGTCTCTGTGGTGAGTGTTTACCTGGAATTTCCCAACCACAGAGACACAGAGAACGCAGAGGTTGCACAGAGAAGAAGCTCAAACTAAGGCACTACCAAAACGCCTGCAACGTTGCCTCATTTCCCCCAGATACACTAAGATTCAGCGCTAGTTACCGCTCCGCTCCCAGACCCAGAAGCCTTTAGCTCTAACGGCAAAGCTGTCTACCTCACTGCTCAATCCACGAACGGAGGAACAATCGAATGCTAAGAATGTTTGTGCTGAGTCTTATCGTTTTCGCTTCACTCTTAATCGGTATACCCGCAAAACCAAAATCAGTCGCTGCGTTTACCGGCGTTTCGGTTTACGGCGCCTGGCATTGTGGTAATGATTTTTGCACGTGGTCCAGCGTGCGCAACATGACTGACTTCGACACTCGTAACCGCTGGCTGATCAATCGCGGCGATGGCTCACCGTCTGTGAACCTCGTCGTGTTGAGCTTCGTGCACCCGCTGCAACTGCTCAACAATACTACCGATGCGAGCACGTCGCAGGGTATTCCGATCGGAATGAACCAGGCGGTGGTTAATTACTTCAAGAGTCGAGGCGTGCGCGTGCAGTTGTCTATGGGAGGGATCACTTACACGGACGCCTGGAACCAGGCGCTCGCGACGAATCCCGTGCAGCTCGGATTGAATGCGGCCGCTGCGGCGCAACGTCTGGGCGTCGGCTTCGAGATCGACTACGAAGAAAACACGAATCCGAATCTTACCGGCTTGCAGGCGTTCATCAATGCTTATCGATCGGTTCACCCGTACGACGCCTCGGGAACTAATCACGCGGCGCGCTTGACGATTGATCTGGCGGCAGGCGATCGCTGGTTGATCGATTTGACGCGCAAAGCCACTGCTGACTGGCTGAACACATCGACGCCCGTGCTCGATTACGCGAATGCGATGGTTCCTTCGCGGCAACCTAATTCTGCTGCAACCGCGACTGCTGATTGGCAGGAGCACGTGGATGGCAAGCCGCAGTTTGGTCCTCCGATCCTGCCACTCGCGCCGGCTAAGTTTACCGGTGCGCTGTACATCGTTACCGGCTCGAAGCCCGCGCCTGAGTGCGTTAACTTCACCAGCTCGCTGATCAACTCAACCGGTGCATACGTGCAGACGGTCGCACCCAACGGCGCCGGGACCACGAGCGGAATGCTTGGCTACATGTTCTGGGCCGCGGAATGTCCGGCGACGCGGCGTATCTGTACGGTGCCACCGAATTCGTGTGAAGGTGGCGTCGGGATCGGCGCCACTACATACGGCGTTCCGATCCCAATGCCGGCTCTAAGGCAGAATTAGGGACCGAGCCCGCGATCAGGACGTGAGACGCGAGCCCGCGAAGCGGGCGGAAGCATAAAGCCTGGGGCGCCAGCCCCAGGATCACGATCAACCCAATATTATTGAGCCCGCGAAGCGGGCGACAGCGCATGACCGTTAAGGCTGTCGCCCGCTTCGCGGGCTCGTGGCTTTAATCCTAGTTACCTTTGAATACGCGTGGGTCGATGGGCTCGTTGAAGGCAAACTGCTGGAGGTTGATGGTCCATTGCAGTGTTTGCGTTCTGTCTGGAAGCTCGACGGTTAAGTCGATCGTGTACGTGTGAGGGAGCGTCAACTTTCCGGTAGACTGAAAGTCGGAAAAATCCTCGACAAGCTTGAAACGATTGTCACGCTGGCTCACCGAAGTCTCAGCAATCGCACCCTGACGAGCAGAGACAACATAGTCATACTGGCTCCGTACATGCTGAAAGGTGTTTGCGTCGAAATACAAAGTAATATTCAACTGTCCTGCGTTGCGCGGAACGTATTTCAACTTATGAACCGGCTTTCCGTTGATCTTGTCCGTTCCCGCATAGCTGAGTTTCGCGTCTCTTCGATCGAGATTGAATAGAGGCCACGCTGACGACAAAACTCCGCCGATCAATCCGTGCTTCAACAACAACGGCTGTGAACTCAGAAAATTTCCGAGCAGCGAGCGCCCGCCTTGCGTCAAGACTCCGATGACGAGGTTCTCGCCGTCGAAGGAGAATTTTTCATGGGGGTAGTTGTTGGACTGGAAAATCATTGCGAGTAGAAACTTATCTCCGTCGGAGGCGATCTGGGCTGGTCCAGAAAGCTCGATGGGACTGTTCGTCAGACGCAAACGTGCCTGCGTCGATCCGGTTGCTATGCGCGTGTGGCTGGCAGCGATGTCCTCCTTGGAACCGACCGCCGCGAGATGTTTAGTGACAAGTTCTTCAGTTGATAGTTTGTCTGCGTGAACCGGGAAACCGGTAAACATTCCGCAAACGAGAAATAGACAACAAAATAAGAGCACACTTCTACTATTAGTGGGGCGCATATGTATTTATCCTTCTTCTCTGCGTAACCTCGGCGTTCTCTGCGCCTCTGCGGTGATGATCAGCTTGTTAACCGCAGAGACGCAGAGGACGCAGAGGCTACGCAGAGACTTAGTGTTTCTTGTTTTCGCTGATGTACTGCTCCAGCTTTTTTCGATCGGGATAATCAGGTTTCTTCTTGAGCAGTTCTTGGTATTCTACGACGGCCTTGTCTTTTAATCCGGCCGCGTTGTAGAGCCAGCCCAGATCGAGATGGGCCTGGATATTTCCGAGCTTCCCTGCCTCGTTCAAATATGGAATCGCTTTCGATCCTTTTTTCAAACGAAGATAGGCCTCACCCAGAAACAGATTTGCGTCAGGCGACTGCGGCTGCAGCTCGACAGCACGTGTTAACTTCTCGACCGCTTCATCAAATCTCTTTTGCATCAACAACAGCTTGCCGAGATTGATTAACGGCAGAGCGTACGTCGGCTTGATCTCGATTGCCTTCGCATAAGCCTTTTCAGCTTCCTCGCGTTTTTCCTCGACGAGGTAAAGAGTTCCTAACAGAGTCCATGCCTGAAAATCGCTCGCGTCATTTTCAACAAGCTGGTTGAGCAGCTTGACACCGTTTGCATAGTCTTTCTTTTCGACCGCTGTGTGCGCTTTTTCGAACAACGACTTGTTAGCCGCTGAACGATCATAAAAGTCTGCGGCTGAAACTACGCCGGCCGTGTTTGATCTTCCGCCGGATCTATCTTTCCATTCGAATTCAAAATCCTGACGAACATCTGAGCTCGTGCTTCCGGCGAGATTCAGACGCACGCGCGTGATCTCGTTTCCATCGGCTTCAACAGCGAGGTCGTATTCTTCACCACGCAAATTCGCGAACCGGTAACGTCCGCGGTTGCCGACGGTTTGACGGCCAACGATTTTGGTAGATCGATCATACAAGACGATCGTTACGCTCGAAGGTGCCGGGGTTACGGCCTTACTGTCGTCAATCTTGACGTCGCCCCACAACACGTAGCCGGCCTGACTCATAACCGGCGTCGACGTCACAAGTCCAATCAGCGCCAACAACACTAAATGAGCAACTTGTCTTTGGAGTTTCATGCGTAGATCATTTTCACTCAGGAAGCAGTTGCAGTCCACAAAAACAAAAAGGGGCTCCCAGGTTCGGGAGCCCCATAAACTCAGTGAGAGTTAAGTTGAATTAGAATTCCCACCGAAATCCAAACTGCATTACACGAGCGGTACTCTGCACGCCGGTGATCTGGCCGAGGCTCTGGGAGCCGATGTCGATGACCGCCGGTGGCGCAAAGACGTTGTGATTGAACAGATTGTACGATTCCCAGCGGATCTGGATGCGCTGTGTTTCAGACCACGGCAATTTGAAGTTCTTCAGCAGGGCCGAATCAACACTCCAGAACGGTGACGATCGAAGAGCATTTCGACTGCCAGCCTGACCGTGGCGCGGATACTGCGCAACGCCTGTTCCCGTGTTCGGGTTGTGCACTGCGTTTGGATCCGCGAAGAACTGGATTCCATTCGCTGTGTCGTGGATCGAGGCCTGCAGAACACTCAGGTCTCCGGACAACACCGCGGGAACACCGTTGGCGCCGTCGAAGATGAAGGTTCTTGGCCACGAAGACGTCGCCAAACTGAATGGCAATCCGCTACGGGCGTTGAAAATACCGGTGATTTCCCAGCCACCGATGATTGCATTCACCCAACCCGGCGCATCACCGCCAAACATGCGTCCGCGACCGAAGGGCAGTTCCCAGATTCCGTTTACGTTGAACAGATGACGAATATCGAAATCTGAAGGTCCGCGGCAAACGCGAAGGTTGGTCGCGTCGCAGATCAGACCGCCCGACGTCGTAACGTTGGCAACCGTCGATTGGTTATCGAGCGAGTGCGACCACGTATAGTTGGCGTCGAACTGGAAACCCTTCGAGAAGCGCTTACGCAAGCTCAACAACATGCCGTCGTAACTTGACGAGCCTTTGTTGGTGACGAAAGCGTTCGTAGCGAACTGCGAGCTGAGACCGACGTTCGGCCGGAGAGCCCCGGCTGCACGGAGTCCCTGAATCGTGTCGGCGGTATCTCCAATGGAGATCTCGAACCCGAAATTGTTCACTGCAAATGCGGTACAGCTTGTATTGCCGGCGCCGAGAAATGCAGGAGTGCAATTCTGGGCTCCTCCGATCACAGCTCCAATCTGGTTTTCGAACCAGGGCTGAGGCGTAAACGCCCCGCCCGCCTCGAGCTGACTTTGCAGGACATTCAACGCGGCAATCATTCCCTGACCAGACGCAGGATCTCTGAAATCGAGGATCTGACCCGCATCGGCGAGAGTGAAGAGCTGTCGCGCCTGACGTCCCACATACGAGGCTTCGAAAATGAAGTTGCCAGGCATTTCACGCTGGAAGCCGAAGGTGTATTGGATCGAGTAGGGGATCCTGAAGTTGGGATCCACTGCGTAGTTTGTGTTGCCGGTAGCGCTTCCCGTTCCGACGCCCGCAGCGTTTACTCTCGGAGTGAACGGCACGGTTACGACCGGGGGCACATTGTTAATCGGCACGCTGTTGATGCTCGTAAAGCGCGGGAAGTTCTGTATCGCCAGAGCACCGTTAGCAGCGGTGAAGTTGTTAGTCACAACTGTGTCGAAGATGTAAGTGCTTTGATCCTGAAGGAACGTAATAGCACCGCCGGGACGATCATAAGTCACAGTCCCGCCGCCGCGAATTACAGTCTTGCGATCGCCGAACAGTTTGCCTAACGGACCACTTTTGAACGACGGATTCCACGCAAAAGCGAGGCGTGGTCCGAGGTTGTTGAGCTCAGTGTCATAGAACGCTCTAGCGTTGTTTGCCTTACCGCCCAAGTTGTAAACGAGGAACGGTTCAGCCGAATTGCCTGCGATTCCCGCCGAAGCGTTTTGCTGGCGCAGGTTGAACAGGGACTCGAAATCGACGTTCTGAATTGACTGGGCTCCGTGTGTTTCATACGGCGCCGGATAGATGTGCCAGCGAACTCCGTACGTAAGCGTGAGATCGTGACGCGCCTTCCAGGTGTCACCGGCGTAAAGTTCATATTCCACATAACGCCAGTCACGATTTCTTCCCGTGGTTAGCGGAAGAGCAGTCTGGGTAGCATCGTAATTGAATCTCGTGGACACTCCTGGAATCGTGCCTAACAGAAACGCGAATGCGGAGTCATATGCATTTCGCGTGGTGGCGCCCATATTGAGGTTTCCCGGACGAAGCGCATTAGCAGCGGCTGTCGATCCCAGACTGGAAGCGAAGTTACCGCCGAGTCCCACCGTTGGGAAGTTGAAATCGCTCGTCAGGTTTGTCCTCTGATTGATCGTTTTCATTGAAGCGCCAAACGCTAATCCGTGCGCGCCTCTCGTCCAGTTCACGTCATCGCGATAGGTCCAGACTGGAACTACACGAGCCTGAGTGGAAAAGCCGGCAAACGGCGCCGTCAGTGGCGTGAACGTATACGACTGTGGCGACGATGGATGGAATAGATTTGGGAATCCGAGAACGGATTTCGTGAGACCGACAGTGGCGGAGTTCACGAAGTTCGTGCTCGCGGTCCAGTTATGACCGACAGCGAAAGCCCAGTCGCCGGTAGTAATCTGAGCCGTTTCCGGATCGCCCGGGAACTGCGCGGCAACTGAGTTAACAGTATCTGTCTGGGCAGCGCTGATCTTGTTTGCACGAACAAACAGTCGTTGCGCATTGGAGATATTCCAGTCAGCACGACCTGTGTACGTGTTATCGGCACGATGAGAAGGTGCGTTGAAGCGGAAGACTCCTGTGTTGACGCCATTGCCGCCAGTAAGATCGTTCGGGAGCGGATAGCGCTGCTGAACGAAGCTCAATAACGCCTGGTTAACACCGGAGTGGATCGGATCCAAAGCCGCCACCTGGGCCGGCGTCAGGATCGTGATGCAGCTTGGGTTGGTGTTAAGACGTGAATTGGCTGGACAACCAGCATTCACGTAAGCGAGGCCACCCTCTCGGAAGTGCGGAAGCGGGACCGTACGAGCGTAGGTGATGCCTTGCGCATCACGTCGTGCTTCATAGTCGAAGAAGAAAAACAGCTTATCCTTACCTTCCCAAACAGACGGGCCGCCTTCTCCAAAGTGTGGGAAGTACACTGGACCGCCGATGCTGCCGCCGTACTGATTGCGGGTAAGCTGTGGTCTTGTGATGCCACTGCGGTTGTTGAAAAAGCTGTTGGCCGTCGTCGCTGCAGTGCGATTGTACTCGCGCAGCGAACCGTGCCACTCATTCGTACCGCTCTTGGTGATCAGTTCGATCTGACCGCCGCTGCTGCGACCTTCTGATGCAGCCGGATTCGCGGTGACCGTGCGGAACTCCTGAATCGCGTCGATGGGAGCGTTGCCGGTTGTTGCAAACGCCTGGCCCGTGGCCTGATCGTTCGCATCGATTCCGTCAACAGTGATGTTGCCCTGGTCGGCACGCGAACCGGTCACAGAACCGACGCGGTTGATGGCTCCAGTACCGACGTTGTTACCAACAACACCGGGCTGCAAGCCAATCAGTGAGGCCGGCGAGCTACGAATCTGGATGGGAAGTTCCTTCATTCGACGCTCTTCAATAACGTTGCCGATGCTGGCATCGGTTGTATTCAGTGTCGCGCCGGCTTCGGCCGTCACAACAACACTTGTGGACACCTGGCCGACGGTGAGTTGCGCGTTGTGAGTTTCGGTGTTTCCTACACCCAGCGCGATTCCCGACAGTTCCAGAGTCTCGAATCCAGTGGCAGAGAATTTAAGCGAGTATCCCTGTCCTGGGGGCACTTGTGCAAACAAATAAACGCCCCGATCGTTCGTCGTCGTCGTCCTCTCTTGCGAAGTCTTGGAGTCGACTAATGTCACAGTCGCCCCTGCTACTACTGCACCCGTGGGATCACTTACGGTTCCAGTAACGGCTGAGGTCGACGATGTCGTTTGTGCGAAACATACGACTGGCAAGAGAAGTAAGAGTAGGCTCACGATCAGTGACGATTTTAGTTTCGTCATAATTTCTGAATCTCCTAATTCTGTTTTCATTTACGGGCCACAACGCTGCAACTGTGTCGTTACAGTCACGAAGCGAAGTGTGTTGGAAGCCAGCGCCAGAAAGACAGTCGTATCCTTAAGTGAGGACGAGCGCCCTACTATGATCTATTTTTTTGGATTTCCCGCTGGCTTCTACTTACGCGTGCGCAATAACTCTGAACACGCGGGAGTGACGAGTGCAAAGTTCGTGCCCAATACGAAAAGGCGTTAAGCGGGATAAAAAATTTGTGTGCGGGACGAGTTCTCGTTGGGAAATTCGGATTGTTTTCAAGGAGATGAATTTTTTAGCAAGTTACTCTGCAACAGAGGCTATCACCAGCCTGAACATGCTCACGTCAACATGTACGAAATAATGAATGGTTATTAAGAGAGGCTTCAGAAGTGCCTGACGTTGCAACCGCAACAATCGGCGATCTACTATCCTCACTCGAAACAATCGCCACCATGCTCCCGGATACATCGTGGCGTTAATACTGACTATGAAGATAAAGATTGCTTCCCTCGTCATCCTCCTGTGCGCAGTGTGGTGTGTGAAAGCACAGGATCCAAAACCTTCGCCAACTGCGCCGCAAGCTTCCGGAGGTGGGGCGGCGATGATCGAGTCAAACTTCCGTCTGGTTCGTTCAGTGGCTGGCACAAAGTTACTTCAGGACAGCGGTCGCTTTGTAATTGAAGATCCGCGCACAGTCTTTTACGCACCCGCTGACAAAGAGATCATCGTCTACTTCACGTGGGAAGGTCCTCCCGGACCACACCACTTCGAAGGCATGTGGAAGAATCCTTCGTCGCGCGTGATGATGACTTCCGAGTTTGACTACAAGTCGGAGCAACGAATGTTTGGCGGATATTTCAAGATGATGCCGGGCGATGCTCCGGCCGCTGGCCTGTGGACGTTGGAAGCTCGCATCGACGGCGAATCTGCCGGCGCTCATCAGTTTGAAATTGTGGTGGCTCCGCGTCCGGAGAATGTTGGCGGGAAGCCTGCGCGACGCGCTCTAGGTCCATCCGAAATCTATAACCGCGCTGCTGCCGCCAGTGTGCTCATTGAAAACATCAACTCAAAAGGCATGCGAAGAAACGTCGGTACGGGATTCTTTATCGGACCCGGCCGGTTGTTAACTGCTTTTCAAGTCATCGACGCCGCCGCGAAGGTTCGTGTTGCTGGTCCACAAGGCCGTATGATCGAAGTGGTTGACGTGCTCGCGTTCAATCGTCGTCAGGATTGGATCGTGTTGAAAGTCGGGCTGGAAAACATGCCGGCACTTGAACGCAACACTGCCGGCGCGCCGGGCGTTGGTGAGCACATTTACTTCCTCGATGTTCCTGCCGAAGGCAACCGCGTCCTGGTCGAGACGTCGTTAATCGGAAAACAAGATCTCGGCCCGGCCGGCGATCGCTTCAACATAGCCGATACCACAAACCGGCGTGCGGTTGGCTCACCGTTGCTGAACGAGTATGGGGAAGTGATCGGCCTGGTCGGCGGCACGCTGGTGCCCGGCGCCGCCTTTCTCGAGGACCTCGCTTTCGGCGCGCGCAGTAACTCGCTTGGTATGACGTCGCGCGGCACTCTGGCCGTCCCGATCACATTAGTTAATGACTCCACTGCTGCCTCGACGACGATTGATGGCCTGTTAAAAGATGGACAGTTTATGCCGGCACTCGTCAGCACACAGAGCGTTTTAAGTGGAGTGCTGGCTCGCACAGTTAATAAGAAGGCCGACCCTCCACTACCGATCGACGAGAAGATCGAGTTCTCACGCGCAAATCCGCAGGGAGTGCTTTTTCTGACATGGCTACCGAAGGAAAAACGTAAGGGCTATCCATCTCTGCGCCTTTACGATCTCGACAACAAAATGATCGGCGAGATGCTCAACAAGAAGAAGATCACAGTCGATCCCAACAAACTTTCTTACTCACTGTGGGAGTTGAATCTGGCGACGCTGCCACCAGGTATCTACCGGATTGACGTTTTGCTTGATGGTGATTTCGTGTATCGCACGTTCTTCCGTATGGTGGAGTGAGAGTACTAAGCCACAAAAGGCATAAAAAGCACAAAATTAGCCCAACAATCATTTTGTGCTTTTTGCGCCTTTTGTGGCCTGGTTTTTTCCGCAAACCTTTTCGTCCCGCGCGTGCATCCGAGACACGGCCAATCCAAGCGCTCTCCCGCTTGCAAAAGCATTCGAGTCTTGTTAAACCTCGTCAACGGAATGCCCCCAATATTGGGAGAAGTATCATGAAGAAAACATTTCGACTTCTGCTCTCCACTTTGCTGCTGGTTTCGATCTCAACGCCTCTGCTCGCTGACACCATTCGTCTCAAAGACGGTAGTGTTATTCGCGGGCAGGTAATTGGTTTTAAGGACCAGCAATTCACTATCCTGATCGGTGGAAACGCAAGAGGCAGACGCGGGCAAACCACCGTTTATGTAGAAGACGTCGAATCGATCGAGTTCGACTCAAACAACGGCGGCGGCAACACGGGCAGCCCGAGCACCATGGACGACAGCACCGCGCGAAATAATCCGCCACCGACTATGTCTCGGCCGTCAAATCCCGTCAGTCAGCCTGACAACGATCGCGGCACGATCCAGTCGTCACCTGTCTCGTCTTCTGCCACTCCGACTTTCTTTACTATCAAAGTCGGGGTCAGGGCCGATAACTCCAACAACGGCTGGACGAACAGCGGTCTCGTCGTGCGCAAGGGACAGCGACTGCGGATCAGTGCTTCGGGTCGCATTTCGCTCGGCCGCGGACGTTTCTCAACTCCAGGCGGATTGAACAACGTTCCCGATGCTGACAAACTGATGCGTAATGAAGCGACTGGCGCGCTCATCGCCGTCATTGGCGACGATAACGACGACTTCATCGTCATCGGCCCGCGACGAGAATTCGTGGCGCAGCGAGATGGAGTGCTGTTTCTGGGGGTCAATGAGGGCGATTTGACGGATAATACCGGCAGCTACGATATCGTAATCGAAGCAGAAGCCAGCGGGCGCTAAAGATAAATCGCGGCAAACGCGCGTTGACGCCCTCGCATCACACGGAACTAGCCTCGGAGACGGATAGCTAACTGGAAGCCTGCCCTGCAGGCGCGCCAACCTACCTGCTTCCTTCGGGAGTTGAGATTATGAGATTTAAACGTTCTTATCCGCTTTTTGCTATTGCGCTCTCGTTATTGCTGCTCGGCGCCAATATGCCTCTCGGGTGGTCGCAGTCCAGACGTCAGCCACCCACCTCTAACGAGAAGAAAAACAAACGCCCCACTGAAACTACCAAACCGACCGAACCGGGTCAGGAGCCGCTTCCGAAAGACATCGAGCCGCCTTCCAAGCAACAGGATCTCGAGAAAGTCAGCATCTCGACGCAGATCGTCAACATCGACGCGGTTGTATATCACAAGAAGAGCGGCCAGATCGTTACCGATCTGAAGAAGGGCAACTTCGCCCTCTTTGCCGACGGCCAACAGCAAACGATCACAAACTTCTCAACGCCGGAAGCGCCGATTACCGTTGCGATGGTGGTTGAGTACAGCAAATGGTCCGAGATGTTTGGCCTCTACGGCAACCGTGGTTACGAGCCGGGCACGTACGAAGTGATTCGTCCGGTTGCGATGTTCCTTTCGCAGTTCATCAAGCCACCTGACGATTACGTCTCGGTGGTCGCATTCGATATTCGTCCGACTCCGTTAACAGACTTCACGAATGACCCGGGCCGGCTGCAACAAGTGGTAACGTTGTTGCTGAGAAATAACCCGGCGTTTCGCGAGACGAATTTGTTTGACGCGTTGAAGTTTGTGCTTGTTGGCGGGCGTGGTGATTCGGTGGTGCTCGAAGATTCGAAGTCTGAGAAGTCAGACTATGCCGGTCTTGCATCGGTCCAGGGCAGACGACGCGCGGTGTTGCTGGTTGCTTCCGGTATCGACACGTTCAGCAAGATCAACTACGGTGACGCGCGCAAGGTGCTGCAGAACTCGGGCGTTCCGGTTTACATCATCGGCACCGCAAACTTGTTCAAAAAGATCTACGGCGACTCATTGCCGGCAACTGACAGCATGACCGGAATGCCGGGCCGCATGAGTTTTCTGCAAGCGGACAATACGTTGCAGACCTTCGCGAAAGAAACTGGCGGCGCGTATTTTCCGGTGACGTTCGAAGGAGAGTTGCCGAAGGTGCTCGGCAGTATCAACGCTCTGCTGCGTAGTCAGTACAGTCTCGCTTTTAATCCTGGTGACGTGCGTGACGGGAAACAGCACAAGCTCCAGGTAAAAGTGGACGTGGATGGCGACGGCACGTATGACGATAAGGAATTCGTTGTTCAGGCTCGCCAGTTCTACAACTCGCCCAAGCCCGAGACAAATGCCAAGCAATAATACTTAGCCGCGGAATAGAACAAGTCAGGAAGAGGGGCTTGCCCCCGCTCGTTCAATCCAAGCAACGGCGGGGGCAAGCCCCTCTTCCTGACTTGTTCTATTCCGCGGCTAAAAACTTCCGTAGATCTTTAGCCTAAATTCATCATTAAACGAAACGATCTCGGCTTTCCGGTTCGAGAATCGTTTCGCTTCGCGCATCAGCGCCGGCAATCCCCGCAGCGTTAATTTCAATCCATACGCAGGACTCGTCAGCACGGCCGCGAGACGCGGATTCAAACGCTCCGGCATTCCGTAACGTATCGCCTTCTGCGCCACCGGCGAGAACCCGGCACTGCGTCGCGAGTTCACAAACTCCAGCGAGTGATCAAACACATGCAGACGGCTCGGCAGATCTCTCAACGCAAGATCTCTGTGCGCGATCATGTTTGTGAGCGCCTCAGTCACAACACCGCCGTGATAACTCGAGCGCGCCGGCACCGGCGATTCATCCAATAAAGTTGAGCTCTTCGGACGCACTTCAGCCAGATCGCAGTAGCGCCGCACAAATCGCATAAGTCCTTCGTAAACCGAAACCAGGTTCCCCGCGAATTTGACTCGCTCAACGACTGGCGACTGCAAAGAATCTCCAGAGAACCGCGTCGCCGTTACAGACGCTCGCGGCACCAGTTCCGCCACTGGCTCATCGCGTCCAAACAACAACAACCCGGCCACAGTCGGCACGACGTCGTTGCCATCATTCGTCGCTAACAACAGGTCTCGTTCCAGTACGTCGGCTGTCGGATAACCAACAACCGTCGCCTCTTCAAACGCGCCACCTTCAAACTCGCGCAGGTAGCTCCACAGATGCGCCTCGTCGATGTCGTCCATCGACGCGCCGAGCGCGGGCACATCTTCGTAACGAAGCGGTCGTGATTCTTCCAGTAACGACGAGATCTCTTCACGCGACGCTTCGCGCTTCTCTGCCCCGATACGCAGGTAAAAACGACCGTCACGTGTTCGATACGGGCGCCGCTTGCTTTCGATATCGAGCGCAACGATGCGTCGACCGTTGTCGAGTGCGATGCGATCGATAAACGGGACGAGCGGAGGCTGGATCTCTTCACGACAGATCCGCACGAGGTCTTCCTGAACTCGCTCCGGATCGTCAACACCTTCAACTCGCAGTTGATCGTTTACGCCGAAGACGATCACGCCGCCGCCGGTGTTCGCGAGCGCCACGATCTCCTGCGCGATCTTTTCTGTGTTCGAGAGTTTTACCTTGAGCTCGAGAAACGTGTCTTCACCACCGCGGATCAGCCGCAAAAGCTCGGTGCGAGATGTTTGTGGTGCAGGAGTGGAAAGGATGTATTCCTGAAAGGAACGCTCCGTGGTGGGTTCGTGCCGCTGGTTGCTGCGAAATCTTCTGCGAGCCATTTGTGTATTGACGGGGCTCTAAACCCGCCCGGATGCCGCA
>Ga0105247_10000739_pt1 | contig 25176 bp, 15 predicted proteins | sample KBSS24metaG_FD_81519 | JGI IMG/M metagenome (GOLD analysis project Ga0105247, IMG submission 81519) | Switchgrass rhizosphere microbial communities from Kellogg Biological Station, Michigan, USA - KBS S2-4 metaG | ecosystem: Host-associated > Plants > Roots > Rhizosphere > Soil | place...
ACAATAGCCGCTTTGAAAAGTTCCTCTTTCGTAGCGCAATACATAGCCGGCTTCTTCAACTACAGTTTCTAATTTATCGAGAGTGGTTTGTGTGTACTTCATAAACCCCAAACCCCTAAAGGGGCTTTTAAAGTTTTGTAATTTAGTAAGGCTTCTCGTTACGAAACTACATTATAATCATTTTTCAACTTGATTTCTTTTCCACAATTGTGGGAACATTTCGATCCAAGTTCCCCTTTAGGGGACAGCACTACTTACTCTGCATTTTTATTATCGGCACGATCATCTCTTCAAGGCTTACACCGCCATGCTGAAAAGTATTGCGATAATAATTTACATAGTGATTATAATTATTGGGGTAGCAAAGAAAGCCATCTTCCTTTGCAAAAATGAAAGAGGAATTGACTGTAGGCACCGGCAAGCCTGCATCACGTGGATTGCGAAACGCTAATACTTCTTTGGGTTCATAGTTCAGATTACGGCCATGTTTGTATCGAAGATTAGTAGTGGTTTGTTTATCTCCAATAACTTTACTTGGAGTTTTTACTCTCACACTGCCATGATCAGTACCTAATACAAGCTTTATATTTTTCTCTGCTACTTTTTTTAATGCCTGGTGTAATGGTGAATGCTCAAACCACGATGTTGTAATACTTCTGTAACTCATTTCATCGCCAGCCAATTCTTTCAACACTTCCATTTCCGTACGGGCATGACTAAGCATATCAACAAAATTGTACACTATAACATTCAGATCATTGTTCAAAAGATTATGAATATTATTTACTAGGTCCAAACCAGCCTGGTTATTTACAACTTTGGTATATGAAATCTTGAGATCAGTTTTGCCTAATCGTTTCAATTGAGCTCTGAAAAATTCTTCTTCATGTAAATTCTTTCCTCCTTCTTCTTCATCATTTTTCCATTGCAGCGGAAAACTTTTTTCAATATCAACGGGCAGCATACCGGAGAAAATGGCATTACGGGCATATTGTGTAGCTGTAGGCAGAATACTATAAAAACTATCTTCCTCTAATATGCGAAAGCTTTCTGAAAATATAGGCTGTATTGCTTTCCATTGATCAAACCGCAGATTATCTATAAGCACAAAAAATAAAGGAGTCCCTTTTTCAAGATGCGGAAGTACTTTAAACTTTATCAGTGTATGAGACATTACCGGCCCTTCCACACTTTTAGGACTTACCCATGATGCATAATTTTTTGAAATGAATTTAAAGAACTCGGTATTGGCTTCACTTTTTTGGCTTTGTAAAACTTCCTGCATTTCAGGACTATCGCTTTTCTGCATTTCCAGTTCCCAATACACCAATTTTTTATAAATATCCATCCACTCGTTGTAATCGGGATTACTGTTAAGCGCCATAAATAAATTGCGAAACTGTTGCTGGTATGCGCTGGTAGTTTTTTCAGCAACTAATCTTTTATTATCAATTATCTTTTTCAGGCTTAGCCAAACCTGGTTGGGATTTACCGGTTTTATCAAATAATCACTTATCTGGCTACCGATAGCTTCATTCATTAAATTCTCTGTCTCATTTTTTGTAATCAATACCACTGGCAATGACATGCTGATCTCTTTGATCTTGGCCAATGTTTCAAGTCCTGTAATGCCCGGCATCGTTTCATCAATAAGAACTACATCTACAACATTTTCTTTTACATAATCAATAGCATCAAAGCCATTGGTAAAAGTTTGTACTTCGTATCCTTTATTTTCTAAAAAAAGTTTTTGGGATTGCAGGCTTTCTATTTCATCATCTACCCAAAGAATTTTTGCTACTGCCATTCGCTATTAGATTAATGCTATTGTTATTTAATATCGGCTAAAGATCAGAATCTCAAATTTAGTTTATTAAATCCGGCCTTTGTACTTTTGACGCCCTGCCTTTAACAAAAACACAACAATGACGCCAATCCGCAAGATCATCAACGATCCTGTTTATGGTTTTATTACTATTGATCATCCGTTGATCCTGCAGATCATTTCTCATCCCGTCTATCAACGGTTGAGAAATATTCATCAAATGGCTTTCGCACATTTGGTTTATCCCGGCGCAGTTCACTCAAGACTTCATCATTCATTAGGTGCATATCATTTAATGTGTAATGCATTAAACGAATTAAAAGGAAAGGGAGTAGCGATAACTGAGGCCGAAGAGTTAGGAGCAAAGATCGCCATATTGCTTCACGATGTTGGTCACGGTCCCTATTCACATGCATTAGAAAATGAATTAATCAAAGATGTTAATCATGAAACGATCTCTATTCTTATTATGCAATCACTAAATGAAGAATTCAAAGGACAGTTACAAACAGCCATTGATATTTTTACTAATAAATCTCCTAAACGTTTTTTATATCAATTAGTTTCTGGTCAATTAGATGTAGATCGAATGGATTACCTGATAAGAGATAGTTTTTTTACAGGTGTAGCAGAAGGGGTTATCGGTTATGATCGCATTATTAAAATGCTTGCTGTAAAAGATGGGGAATTGATGGTAGAAGAAAAGGCTATTTATTCTATTGAAAAATTTTTAGTGTCCCGCCGTCTTATGTACTGGCAGGTATATCTTCATAAAACTGTACTAAGTGCTGAAATGATGCTTGTAAAAATAATTCGCCGTGCAAAAGAACTTATTTCTCAAAAAATAAAACTTGCGTCTGCATCAGACAATTTAGATTTCTTTTTGCAAAACACAACCACTTCATCCGCTATTGAAAAAAATCTTTGGATCTTTTGCAAACTTGATGATTATGATGTAATGGTGACGATCAAAAATTGGTGTACCCATCCTGATAAAATACTTTCTGCTCTTTGCAGGGCTTTAGTTGAAAGAAAATTATTCAAAGTAAAACTTCAATCTGAACCTTTTGAGGATTCAATGGTAAATGAAAAGAAAAAAGAAGTTATTCAAAAACTCAACATTGATGAAAAGGATGTTGATTATTTTGTTTTCACAGGTATAGCAACGAATACGACGTACGATCCCGGCGATGAACTCATCAATATTTTATTTAAAGATGGATCAGTAAAAGATATCTCACAAGTTGACAATGCACTTATACATCACCACTTAAGTAGCACGATCAAAAAATATTACATTTGTTATTATCGTTTTTAAGTACTGGTAGCTTTATTATCGTTAAGCAGCATCTAAAACCAGCAACCAGAAATCAAAAACTAGAAATATGCAATTTTCCGCCTCTCAAATAGCAATACTGATAAGTGGTAAGGTAGAAGGAGATGCCAATACAACCATAGATTCTTTTGGAAAAATCGAAGAAGCAAAAAAAGGGCAGTTATCTTTTTTTGCTAATCTCAAATATGAAGACCATCTATATACTACAAAAGCTTCTATAGTTATCGTTAATGAATCTTATCAGCTTAAACAACCCGTCGATACAGTTTTAATCAGAGTTGCAGATGCATATTCAGCCTTTGCAACATTGCTTGGGAAATACCAGGAGATTATTGCTCAACAAATAAAAGGGATACAGACACCAAACTATATTGCAAAAACAGCTTCGTATGGTGATAATGTTTTTATTGGCGCTTTTGCATACATTGGTGAAAATGTAAAACTGGGAAACAACACAAAAATTTTTCCCAATGCTTATATAGGAGACAATACAGCGATCGGCGATAATAGCTTTATTCATCCCGGTGTTAAGATTTATCATAATTGCATAATAGGAAACAATGTTATCATACATGCTGGTACTGTGATCGGGAGTGATGGTTTTGGATTTGCGCCACAAACAGATGGCAGTTATAAAAAAGTTCCTCAAATTGGAAATGTAATAATAGAAGACAACGTTGAAATAGGCGCTAATACAACTATTGACAGAGCAACAATCGGTTCTACAATTATCAGGTCAGGTGCCAAGCTTGACAACCTTATCCAGGTAGCCCATAATGTTGAAATCGGAAGTACAACTGTTATTGCAGCACAAGCTGGCATTAGTGGCAGTACGAAAATTGGCAATAATGTTATGATAGGGGGACAAGCAGGAATTGTTGGGCATATTCAAATCGGTGATGGCGCCAAAATAAACGCTCAAAGCGGTGTAAGCAAATCAATAGAAGCCGGTAAAGCTGTTACTGGTTCTCCTGCTTATAATTATACTGCTGCTTTACGAAGCCAGGCTGCTAGTAAAACCCTGCCTGAACTTGAAAAAAGAGTAAAAGAATTAGAACTGCTGGTAAAGCAATTACTGGGAGAAAAAGCCTAATTTTATTTGAACGAATCACTGTATTTTTCGCTCTGGTTACAAAGCTTCTCTATCATCTAATCCCTATATTTGCGAGCTATGATTCCAACGACAGAAAAGAAGGAGTATTCTGCCAGTGATATAAAGAGCATTTTTAATCCTGATAAGCAGCATACCCTCCAATCGGAAGTAAGTATTTCGGGGGCTGGTATTCATACCGGCGTAGTGGTCGATATGATTTTGAAGCCAGTTCCGGCTGGATTTGGCATACAATTTCAACGAACTGATCTTCCGGGCCAGCCAAAAATAAAAGCGGATTGCGATTTAGTTACAGATACAAGCCGCGGTACCACTCTTGAAAGTAATGGTGCAAAAATTAACACTGTTGAGCATGTATTAGCAGCACTTGTTGGAATGGGTATCGATAATGTACTTATTGCTATTAATGGACCTGAAGTACCTATAATCGACGGTAGTTCAGAACCTTTTGTTGAAATGATAGAAAAGGTAGGTATTGCTGAACAGGATACTGAGAAGATTTGGTATTCTCTTGATGAAAATATTTTGTATAAAGATGACATCAAAAATGTAAACCTGTTAGCTGTACCTTCTTCAGAATATTCCGTTACTACATTGATCGATTTTAATTCACAGGTACTGGGAACACAGCATGCTAGTCTTAAGCATATAAAAGATTTTAAAGAAGAAATTGCACCTTGTCGTACTTTTTGTTTTTTCCATGAATTAGAAATGCTTCTTGATAATAACCTTATCAAAGGAGGGAATTTTAATAATGCAATTGTTGTAGTAGACAGACCGATTGGAGATAAAGAGATAGGCAGGTTGTCTAAACTGTTTAACAAGGAAAAAATTGAGGTGAAAAGTGAAGGTTATCTGAACAATGTAGAGCTCCGGTTTCCCAATGAACCTGCTCGTCATAAATTATTAGATGTCGTTGGTGATCTTGCTTTGATTGGTTATCCTCTCAAAGCACACATTATAGCACATCGACCTGGCCATAGAAGCAATGTGGAATTTGCAAAAAAGATAAAACAGCATATAAAAAAGAACAGGCTAACGAAGGCAGCGCCTTCTTATGATCCTTCTAAGCCTCCCATATATGATCTTACATATATTGAAAGTAAACTCCCTCACCGTTATCCCTTTTTGTTTGTTGATAAAATTATTGAGATAAGCGATACTCATATTGTGGGTGTAAAAAGTGTAACTTTTAATGAGTGGTTTTTCCAGGGCCATTTTCCTAATAATCCCGTAATGCCAGGTGTATTGCAGATAGAAGCTCTGGCGCAAACAGGGGGCATTCTAGCTATCAAACTCGCAGGAGATGGACAATACGATACTTATTTCTTAAAAATTGATAATTGCAAGTTTAAACAAATGGTAAAACCGGGTGATAGCATGATCCTAAAAATGGAATTATTATCCCCAATACGAAGAGGCCTTGTTGAAATGAAAGGAACCGTTTATGTAGGTGGTAAGCTCTGCACCGAGGCTGATATGGTTGCCCAGATTGTTAAAAAATAATCATTCATATCATAGATATTTTTGAAGATTGAAGGGAATTTTTTTAATCTTTTTTCGATGTTCAACTAATCTATTAAAAACACGAAAAACTTGCATAATTTTTATCTTTTAAAACCCTGATAAGACACATATATTCTGTACATTTACAGGTCTGATTATTTGATAAAAAAGAAAGGATTTTCCCCTCATATGAATGCTGAAATCAAAGAAAAATTCTCTCCTGTTACCAATGGCTATGGAGCAGAAAGTATCCAGGTATTAGAAGGTTTAGAAGCGGTTCGTAAACGTCCGGCCATGTACATTGGCGATATCGGCGTTAAAGGATTACATCACCTTGTTTACGAGGTCGTCGACAATTCTATAGATGAAGCTCTTGGTGGCTACTGCAAAAATATCAATGTTACTATTCATGAAGACAATTCTGTTTCTGTAGAAGATGACGGTCGTGGCATTCCGACAGGTATGCATCCAAAGGAAAAGAAATCTGCTTTGGAAGTTGTAATGACCGTATTGCATGCAGGTGGTAAGTTTGACAAGGGTTCCTACAAAGTTTCAGGAGGTCTTCATGGTGTTGGTGTAAGTTGTGTTAATGCATTAAGTAAAAATCTACATGTAACTGTTTGCCGCGATGGAAAAATATTTGAACAGCAGTATAAGATCGGCGTTCCTCAATACGCTGTTCGGGAAATAGGAAGTAGTGAAAAAACAGGCACTCTTATTCGCTTTTGGCCTGATGATTCGATCTTTATTACTTTAGTTTATAATAAAGACATTCTAGAAAGTCGTCTCAGAGAATTAGCCTATCTCAATCGTGGTGTCCGCATTACACTTACAGATACAAGAGAAAAAGAAGAAGACGGATCTCTTTATTTAAAAGAATTTTATAGTGAAGGCGGTATTGTAGAATTTGTAGAAATGCTTGATACCAGTGCTGGTCGTAATTCTCGTATTCCAAAAGTAATTTTTGTAGAAGGAAGGGATGAAAACACAAATGTGATGGTTGAAGTAGCATTAAGTTATAATGATAGTTATAGTGAACACATTTATTCTTATGTAAATAATATAAACACCATAGAAGGTGGTACACATGTTTCCGGTTTTCGTCGTGCACTAACAAGAGTATTTAAAAGCTATGGTGATAAACAAGGATTATTTGAAAAAGCTAAAGTAGAAATTGAAGGTGATGATTTTAGAGAAGGTCTAAGTGCTATTATTTCGGTAAAAGTTCCAGAGCCGCAGTTTGAAGGACAAACCAAAACCAAGCTTGGCAACAATGAAGTGATGGGTGTTGTTGATTCTACTGTATCAAAAGTTTTGGAAGCTTATTTGGAAGAAAACCCCAGAGAAGCAAAAAATATTGTATCAAAAGTTATTCTTGCTGCACAAGCAAGAGCTGCTGCTAGAAAAGCACGAGAGCTTGTACAACGGAAATCAGTATTAACGGGTGGAGGGCTTCCGGGTAAGTTGGCAGATTGCTCCGACAGAGACCCTAATCGTTGTGAACTATTTTTAGTTGAGGGTGACTCCGCAGGCGGTACAGCAAAGCAGGGAAGAGATAGAAGTTTCCAGGCTATTCTCCCATTAAGAGGTAAAATCCTTAATGTAGAAAAGGCAATGGAACATAAGATATATGAGAACGAAGAAATCAGAAATATGTACACAGCCTTAGGCGTAACTGTTGGAACTACAGATGACCTTAAGGCTTTAAACATAACAAAACTGCGTTATCATAAACTTATTATTATGACCGATGCTGATGTGGACGGAAGTCATATCGCTACATTAATACTTACTTTCATTTACCGGTATATGACTGAACTTGTAGAACAGGGTTATGTATTTATCGCTCAACCTCCTTTGTATCTCGTAAAGAAAGGCCGGGAACAGGCTTATGCTTATACAGAAGAGCAACGCAAACTATTGGTAGAAAAATTAGGCGGCGGCAAGGAAGACTCTGTAAATATTCAACGATATAAAGGTTTAGGAGAAATGAACGCTGATCAACTTTGGGAAACCACCATGAACCCTGGCACAAGAACTTTAAAGCAAGTGACAATTGAAAGTGCCGCAGAAGCAGATCGCATTTTTAGCATGCTGATGGGAGATGAAGTAGCTCCAAGAAGAGAGTTTATCGAATCTCACGCCAAATATGCAAAACTGGATGTTTAAGCATTAAATACACTTAAAACAGGGTTTAATTTAACTCTTTTCAGAAAAAACATAAACTCCTAAAAATTAATTAGTTATTAAACCTATACTTCAATAACTAGGCGGCTGTGAGAAAATTTTCCCGTTTAAAACGGGCTGGATGCAGTAATTTCAGGTATTACTAACTTAAAAATCAATAACCATGGCAGACGTTCAACTTACAGCTTACAATGTAAAAACCAAAGAAAAGGGTGTTCCTATTATGGATGCCGTTATTAAAAAAACTGCTAAAGGCGCTTATATGGTGCAAGGGCATGATGGTAAAGGAAATAAGCTGACCACTTTGGTAAATGAAGAAAAAGCTTTGGCTGCAATTAAAGCAGGTATCGCTAAACAAGACTGGTAATTATTTAGCCTAAAAAATATACCCCGCTTCATTAGTTTGAAGCGGGGTTTTTTTATTATTGCTTCATAAGCTTAAAGAATTGTTTTTTTCCATTTGTCACGGCCTCAAGCAAGTATAATCCGGAGCTAAACCTTGACTCGTGTAAATCAATATTTAGCTTTTGAACAAACCCATTACCTTGTTGATCATATTGCCGCACTGTTTTCCCTGTCATGTCATAAATCTTCACTGTCATCGTAACACCGTCGTTTACCTGGTAGCTTAAATTAAATACTCCGGGTGATGGATTTGGAAATACCTGCCATTTTATTTCTTCATTATTAAATATCACAGGCCGGATAACCGAATAAGCAAAACTTCCATCATTATCAATAATCTTTAAACGGTAATACCTTACGCCAGTTTTATTATTTTCCAGATCATTAAAATTATAGAATTGTTGTTGAGTAGAATTGCCGACACTTCTCACTTCCCCAATCTTAATAAACTGATTTCTTTGATAAGCCTGGTTGCCTTTTGCTACTTCTATTTCAAAACGATTAACATTAAATTCTGAAGCTGTAACCCATTCTACCAGTACATCTTCTTTATTCTTTTTTGTAGCTGTAAAGTCCATTAATTGAACCGGCAAGGCATGCCCATTGTCGAAGCCACCGTTGTTAAGCCAGAACTCAGAAAAATCTTTCACTTTAAATTCCGCATAATACCCTTTGTCAAAAGGAATTTTTGCAGCATTACCAGCATTTATAAACAACCAACTTCCCTGGTTATTATCACCTATAGTGCCGTTCTCAAAATTATTATCCGGGTCGCTGTATTTTGATACTCCAAGTTCAGAAACCATTGTAGGCTTAGTACAGCCGCTGCAGCCTGTTGCATTAATTAAAGATTCTGTTTCGCTATCTAAAAAATAAAACCTGACAGATGCTGAATCAGTAACAGTTTCTTTTCCGGCTTCCGGTTTGATTGTAATATTACGGTTATGATAATATTGAGTTCCATTGTTTCTGACTGCCGCAGTATTAATATAAATCTGTGCGTCAGTATTGCCCATGGAGAGAGTCGGAGACTTGACTGACGCAATCAATTTGCCCCCTGAAGTAAAATCAACCCAACCTGATCCACCGGGAATATTTTGTGTCACCGGAGAAACCAACGTTACTCCATTATAAATTCCATAACCGTTGTCATAAACATGAATATCATCGATAGCAATTCCTTCCCTATTCACTGCTTCGTCAGTAGTAAGTACAAATCTTAATCTTAATTGGGAAAGACCTGTTGGTAAAGGGATAGTTGCCACATGCCAACGAGTATAATTTTGAACACTCCATAAATTATTACCCGTATAATTTTTATTATACCAATTTGTTGATCCGCTCTGATTATAAGAGCCTAATCTTATCCAGGTCTTTCCATCTGCCGAATATTCAATATAAGATCCGTCACAAGCTATACCTCCGCAGTCTTCCAGATCAAGAGCTATCATTAAACTTAGTGTAGGATTCGACATTGTAGAAACATCAAAGCAAGGTGAATACAAATAAGATTTTTCCAGATCATTGTAATTGCCAGCTAATCTTGTTTTCCATGCTTTACTGCCGCTTGCAGCCCTGTTCATTTTAGTGGAAGCCGGTGTTCCATATTGCCAGGAATTATTTTGCCCATTACTATACCATGAACCGTTGCTTGTTTCGAAATTTTCCAGATAAGGGAAAGAAGTAATAAGTGGCGAATTTATTAATGACACAGTAACTGTATCATTATCAGGGTAAGTATCTGTATTCAAATCAGCATAAACCTGAACCGTATGATTACCGAGGCTTGCTAAGTTAGCTGTTGCCGTAAAAATATATTGAATAGTTGTATTTCCTGGAATATCAGGAAGCGTTTCAGTAGCTATCACTCCACCATCTACTTTTAAAACAACAGGCACTCCGCTAAGCGTAGCATTAGAATTATTTCTGACTAAAATTTTTACTGGTGTTGTGGAGGTTAGTCCGCAGCTTGAAACGATTGGTGTATCAATACTCATCATTTGAATGTCATTGACGGCAGAATATAATCGTATATCGTCAAAAGAATAGCCATCCCATTCATGATCATCTGCTGTAAGTATTCTTCCAAATTGCCCCCATCTTACCTGAAAACTGCTTGAATAATTTTGCAAATGTGCTGCCAGGGAATCCGTTAATTCAATGCTTGCTGAAAACTTATATCCGCTATCGGCAGAATTCTGATTTGCATAAAGATCATAGACAGGTATCCATGTATCAAGATCATTGCCTCTTATCCAGACATTATTAGCAGCATCAGCTTGCTGTTCATGATTTTTATACCGAAAATCTATTCGTAAATCATCCAGCGTTGTATCATAATTTGAAAGGTTATAAGTTGCTATCAGCGAATCACAGTTACCAGCGGGTACATAATGATCTGCATCAAGAGTTAAAGCATGTCGGCCCGAATAAGCAATACCGGTGTTTACAAATGTTGATATTCGCCCATAAGAAGTACTATGAGTAAAATCATATCTGTCTAATGAGGGTAATCCTATTTGGGGAGTTGTAAATGAAGTATCGGGTGCTGATTCTATATCATCTATCAAAGGAGAAGTAAGATCAACAACAGGATTATCCAATTGTTTATAAGTTTGCGAAAGAGTATCATTTTGCTGAACAGGGTCGCCGGTGTAGCCTATACTTACTTTTAAAATATAAGATCCTACGCCCGACATATTAACGGGTGTGGCAAATGAATGAGTTAGTGTACCTCCTCCACTAATGCCCGGGTTAGTGATTGTTTCTGTTACCAGGGCTCCTCCATTTACTGAATAGTTTACAACAATATCACCCGTTGTTACTGCATCATCAAGGTTCTTTATACTAATTATTACCGGCTCAACATTCGATAATTCTGTTGAAGTATATTTTCTTCCGGATGATATTGGTGAAACAATAGCATCTATTTTCAGATCATTATCCGAAATAGTTCCTGCACACGTGCCATTGTTAGGTTGTCTCGAAACAGCTAAAGCTCTGCGTCCGGGATTTCCATTAAGCCTTGCCCGCACTGTAACCCAATAAAGTGAATCCTTTGATAATCCACTGAAATTATAAGTCGTATCAGTTGTGGTGGCTACTGATACCATTTCGTCTCCTTGTAGTTTCATAATTTCATAGTCGGTAGCATCGTCAATTTTTGTCCAATGCATAGAAATATATCCTTCACACTGAATACTGGAAATCGCTACTAATGGTACGCCAATAATAACAAATGGCTCGCTTGTACTTATTATTCCTGTACCATTCCTTGTTATCCTGATTTTCGCCTGGTCAGTTGTATCTGTGGATGGCAGAAAAAATCTATATTCCCTAAGATTGGATGCAATATTATTATCAATAGTCGTCCAGTTTGAGCCATTATCTTTTGAATATTCAAGTGTAAAATTATTGTTGGGGTTTCCATAAGAATCCCAACTTATGTAAATGGAGTCATTCTCCATTAAATGTTCGCCACCTATCGGATATGTCAGCGTAGTAGAAACAGGTATTGTATCATAAACTAAAAAATATTCCTGCCAGGGATTTTGTGTTACTGCTGTTCCCCTCACTTTTACAGAATAAGTACCCGGAGTCGGATTATTGATCACAACCTGTTCAATATTATTAATATGATCCGCTCCAGTAGTTGCTGTATTATTTACATTAGCAGGAATGGTATCAAGCAATGCCGGGAAATATTTTGTTGAAGAAGGATCAAAAACTTCGAGGTCAAGATCATTTACCAAAGTATGGCTTGCCAGCACTGCTGCTGCCGGATCATTCCAATACAACATTATTTTTAATTGAGCCGTATTGGCAGGAACTGTGATTGAATGATAATTAGAGTCTGCATTAGCTACCGAGTCATTTATATAATTATTTTGCTCAAGCATTTTTACCGATCGAAGAAGATTCATCCAACCAAAACCATAAGTATAATCAGGTCCAATATTCCCTTTATCAGTTGCGCCATTGCATATCAATGCTTTCATTAATCCATTCTTAGGATTGGCGTTACTATGCAATTGCCGATAACGTTGATATAATAATACCAACCCGCCTGCTACAGCAGGGCTTGCCATACTGGTACCTGAATTTTTAAAATATGTATTTGTCGGATATGTTGAATAAACTACCGCTCCCTGTGCTGAAATCTCAGGTTTGATGCGGCCATCCGCTACCGGTCCCTTGCTGGAGCTTGATGAAATTACTGCTGTTTCATCTGTGTTACCAACGGAAATTACATTTTTGGCGGATTGAAAATCTCCCAATACAGTCCTGAATCCTGCAGGATACGAACCACTGCAAAAAACTCCTCCACTATTCCCTGCTGCAAAAACAGTTTGCATTTCCGGCAGACTAAAAGCTTGTTGGTCAAGAATACTTGAGTACAATGAATAGGTGCCAAAAGTTGAACAATCAGTTCCATTAATCCCATAGGAATTATTTGTAACGACCATTCCATAATCCTGGGCATATTCATCAGCATATGCAAGTATATTGACATTTTTTTGAGCAACAATAGTAGCTTTTGGTGCAAAGCCTGTAAACCTTTCATCAATGATCCCGGCGCCACTTGCAATACCCATTACATGAATACCATGGGAACCTCCTACTGCAGGAACCCGGTTGATAAGACGGTTGGAGAAATCAATATGTTGAAGCGGATCTGAATCATCCCCGATTCCGATTGTAATTCCCTGTCCTGTAAGATTGCGTCCACCAATTAAAGAAGATCTTAGCACATTAGCTCTTCCATTTACAGTTGATTTGTTGTTTAATGGCTGCTCTTCGTGAGGCGCTGATTCAATGTATTCCACATAAGGTAATGATGCCAATTCATTTAATCGTTGTACTGGTACTCTCAAAATGATGATACCATAATTTTTAAAAAGAGAAGAAATAATATCAAAATTTTTACTTCGTAATTCTGTATTTACAGTTTCAAAAGAAAATGTTTTGGGGAAGCTCATCCAAACATCGATGGTTCCTGCCACTTTAATTGCCCATGCTGGAAAAATTCCTTTGGCAAGTTCCGGCTGCATTTTTTGCATCGGTACTGGCTCAATAATGGATCTCACTTTTAAGTTTGCAAGCAAAGAAGGATTTAAAGAACCTGTTATGGTAACTGTATATGCATTATTGGGAATATAATTGAGCAATTCAATTCCCGATTGCTGCAATAGCTTTCTTTCTTCAACAGATGGTATCTTCTCAAACTGGATTATTGCAAAGGCTTTTCCCTGCACCCTCGAAGCTTTCTGATTGAATTGATTAATTCTATCGGCACCTATATTATTTGAAGGAATAAATGCTCCGTCCTTCAACAATATTTTAAAATGGGAACTGTCATCTCTTTTTAATGAAATGACTTGAGCTGCCGGCGACAGATATAAAAGCAGCAAAGCAGCAATCATGGGAATAGGATTCGGCTTCATAGTGACTTATAAGCTTTAAAAATAGAACAAATAACGGAGAAATCTAAGGGCTTCTTCAGATCAAAAACGCATTATCAAGCCGGAACAGTTTCTTCCAAAAGACAATAACTATGCAGGTTTGAAAGAAAAGAATGAATTTCTTCCATGGTTTTCACTTTATCTGCTATGAGCATAAACATTTTACCCGTTTGTTTTAAACGGGCTTTATTCGTTTTCACCTGCAGATATTGAATGATCCTGCTGAAAATGCCTGATTCAAAATAAGGGGACTCTGGTCTGTTAATAAAATAGCAGCGGAGTGTATCATCCTTAAGTGACATTTTTTCAAATCCAAGATCAACTGCAAGTTTGCGGCAATGAACTGTTACAAAAAGATCTTCTACCTGTTGCGGTACAGGACCAAACCTATCTCCCATTTCCTGTTTCATCTTTTCTAATTCTTCTGCTGTTTCGCAATTATCAAGCCTGGTATATAATGAAAGTCGTTCCGTAATACTCTCAACATATTCATCGGGAATAAGAATTTCGAGGTCTGTGTCAATCGTGCAGTCCTGTACAAAATCATCCTGCTTTGCAATTTCTTCCTTGAACAACTCTTTGAATTCAGTTCGTTTCAATTCACGAATAGCCTCATCTAATATTTTTTGATACATTTCAAAGCCGATCTCAGACATAAAACCAGTTTGTTCTCCTCCTAATAAATTACCTGCTCCACGAATATCAAGGTCCCGCATCGCTATCTGGAAACCACTGCCCAATTCACTATGCTGTTCCAGTGTTTGCAATCTTTTTTTCGAGTCATTTGGTAAAACACTCAATGGCGGAGCCAGTAAATAACAAAATGCTTTTTTATTGCTTCGACCAACCCTGCCACGAAGCTGGTGCAGATCGCTTAACCCGAATTGATGGGCATTGTTGACAATGATCGTATTCATATTCGGAATATCTACTCCGCTTTCTACAATATTGGTACAAACAAGCACGTCGTATTTTTTATCAATGAAATCAAGTATATGCTTCTCCAGTTCATGTCCTTCCATTTGACCATGAGCATAACCAACTGAAAGATCGGGACAAAGTGCCTGGATAATAGCAGTCATTTCTGCTAAACCATTTATCCTGTTATATATAAAAAACACCTGCCCTCCTCTTTCTGATTCAAAATAGATAGCATCCCTGATAAAATCTTCATTATAGATATGTACCTCCGTTTGTATAGACTGGCGATTTGGCGGTGGTGTATTAATAATGCTAAGATCTCTTGCGCCCATCAAACTAAATTGTAAAGTTCTTGGTATTGGAGTAGCAGTTAAGGTTAGACAATCTACAGTTGTTTTTAAGGTTTTGATCTTTTCTTTATGCCCCACGCCAAACTTTTGTTCTTCATCGATTACCAATAGACCAAGGTCTTTGAATTTTACTTCTTTACCGAGAATTGCATGGGTGCCTATAAGTATATCGATCTTTCCTTCTTCCAGTTTTTTAAGTGTTTCCTTTTTCTCTTTGGATGATTTAAAGCGATTGATATAATCAACCGTTACTGGAAAATCTTTCAATCTTTCGCTGAACGTTTGGTAATGCTGAAATGCTAGAATCGTTGTTGGTACAAGTATGGCAGCCTGCTTACCATCAAGACAGGTTTTGAATGCAGCACGAATAGCTATTTCTGTTTTACCAAACCCAACATCACCGCAGATCAATCTATCCATTGGCATTAGAGATTCCATATCTTTTTTTACATCAGCAGTTGCTTTACTCTGATCAGGAGTATCTTCATAAATGAACGAAGCTTCCAACTCTGTTTGCATATAATTATCCGGTGAATGCTGAAATCCTTGCTGCGCTTTTCTTTTAGCATAAAGTTTTATAAGATCAAATGCGATCTCTTTAACTTTTGATTTTGTCTTTTCTTTTAATTTATTCCATACATCACTGCCAAGCTTATTAATCTTTGGTACACTTCCCTCCTTTCCGGTGTACTTTGCTATTTTATGTAGCGAATTGATATTGACATACAGAATATCACTGTCCTTATAAATAAGCCGGACCGCTTCCTGTAATCGTCCATTTATTTCTATTTTTTGCAGTCCACTATATACTCCTACCCCATGATCAATATGAGTAACAAAATCACCCGGCTGTAATTCCCTCAGTGTTTTGAGTGTAAGAGCTTTATTTTTATTATACGCCTGTTTTACTTTGTATTTATGATAGCGTTGAAAAACCTGATGATCTGTATAGCAAAGTATTTTCAGATCTTGATCAATAAACCCTTCGTGTATGGAAGCCACTATAGGATTAAAATGAATCTCCGCTTTCAGATCCTGGAATATAGTATAAAGTCTTTCTAATTGTTTTGGGTTTTCGGCGAACAGGTATAATTGAAACCCTTTACTTTCCCAATTCTTCAAATCTTGTATCAGCATGTCAAAACGCCGGTTGAATGCTGGTTGTTCTTTTGTATTGAAATCGATAATAAGCGGTGAAGAATGTGCCGGCAATGAATTTCTGTATCCAAACTCTACAACACTCTTTTCATAAATTGAATTTTCAAAATCTTTTACTGAAATAAAATCCCGGGTACTTATTTCTTTTTTTATAAGTTTATCATCCTCTTCTTTTATAATTTCTTTGTTTTTACTTTTTATTTCTTGTTGCATTCTCAGGAAAGATTGCAGTTCGTCCATACAATCATCCAGGTGTTCTTTGCATAATTCATAATCCTGCATCCATATAATTGTGTTGGCAGGTAAAAAACTTAATAATGAAACTTTTTCACCTTCGTCAAACTGTATATCAATATTCGGGATAATGCTTACCTGTAAAAGTTTTCTTTCACTGAGTTGTGTTTCCGGATCAACGATGCGAATGGAGTCAACATCATTGCCAAATAATTCTATCCTGTATGGCTTTTCGTTACCGAAAGAATAAATATCTAATATACCGCCTCTGATGGCAAATTGGCCGGGTTCGTAAACGAAATCAGTTCTTTCAAATCCAAGATCTGAAAGTTTCAATAACAGTTGTTCTACGTTAAGCGAATCGCCTGTTTTGATATAAATAATATTAGATGAAAGCGTATCCGGCAATACAACCTTTTCAAATAAAGCTTCGGGATAGGTAACTAATATCTTCTTTCTTGGCGAACCTGTCATCTTTGTCAAAGCCTCGGTTCGAAGCATTACATGTGAAGAATTTAGCAGCTGGTAATTTTTCCTGTTTTTGAAAGAAGAAGGAAAATAAAAAATGTCCAATGCATCCGTCAGGCTTTCCAGTGTATTATGAAAATAAGCAGCTTCCTCAGCATCGTTTAATATTATAAGATGGTTATGATCTGCACATGACGGATGAAGAAAAGTTGCAGCTACTACAAATTGTGATGAGCTGCCTTGAAGATTTTTTAAATAAATTTTTTGGGGTTGAGAAAAAGAAAGCTTGTCCGCCAATTGAAAAAGGCGGGGGGTATCCTGGTACCGTTGCATCAAATCCTTAACGCTCATCTGAAAGCCAAAGATAATTATAAAATACCAGCGTTTATTCTTCTATTCATTAATCCTGACAACTTATACTTTACTGATATGCTATTTCACAAATTGCTTAACAAAATTTTCTTTCTTGTCACCAGTTATTTTAATAATATATGAACCGCTTTGAAATCTTCCGATATCAATGGTCATGTCCTGGTAAGCATTTTTTCTTTTATCAATTAAGCGTCCATTCATATCAAATAATTGAATGGTCATATTTTTTGTTGTGAGTGAGCCTACTACAATTTGAAGGGTTGACCTGTTATTAGAAACATATTTTATAAAATTCTTTGTAACAGGATCATTTGGCAGGCCGGTTGTTACTCCGGGTATAGTAGTAGTAAACAAACCACGGCCATGTGTAGCAGCTACCAGCAAATTATTTGAGGGATTATATTTAAGCATATAGGTACTTACATTTGGAAAACCTGTATTATTTGGTATCCAAACTGTCGAAGCACCATTGATTTGCGAAGTGGTCCATACACCTAATTCGGTTGCCAAAAGAATACCGCCATTTCCACCACTGCTACCATTTAATTGTGCATTTGCCGGAGCAAAGATTCCCCAATGTACAGGCATATCAGGCAAATTACCTTCAATATTCGTCCAAGCCGATCCTCCGTTTGTGCTTATCCATACACTCGGAGTTCCATAATTGGATAAAGTAACAAGTATGTTATTTGCATTTGCAGGATCAACATCGATACAGGAAATTTCTGAACCAGATGGGATAGAAGCTGAGATCGTAGTGTTCACTTGTACTGATGGCGTTGTATTGGCATTCGCAATTTTCAAAAGTACAGGTTTGACATTGGGTTGAATATTATCGCCGGTAGCAGCGCCAATCCAAATTGTATTTGCTGAAACAGGATCAATTTTTACTGCGGTAACCTTATCCGTTCCCAACTCTGTAACAGTTTTTATACTTCCGGAAGGAGTGGCGTTTAAATTAGAAATACAATAATATTGACCGTTATCATCACCACAATACAATATATGTTGTGCATTATCGAAATCGGTAGGATTGATAAACTGCCCCCTGTTATTGTTTACAGCACTTAAAGTTGCCCAGGTTCCACCCCCATCTGTTGACCGGTGATAATTGTTGTTCGTAGTGGCGGCAATTTGCAATTGGCCATCTGTTTGTTTAATATGCGGTATGCCGCCATCACCCCCCACAACTGGAGTAGTTGAATTGATACCTGCCTGTGTAAATTTCTGCGTGTTATTATCCTGAGCTCCTGCTAAAAAGTAATTTATGTTCGTGGGATGATAATCGCAGCCATAGAATTGCGTAACGTTAAAGCCATTATTTTTTGAAGTATATGTTGGAGTTGCACTTGATATATCTGTCGAATAATATATTCCTCCGTCATTTCCTATTAAAAGCCTTGATGAATTAAAAAACAGCAGTGCATGCTGATCCACATGTACAGTTGAAGAAGATGAAATGGTGGTCCAGGATGTTCCCCCATTGGTTGATTTTCCTAAATGCAAACCCCCAACGATAACTATATCCGGATTAGTAGAATCAACTGCTGAAATAAGGTTATACCATGTTTGTGAATTAGATCCATTATTAACTGCGGCCGGAGCAGCAAGTGCTGTCCAATTTGCACCGCCATCATTTGACCGGTAAAAATTTTGCACCTGGTCAGTAGCGCTGTCCTGCATCATCAAATAAACTCGTTGGGGATTAGATGGCGCTACAACAATTTCTCCGCGACATGTTGCTGCTGTATGAGCAGGAGTAATTTCCTGCCAATTGTTCAATGCGCCGGTATTGGCTCCAAAAGTTGCGAAAGTGGATTTCATTACTTGCGTTGGTGAAGGAGCAATTCCTAAAGTTGCATATATATCTCCATTTGAGGCAAGCTCCAGGTCTGCGCCACGGCCAGTATTAAATCCAGGCAAGGGTGACCCCAAAACCTGGGTCCATGAAGTTCCGCCATTTGTTGATCGCATTACACCTCTATTACTTGAGGTTAAATTTTTTAAGGCAGCATATAAGTTTCCATTATTGCCAAGTAATAGATCCTGAACATATTCAAAGTTCACAGTAGATGATAACTGCGTCCAGGTAGTTCCACCATTTGTACTTTTAAAAATGCCAGCGCCTCTTACTGCTCCGATATTGAACCAGCCTTCTCCCGTTCCTGCATACATCGTATTGAAATTATTTTTGTCTTGTATTATTACTGAAACAGCGAGGTTAGCCATTTGATCGTCTACCACCGACCAGCTTGCTGAAGAAGAAGTAAAGTTTGTTGTTTTAAAAATTCCGCCACTTATACCAGCTGCAAATACTGTATTTCCGGTTGGATCGTTTTTATCAATCATAATGGCTCTTGTTCTGCCTCCTATATTATTAGGTCCACGTTCCTGCCATGAAACATTCATTATTCTTGCATTTGCACCATCCCGTACCAATGTTTGCATATAAGCTTTGGCGGCTTCTAATCTTTCATTAGGAATAATATTTAATTGCGGATCACGGGTTGCAAAAAATTCCTGTCTCATCGCTTGCTCCATTCCATCTGTTTCTAATTCTTCATTTTCATTGTCGGATAATTTCACATCGTTATGTGCGCATTGGAAAAAAATAATTGATAATCCCAAAAAAAATGTAAGCCTTATTAACTGCATTATCTCTGCTTTTAGTTTACGGAAAGACTGATAATTAGAACGTAAGTTTGATCTCCCGGGTTGTATTTTTCACATTTTTTTTTATTTAATCGGGTGGTGACCTGCATCTGTAAAAATAAATGTTATATGAAAAAAATCATGTTTCTTATTTTCGTTTTAACATCTTTTAGCGCTATAAGCCAACCTGCAATAAAAATTTTTGCATATTCTCAGGCAGTATCGCCGGGTATTGTACCCAAAGGAGTAACAGATGAGAATGGCAAGACAAAAACAACGAAAAAAGAAATCGCTGTAAATTATTACATTTTTGCTTCTTATAATAAATCGGTAAAGATCAATATTGAGGAAATCTGGATAAAAGGAAAATTTTTTAATTCTATTGTGAAAAATGTCGATTTTACACCTGTTTTAAATATAAATGAAACTATTAGCAGCAATCCTGTAAAAGAGGTATTAGTTCCTGCAACCACTCAAAAAATAATTTCAGTAAAAACTGGCCAATTTATAAAGAATCACACAATCAAAGTTTCCACTTTCAGAAATCTGGCCAAACATTCCGAACTCATAGTTAGTTATGTCTATAAAGGCAGAAAGTATTTTATCGGAGTTAAAAAAATAAAAGTTCTGGAACCTGTTGCAGGTGTGTAAAATATTATATATTTATTCGTTCGATTGCTTGCCAAAAAATAGAAGGCGGTCCCGCAACACGGGATCGCTTTTATTTAGTAAATAACAGCGTTTTTGTTCAGTATAGTATTTTATTTTTGATAAAATTAATTGCATGGCCTTACAACCCTGGCGCACCGGTAAAGTGATCCGAACGGAGGATGAAACTCAATCTACACGACGGTTCTGGATTGAAGTTCCTGACGCTCCTGCTTTTGATTTTACCCCCGGTCAATTCGTTACGCTTGATCTGCCCATTCATGAAAAAGTAAATAAAAGATGGAGAAGTTATTCTATCGCTTCATGGCCCGATAAAAGTAATGTGTTCGAATTAGTAGTTGTATTACTCCCGGGTGGTGCAGGCTCTACCTATTTATTTAATGAAGTAAGAACGGGAAGTGACGTTCATTTTCGGGGTCCCCAGGGTGTATTCGTTTTAAAAGATATTGATTTGGAAAAGGATATTTTTCTCATTTGTACGGGTACAGGCATTGCTCCATTCCGCAGCATGGCGCATCATATAAAAAATCACAACATTCCGCACAAAAATATTTACCTCATTTTCGGTTCAAGAACAAAAAATGATCTGCTCTATTATGATGAGCTTACGCAGTTACAAAAAGATCTGCCGGGCTTTCAATATATAGCTACCCTTTCCAGGGAAGAATGGGAAGGAAAACGGGGGTACGTACATACTATTTACGAAGAATTATGTGCTCATAAACCTCCTGCCGCTTTTTTTCTTTGCGGTTGGAAAAATATGATCGATGAAGCCAAACAAAGAATAGTGGCACTTGGCTATGACAAAAAATCCATACACCAGGAATTATATGGATAGTATTGAGCGATCAAGCGGTTCAATTATTAGTTAATAATTAGTAATTAATAATTTTTTCCTTGGTAAATTCGCTAAACTCAACTTTATGGGTGCTTCTTCGATGATTGTTTTGATAATAGCAGCACTTGCGTTTTCTTCCATTGCTATACTTATAGGAAAATTGCTAACTAAGGGTACAAAAAATGCTCAAAAGGGAGAACCTTATGAATGCGGCATTCCAACGACCGGCAAAACATGGATACAATTAAACGTAGGCTATTATTTATTTGCTTTGATCTTTTTAGTATTTGACGTTGAATTGGTTTTTTTATACCCTTGGGCTGTAGCTGCTAAACTTAGTGGTTGGATTTCGCTGGTTGAGATCATTATTTTCTTTTTTATTCTTTTTATGGGATTTTTATATGCTCATAAAAAAGGTGCGTTGAAGTGGATGTGATTGGAAGGAATAAGTAATTAACAATTAACAATTAATAATTGGGAGATCTAAAGAATATCGAAAAAACTTTTCCCGGCGAGATACATGAAGCTCCTGGGGGTGGAATCGTATTGAGCAAATTGGATGATATCATTAATTGGGCAAGATCAAACTCTTTGTGGCCACTCACCTTTGCTACGAGTTGCTGCGGTATAGAAATGATGGCAGTAGCATCTGCTAAATATGATTTTTCAAGATTTGGTTTTGAAGTGGCCCGTGCTACTCCAAGACAAGCAGATGTTATTATTATTGCAGGAACGATAGTGAATAAAATGGCGCCTGTATTAAAAAGGCTTTATGATCAAATGGCCGATCCAAAATATGTAATTGCTATGGGAGCCTGTGCTATAAGTGGCGGTCCTTTTTTTTACAATACATACTCGGTCGTTAAAGGAGCAGATCATGTGATACCCGTTGATGTTTATATTGCCGGCTGCCCGCCAAGACCAGAAGCATTGCTACATGCCTTAATGACTCTTCAACAAAAAATAAAAGCCGGATTAACAAGAGAACAAATAAGAAGTTCTGATTAATGATTACCGAAGAATTAAAAATAAAAATAAACGAGTTGCTACCTTCCGTTACCTATGAAGAAGGGGGTGAATGGCCCACTCTAAATATTGAATCGAAAGATTGGTTGAGATTTGCCGATTCTTTACGAAACGATGATCAATTATTCTTCAATTATCTTTTCTGTGTTACATGCGTTGACTGGAAGACTCACTTAACAATGGTATATCATCTCACATCAACAAAACATCGGCATACTATAGTAGTAAAATCAAAACTTGACAGAAATAACCCTGAAATAGAAACGGTATCTCATATCTGGCGGACAGCGGATTTTCATGAAAGAGAAGCCTATGAAATGTTTGGCGTAAAATTTTTAAATCATCCCGATCTGAGATTATTGATATTACCTGATGGATGGGAAGGAAAAAATCCAATGCGAAAAGATTTTGAAGACCCGGTTAATATGATAAGACTTTAAAGAAAGAATAAGGATATAAATAAGTGTACAGAGAAACTGAAATAATAAAAGATGCAACCGCCATTGATGCCGATGGTGATCTTGTCATTAATGTTGGCCCTCAACATCCCGCAACGCATGGAGTATTGCATTTAGTTATAACACTAAATGGAGAGACCATCAAAAAAGTAGAGCCTCATCTTGGTTATATACATCGCTCCATTGAAAAAATGTGTGAGAGTCTTAGTTACCGACAATTCATTTATGTTACCAGCCGCATGGATTATCTCTCAGCTCATATCAATAATCATGCATGTGCTTTGTGTGTAGAAAAAGGGCTGCAGGTAGAAATTCCCCCAAGGGCACAAGTGATACGAGTATTAATGGATGAATTGACAAGACTTGCTTCACATGAACTCTGGTGGGGAGCAATGGCAATGGATCTCGGTGCATTTACTCCTTTCTTCCATGCCTTTCGTGAAAGAGAAACGATCAATGATATTATGGAAGAAACTTGCGGCGCCAGGCTAACGATGAATTACATGGTACCGGGAGGTGTGATGGCGGATATTCATCCCAACTTTCAAAAAAGAGTAAAAGATTTTATTCAATTATATAAATCAAAGATTGATGAGTATGATGAATTGGTTACCGGAAATATCATTTTTCAGAATCGTATGAAAGGAGTTGGTTATTTATCTACGGAAGACGCAATATCGTATGGCTGCACCGGTCCGACGGCAAGGGGAAGCGGCGTAAGTTGCGATATTCGGAAACTTTATCCTTATGAAGTTTATAGTAAAGTAGAGTTTGATGAAATACTGGAAAAAGGTTGTGATTCATTTGCACGATATATGGTTCGTATAAAAGAAATGCAGCAATCAATCAGAATCATTGAACAATTAATAGAAAACATTCCGGAAGGTGATTTCCAGGCAAAGACAAAGGCAGTACTAAAATTACCGAAAGGAGAATTTTATTCAAGAGTGGAAACAGCCCGTGGTGAATTTGGAGTATATATAATAAGTGAAGGTGGCATGACACCATATAGAATTAAATTCCGTTCGCCGGGATTTTCTAATCTTTCTGCCTTAGATCATATGGCAAGAGGCAGTAAGATCGGTGACCTTATTGCTATGATGGGAACACTTGATTTAGTAATACCGGATATTGATAGATAGTCTGAGCTGTTGGGAACAAAATAAAATAATTCAATTGATATAAACTCCGTGTGGAATTTTTCTGACATATCAAACAAGATTGATCAATGGTTACACGAAACCTTTAATCCAACATGGGCATTAATAGCTGAAATGTTGATCGTTGGTATTTGTGTGATCAGCTTATTTGCATTGTTGGGTCTGGTATTGGTTTTAATGGAAAGAAAAGTATCGGCATGGATGCAAATACGGCTTGGCCCAAATCGTGTAGGACCAAAAGGCGCATTTCAATCATTAGCTGATACATTAAAACTGTTGGTGAAAGAAGGATTGACACCTGACGGCGCTGATAAATTATTGTTCAACCTTGCGCCATTCATAGCAATGATAGTCGCCATGTTGCTAATGGCGCCAATAGCCTTTGCAAAAAATTTTCAATTGTGGGATTTGAATATCGGGATATTGTATTTATCAGCTGTGTCATCTATTTCAGTGATAAGTATATTAATGGCCGGATGGGCAAGCAATAACAAATATTCCCTGATGGGTGCTATGCGAAGCGGTGCACAGATCGTGAGCTATGAATTGTCTGCCGGCTTATCTGTTTTAGCAATTGTAGTTTTAACAGGCAGCTTAAGCATATCCGATATTATCAATTCGCAGGCTGATGGATGGTGGATATTTAAGGGCCATATTCCTGCTATTATTGCTTTCGTCATATTTATTATTGCAGTAACAGCAGAAACCAATCGTGCACCCTTTGATCTTGCAGAAGCTGAATCAGAACTAACAGCAGGATTTCATACAGAGTATTCAGGAATGAAATTCGCACTGTTTTTTTTGGCTGAATACGTCAACGTATTTATCGTATGTGCGATTGGAGCAACTTTATTTTTTGGTGGATGGATGCCATTGCATATTGGCAATTGGCAGGGATTTAATCATGTAATGGACTATATTCCTTCCAGCCTATGGTTTTTTGGAAAAACTTTTTTTCTCATATTCGTGATCATGTGGTTCCGGTGGACATTCCCAAGATTGCGTATTGATCAATTATTAAACCTTGAATGGAAATAT
>Ga0105247_10000746_pt1 | contig 25107 bp, 16 predicted proteins | sample KBSS24metaG_FD_81519 | JGI IMG/M metagenome (GOLD analysis project Ga0105247, IMG submission 81519) | Switchgrass rhizosphere microbial communities from Kellogg Biological Station, Michigan, USA - KBS S2-4 metaG | ecosystem: Host-associated > Plants > Roots > Rhizosphere > Soil | place...
CGAGGCTTTTGCCCAGCGGGAGGGGGCGCGGTGGGGGAGGAGTAGCGCGGCCCAGAGAATCCAGTTCATCGAGGGGTCTCGCCTCGTCCGGAAAGGGTGGGTCGGGTGGGGTTCCTTGGGGACTCCCCGCGTCTCTATCCGCGTCTGGGATTGTCGCGCGAACCGGCGCGACCTTACCTGAATCCAGTTCTCGATTCACGAGGCGGTGATAGGCTCCGCCGCATGACAACTGCATTGGTCACGGGGGCTTCGGGTGGGATTGGCGCTGCCATTTCCCGGGTGTTGGCGGCACGCGGCGTTACTGTCGCGCTGCATTACCAATCGGGACGGGAGGCTGCGGAGGTTACGCGGCGCTCGCTTCAGGGTGATGGGCATATCCTCGTCCAGGCGGACCTGGGGGACACCAGGGCGATTGAGCGGCTCTGGAAGGAGGCCTCCGCGCTGGGTCGCATTGACGTCGTCGTCAACAACGCGGGTATTTTTCCCAACCATCCGCCGCTGACCACGGAGTTTGAGGACTGGGTGGCCGCGTGGCAGAAGACGATCGCCACCAACCTGCTGGGGCCTGCGCATATCGCTCATTTCGCTGCTCGAGCGATGGTTGCGCAGGGTGGAGGGAGGATTGTGAATATCTCCTCCCGCGGTGCGTTTCGTGGTGAACCGACGGCACCCGCTTACGCGGCCAGCAAGGCCGGACTGAACGCGCTCAGCCAATCGTTGGCTAAGGCGTTGGCGCCCAAGGGGATTTACGTCTTTGTGGTTGCGCCCGGGTGGGTCTCGACGGACAGGGTTGCCAAGTCCGTTAGCGATCCTACGGTGCTTGCGGATCAGCCGTTGGGGCGGGTTGCTACGCCGGATGAGGTGGCGGAGGTTGTTGGCTTTTGTGCGTTGGATGCACCGGCGAGTCTCACCGGCGGAATTCTCGATGTTAACGGAGCGTCCTACCTCCGCTCCTAGTCCTACCTCCACTCCTGGATAAGTAACGTTCGCAACTTCCCGTTACGTTAGGAACGTTAGTGTCGCGTTGCACCAGCGCGTAAGAAGGACTACCGTGTTGGCGCTGACAGGAGCAAGATAGCTCCCGGGGTCAGATAAAAAAGCGCAGCGCCTTTTCAGGTGTAACTGCGATCGAGTTTCTTAAGGTAGAGAGCTCGGAGCGAACGGAAATGCCAGAACAAAATCTCGCTGACCGGGAAGCACAAGCCCCGGTCTGGGGTAACTTTGACGCCAACCTGGAATTCCTCAAACGGTTCGCGGCCGTATTGAAAGGCAGGTTGAACATCCTCGAGATCGGCTGCGGCAAGGGGATGTTGCTGAACAGTTTGCACATCCTGGGTCACAACGTCACCGGGATCGATCTGGATGCAAGCGCAATCGCGGCCTGCCGAGCAACCTTTACGGGCGTGGATGCGCGCGTGGGATCAGGCGATTCCCTCGAGTTTCCCGCTGAATCGTTCGACGTCGTGTTGAGTTTCGACGTGTTCGAGCACATCCGTGACAGCGATCGCCATCTTCACGAAGTCATGCGTGTCCTGAAACCAAACGGCGTCTACCTGCTGCAGACGCCCAACAAGTGGACCAATGTACCGTTCGAAATACTTCGCCATTGGCGTAAGTATCGGATGGGGGTGCTCGCGGCCTACCGGGAACTGCTGACGGACCACTGCTCGCTCCACAACTATTGGGAGCTGCGGCGCCGCTTTGCCAATAACGGTTTCGGGACTACGTTCGTGGACATCCCGGTTGTCAACGAGCATTTCAGGGCGAAGATGCGCACGTATTTTGGTGTCTTTGCGGGTGTTCTGCTCGCGCTGTTCAATCCTGACCGGTTCCCCCGTCCCTTCCGAACCAACTTCTATCTCAAGGCGGACCGGATGCGCTGAGAGGGCTTGCCCTGTTGCGCGGGTGTGGTTCCGCGAATCGCTCGCCAGAGCTCGGCAGGGGTACGAAACGGCCGCACGAGGCCGGTTCGTACCTCCTCCACATGGCCCACGATGGTGTGAGCGCTCTGGCGGTACACGCGGACTATGTGGGTACGGGGATGACGATAGGCGGATCGGGCTTTCATGTGAGATCGCGCTAGTGCCCAGCCTGTGTCATGTCCACGGTACGCGACGGCTTGGGTGCAAGCCAGATCAGGCACGCCGACAGCGCGAATACAATGGCGACAATTGCGACGATGTGGTTGGTCGCCAACATCACGCTCTGCCCCTGAAGCATGCGATCAAGCATGTTGCTCACGGCATCCGGTGACATACCTGAACTGCTGAACGCGCGTGCTGCGTCGCCTGTTCGATCGACGAGGCCGACGAGTTCCGCATGCACAACGCTGGTCTTGTCTTCCCACGCGGTAGTTACGATCGATGTGGCGACTGCCCCTGCGAGCGTGCGCAGAAAGTTCTGCAGACCGGAAGCCGAGGCCGTCTCGTGTGGTTCCACGCTGCCGAGGGCGAGCGCGGTCAGTGGCACGAAGAAGAAGGGCAAGCCCAGTCCCATCATGATCAGCGGTCTCGAGATCTGCCAGTAGGTCATGTCGGTCGTGGCGACTGTGCGCATGAGCGTCACGACGGCAAGCCACATCAGACCGCCGAAGACGAGTCGCCGCGGATCAACTTTACCTATCAGCTTGCCGGCGAGCGGCGCGCCCGCTACCGCAAGAACACCACACCAGGCCATCGTGAGGCCCGCCCAGGTGGCCGTGTAGCCCATGTAGCTCTGAAGCCAAAGGGGTGTCAGTACGTTGGTAGCGAACATCGCGCCGAATCCGAACGCGATTGTCACGACGCTGGTTGTGAAGCCGCGATGCCGGAACACGCGCAGGTCGACGATGGGGTGCCGCGCGGTCAGTTCCCAGATCAGGAAAGCCGCAAACCCAACAGTCGCCGTGATGGCGAGCAGGCATATCTCGGTTGATGCGAACCAGTCCCGATCCTTGCCGAGATCGAGCATCAACTGCAGGGCGCCGACGAACACGATGAGAAGCCCGAGGCCCACTGCGTCGATGGGAGCGCGCACCAGGGCTTGCTCGTACCGTTTCAGCATGCGCCAGGCAATCGGGCTGCACAGGAACGCGATTGGCACGTTGATAAAGAAAATGACGGGCCAGGCATATTGATCGCACAGCCAGCCGCCCAGGATCGGGCCGAGCACGGGTGCGGTCAGGGTGGTCATTGCCCAGAGCGCCATGGCTGCGGGCGCCTTGTCCTTCGGGAAAATCCGCATCAGCAACGTCTGGGAGAGGGGGATCAACGCTCCACCTGACAGGCCCTGCATGATGCGGCCGAATACCAGCAGTCCCAGAGAGTTGCTGAGGCCGCAGAATGCAGAGAAGGCGCCGAACAGGCCCATCGCGGCGGTAAAAACCCGCACGGCCCCGAACCGGCCCGCAAGCCAACCCGTCAAGGGCACGATGATGGCCTCCGCCACTGAGTAGGAGGTGATGACCCACGTGCCTTGGGTGCCGCTGATGCCCAGACTTCCCGCGATGTTGGGAACCGACACGTTCGCGATGGTCATGTCGAGGACGGCAATGAAGTTCGCGATCGCGAGTAGCACGGCGGTGATCCAGAGCATCCCGCCCTTGAGGGGGGTGTCGGCTGTGTTGGATTCAGCGTTCATCTTCGCAACCCTCAGCCCGCGTCAGCGTGCTTGTCGCGCGCGTCGCGCGTGTCTATGGTGGCTGTCATGGACAGGCCAAGTTGCAACGGCCTGGAGGCGAGCTCGCCGGCATCAACCTTGATGCGCACCGGCACCCGCTGCACCACCTTGATCCAATTGCCGGTCGCGTTTTGCGCCGGAATAGTGGCGAATGCCGACCCCGTGCCGCCTGCCAGGCCCTCGACCTTGCCGTGATAAGTGACTGACCGGCCGTAGAGGTCCGAGGTCACCTTCACCGGTTGGCCGATTCTCACCTTGTGCAGTTGACCTTCCTTGAAGTTGGCGTCGACGTGCATGTCAGCGATCGGGACAACGGAAAGGAGCGACGAACCGGCCTGAACCTGTTGCCCGAGCTGCACGGTCCGGCGGGCTACGACGCCGCTGATGGGCGCGCGAACGATTGTACGCTCGAGGTTCACACGCGCCTGGTCGCGACGCGCACGTGCCAAGACCACCTCGGGGTTGTTGTCCTCGGTCGAGTCAGCGATGAGAACTGCATTCGCTTCACGCGAGCCGATCGCGGCAAAGTGATTGGCACGCGCTTGCTCGGAGGCTGCCCGTGCGGCAGCGAGATTGGCTTCGGCCGTTTCAAAGGCATTCCGCGCTTTGGTGAGCTCGTCACCCGACACCGAGCCTGACTTGATGAGCGCCTCGCGGCGAGTCAGATCAATCTTTGCCCGGTCATAGTCAGCACTGGCAGCGGCCAGCTGCGCGGCGGCACGCTTCTCCTCCGAAGTCCGTGCCGCGATCTGGGCGGCCAGGCTATCGTCATTGGCGACGTAGCCGCGTACGCGGCGCAACGAACGGGCCAGCTCGGCATCGGCCTGCTCCAGGGCAAGCCTCGCGTCGGTGTCATCCAACTCGACCAAAACATCACCGCGCTCGACGTGTTGCGTATCGGAGACGTGTACCGCGTGCACGATGCCCGCCACGGCCGGCGTTACTTGCGCAGTCTCAGCGGAGGTGTAGGCATCGTCCGTCGAAACGAAGTTAGACGCATAGAGGTACGAGTACAAACCGTACCCTAGCGCTCCAATCGCAACGGTGCCCGCGAGCGCCAGGAACATTCGCTTCCGCCGCTGCTTGTTAAGGGCGTCGAGCTTCGCGTCGGCCGCCTGAAAAACTTCCGGATTCATTGTGGTCACGGTCAATACTCCCCTTGAAGGTTGTTGAGATCAGATGATTCGAGAAGTCGAATAGCCGCCACCCAGGGCGCGAATCAGCGCAACATCGAGTGACAGGGTTCGCGATCGCAGGTCGGCCTGGACGCGCAGGTTAGAGAGCAGGTAGTCCTCGGCATTCAGCACATCGAGATAGGTCGCAAGCCCGCCCTCGTAACGATTGTTCTGAATCCGCCAGGCCTCCCGGGCCGCATCTACCGCGTCGTTCGTTCGCAGGATCTGCGGCTGCAGGGCCCGCTGGCTCACCGCTGCATCAGCTACTTCCTGCAGTGCCTGAACGACGGTGCGCTCATAATTAGCGACCGCTTCGGCGTGCTCTGCCTCGGCGCCGCGTAACTGTCCGCGCAGACGTCCGCCAGTGAAGATGGGCAGAGACACCGCCGGTCCCACGCTGCCGATGGATGATCCGCTCTTCGTGAGCATGTCCAGATTCAGTGACTGGACGCCTATGAAGGCGGCGAGGTTCACGTTCGGGTAGAAGGATGCGCGTGCCTGTTTGATCTTCTGCGCCGCTGACTCCGCGCGCATGCGCGCGGCGATGATGTCGGGACGCCGACCAAGAAGGTTCGCGGACAGTTCCGGCGGAAGCGCGAACGCTCGGTTGATCTCGACGGTGGGCCGGGTGATCGCTAGCCCTCTATCGGGCCCTGCACCCATGAGTGCCGCTAGCCGGTTTCTCTGCAGTCCGAGCTGCTCTTCGATTGACAGTACATCTGCCTCCGCGGCGGCACGTCGCGCCTCGACCTGTCGTACGCTGCCAAGCATCTCCAGCCCATTGTCGAAGCGGTTCCGGAACAACTCCGCAGTCCTGGTTCGAATAGTGAGCGCGGATTGTGCGGTGTCCAACACTGCGTATTCATGGGCCAGCTCTGCATAGGCGGACGCGATTGCGGTCGAGAGTGTCAGGCGCGCCTGAGCCGTGTCTGCGTTTGCCGCGTTTGCTTCCGAAGTTGCCGCGGCCAGCGCTGCGCGGTTCTTGCCCCAGAAATCGAGCTCCCAACTGAAGTCCAGGGACGCGCGCCCGTAGTCGTTCCAACCTTGCGGCGTGAAATCGTGTGGACTGAGATAGTTGTAGCTTTGCTTCTGCTCGGTGATTGACGAGCTGCCGGAGATCTGCGGGAGGGTGGCTCCCCGCTGAACCTGGGCGGCTGCTTGCGCCCGGTGCAGTCGGGCCTGCGCCACGGCGATGCTCGGCGAGCTGGCCAGGGCCTCGGTGACCAGCTGATCCAGTTGGGGATCACCGTAGAGGGTCCACCAGGCGTCGCTGGGCCAGGATCCGGCAGGGGCGGCGAACGAATCGCGGGCGCCGTATTCACCGATCGCCTTGATCTCGGCCCGGTCTCGGGTAGCAGGCTGGGTAGCGCACCCGGCGAGAGCGAGGATGCAGGCCAGGGCCGTCAGGGTCTTCGTCGAACTCATGGGAAAGTGCCTCCGTTTCATGGAGGCCAGCTTGCCCGGCAGGTCCCTATTTTTTACTTACTTATTGGCGGACTCGTCACTCAGCGCAGGGATTCATAGAGTTTTTCGGTACTCGGGGAAGGCTTGACGGCCAGAAGTATCGACAGCATCCGCTTGAGCCGTTGATACGCCGCGATGGCCTCGCTCTTGCGTCCCAGCCCCGCGTAGCAGCGCATCAGCCCCTGATAAAACGCTTCGATGGCCGGGTCGGCGTCCAATCCGCGCAGATAGCATTCAACCGCGTGCTCGTAGCGGCTTGCGCTTTCGAGCCGCTGGGCCACATTGGCGAGGAGGTGAATGAACTTCCCGCGCAGGCGCTCGCGCGCCGTGACTGACCAAGGCTCTCCCTCATCATCCACCAGAAAGCCACCGCGATACAGATTCAGAAGACGATCGCCGTCGGCACAACCCGGCTGAGCAGCGAACTCTTCGAAAGCCCACACATCCACCCACACCTGCTGCGGGTTCAGCGACAACTTACCGCCTTGTTGCACGACAACATCACCGATGAGGGCACGAAGACGATGCAATGTCGCTGTAAGAGACCGGTCGGCAGCATCGCCTTCTTCATCCGACCAGAAAGCGTCCAGCAGCAGTTGCTCACGTACATTCCGGCCACCGTGAGCGATGATTGCCTTGAGCAAAGCGAGCGTCTTTTTCGGCGCCTTGCGCGAGAACTCCAGTGGCTTGCCATCGCACAGCACTTCGAAGCGGCCCAGCGTGTAGATTCGCAGCGGCCACGGCCATCGCTCCCCCGCCGACGCCGGCGGTCGCAGCTTGAGCCTGCGGATGACGTCCACGACATAGTCAGTCTCGATGTCCGCGGCGAGTGCCTCGGCCGCGAGCAGCGGCAGGATGAGTGGTTGCATGCGCAACAGAAACAAACCCTGATCACGCCGGCTGAGCGCCAATCCGGTACGGAGTTTGGCGTGACAGGTAGCGAGGTCGCCGCCGAGCAGCGCTTGATAGGCCTCGACCAGATCGATCTTATAGGCGAAGTGTGCATAGGCCGTTCCCGTGAGTATCGACCGCACCCTTTGCAGAGCCTCGCGGCATTCCTCCGGACGGTTGGTTTGCACGCACGCAATGGCCAACAGCACATTGCATTCGAAACTCAGCATAAAGACGCCGCTTGCGTGAGCGGCTTCGCGGTGTTGCCGGGCGAGTGCCAGGGCGGTGTCCCAATGCCCCCGCCGACACTCCGTCCAAAACTGAACCCGCAAGGCCCCGGTGCTGTCGATCTTCCGCTCTGGAACCCAGGACTCCTCCATCTTCTTGTGATGTATCCGGGCCTCGGCCAAATCTCCCTGCTCGAGCGCACAGAACGCCAGTCCCAGGTGACTGTAGACATACAGTGTGGTCAGGGCGATGGCATGTTGCGCCCCCACCTGCAACGCCACTTCGAAAAGTCGCTTTGCCTCCTGTGAATCACCACTTCGCATGGTGGCGTGGCCAATCTGCATCCAGCCCAGGGCTGCGCTGACCGGAGCCAGTTGCGCGGATTCCTGCAATTTCTTGACTCGCGCCACAACTCGCCCGCATGCATTCAGGTCAGCCATCAGGAACAAATGCATGACCAGAATGGTCGCTGCCATCACGGCTAGATCCGGTGGTACGTCGGCGTCCAATAACTCCTGGACGCGTGCGGCGCATGCAGCGAGCTCGACGGGATCCGGCCGCCAGAAATCCAGCCCGAACAGGCATGCCGTACGGACATGCAACTCGTAGGTTGGAGAGGGAAACGGATGTGGCTCGGCCAGCAGCTGCAGTAGCCGGGTCAGCCACGGATCTATGCGAGCCATGTCCGCAAACTCGTGCATGTGGCTCAGGATGATCTCGGCACACAGCATCCGCTGTGCGATGACATTGCCACGCAGCAGGAACTCGTGAAAGACACGCTCGAAGTAAGGGCGAGCCTCGGCAGGCCTGACTCGCGCGATCGCAGCCGCGAACCAATAGTCCACCCAGGGATCCTGTTCGCGCAGCTCGCCGGGTAGTGCGCTGATCCAGTCGCGCAGTGAGCTGCCGCGCCCCTGTGTGATCAATGCCGGCGCCCCGGCAATGATCAAGCGCTTTGCCGCCGCCCATTCCCGCACCTTCAGATACAGGCGAATGGCGTGATCGTGCTGGTTCGTCTCCTCCAGGAGAGTGGCAGCAGAACGTTGCAGCCGCAGGAGCTCTTCACTCGACACCGACTGCTCGAGCTGCGACAGCAAAAATGCGCGAAACAGATCATGGTAGTGATAGATCGGCGGCCGCGTGTTGCGCCGATCGATGAACACTCCACGGCGATAGAGCTCCTCCAGCAATGCCTCGCCGTCAGTGCATTGCCCGATTCGCTCGGCCATTTGCGCGGTCATGTCGGGCAGCAGAGCCGTGCGCTTCAGAAACTCCTGGGTTTCGGCGGGCGCGGTGCTCAGCACCTGGGTCGCGAAATACGCGAACAGATCTTCACGGGCCTCGTGATCCTCGCTTTGCGCCCAGTCGCGCTGGGAGTCGGCACGTTGTACCGTCAACGCTATACCGGCAGCCCATCCGTCGGACATCTGGAAGATTTTCCGGGCTGTCCGATCGTCCGCACCTACACGGGATTGTGCTATTTCGCGCGTCTCATCAAAGGTCATCCGTAGTTCTGACCATTCGATCATGGCAAGGCGCTCGCCGAGTTTGAGCCGCACCATGTTGCGCGGCGGCCCTGAGCGGCTGATGATGACGATGTTGATGCCGTCGGGACACTCCGAAACCGCGTGCTCGAGCGCACTGTGCAGGGCGGAAGTGGGTGACAGCTCGTGATAGTTGTCCAGAGCAAGCAGGGTAGGCGTTGTCAGCCGCGCAAAAAAAGCTCGAAAAAAGTGCCGATAGAAACCAGGGAGATCGCCGAGATGGTCGGGTGTCAGCAGGGGAAGTGGATGCCCGCGCTTGCTGCGTGATTGCGGCGCTGCCTGGGCGAGGTAGTAGAAGAATGTACCGATGTCATCATCACCCGGGTCCACGTGGTACCACACGGAGTGGGCTTTGCGCCCTTCGATATAACTCGCGACCATTGTGGTTTTGCCGGAGCCCGGCGGGGCCGTGACCCACACGAGGGGCCGTTCCCGGGATTCGTCCATGCGCTTGAAAAGGCGCTCGCGGTGCAGGGCACGATGAACCTTGGGCCGGGTGAGTTTGGCCAGCATTGGAATAAATTATGCCCCGGCTGCGCCCCGGCGCAAGCGTTGAATCCCCATAGCGTCCAACACCTCGCCAATGGCGGCAACCGCCTGCGTCAGGGTGTTGGGACCGATCGCCCCGATGCAGCCCACCCTGAAGGTCTCAACCGTGGTCAGTTTCCCCGGATACAGAATGAACCCGCGATCGCGCACCCGGCGATAGAACTCCGGAAAGTTGTAAGCCGGATCGGGCGGGGCGTGAAACGTGACGATAATGGGCGCCTGCAGGGAGTCGGGCAGGAAGGTTTCCAAACCCAACTTGCGCATGCCGCTGACCAGTGCGGCGCAGTTCTGCGTGTAGCGGGCCAAGCGCGCTGCCCGGCCACCCTGCGCCTGGTACTGGTCGATCGCCGCGCGCAGGGCCGCGAGCACATGGGTGGGCGGTGTGAAGCGCCACTGGCCGGTTTTCTGCATGTACTGCCACTGATCGAGCAGATCCATTGAGAGCGAGCTGCTGTTGCCGCCAGAGCGCTCCAGTACCGCCCGGCGCCCGATCACGAACCCCATGCCCGGCACGCCTTCGAGACATTTACCGGATGCCGCGATCAGCGCATCGAACGGGAGGTTGCGGGCATCGATTGCAATTGCGCCGTAAGAGCTCATTGCATCCACAATGAGGCCACGGCGATGGCGCGCCACGACCGCCGCAATCTCGGGCAGCGGATTCAGGATGCCGGTCCCGGTCTCGCAATGCACCTGGGCCACATGCGTGATAGCCGGGTCAGCAGCCAACGCGGCGTCGATGCGTGCAGGGTCGGCGGGCGCTTGTTCATCATGTGTCAGGACAACAGCTTCGCGGCCCAGGTACCCCAGCATTCGCGCGATTCGCTTGCAGTACGCACCGTTGTCAGGGACCAACACCTTGCCGTTGCGGGGAACAAAGGTGCCGATCGCCGCCTCAACGGAGAATGTCCCGCTGCCCTGCAAGGGTATGCAGACGTGTTCGGCCTGGCCGTTCACGATTTGCACCAAATCGCGGCAAACCGAAGCCGTCAGCTCGTTGAATGTATTGTCCCACGATCCCCAATCCACCAGCATGGCGGCCTTCGTTTCCGGGGAGGTGGTGAGGGGACCGGGAGTCAGCAGTATGGGGCTGTTCATCGGGTTTCCACTATCCAACGGGGTGTTTGTTAACGTGCTCTTCCAGTGCCGGGACGAGGCTTGCGACACTGTTGATGACGGTGTCCGCTCCGGCCGCTCGAAGCGCCTTAGCGGCTGTTGCGATTCGCGCTTCGCGTTCAGCGGCTGGCAGGGAGGCGAGCGCATCAGCCGACAGACCGACTCCGTTGCCGGACGCGGTGATGCCAACTGTCAGGCAGCCGGCCGCCCGGCCTTCAGCCACGCCGGCCTCAGAGTCATCGACCTTGATAACACGTGACAAGGGCCAGACAGCGAGATCCACGCAGGCCTTGTAGATCATGAGTGGCGACGGGCGACCTCGAGGGGTCTCTCCCGAGCAGACAACGTGATCGGGTTGGTAGCCTTGAGCAGCCGCGCGTTCCAGGACGGGTTGCATCATGTCGCGCGTATATCCGGTGGAAGATGCGATCTTCAGCCCAGCGGAACGTAACGTGTCTACTGCGGCACGCGCGCCTTCAATCAACGTCGCGGACTGTGCGGCCTGCTCTCGCATCAACGGACCGAGTTCCGCAATGAGCGTGTCACGATCCTGCGGGATGGGATTTCCGCCGCCGTTGGCAGCACGCCACGCACTCGCGACCTCCGGATAGTTGAGCAAGGCGGATACATGGTCTGCCTTGGCCTTTCCCATGTCGCGACGGACCTGCTCTTCCGTCAGCTGTACACCGTGACGCCTGAATACTTCGAGAAGCGCGTTCACCGGCGCGCGGCACCCGAAGTCCACCATGGTGCCGGCCCAATCCAGGATGACGAGGTCGAACGATCGAGCCAGTATTGTTGTCATGGCCTGTACAACCTCAGTTGAATAAGTCGGCGATCACCTCTTCGCCAATGGCGAAGCCCGTGGAGGCGCCAACGCCGCTCGTTACGAGCACCAACCTTACATTGGGGGCAGGTCCTTCGAGGAGCACTACCCGGTTGTTGGCCACCGCATATGTTCCATTCCAACGTTCGCGGACAGGTGGTGGCGGGCGCCCGATCACAGCCGCGTATTCGCCAAGAAGCAGTGTGTATATGCGCTCTGCCGCGAATGCCTCGTGCGCAGAGTCGTAATGGTGGCTGTCCCCCACGAGGAGGCTGCCATCCGCACTCTGCGCGACGATCAGATGAATACCGTGTCCAATGAGCTCACTCTGTTCGGATTCCAACCGACGCCGCAGCAGGTGTGCTTCGGGCAGGCTTGCAAAACCACCGTAGCGGATCAGGCTGAGATCTGACATTACGGTGCCGGGCAGCCTGAATCCCGGACTCTCCAATCGCAGCATCTGGAGCACGCAACGGCCGATACCGGCGCGCGCGAGGCGCTCTGGATACAGACTCACGAGGTCATCTCCCGGGCACACGATCGCCGCATCCATAAGAACCGGCCCGCGCGATGTATCGATATGGCCATGGCCAACCGAATGGGCTGCTGTTTCCCAGGCGAACGTGACCCCATGGTCCCGTGCCAACCAGTCCGCCAGCAGCGGGATCGCCTCGCGGGACTCAACACGCAGCTCGTGTGGGCTCCAGAGCACGGTCTGAAGGCCGGGCGTGAGCAGGTTGGGGCATCGTTGGCGGGCTTCAGTCGCAGTGAGAAGCTCACAACCGTCCGCCATATCGGTCTGCATGAAGGCTTCGAGTACCGCCGCCGCTTCGGGACGTCTTGCAGCGACCCACTGACCTGTCTGCAGGACAGGTATGCCGGCTAGCGGAGCAACTTCGCGCCACACATCACGCGAGCGGCGTGCCCGACTCCAGACGCCCTCGCGATCCTGTCCCGTCACGGTAATGAAACCGAAATTGCGTATAGAGGCTTTCCGCGCACGGTCGTCGCGCTCGATGACCACGACCTTGAGTTTGCGCCGGGCGGCCGCCAGGGCGCACGCCAGTCCCAGAATTCCGGCGCCTACGATCGCAAGATCAAACTTTTCCGGAAAATCCATAGACACATGATTGTACGGCGCCTGAGGGCGTCACAGTCCCATGCTACGCTTCCGGGCTATGAAGAAAATCAACGAGCCCGCGCGCTCGATCGACGTGGTGCTGGAAACGGATGTCCTCGTGGTGGGCAGCGGTCCGGGGGGCCTCGCCGCTGCTTTGGCCGCGGCGCGAGCCGGAGCCCGTACGGCGCTGATCGATCGCAATGGCTGCTTCGGCGGCAACATCACGCAGGTGGGGGTCGAGGGCTTTGCCTGGTACCGCCACGAGAAGACGGTTGATTGCGAGGGCATTGGCATCGAGTTCGAGGAACGGGCCAAGGCCATGGGCGCGGCAATGCCCGAGCCGCAGTCCCTGAGCCACGCGCTCGATGCGGAAATGTTCAAGTGGGTTGCCGACACCCTCGTCCAGGAGGCTGGCATTACGCCGTTGCTGCACCGCTTGGGTGTGGCGCCCATCCTGGAAAACGGAGTCATCACCGGAGTCATCACCGAGAGCAAGGCCGGCAGGGAAGCCATCCTCGCCAAGCGGGTCATCGATGCGACCGGGGATGCCGATGTTGCGGCGCGAAGCGGAGCGCCGTATCACAAGTCGCCCCGCAACGAGATGATGGCCGTGTCCGTCATGTTCTCAATGAGTGGCGTCAACAAGCAGCGCTTCATCGACGCGATCAAGGCGGATCCCCAGACCTACGCGGACTGGTCCGGGAACGGCGAGTGGGACTACGAGACCACCGGCAAGGAGGACAAGATGTTCTCGCCGTTTCTGCGCAAACCGTTCAAACAGGCGCTGGCGGCCGGAATCATTCCACCCAACCTGCATACCATCGCCGGGACGTGGGGCACGGTCACCGACCAGGGCGATCTGACCTACCTGAACCTGGTTCACGTGCCGGAAATCGACGGCACCGATCCCAATGACCTGACAGTGGGTGAGATTCGCGGTCGGCGCGAAGCCATCTACGCGGTGGAGGCCCTGCGCGGCTTCATGCCGGGCTGCGAAGAGGCGAAGCTGCGCAATTTCGGCATGACCCTCGGAATTCGCGACACACGCAAGATCGACGCCCTGTACAACCTGACAGGCACCGATGTTCGCGAGCAGGGCCGGTTCGATGATGCAATCGGAATCTTTCCTGAATTCATCGACGGCTACGGGATCCTGATCCTGCCCACCACGGGGCGCTACTGGCACGTGCCCTACCGGGCGCTGGTGCCAAAGGGCGTCGGCAATCTGCTCGTAGCGGGCCGCAGTATCGGTGGGGACCGGATCTCACATGCCTCGGCCCGCAACATGATGTGTTGCGCGGTAAGCGGACAGGGCGCGGGTGTTGCCGCGGCTGTCTCGATTCAACGTGACGAGGCGTTCGACCAGTTGAACATCGCGGCCGTGCAGACAGAGTTGGCCCGACAGGGCGCGCGGTTTCGTTGAATTGAGCCAGGGGCCCCAATCAGAGCGCGCAACCAGCGTCGAGGCTGCAACGCCTCGAGGACCCACCCACGCTGACACGTCCGCAGGCCTGAGTCGCACTCTACGGCGCCGCCACATGGAGATGATCGCGCTCGGCGGCGTCATTGGCGCGGGGCTGTTTGTCGGCAGCGGCGTGGTTATCAAGTCGGCAGGCCCTGCTGCGGTCATCTCCTTTGCGCTCACTGGCGCGCTCGTTGTGCTCGTGATGCGCATGCTGGGCGAGATGGCAGCCGCCTATCCCGCGATAGGCGGCTTCTACGAGTACAACCGCCTGGCGCTCGGAGAGCTCGCCGGATTCCTGACCGGTTGGATGTATTGGTACTTCTGGGTGATCGTCGTCGCGTTGGAGGCAGTCGCCGGCGCACGCCTGCTGATCTATTGGTTTCCCGGCGCCTCGCCCTGGATGCTGACACTCGGGCTGGTTCTGACCTTCACCGTGTTGAACCTGTTCTCCGTGCGCTCCTGGGGCGAGGTGGAGTATTGGTTTGCTTCCATCAAGGTCGCGGCCATCGTCGTGTTTCTATGCGTAGGAGCCGCTTGCATCCTGGGACTGTGGCCGCAGTTCAGCGGCGGGCTGGCGAACCTCACGAGTCATGGAGGATTCATGCCGCGCGGGATAGGCCCCGTCCTGACCGGGGCGGTCGCCGCGACGGGCTTCTACTTCGGCGCCGAGCTGGTCACGGTTGCTGCCGCCGAATCCTCAGAGCCCGAGGAAACCATCGCGCGGGCGACCCAGTCGGTCATCGCGCGCGTACTGGTGTTCTATGTGGGCTCTATCTTTGTTGTCGTGACCCTGTTGCCGTGGAACAGCGAGGGCATGGCGCAACCCTACGTCAGCGCCCTGCAGCAACTGCACATTCCGTTCGCGGCGCACATCATGAACGCAGTGATCCTGACGGCGGTGTTGTCCGCGCTGAACAGCGGGCTGTTCGCGTCTTCGCGGATGTTGCTTGCGCTGGCGCGGCGCGGCGACGCCCTTCAGGCGTTGGCCCGGTTGAGCTCACGTGGAGTGCCGAGCCGGGCAATCCTCACAGGGACGGTGTTTGGATACTGCGCTGTCATCATGAGCTACGTGTCGCCTGACCGCGTGTTCGCGTTCCTGGTCAGCTCCTATGGCACCGTCGCAATCTTTGTTTACGTGCTGATTGCGTTCGCGCAGCTGCGGCTGCGCGGCCGGCTCGAGCGCGAGTCGCCGGAAAAGCTCCGTGTACGGATGTGGGGTTACCCCTACCTCACGTGGCTCGCGATTGTGGGGATGTTGGGTATTGTCGCGGCAATGGCCTTCATCCCCGACCAGCGCGCTTCGCTCGTTTTTGGCATCGTCAGCGCTGTGGTGATGTTGCTGGGCTATGGTGTTCGCCGCGGGCTTTTCGCCCGCTGATCAATACGGCTTATCGCCGTTGACCGTGGCGCGATGCATGGTGCGGCGCTCCGGCAGGTAGTCGGCAATAGCGTAGTGTTGGGTCACCCGGTTGTCCCAGAAAGCAACATCGTCGACCTGCCACCGCCACCGCACCGTGAATTCCGGACGGCCGATGTGGGCATTGAGGAAATCGAGCACGGACTGACTTTCCTGCGGACTCAGCTCGTGGATGTGAGTCGTAAATCCCCCGTTCACAAACAACCCCTTGCGCTTGCTTACCGGATGCGTGCGGATCACCGGGTGGGTGACGGGAGGGTGTTTGGCTACCGCGCGCTCATAGCGCTCCTTGAAGGCGGGGTCGCTTTGCCAGCGCTCCGCCGGAAAAGACTTCGCGATCGAGTGTTGGGCCGTCAGCCCGTCCAGAAAACGGCGCATGGGTTCGGACAGCGCTGCATAGGCAGCCGACATGCTCGACCAAAGCGTGTCTCCACCTGAGGAAGGAATGCGTTTACACGCAAGTATCCCCGCGAGGGGTGGCGTCTCAGTGAACGTAACATCGGTATGCCAGTTGTCATTGTCCGGCAGAAATCCAGCATGGTTGTCGAGCAACAAAATCTCGGGAAGCTCGGGGAGCACCGGATAAATTGGGTGCACGTGAAGTGAGCCGAAACGCGCCGCGAAGCGGGCTTGCGCCTCGGGGGTGATCGGCTGCTCCCGGAAGAACAGAATCTGATGCTCGATCAACAGCTCGCCAAGTTGGTCAATCGCCGACTGCGGCAGATCCTGCGCGATGTCGATCCCACTGACGATGGCGCCGAGCGCGCGCGCTATGCGTGTAATCTTAATCGTCATTTTTCGGTCCTTTGCACCAGCTGCCGCAGAGGCTTTAGATACTTCTCGTAGTTGCGCCAGCGCCCGATCGATGACGCGCTGATCTTCTGGCGCACCTGCCATTTACTCGCCGTGATAACCACGCGGTCCGTCTGATGAAACTCGAGGCACCTCGGGTCCCACGGCAGACCGATGAACTCGAGCATACGGCGCGTCCACCCTTCCAAGTCTTCCACCAACCCCTCGTAGGGTACTTCCAGCAGCGTATGCTCGGGCAGCAAACTCCGCCAGTGCGCCATGATGCGCAGATACTCCTCGTAATAGTGCGCTAGGCTACCCAGATCGTTGGCGTACGGACTTACGTTGAAAAAATTCTGAAAGTACACCGACAAACACGTATCGAGCGGGTCACGGTGCATGTGGATGACCTTCGCCCCGGGCAGCACGGCGTGGATCAGTCCCACGTAAAGGAAGTTGGCGGGCATTTTGTCAGTGATTCGCTGCGCGACATTGCCAATGCCGGGTTCGGCGGCTGCGGCAGTTGCGTTGGCCCCGGCGGCGCGCTCGCTGATACCTCGCAGGTACTCCTGAGCCAGCCCCCCAATCCGGCCATCGAGATTGTCTCCCACCCGGGCCGCCTCCTCAATCGCGGCGAACGCCCGGTCCCAGAACCTCACCTCTCCAGCGCCAAACACCGCCGGATGCGAGGCCAGGATCTGCTCCGCGAGAGAAGTGCCCGAACGTGGCATGCCAACAATAAACACCGGCGCCGACGAGTCGCTTGCTCCAGGCCGTCTCGCGCGGACGAAGCTGGCATTACACAGCTTCATGATCCGCTCGATCAGCGCCGTCAAACGAGCGCTGTCGTATCTTCCACCGTAACGCTTGGTGAGTTCGTTGGCCTCTCCATAGCTGCTGAACGCCTGGTCATACTCGCCGATGTCGTCGAAGTATTTACCTAGCGCGTACCGAAGCTGGACCTCCTGGTCGAGCGGCAGGGGCTTGGCCAGCACAGCCTGAGCGCCCCTGAGCCACTCCGTGTCGTCCTGCGTCATGCGCCGGTGGGCGGCAACGCTGCTATAGGCGGGAGCGAACATCGGGTCCGCGCTCCTCGCTCGCTCGAACAACTCCTGGGCCTCCACAAACCGCCCGCGATCTGCCTGCAGCTCCCCCAGCAGCAACAACGCATCTGGCCTCTGCGGCGCCCGCGCAAGCGCGGCCTCACAGCTCGCCTCAGCTTCGGCAGCGAGACCCTGAACCCTCTGCGCCGTGGCCAACCCGAGATACACGGCCACATTGTCTGCCTGTAGGCCGAGGGCGTTGTGAAAACAGGCAGCCGCCTCATTCACGCGGCGGGATTCGAGCAGTACGTTGCCGAGATTGCTAAGGCTGTCCGCGCGTCTCGGCTCCAGCTCTACGGCGCGCTGAAGGACTGTCAGCGCTTCCTGCATCTGACCCTCGTCCCGCAGGGCGTTTCCCAAGTTGTTGAGTGCTTCGATGTAGTGTGGACTGTGCCGTAGAGCCTCGCGGTAGCTGGTGATGGCCGCAGCACGGTCGCCCCGTCCTGCGAGCAGCAACCCCAGGTTGTTGTGCGCCATGCTCAGCCCGGGGGCTAATGCGATGGCCCGCCGCGTGTAGACAGTGGCTTCGTCGAACTCACCGAGCGCGCGTAGCGCATTCCCCAAATTGCAAAGCACCTGTGCGCTCTCGGGTCGCATTTGAAGAGCACGGCGGTAACAGCGTGCCGCTTCGGCGTTTTCTCCGAGTTGCAGCAACACATTGCCGAGGTTGTTGTGCACGTCAGAGCGGGACGGGTCGATTTGCAACGCCCAGTGGTAGAGCGTTACTGCCTCCCGCGGCCGTCCGAGTGAAATTTGGGCATCGGCGGCGTTGACTAGCGCGTCCGGATTCTTCGGCTGCAACGCAAGCGATTGACGTAGGCTTGTGAGCGCATTCTCCCACTCGCCGCGTCTGCGCAACTCGCCGCCGAGGTTTGCGTGCGCTTCCGCGTCCTGCGGCAGAAGTTCTGCGGCACGGCGCAATGCTCCTAGAGCGTCCTTGTCCTGACGCAAGAGCGCCACGCTCAAGATTTTCCACAGCATCCCATCCGAGGAGTGCGCGCGTAGCAGCGTCCGGGCGCGTTCCTCCACCTCAGCCAGGCGACCCTCTCTCACCATGTCCACAAGCGCCCAAGTGTTGTCTGCCGTTGGGGTCATCTGTCCTCACGGTAGCGGGCCATCGCATCTCCAAGCGCCTCCCTCAAGGGTCCGAGCCAGGGCTCAAAGTGCTTCCATTGGTCGAGCCCCTCCCGAAAGATTCCCCGCCGCACTTGCTCCGAGCTCGCGGTACGGACGCTGCGTTTGGTTTCATGGAAAGCGACGCAGGAAGGTTCGAACTCGAGCCCGCAGAAATCCAACAGCCGGCGGACGCTACCTTCCAGGTCATCGATCACGTCTTCGTGGTACACCCGTAACACGCGTCCGGCCAGCACCTGGTCCCAGTGCCGCATGAGCTCGAGGTACGTCCGGTAGTAACGCGCGATGTCATCTATGCTGTACGTGAACTCCTGGCCATTCGCGAACAACTGTTTGAAGTTGCTGAAGCAACAGGCCATAGGTTCGCGGCGCGCGTCGATGATGCGTGCGTTCGGCAGCATCAGGTGCATCAGGCCGACATGCCGGAAGTTGTTTGGCATCTTGTCTATGAAATACGGCCGCAGAGTGCCGGCGCTCCGGCTGCGGTACACCCGCGTGCCTGCCAAATACTCCTCTCCAAGCTTGCCGAAGTCCTCAGAGCTCAGACTGGCGAGGATGCGGGGGTAACGCGGGTCGTCCGTCTCGGGGCCGAAGCCACGCAGGCGACTGACGATCTGCTGCACGTTCGGAAGTTCCTGCGTACCCTCAACCTGCGAGTGCGATGCCAGAATCTGCTCGAGCAGCGTCGAGCCCGAGCGCGGCAAGCCGATGATGAAGATCGGATCCGGGCTCTTGTCTCCCCAGCCTTGCCGGGTTGCGAAGAACTCGGATGTACAGATCCTGATCTGCTGGTTCGTGTTTTGCTCGATGAGCTCCGCGCGATAACGGCATTCGGGACGCTTGAGCTCATTACCCTGCCGGTAGTAGCGGAACGACTCGCCAAAGTTGCCCTGATCTTCGAACGCCTTACCGATGGCGAAACACAGGTGATAGCGATCGACGAGAGAGGTGGTTGGCGCCGCCACCGCGTTTTGCATTCGTGCCAGGTCATCGGAGGCGAAGCGGTACGTCTTGAGGTTCGCAAGGCTCCAGTACGCATCGCCGAAATCTGACCGGCACTCGGCCGCGCGGCGGTAGGATTCGATCGCCGGCTGAGTCTGGCCCAGCGTCTTGAGGGCATGGCCAATGGACAGATGCGCCTCGGCGTCCTCGGCTCTGCCAACGAGCAGCTCGCGATAGAGCGTGATGGCGCGGTCGTGCTCGCCCAAGCCGACGCGGGCGGCCGCGCTCAGGATCTTGAGCTGCCGGTTGTTGGGCTCGTCCGCTACGAGCTTTTCAACCTCACGCAACGCTTCTTCGTACCGGTGCAGCTCGATGAGCACGAAGGCGTAGTCCTGGCGCGCCGCCCGATAGTCGGGCGCGCGCTCCAGCAAAGCGGCTAGCAGCACCTGCGCGTCGAAGTAGATCTTGTGTGAGATCCCGATCCGGGCCAGCAGAAGCATGCCTTCGACGTCGTCGCCGTGCTGGAGCAGGTAACTCCTGACGAGGGCCTCGGCCTCTTCCACATCGCCGTCCGCGAACAGTCCGGTTGCGACGACGACCTGCTGCGGCAGCGTGCGCAGCGTGGCCACCTGAGTGGCCGCCGTAGCCGCGTTGGCTGCCTCTCCCTGCATGCGATACAAGCCTTCGAGCATCCCCCAGCTGCCGGGCAGCGCATGGTTGATGTTCACGGCCTGAACAAAGGCCGCAGTCGCCGGTTGGGCCTGCCGCAGTGCGACAAAGCAGCGGCCGCGTTCTTCGTAAAGGCGGCTGAAGCGCGGGTGAAGCTGCTCCAGCTTGCCGAGCGTCTTCAAAGCCTCAGGGATCTGCTCAAGAAAGCGCTGCGCAATGGCCGTGAACAGAAGGGCATCGCGGTGACCAGGCTCCGTGGCGAGAACGGCCCCGGCGGCGGTCAGAACTTCGCCGAAGCGGTGCTGCCTGAGCAGTTCGCGCAGCTGCGCGATATCGGCGCTGGACGGCCGGGGCGAATCGGTGGCTGGGGCGGGATGCATATGCGCGCTGACAAAAAGGGGCGGACCCGGCCCGCCCCATCTTGAGGGCGGGCCTTGCCTCATCTTAGCTCAGCCCTCGCGCCGGCAAAGGGCGCTCGATTCCCGGCGTCAGAACTTCCAGTTGAACTGGGCCATCAGCACCCGTGGACGAAGCGGAATTTCCGAGCGGATGAACTGACCCGACGAGATGTTGGTCGGCCCATACTCGTTGGACAGGTTGCTGCCGGTAATCTGCGCCGTCCAATTGTCCCGGCTCACACCGAGACCCGCATCGTAGGTCGTGTACCCCGGGATGTCGTAGCGGAGCAGCGTGGTGGTCGGCGGATTCTGGGCCGGATCATCCCCACTCGGGAAGCTCTGCGGCTCATTGCTCTGCGGACCGATGTGGCTCGCACCCACCCAGAAGAACGGCTTGTACTCGCCGGCACTCCAGTCGTAACGCCCCCTGACGTTGAACATCCATGGCGGTGAGAAGGGCGGCCGCGTGCCGAGCACACCGTACGGATTCGTGTAGGGCAGGCCCTTGACCGTCGTGATGCATTGACCGATCGGGGTCGGGTTGTACGGCGATACGCGGTTGCTGATCAAGCAGGGCGCGTCGGTCTGCTCGGCGCTGTTGATCGAGCTCGAGCCTTCCAGCGTGAGGCCTTCCATCACACGCGCAGTGAGTTGGAGCTCGATACCCTTCACCTTATAGGTGGGGCCGTTGACGTCGAAGGTGGTGTTGCCCAAGTGCACGGGGTCGAAGAGGGGCAGCTGGATGTTGCTCCACTTCATGACGTAGCCCGATATGTTGGCGATGAGACGGTGCTCGAACCATTCGGTCTTCACTCCGACTTCATGGTTCGTCAGCTGGTCAGACTCAAAGCCGGCGGGCTTGTTGAACTGACTGGTGTTTTGGCCGTCGAACGCTCCACCGGGCAGACACCTCGGGTCCGTCGAAGCAGCCCCGCAGTACCTGGCCACCCCGGACAGTGACGGCGGCTTGCCTGGAACCGAGTTGGTACGGTTGAAGCCGCCGGGACGGAATCCTTCCGAGTAGGTGTAGTAGGCCATGATGTCCTGGGTGGGATGCCAGGTCAGATTCCCGCGCAGGCGATGGCCACTCTCGCTCTTGTCCAGAGAAATCGGGAAGCCGCATAGCCCGGCCGCGGTGCATACCCCGTCGAGGTGATTCACGACCAGGCCGGTGCTCGTGCTTTCGCTGTAGTACTCGGAGCCGTGCTCAAACTCGTCGTAATGATAGAAGCGCGCGCCCGCGGTGATTGTGAGTACCTTTGGAATGATGTCGAAGTCCGCCGACAGGAACGCGGCCCGCTGCTTGTAGCCGCGCTGCACGTCTTCGCCAAAAGCGGTGCTGGCGCCCGTGCGCAGCCCCGGATGGCTCGCAAAAGTGTTCGGCGTCGGGCCGACCGCGGACAGACAGTCCGGTCCGCCAGCGAGTGCGGCGTCGAGATTGGCCTGGGTGCACTCCGGAATGCCGAGGTAGTTGAAGTTCATGTCATCGTTGATGACGAACTTTTCCCAGTACAGGCCGACCAGGCCGCGCAGGCGGTAATCAGCGTTGCTGCTGACCCGCAGCTCGTGGCTGTGGTGAGTGTTGCTCACCTGGTCGCGCCAGTTCCCGACTGACGTGGAGCACTGCAGTGGATGTCCGACAAGAGACCCTTGCCCGAATTTGGCGGGGAAGTTCTTCTCGTTGAAATAGCCGGCACCGGTACCTATACACGCGTAGTACGAGCCAACGGCGCTACGCATGTAGTTCGAGTAGTCCTGCTGCCCGTCAATGTGTCGGACCATGTAGCTGCCGGTGTATACCAGGCTCAGCAGATCACCGATTTTGCCGTTGAGCGTCCAGGCCGTGCTCTCGTACCTGTCCTTGCTGTAACCGGGGGCGAATGCCGTGAGCTGGTACTTGCCCAATGCCCTGCCATCTGTGGACGTGGGATAGGAGTAGAAATAGCCATCCGCCTGCAGGTCCTGGTAGTTCTGCTGCAGCAGGACATCCCAGTCGTCCGTGATCTTGAACGCGGCCGAAAGCCGTGCGCCCTGATAATCGACCGGGTTGGTATCCGTGCCCTGCACAGGACCGTTGTTCGCAGTCGGATTGCCGCCCGCATCGTGCGGCGCCGTGCCGGGTAGGTAGCTGATCGTGGCCGGGACGTTGTCGATGTAGCCGCCGCGGCGCTCGGAAAAGATCACCGCACGCAGTGCCAGCTTGTCAGTGAGCGGCACGTTGAGCACGCCGCTCGCAAGCGTATTCGGCCTGCCATTGGCAGTGGTGCCATAGCCGAAATTCGCCTCGCCGGAAACGGCATCGAACTTCGGCTTGTTCGAGATGTAGCGGATCGCACCCGCTTGCGCGCCGCCGCCGAACAGAGTTCCCTGCGGTCCCTCCAGGACCTCCACGCGCTCCATGTCTACGAGGTAAACGTCGTTGTTACGGGCCGGGAACTGCATCGACTGATCATCGAGGTACAGCGCCACATTCGGGAACGGGGCCGTCGTCGACTGCGACTGGTTGCCTGAGCCGACGCCGCCCAATCCACGCAGGAAGATGTTGCCCGTGCCGGGGCCGTTTCCACTGAAGGTGACGTTCGGCGTGTATTTCATCAGGTCGTTGAATGAAACGACGTTGAGTTGTTTCAGCTGCTCACCCGTGATCGCCTGGACGGTGATCGGCACGTCCTGGATTGATTCCGACCGGCGCTGCGCCGTGACGACGACTTCCGATATACCCACCGACGGGGTCTGGTCCTCGTCTGCCGCAAGTGCCGCCTGCTGGGCGGCCGATGCGAGCGCGGCGGAAACTGCATATGCCAGCTTTCTGTTGTATTTCAAGCTGAAATCCCCGTTGAGACACTTTGTTGTTGAGAGGACGGACACGAGCAGTCCCTTCGACCGCCGTGTCAATACGTTACACGTTAGCCACAATCCAATGACAAGTGCAAGCACGCGGCGCATTGCGATGCGCAACGGCAACGAATTTGCGCTCCGTAGGCACCGCGCTGCCCCGCTGGCGTGCAAAAGTGTTGCCCATGGGCAACGGCAGTGCTACTACGTGACGCGGTTGTTCAACTCTGCGACTTTATCGCCATTGCCTCGCCCGCGCGTTCTCTTTGTCGAATTGCGACATGAGACGGTCTACCTTCGCTCAGTAAACACATCCCGCGCGGCGGAGATCTCGCGAAGGGTGGCATCGCGCTCGGCAGGGGTGTTGTAGCCCTGGTGCGCTGCCGCTGCTGCCTCGAGTCGGCTGAGCCACTTGAGGAAGAAGTCCGCATCAGCTGCGCAATGGGTCGCGGCGCCCTGGGTGCGGAAGAAGACGGGGTTGGTTGTCCCGTAGGGGTAAATATCGAACACCTCGGGGACGGCCTGGTCATTCCACGCGCGCACCAGCATCCAACCGTTACCCGCGACTTTTGTCGATCCCTCGAAATCAGCGGCCATGCGATGCTTGTCGAGGCGGATGGTCCGCGTGACTTGCCCGTTGATGACCAACTCGAGGTGGTCGATCGGGACGATGGATCGCAGGAATCCCTTGTAGTGCAGTGTGGACTCGCCGCTGGCGCGCAGTGGGATTTCCGCGCCTGGGGGTTGGCCTTCGACGCTCAGGCCAAGGAGCGGGCCGTTGGTTGCCAGCGTGTGTCCGGCGCGCAGGCTGTCAAGCCAGGTGGAGACCCGCGCGGACGGGGACGGGGCCACGGCAGCGGCTCCCGCAGGATCGGTCGCAAGGGCCGCCGTCTGTCTGGGGGTTAGCCCCGCGACCATCGCATATACCCGATTCATCCCAACAGGCCCACGCAGCGAAGCGTAATTGGCCATCGCATCAGTTCCCGCCGCCGCGCTCGGCCGAAAGCCGCAATTCAGAAGCCGATACCACACATCCGCGGACGCCCTATGGTCACTGAAACCCACTACCTCGTAGTAATCAACCTTTCCAAGCGCAACATCCGTAGGCAACCCATTGGTCAACGGCGCGCTGGAGTCTGGATCAGGCGGCTCGTCGAACGGATGCACATACCCAACCAAGGCATTCTGCGCATGAGCGAGATCCGCGATCGCACCGTTGGTCGGGTAAAGACTCGCACTGGCAGTGTTCGAATAAGCCGCGTAATCCGGCATCAGGAAGTGATCATTCAGACCCAGCAACCCGAGGTGCCCCCAGTAGCTGGTATGGAATTCCTGCCCGTGCGAAAGCAGTACAGCCGATGTCGAAGCGCTGTCAGGAATGGGGGAGAAGTAGCCGATATCGGGTATTCGCTGCTCCTTATTGACGATCAGGTTGAATACGACATCCAGGTCCTCCGCATCAGCCTGTCTCACCAGCCGATCCGGTGTGTTGCGGTACGTACCGCCGTAGTTCATGTGTACGTGCACGTCCGCACTCTGCCACTGTGTGCTCCAACCGGGCGGCAGGGGCAAGGGGTGCATGGTGATGCGCTCGTCGTGCATCTCATTTGCGCCTATTCGTACCGTCCGCTTCTCAACCTGGTTTTCCAGCCCACGCCAGACTGTCACGTTGGCAATGCCGGCCGGAATCTTGATGTGAGCATCGCCGCCGGTGTGAAAGTAATGAGTCTCGAACGGACTGTGGCGGCGGTCAAAGCCATCGTCCGCGCGGATCCACGCATC